>JRHI01000526.1_pt1 | contig 40698 bp, 39 predicted proteins | sample 215371 | NCBI WGS metagenome assembly JRHI01 (sample SAMN02929681, study PRJNA255918) | sediment metagenome | biome: cave system; feature: Ice Cave; material: Sediment; isolation source: sediment from deep within a dark volcanic ice cave with no known source of... ... | reverse complement strand
CAATGTACCCTTTTTGGGCGTTTGACGGCCCAAAATGTATACTTACGCCAAAACAGCGCGTCGCGCTCGTTCTCCGGTGCTCCGTGATGTACTTCCACGCCGCGTCGCGGACGATCGGGAGCAGTACGACCGGCAGTTTGTCGCCGCCGCGGTGGCCCTTCGTGACCAGGTAGATGCGCTGCTCGATGCGGTCGAGGCAGTCCACCGTCGGGGCTTCGCTCCGGCGCGCACCCGCGTACCGGAGCACCAGCAGCAGGACGAGGTTTCGCCAGAACAGGGCCTCGTCGGGCCAGCGCAACCGGGCGGCCATCAGCAGTTTCGCGAACTGCGGGTCCGGCAGCCCCTTGATCTTGCGCTTGTCCCACTGCGTCCGGTGCGTGGCCGACGAGCGCGGTGAAGAACAGCGGGAGCAGGCCCTTGATCTTGCGCTTGTCCCACTGCGTCCGGTGCGTGCGCTTCCGGACGAGCATTACCCGCGGGCGTCCGTACGGCCCGTCCGCCGACAACTCGACGCGGCGCTCGCGGTACCGGCACCAATCGAAGCGGATGCCCTCGTAGAGGCGCTGGATGTCTTCGGCCAGCGCGTACAGCAGCACCAGCGCGTGGTCAGCGCTCCGCCGCCCGCGCGCTCCAGATAGCGGGACCATGATCCCTGCGGCGGTCGGGAACAGCCCGCCGCGCAACCCCTCCATGAAGAAGGCGAACTCGCTGTCCGTGACCTCGTGGAGCGCGCGCTCGCGTACGGCACAGAACAGGGCGAACAGCCGTGCGGCCTGCGCATAGGTCCAGACGACGCACTTGTCGCGTTGTCGTCGGCGCGCCGACGGCGGAGCGCCGCGATCACCGCAGTGACGGGCACGCCGCGTGCGAACAGCTGCGGGACCCCGTCGACGTCTCGGACCACCACCGGCAGACGGAGGGGCAGCCGCCAGCCCTGGGTACCGGCCTGCGGGGCGCGCGGCGCACGGGACGTCATCGAGCTCGCGGCGGGGACCTGTGCCCGGACCGGCACGCAAGTGGGTGACGTCCTCGTTCTCGAAGACCGGTGAGCCTCCTCGAGCTCCTCGTGCCGCCCCGCTGCACCGGCTGCGCCACGCCGGGGTCGTGGCTCTGCGTGGATTGCCGGAACGGCGCGGAGCCGGTCCGGCGGGTCTCCGACGGACTCGCGATCCGCGCCTGCGGGGCCCACGCCGGGCCGCTGCGGGAGGCGATCCACCGGGCCAAGTACGGAGCCGAGCCAGGCGCGGCACGGGATCTGGGCGACCTTCTCGCGGTGCTGGTCGGCGGAGACCTTGCCTGTGGCACGGGGATCGACGCGATCGTCCCGGTCCGGCTCCACCCGGCGCGGCGGCGCGAGCGCGGGTACGACCAGGCCTGGCTCCTCGCCGCGGTCGTGGCCGACCGCACCGGGCTGCCGATCGTGCCGGCGCTGCATCGTATCCGCGGGGGAACGGCCCAGGTCCGGCTCGATCGCGCCGGAAGGGAGGCCAACGTCCGGTCGGCCTTCGTCGGGGTCGCCGGCGCCCTTGCCGGCGCGCGGGTCGCGCTCGTCGACGACGTCGCGACGACCGGTTCGACCCTCCGGGATGCGGCCGCCGCCGCGCGTGCCTGTGGTGCCCGCTCGGTGCGCGGGTACGTTGTCGCGCTCGACGAATAGCCGGGTGCCGGTCGCGCCGGGATGATCCGGTGGCGTGACGAGTAGGGTGCGCGGCGTGGAGGGCTCTCGGCTCGCGGTGCCGGCCGCGCGATGGGTCATGCGCGGATCGCTTCTTGTCGTACTGTCCTTCGCGAACCTGCAGCTCATCTGGTCACCGGATGTGCTGCCCAACACGCTGTTCGCGTGGACCATCCTGCGGACCGGCGACGTGACGTTCGACGAGTTCGTCGGCACCGCCGGCGATCAGCGCCCCGACCGCATTGACCGAGAGGCGTATTTCTTTCGCGCCTGTGGCGTCTCCACGGCGAGCGCGTCCCCGGCCGCGCCGCGGAGCGCCGGCGGTCCACCCGCGCCGGGCCCGAACGACCACATCTGCTCGATCTTCCCGCCGGGGATGGCGATCCTCGCGCTGCCGGTCCTCGCGCCGGCCGTCCTCGTCGGGGTGTCTCCCGGCGACGCGACGGCGCTCCTCTATCTGGGCCATCTTGCCGCGGCGATCGTGGAGGCGCTCGCGACGCTGTTGCTCTGGTCGGTGGTCGGCCGGTTCGTGACCGCGCGCTGGGCGCTCGTCCTCACGCTGCTCTATGCCCTCGCCACGAGCGTTCGCACCGTCGCGTCCCAGGCGCTCTGGCAGCACGCCGGCGTGCATCTGGCCGTCGCTCTCGCGATCTGGCTCGTCCTCGACCCCCGACCGGTGTCGCTGCGGCGTGAGCTCGGCGCCGGCCTGGCCCTCGGCCTGGGTGGCGTCGTCCGGCAGACCGCCGCTCTCGTCGCGCTGGGCCTCGGCGGCGGTCGCCGGGTCGCGATCACCATCGGCGCGACGGCGGTCGGGCTGCTCCCGCTGCTGCTCTATGACCAGATCGCGTTCGGCCAGCCGCTCGAGCAGGGCTATGGCAGCAAGCCGTTCGATACCCCGCTGCCAGTCGGCCTGTACGGTCTGCTGCTCTCGCCGAGCCGCGGGCTCCTCGTGTACGCGCCCTATCTCGCGTTCGCGCTCGTCTCGCTCGGGCTCGCGTGGCGCCGGCCCGGCCCGGTGGCCCGTCGCCTGCGCGGACTCGGCCTGGTCTGGGTGCTCACGCTCGCCCTGTACGCGACCTACACCGAGTGGTGGGGCGGGCGGGTCTTCGGCCCGCGGTTCCTGGACGACCAGGCGCCGGTGCTGTTCGCGGCGCTCGCTTGGGGCATCGGTGAGGGGGTGCTCGCGGGCCGCGCGGCGCGGCTGGCGTTCGGTGTAGCCGCGGCCTGGTCGCTCCTGCTGTTCAACGCCGCGGCGTTGGCCTATGACCAGACCTGGGACACGACGCCGCTGAACGTGAACTTCCATCCCGAGCGGCTCTTCGACTGGGCCGACCCGCAGTGGCTCGCGGTGCTCGCCGCGCTCCCGGGGGCCGGTCCGCGGGCCGCCGCGGGCGCCATCCTCTCGCTCGCCACGCTCGCGCTGCTGCTCCGCGTGGAGGGCATCCTCTCGCGCCGCCCCCTATCGTCGATGGCGTGACGACCGCGCTCATCCTGTTCTTCGGTGCCGGCGGTGACAGCCCGGTCGAGCGGCGGCTGGATGCGATCCGCATCGCGATCGGGAGGGGGACGCTCCGCCGCGCCGGCGAAGCCGGGTTCACGCCGCTCATCGCGGTCACCGCAGACCCGGCCGCGGTCACGGCGTTCGCCGGTGCGGGCGCCGAGGTGGTCCCGCCAAAGACCGAGCCCTTCCATTTCGGCCGCGAGCTGTCGGGGCTGGCCTCCGCCCGCGGTCTGGCGCGGCTCTGCGCCATCGGCGCCGGTGCGGGCGCGCTGCTGCGAAGCGATGATCTTGCCGCGCTCCGGAACGAGCTCGAGTCCAGCGAGGCCCTCGTGCTCTCGAACAACTACTACTCCGCCGATCTCATCGGCGTGGTCCCGGCGAGCGCCCTGGAGGCGATCGAGCTCCCGGCCACCGACAATCCACTGCCCCGCCTGCTCCACCAGCAGGCCGGGCTTCCGTCGCGGCAGCTGCCCCGATCGGCCGCGACGCTGCTCGATGTCGATACGCCCACCGACGCGACGGTGCTCCTACGGCATCCGCACTGCCCGACGGAGCTTCGGGCCCTCGGGGCCTGGGACGCCGAGCTGGGCAGCCGGATCGACGCGCTCATGCGTCTGGTCACCACGCCGGAGCGTGAGCTCGTGGTCGCCGGCCGGGTCGGGGCGCCGGTCTGGAGCTACCTTGAGACCCAGACCGCCTGCCGCGTGCGGATGCTCGCCGAGGAGCGGGGGATGCAGGCCGCCGGCCGTGACGTCTCGGGAGAAGCCCGGAGCGCCCTCGGCTTCCTGTACGTCGAGGTCGGTCCTGACGCGTTCTTTTCACGGATGGCCGAGCTCGGCGACGGGATGCTCCTGGACTCCCGCGTCCTGTTCGCGCACCTCGGCTGGCGGCCGGCTCCCGCGGAGCGCTTCGCGTCCGATCTCTTCGACCTGGGTGCGATCGGCGATCCGGCGGTCCGCGCGTTTACCGCGGCGGCCGCGGCCGCGCCGATCCCGGTCCTGCTCGGTGGGCAGACCCTCGTCTCGGGCGTCCTCTGGACGATGGTCGACGCGGCCTGGTCCGGCTTCCCGGTCCCGGCGGCGTGACGTTCTTCGACCATCACATCCACTCGTCGCGATCGGACGGACGGGCGTCGCTCGAGGACCGGGCCCGCACGGTGGTCATCCGGCCGCACGGTATCTCCGACCACTATCCCTGGCCCGCCGGGATGCGCACCGACGATGACGTCCTGCGCTATCTCGATGACGCGGCGCGGCTCGGCCTGCGGGTCGGGATCGAATTTGACCTCGGCGTCGCGCCGCCGCTCCTCCGGACGACGCGCGACGCGCTCGACTATGTCATCGGATCCGTCCATGGGATCGGCGCCGGGACCGACCGTATCCAGTACAACCCGGCCGGGCAGTACCTGAAGACCCGGGGCGCGACACCGTTCCTCGACCGCGCCCGTTTCATCGATCGGGGGGTCCAGCGGCTCATCCTCGAGCGCCACCTCGAGCTGGTTCGCGAAGGCATCCTCCAGACCGGGATCGACATCGTCGGTCACCCCACCTTCACGCCCCTCGCGGCGCTCGGGGATCCCGAGGCGGACTATCCGGTGGACTGGCAGGAGCGCTTCATCGCCCTGTGCGTCGAGCACGATGTGGCGATCGAGCTGAACGAGGCCTACGGGGTGCCGCACCGCGAGTTCCTGGTCCGGGCCCACCGCCGCGGCGCCCGATTCTCCGTGGGGACGGATACGCATTTCGCGCTGGAGCCGCTGGATCGCACCGAGGCGATGATCGCGGAGGCCGGGCTGCCGACCGAGCGGTTCCTGACCGGGGGGCGCCCGGCCGGCCCCCGCTGACCGTTCAGCCGGGGGTGTCCAGCGCGACGAGCTCGTAGACCAGGAGCAGGATCGCGCCGATCAGGACGAGGTGGATGGCGTTCCCGCCGACGTTCAGCGCGAGCGCCACGAACCACCCGAAGACGCCCATTCCGACCAGGATCCAGCGCAGCCGGTGGCCGGCGGCGGTGCCCATGGCGGGAGCGTATCCCGCCCGTATACTCGGCATTCCTGAGGTGAGGAGCCCGGGCGCGCCCGGTGGACATCCAGTCGCGCAGGAGGGGAGCCGTGTTCCGGGGACTTTCCGTCTACACGGGCAATGCCCATCCGAGGTTCGCGCAGGACATCTGCCGTCACCTCGAGATCCCATTGGGCCAGATCGACGTCACGAAGTTCGCGAACGACAACATCTTCGTGAAGATCAACGAGAACGCCCGCGAGCACGACGTGTTCGTGGTGCAATCCCTCGTCGGTCCCTCGGTGAGCGACGCGATCCTGGAGCTGCTCATCATGCTCGACGCGTTCAAGCGCGCGTCCGCCGGCCGCATCACCGCGGTCATCCCGTACTACGCCTACGGCCGGAGTGACAAGAAGGACCAGCCGCGCGTGCCGATCACGGCCCGGCTGCTCGCCGACATCATCCAGGTCGCCGGCGCGGACCGGGTCCTCGCGATGGACCTCCATCAGATGCAGATCCAGGGATTCTTCAGCGTGCCGGTGGACGAGCTCTCGGCGACCAACCTCATCGTCGACTATTTCGGCGCCCTCATCGAGGGCGACCGCGAGAACACCGCGATCGTCGTCCCGGACCTCGGCTACGCGAACGCGGGGCGCCGGATCGCCGAAAAGCTCGGTCTGCCCCTCGTGTTCATGCAAAAGACCCATCGTGACAACAGCGGACGGAGCGAGATCACCGGGGTCATCGGTGAGATCCAGCACCGCCGCGCGATCGTACTTGATGACGAGATCGACACCGGAACGACGATCGTGAACACCGTCAAGGTCCTGCAGGAGCATGGCGTCCGCGAGATCTTCATCGGCTGCATGCATCCGACGCTCTCGGGCAACGCCGCCGAGCGGATCTGCGAGAGCGGTATCGTCGAGCTGGTGACGACCGACAGCGTGCCGATCCGACCCTCGAACCGGGAGCTCGACAAGATCCGCGTCCTGACCGTCGCGCCGCTCTTCGCGGAGGCGATCAGGCGGATCCACGAGGGCGAGTCGGTGGGACAGCTATTCGATCAGCGTGGCTCGCAGCTTCCGCTGCACGTCACCTAGACACGGAGACCCCTTGAGCGCGATCACCAGGCTCCTCAGCTTTGGCGACAACAACGAGTCAGAGATCCGACGGCTCCGCAAGGTCGTCGAACGGGTCAACGCGCTTCGCGAGCCGACCGCCGCGCTCACGACGGATGAGCTGCGTGGCCGGACCGCCATGTTCCGGGAACGGCTTGCCGCCGGTGCGGCGTTGGATGACCTGCTGCCGGAGGCGTTCGCCGCCGTTCGCGAGGCGGGGACCCGGGCGCTGAAGCAGACCCACTTCGATGTGCAGCTGCTCGGCGGCATCGCGCTCCATCGCGGACATATCGCGGAGATGCGGACCGGCGAAGGGAAGACCTTGGTCGCCTCGCTGGCGCTCTACCTGAACGCGATCGAGGGGAAGGGCGCGCACCTCATCACCACCAACGATTACCTCGCGAAGACCGGTGCCGGCTGGATGGCCCCGATCTACGACCTGCTCGGGATGACCGTCGCGTACATCGCGCACGACAAGTCCGCGGTGTACGACCCGGCGGTGACCCTGGATGAGCTCGATTGGCGTCACCAGCACTGGCGCGCGGTGAGCCGGCGCGAGGCGTATGCCGCGGACATCACCTACGGCCAGAACAGCGAGTTCGGCTTCGACTACCTCCGCGACAACATGGTCATGGACCTGTCCGAGATGGTCCAGCGGGAGCTGCACTTCGGCATCGTCGACGAGGCCGACTCGATCCTCATCGACGAGGCCCGGACCCCGCTCATCATCTCCTCCGCGGCGGAGGACAGCTCCGAGCAGTACTACACCTTCGCCCGCGTCGCGACGCGGCTGGCGCCCGATGTCGACTACATCGTCGAGGAGAAGCACCACGCCGTCTCGCTCACCGAACAGGGCATCGCGAAGGCCGAGAAGCTCTTGAACATCCCGAATCTCTATGAGGGCGACGTCTCTGCGGTGCACTACCTCGACAACGCGGTGAAGGCGCAGGCGCTGTATCACAAGGACCAGGAATACATCGTGAGCCCGGCCGGAGAGGTCGTGATCATCGATGAGTTCACCGGTCGCCAGATGCCGGGCCGCCGCTGGAGCGACGGTCTCCACCAGGCCGTCGAGGCGAAGGAAGGCCTGAAGATCCAACGAGAGACCCGGACCTTCGCCACGATCACGATCCAGAACTACTTCCGGATGTACCATAAGCTCGCCGGCATGACCGGTACGGCGGCCACGGAGGCCGAGGAGCTGTTCAAGGTCTACAAGCTCGAGGTCACCCAGATCCCGACGAACCGCCCGATGATCCGCCAGGATCTGAAGGACCTTATCTACAAGACCGAGCGCGGGAAGTGGGACGCGGTCATCGCGGAGGTCAAGGAGCGCAACGCCGCCGGGCAACCGGTCCTCATTGGGACGACGTCCGTCGAGAAGAGCCAGTCGTTGTCGGAGGACCTTCGGCGGAACGGGATCAAGCACGAGGTCCTGAACGCGAAGAACCACGATCGCGAGGCGCTCATCGTCGCCCAGGCCGGCCAGCGCGGCTCGGTCACCGTCTCCACGAACATGGCTGGCCGAGGGGTCGACATCATCCTGGGCGAGGGCATCCGCGAGGCCGGTGGATTACATGTCATCGGCACCGAGCGTCACGAGGCTCGCCGCATCGACAATCAGCTCCGGGGCCGTGCCGGCCGTCAGGGAGACCCCGGATCGACGCGGTTCTACTCGTCGCTCGAGGACGATCTCATCCGGATCTTCGCCTCGGATCGGATCGCCGGCCTCATGAGCCGCCTCGGCTTCGACGATTCGGCGCCGATCGAGTCCGGAATGGTCACGAACGCGATCACCCAGGCCCAGGTGAAGGTCGAGGGACGGAACTTCGACCAACGCAAGCGCGCGCTCGAGTTCGACGACGTGCTGAACAACCAGCGGAACGTCATCTACACCGAGCGGAAGAAGATCCTGGGGAAGGACGACGTCAGAGAGACGGTCCTGGATTACCTCCACGATGAGGCTGCCGCGATGGCCGAGGCGCACGGCTCGTCACCGGATCCCGAGGATTGGGACATCGACGCGCTGTCCGCGGCGCTCGGCACGCTCCTCGGGCGGAGCGGGGAGATTGGGCCCGCGACGTTCGCCGAGGTGGACACGCGCGAGGGGCTGGTGACCAAGGTCGAGGAGCTCGTCGACGAGACGTACGAGCGGCGCGAGGCCGAGCTCGGACCGGAGCTCGCCCGGGCCGTCGAGCGCTGGCTGCTCCTCCGGACGATCGACCTCCACTGGGTCGAGCACCTCACCGCGATGGAGGAGCTGCGTGAGGGGATCTACCTTCGCGGCTACGGCCAGCAGGATCCCCTGGTCGCGTACAAGGGCGAGGCCCGCGCCTTCTTCGACGAGATGACGCGAAAGATCGCGAGCGACGTGGCCCAGACGATCCTGCGGGTCTCGGTGAAGACCGCCGCGGAGGCCGGACAGCAGGAGCAGGCGCCGGTGGCGGCGCAAAGCGGCCCCCCGCACACGACCACCACGACGGGCGCCAACCTTACGACGAACCGGGCGCCGGAGGGGCCGGCCCAGCCCGGTCTGAAGGTCGGCCGGAACGAGCCCTGCTTCTGCGGCTCCGGCAAGAAGTACAAGAAGTGCCATGGCCGGTAGGCCGTGATCACCCTGCCCTTCGATCCGAACGTCCACTTCATCCAGGCCATGACCTGTTCGGGACGGACCGACATGTGATCACCCTGCCCTTCGATCCGAACGTCCATTTCGGTCCGCTCGCCCTCGCCTGGCACGGCATCTTCACCGCGGTCGGGATCTTCTTCGGCGTCGCGCTGCCGGTGCGGCTGCTGCGCGGCCGGGCGTCCGAGGACAATGTCTACTTCGTCGCCACCTGGGGTGTCGTCGGTGGGATCGTCGGCGCGCGCGCGGTGCACGTCGCCGAATGCTGGACGGTCTGTGGGGTCGACCTGGCCCCCGGCTACGCGTTCCATCCCGAGCTCATCCCGCAGCTCTGGACCGGCGGCATCTCGATCATGGGCGCGGTCGTCGGTGGTGTCGTGGTGGGATATCTGGCGGCGCTCTGGCGTGGCGGGGTCCCGATCGGCGGGGGCGCCGACGCGGCCGCTCCGGGGATCGGCATCGGCATGGCGATCGGGCGCATCGGCGATGTGATCAACGGCGAGCATCACGCCCGCGCCTGCGAGTTCCCGGGGATCTGTGTCGGCTACGACCACCCGGCCACGCTCGGACAGGCCGGACCGGTCCACCTCGCCGTCGGCTACGAGATGCTGTGGGATCTCGCCGGCGTGGGCCTTGCGCTGCTCCTGCGGAAGCGCTTGACCGGTCGGGTGCCGGAAGGGCGGATCTTCTGGATCTGGCTGGCCTTCGCGTCGCTCGGGCGATTCCTCATCAGCTTCCTCCGGATCGATCAGCCGGGCCTGTTCGGGCTCTATCAGGCGCAGCTCCTCTCGCTGATCTTCATCGCGATCGCGCTCCCGGTGCTGGTCACGCTCTTCCGCAAGGACACCGGATCGGCCGCCGTCCGGCCGGTCGAGCCCGAGGCCGCGGTCACCGACTGATCGACCTGCCCTTCGCCCCCGACCTCTTCGTCGGCGCCGTCCGCATCTCCTGGCATTCCATCTTCTCGCTTCTCGGCATGGCCGCGGGGAGCTGGGTGTCGTTCCGGTGCGGCCGGATTCTGGTGAAGGACGAGCGGATCTATCCATTCGCGATCGCCGTCGTCCTCGGCGGGCTCATCGCGGCCCGGATCGGTCACATCGCCGACAACACGGCCCATTACGCCGCGCGCCCGGATCAGCTCATCGCGTTCTGGAACGGAGGCATCGCCGTGACCGCCGCCCCGATCGGCTCCGCCATCGGAGGCTGGATCGCGTGTCGCCGCCTCGGGCTCCCGCTCGGATTCATGTTCGATATCAGCGTGATCGGCATCGCCCTGGGCGAGGCGATCGGCCGGATCGGTGACATCGTGAACGGCGAGCACCACGCGGTGGCCTGCGCGGGGCTCCCCTGGTGCGTCCGCTACACCGACCCCGCGACCCTCGGGCAGCGCGAGCTCGTGCACCCCATCGCGGCCTACGACCTGCTCGTGGTGCTCGGGATGTTCCTCATCTGCCTGCTCGCCTGGAGGCGGATCCGCGGGCATCCCCCGGAGGGCCGGGTGTTCTGGATCTACCTGGTGCTCTACGGCGGCGCCCGGTTCGGGACCTCGTTCCTGCGGCTCGACCCGGTCGTCCTCGCCGGACTGCAGGAGGGCCAGCTGCTCGGCCTCCTGTACGTCGTCGCAGGCGTCCCGGCGCTTGCCTGGCTGTGGTCCCGCGGCGGCGGGTCCACCCGACCCGGGGGTGGACCGGCGGCCTCGCTTACTACTACACTTCAGTAGTAGATAGCGGGGAGGATCCATCATGCGGGTCGCCATCACCGGCGCGAACGGCTTTGTCGGGCGCAACCTCCTCGCCCTGCTCCTCGAGGATTCTTCGGCCGCGGACCTCCGGGCCATCGTCCGCAGCCCTCGCCAAGCGGCCGCCGAGCTGCCGGCCGCGGACCTCGACGTCCGTGTCGCCGACGTCACCACGGCTGCCTCGCTGCGCGGCGCCTTCGACGGCTGTGATGCGGTCGTGCACACCGTCGCCATCCCGACCGAGCGCCACGGCTCATTCGCGGCCGTCAATGTCGGCGGCACCCGTACCGTCGTCGCCGAGGCCGAGCGCGCCGGCGTCCGGCGCCTGGTGCACCTTTCCGCGATCGGCGCCTCGGCGGACAGCCCCTACCCCTTCCTTCGCAGCAAGGGCGAGGGTGAGGCCGTGGTCACCGCGTCGGACATCCCGCAGGTCGTCCTGCGGCCGTCGGTGCTGTTCGGTCCGGGCGACGACTTCTTTCCCCGGCTCGGATTCGCGCTGCATTTTCCGATCGTCCCCGTCCCCGGGGACGGCCGCGCGCGCTTCCAGCCGCTCCATATCGCGGACCTCGCGCTGGTCATCCGGGCGGCCCTTCGGCGCGCGGATGTGCTCGGGGTGCATGAGATCGGCGGTCCGGATCCGGTGACCTACCGGGAGCTCCTGTCAGAGACGATGGCCGGCTACGGCACGCGGCGGCCGACGCTGGGCCTGCCGATCCCGCTGATGAAGACGGCGGCCTTCCTGCTCGAGCGGGTGATGGCCGACCCGCCGGTCACGGTGGCCCAGCTCGACCTCCTCGCGGTGGCCAACACCCCGCGGGAGAACGCGATGGACCAGGTGTTCGGTATCCGCCCGCGGCCCTTCCGGGGCGGCGGTCTCGCCTATCTTTCTCGTCGTTGAAGCCGGCGAGATCGGCCAGAAAGGTCTTCTCAAGGCGCCTGCCGGCGGGTAGTATCTCGTACGAAAACCGTTACAGATCCGGCGTGGGGAGCGTGGTGGACGGTCTCAGCCGCGTGTCAGTTGACCGTGCCGCCTGCCCGACCTGAGTCTAGAGAGGACAGTCCCGGATGAAGGAATGGATCGTCTGCGAGGACAACTGCCTGAAGTGCAGTTACGGCGCGACGCTGGACTGCGATGGCGATTGTCCCCGCTGCCCGCGGAACACCTACTGCCCCTGCGTGACCTTCGTCAGCTTCGCCGCGGGCAAGCTGGCGCCCGTCGTCGCCCCGGTGACGACGACCTTCGAACGTCCCCGCAAGCGGTAGGCGCCGACCGATGAGCGTCGACCAGGCGGCCCTTGCCACGGTGCGGGCCCGCATCGACCGGATGGCGGTGTTCCTTTGACCTCCCCGCACTCCGCGCCCTCGTCACGCGGCTAGACCTCGAGGCCGCGGATCCCGACCTGTGGACCGACCGCCAGCGCGCTCAGACCCTGCTGAAGAAGCTCGACTCCGCGCGCCGCCGTGTGGAGCGGTGGGACGGGTTCTCCGCGCGCGCGGCCGAGATCACCAACCTGCTGCCCCTGGCCGATGAGGATGCCGGGATCTCCGCCGACCTCGAGCGTGACCTCGTCGCCCTTGCCGAGGAGGTGCAGCGCGCGAGCCTCGAGGCGCAGCTGGCGGGGCCGTATGACGAGCGGGACGCGATCCTGGCGATCTCGGCCGGCGTCGGCGGGACCGATGCGGCCGATTGGGCCCAGATGCTCGTCCGGATGTACCTGCGCTGGTGCGAGCGGCGCGGCTTCCGCGCCGAGATCATCGACAGCACGCCCGGCGAAGAGGCCGGCCTGAAGAGCGCGACGCTCTCGATCGAGGGCGATTACGCCTACGGGTATCTCCGCACCGAGCGGGGCACCCACCGGCTCGTGCGGATCTCACCGTTCGACTTCCAGAAGCGTCGCCAGACCTCGTTCGCGCTCGTCGACCCGACCCCCACGGTCGAGGCCGAGGCGGAGGTCGAGCTGCGCCCGGACGAACTGCGGATCGACACCTACCGCTCGACCGGCGCGGGCGGGCAGAACGTGAACAAGACCGAGACCGCCGTCCGGATCACGCACCTCCCCACCGGCATCGTCGCCGCCTCGCAGAACGAGCGGTCCCAGCTGCAGAACCGCGAGCTCGCGATGCGGATCGTGCGGGCCCGGATTCTGGAGCTGCGGGTCCGTGAGCAGGAGGCCGAGCAGGCCAGGGAGCGGGGCGAGATGAAGGCCGCCGACTGGGGCAGTCAGATCCGGTCCTACGTCCTGCACCCGTACACCATGGTGAAAGACCACCGGACGGACCTCGAGGTCGGGGATATCCAGCGGGTGCTCGACGGAGATCTCGATCCGTTCATCGAGGCCGCGCTCGCCCGCTCGCCGGCGGTGATTGGCACCGTTACTGCGGAGTAGGTCCCGCGCCCCGCGACGGGCCCGGGCAGAACGGGCCGGCGAGGGTACAAGGGGATACACGATGGCGAAATTCGACCTCAAGGATCTCAAGCTGGACGAGGTGCTCGACGACTTCCGCTCGCAGGCGTCCAAGCGCTTCGATGACGTGGTCGGCGAGGGCCGCTCGCAGGCCCGGCGGGCGGGCGGAGGTCACGACGACGGCGCGCTGTTCTCCGCGTTCAGCGTCGGCCTGCTGGCCGGGGCGATCGTCGGGGCGGCGGTCGCGCTGCTCATGACGCCGGTGAGCGGCACCGACGCCCGCCGGAAGATCAGCGACCAGGTCGACAAGATGCGCAGCGGCGTGACCGCGCCGGACTGGGACAAGACCAGCGGCAACGGCAGCCCCGTCTCGGGCACCCAACCAGCGCCCGCTTCCCCGTCCACCGGGCTCTAGGACCGGCGCGAGCCGGCTCGGTCGGGTACGACCTAGGAATCCGGTGACGGCCGGGCTTCCCTGACCAGTCGGGGGATCCCGGCCGTCGCCGCGTCGACCTCGCCCGGGCGGCGATAGCCGGCCTCGCCGGCCGCGATGTCGAGATGCAGCGTGGCCACGTCCTCCGCGGCAAGGCGCACCGCCGGATATGAGGCGAACGCGGTGATCGCTTTCAGATAGCCGTGACACCGCAGGCAGGTGTCCACCCGCGCGACCGCCGCCGCGGCCGGCTCGCCGGGTGGGCGGGGCGCGTCGTCGTCGGCCTCGTGCAGCGCGCCGAGGGTCCGGTGATCGTCATTCCCGCAGTACGGGCAGAGCAGCACGATCCACGACCATCCGGTCCCACACCGCCCGCAGCGCAGGATCCGGCGCCGCTCCGATCCGACCAGCTCGGCGAGGGTCGGCCAGGACCCGCAGACCGGGCAGAACCCGCGATACCAGCGGTCCATCGCCTCCGGTCCGACGGTCGCCGCGATGCGCGACGCCGCGTCCCAGAGCACCGGCTGCAGCGCGAGCTCGAGGAGGCTGCCGAACGCCGCCGGATCGACGTCCACGGTGAAGGCGGCCGCCTCGATGGCCGGCCGGTCGCCGTCGAGCGCCGCCCCAAGCAGGGGAGCGATGTCGAGCGGCGCGTTCACCAGCCGGCTCGCGCTCACCTGCGCCGGAGTGCCGGCCCCGCTCGTTTCGGACAGGTTTCGGGCAAGCCGCTGGAGCTCGGACCGGATCTCGGCGGGATCGCAGGCCAGCGTCGCTTCGCCGAGGAGCGGGTGGCCCGCCGCGATCGCCTCGGCCGCCGCCGCCCGGTCCAGCTCCAGCGTGACGTCGAATGGCGGGTGTCCGCGCAGGCTCTCAAGGCGGTCATCGTGGAACGCCGCGATCGGGCCGAGGGCCGGGTCGACCGCGGCGAGCGCGCGCCAGCGGGCGCGGGCCTCATCGATCTCGAGCGGTGTCGGGCCGCTCAGGCGCCGTCGGCCGAGGTCAGCCCGCGATCGCGGCGAGCGACGAATAGAGCATCGCGTAGCGGAAGGCGAGCACCCCGGCGAGGACGACGACGCCCAGGACCGCGAGGCGACCGGTGCGTCGTACCAGACCCGCGGTCCAGACGATCGGGATCACGATCGCGGCGAGCATGGAGATCCAGAACAGGGGCGCGACAAGGTGCTGCATGCTCGCCGCGAGCGGCGAGAGGTTGCGCTGGCCGGCGAGGCTGACGAGGAAGATGACGAGGAGCACTCCGGTGACCGATGCGAAGGAGAGCAGCCCGCTGCGGACCGCTCCGGCGGTCGAGACCGCGCGCCAGCGGTCGGTCGCGATCGCGGCGACGGCCATGCCGGACAGGGCGGTGAAGGAGACGTAGATGGCGCCGAGCATGAAGGTGTCCGACCACACGCCCTGGTTCGTCACGTTGATGAGCACGCCCGAGTAGGCGCCGGTCGCGAGCGCGAATGCCGCCGAGATCGCGACGAAGATCGGCTGGTGCGCGACCGCCTCGAGCAGCCGACCCCGAGGCAGCCAGCCGAAGTGCCCGAGCGCATCGAGGAACGCGACGGCGGTGAACAGCCCAAAGAGGAGGATCGCGTACGAGCCCCAGGTCATCGGGGAGTTCGGGTTGAACATGAATGGCCCCGGCCCCCGCTCGGCCGCGCCCGGGCTGCGCAGGATGAGGTTGAGGAACCGTGAGGGCTGGCCGAGATCGACCACGAGCAGCGCCGCGACGAGGAGCATGAGCGGCGCCGGGACGATCCCGAGGCGCGCGGCGACCTCGCGGTCCGCCGGAAGGCCGGCGAACCGGGCGAGCGCGATGAAGAACATCGTTCCGGCGGCGACCCCGGCGACGAACATCTCGATCGCGAGCAGCCACTCCCATTCGGGGCTGAGGACGTAGCGGCCGATGTCAGGCATCGCTCCCTCCCGGGGTCGCGGCCGGCGCCGCCGCGACCGTGTTCTCAAGGACGCGGCGGCGCCGGAACGCCGCGAGCCCGGTGACCCCGAGGACCGCGGCCGAAATGAGGGCGACGCCGGCCGACGGCGCGAAGTTCCGCTGTGGGAGCGCCGCGTGAGGCGGGAGCTTGTAGACCTCCGGCTTGTCGAGGAGCAGATAGAAGACGTTCAGGCCACCGACGACCTCGACGTCCCTCACCGTGGTGCCCTTGTTCGGACCCTGGGTGATCGTGCCGGTGTTGCCGAGGTCCCAGCCATAGATGTATGCGTCGGTCTGGCCGCGGCCGTGGAGCGCCTTCACCCGCGAGGACGCCATCGCCTTCAGGTCATCGACCCTGCCGAAGGTGAGCGATGCGGTGGGGCAGGCCTTGGCGCAGGCGGTCCCCTGATCCGACTCGAGGCGGTCCTGACAGAGGATGCATTTGTTCACCCGACCGGTCTTGTGGTTGAACTCGATGACCCCGAACGGGCAGGCGCCGACGCAATAGCGGCACCCGATGCAGACGTCCTGGTGGATGTCGACCGAGCCGAACTGGGTGCGATAGAGCGCGCCGGTCGGGCAGACCTCCAGGCAGCCGGCCTGCTCGCAGTGCTTGCAGGAGTCGGACATCATGAGCCAGCGGGGGTCGGACCGGTCGAGGCTGTCCGCGGTCGGCGTCATCTGCTCGATGAACTTCACATGCCGCCAGTTCGTCCGGGAGAGGTGCCCGGTGTTGTCGTATGAGTCACCGGTGAACGCGGTGTGCTTCCTGACCGCGTCCTCGTCCTCCATCTCAAGCTCGTTCCATTGCTTGCAGGCGACCTGGCAGGCCTTGCAGCCGGTGCACACCGAGGTGTCGACGAACATGCCACGGTTCTCGCTCATGCCCGGCGTCCCTTCTCGATGCGGCAGGTGAAGGCCTTGCCCTCGTGGATCGTGACATTCGGGTCGGCGACGAGGGCGCTGATGTTGTTCACGACGTCGCCGGTGGCGATGCCCTGATAGCCCCAGTGCCACGGCATCCCGACCTGGTGGACCGTCTTTCCGTCGATGCGGAACGGCCGGAGGCGCTTCGTCACCAGGGCCCGGGCCTCGGTCGTGCCACGCTCGGTGATGACGCGGACGTAGTCCCCGTTCGCGATCTCCTTGTCCTTCGCCAGCTCCGGTGAGATCTCGATGAAGAGCTCGGGCATGAGCTCCGCGAGCCATGGGATCCACCGGCTCATCGTCCCGGACAGGTGATGCTCGGTGAGGCGGTAGGTCGTGATGACCGTCGGGAATTGCGACCCCGCGTACTCGTTGTACTTGTTCCCCGGAACGTCGTAGATCTTCGCGATCGGGTTGCGGTCCTGCTTGTAGAGGAAGTTGCGTACCGGTGACTCCCACGGCTCGTAGTGCGTCGGAAGCGGTCCGTCACCGGTGCCCTCGTAGGCGAAGAGCCAGCCCTTGCCGTCTTTCTTCAAGATGAAGGGGTCGGCGCCGGAGTGGAACGCGATCCCGATCCCATTCGGGTTCGCTGCCGCGGACGGGGCCTTCGTGGGGGCGAAGTCGATGCCGTCACCGGAATCGTTCTTCCAAGTCTTCGCGGCCTCGTCCCAGTAGGTGTACTTCTTGCGCTCCGACCACGGCTTGCCCGCCGGGTCGGCCGAGGCGCGGTTGTAGATCTGATGGCGGTTCGCCGGCCAGGCCCAGCCCCAGTTCGGGCTCACCCAGCCGTCGTTCTTGCCGGGCGTCATCTCGGCCCGGTTCACCAGCTGGCCGCTGACCGACTGGAGCATCCCGGTGTAGATCCAGGCGCCGCAGGCGGTGGATCCGTCCGCCGCGAGGTTGGCGAAGCTGTTCAGCGGCACCTTGGTCTTGTAGTCGTAGCCGTTGATCTCCTTGAAGATCTTGAACGCCGACGGCTCGTCCTTGTGGATCCAGTCCTTCACCTCGTCGGCGTCGGGCTCGTAGTCCAGGGTCATGTTCTTGATCGCGGCGTAGTTCTTCGCCGTCGGGTTGTTCTTGGCATACCAGGCCTTGAGCCGCTTCCCGAGGTCGTACCAGAAGTAGAGGTCGCTCCGGGCCTCCCCCGGCGGATCCGCGGCCTTGTGGTGGTACTGCACGGTCCGCTGGGTCTGGGTCATCGAGCCGTCCTTCTCGGCGATGTGCGCCGCCGGGAGGAAGAAGACCTCGGTCTTGATCGCCTTGATCTCGTCGTCGGTGAGGCCGGCCTGCTTGCGCCAGAAGGCCGCCGACTCGGTCTCGTAGAAATCGTTCACCACGAGCCATTCGAGCTTCGCCATCGCCTTGCGCTGGAAGCCGGCGTTCAGGCTCGTCGCCGGATTTTGCCCGGTGAGGATCATGCCCTTGATCTTTCCCTGGCTCATCTCGACGAACACCGGGAAGTGGCTGTGGTCGCCGGTGATCTTTGGCAGCGTGTCGTAGAAGTAGTCGTTGTCGGCCGTCGCCGCGTCCCCGAACCAGGCTTTCAGCTGGCTCACGATATAGGCCGGCGTGTTCGACCAGAACGAGGTCGGCTGGGTCTCGGTGAGGATGTAGTCGAGGAGCGTGTCGTGCTTCTTCGCGGCCTCGGGGACCGGGAGGTACCCGGGGTGGATGTTGTACAGGCTCGCGATGTCGGTGGATCCCTGGATCGTGGCGTGCCCGCGAAGGGCCATGATCCCGCCCCCCGGACGGCCGATGTTCCCGAGGAGGAGCTGCACGATGCCGGCGGTGCGGATGAGCTGCACGCCGGTGGTGTGCTGGGTCCAGCCGACCGCGTACACGAAGGCGGTCGTCTTGTCTCGTCCGGAGTTGCCGGTGATGATCTCGGCCACCTTGAGGAAGAGCTCCTTCGGCGTGCCGCAGATTCGCTCGACCATCTCCGGCGTGTAGCGGGCGTAGTGCCGCTTCAGGATCTGGAAGACGGTGTTCTTGTCCTCGAGGGTCCTGTCCTGGAGCGGTACCCCGGGAAGGCGGTTCGCGATGAGCGCCGCGAAGTTCGCGCCCTTCACCGAGCTTCCCCGGGTCACCCCGGTCGCCGACTTCTCCGCCGCGTTCTCCTGGCCTTCCTTACTCTCGCCGGCATTGACCGGCGGCTCGGGGAGCCGGTCCGGTGCCTTCGTCGTCTGGTACTGCCAGGTCGTCCGGTCGTAGGCCCGGGTCGTCGGGTTGTAGCCGGAGAAGAACCCGTCGTTCTCGTCGGTGTCCTTGAATCCGCCGTTGATCAGCGTGGCGGCGTTGGTGAAGTTGACCATGTACTCCTCGAAGTACTTCTTGTTGGTCAGGATGTAGTTCACCAATCCGCCGAGGAACGCGATGTCGGTGCCGGAGCGCATCGGGACGTAGAGATCGCACATCGCGCTCGTCCGGGTGAACCGCGGGTCGACGTGCACGAGCGTCGCGCCGCGGGCCTTCGCCTTCATCGGCCACTTGAACCCGACCGGGTGGCACTCGGCCATGTTCGAGCCCATGAACACGATCGCGTCGCTGTGCTGCAGGTCCATCTGGAAGGTGGTGCTGCCGCCGCGTCCGAAGCTGACCCCCAGACCGGGGACCGTCGCGGAGTGTCATATCCGGGCCTGGTTCTCGATCCGCACGACACCCATCATCCGCATGACCTTGCAGATGAGATAGTTCTCCTCGTTGTCGTTCGTCGCGCCGCCGAGGGCGAAGATCCCGGTGGTCTGGTTGATGAGCTTCCCGTTCGCGTCCTTCTCGACGAAGGTCGCGTCGCGGGTCTTGGCCACGAGCTCGGTGATGCGGTCCATCGCCTTCGCCCGGGTCCAGGTCTCGGTGTCCCAATCCGCCGCGCCGGGGGCGCGGTGCTTCACCGTCGTGACGCGGAGCGGGTTCACCGCGAGCTGGTAGGTCGCCGAGCCCTTCGGGCAGAGGCTCCCGGTGGAGATCGGGCTGTCCGGGTTGCCTTCGATGTTCACCAGGCTGGTGCGGCCGTTCTCGGTCTTCGAGCTGATCATCGTGCCGCAGCCGACGGCGCAGTACGGGCAGATGCCGGCGGTCTGGCGGGTGCCCGCCAGCTTGCGACGCGAGGCTCGCTGGCTGGCGAACGCGAGGTCGAAGCCGAGGCCACCAAGCTCGGCCGCGGCGATCCCCGCGGTGCCGATGCCGGTGAGCTTCAGGAATTGGCGCCGGGTCGTGTCCACCGCCATGGCTTGCCCTCCGCGATCAGTCCTCGGCTCGGTGCCGGCGCGGTGCCGGCGCGGTGCGCGATCCGTTCTGGGCCCGCGCGCAGATGATACCTCCGTTCCCGCTGGATGGAAGCCTCATTCCTCGGCGCGGAACGCGTCGTCGGCCCAGAGCTCGCGCGAGATCGCGAGCAGCGATTCCCGAGTGTTCAGGTCGGGATCGTCGAGGACCCGCTCGAAGAGCGCGGCGATGATCCGGCCGACCGCTGGGCCTGGAGCGAGCCCCAGCTCGGACATCACATCGGTCCCATCGATCTGAAGATCGCGGGGCGAGAAGGCGGTCGAGCGGTGGATCTCGTCCTGGACCCGCGTCCAAAGGTCCTCGAGGGCGTACATCCGCGGCGAGCGTGCCCCGCTGCCGATGTTGTCGGCCCGTCGCAGCTCGAAGAGGTCGGGGATGTTCTCCAGACCGACCTTGCGGACGAAGCGCCGGACCGCCGAGCCGCTCCACTCGGTCTGGTACCAGAACATGTGGTGCCGGATGAGGTGGGTCACCTTGGCGATCGTGTCCTTCGGGTACTTCCAGCGACGCAGGATCCGGCGGGCGATCGCCTCCCCCACGAACTCGTGCTGATGGAAGTGGCCGTCGGCGAACGTCTCCGGCTTTCCCACGTCGTGGAACAGCCCGGCAAGGCGCAGCACGAGGCCCGGATCGACCGGGGTGGCGTCCACGGTGATGAGGGAGTGCTCGAACACGTCCTGCGCGACGGCCTTGTCCTGCGGGATCGTCTTGCAGACCTCGAGCTCGGGGCAGAGGACCGCGAGGAGGCCGACGTCCGAAAGGAGGCGGAGGCCGACCGAGGGACGCTCGGCCCCCAGGATCTTGTGGAGCTCCTGTTGGATCCGCTCGCCGGAGAGGCCGCCGGCGAGGGCGGCGTGCTCGCCGATCGCGCGAGCGGTGAGCGGCTCGATGTCCATCCGGAGGGTCGTGGCGAAGCGCACCGCGCGGAGCATCCGGAGGGCGTCCTCGGCGAAGCGCTCGCCCGGCAGCCCGACGGCGCGGACGAGTCGGCGCTCCAGGTCGGCCCGGCCACCGAACGGGTCGACGAGCTCGCCGTCGCCCGTCCCGTCCGGCCCGGGCCGCCAGGCCATCGCGTTCATCGTGAAGTCTCTCCGCGCGAGGTCCTGGTGGAGCGATTCGGTGAAGGAGACGGTGCCCGGGCGGCGGTGGTCGGCGTAGTCCGCCTCGATGCGGTAGGTCGTCACCTCGATCTCGTGCGTCCCGCTGGACACGACGACCGTCCCGAAGCGGTTCGTGTACAACGACCGCTTGAACCGGCGCTGGATCTCGTCGGGCTTCGCGCTCGTGGCGATGTCCCAGTCCTGCGGGTCGATCCCACGCAGCGCATCGCGCACGCAGCCGCCCACGATGAACGCCTCATGGCCCGCGGTGATGAGCGTGTCGATGACCCGGGTGACGTCCCGCGGGACCGCCAGGGCGAGGGGGATGGACACCCGCGAAGTCTAGAGAGGCCCGGTCCGGCCGCGGGCGCCGGGCGGCGCCTCACATCCCGAGATAGGCGCGCTGGACGTCCGGCGAGTCGAGGAGCTCCTTGCCGGTGCCCTCCTTCACGATCGACCCGGTCTCGAGCACGTAGGCGCGGTGCGCGACCTCCAGGGCCTTCGTCGCGTTCTGCTCGACGAGGAGCACCGGGATCCCCTGGCCGTTGATCTCGACGATGATCCGGAAGATCGTTTCCTGCAGGATCGGCGCGAGGCCGAGCGACGGCTCGTCGAGCAGCAGCATCTTTGGCCGCGCCATGAGCGCCCGGCCGATGGCGAGCATCTGCTGCTCGCCACCGGACAGCGTCCCGGCGAGCTGCGAGGTCCGCTCCTTGAGGCGGGGGAAGAGCTCGTAGACCCGCGCGAGATCCTCGTTGATGCCGGTGACGTCCGTGCGCGTGTACGCGCCCATCCGGAGGTTGTCGAGCACCTGCATCCGCGGAAAGAGCCGGCGACCCTCGGGCGCCTGGCAGATGCCGAGCTTCACGATCTCGTGGGCCGGGGTCGCGCTGATGTCCTTGCCGGCGAAGGTGATCGATCCCCGGGGCGGATGGCTCAGCCCGGAGATCGTCCGCAGGGTCGTCGTCTTGCCGGCCCCGTTGCTGCCGATGAGGGCGACGACCTCACCCTGATCGACGCTGAGCGTCACGCCGCGGAGCGCCTGCACCCGCCCGTAGAAGGCGTCGATACCCGAGATCTCGAGGAGCGCCACGCTCAGGCGCTCTTCCCGAGGTAGGCCTCGATGACCCGCTCGTTCCGGCGGACCTCTTCGGGCGGACCCTCGGCGATCTTCTCGCCATGGTCGAGCACGACGATCCGGCGCGAGATCCCCATGACCACCTTCATATCGTGCTCGATGAGGAACACCGTGATGCCGTCGGCGATGATCTTCTCGACCAGGCGCATGAGCTCGATCTTCTCCTGCGGCGTGAATCCGGCGGCCGGCTCGTCCAGCAGCAGCAGCCGCGGACCGGTGGCGAGCGCGCGCGCGATCTCGAGCCGGCGCTGCGACCCGTACGGCAGGTTCCGCGCGTAGCTCTCGGCGTATTTCTCGATCCCGACGAACCGCAGGAGGTCCATCGCCCGCTCGGTGATCGCCCGCTCCTCGCGCCGTTCCCCCGGGGTCTTGAACAGCGAGTCCCAGAGCTTGCTGTGGGTCCGGCAGTGCTGGCCGACCCGGACGTTGTCGAGCGCGCTCATGTACTCGAACAGCCGGATGTTCTGGAAGGTGCGGGCGATGCCGAGCGCCGCGGCCTGATGCGGCTTCGCGCCGGTGATGTCGTTGCCCTCGAAGACCACCCGCCCCGATGTCGGGGGAAAGATCCCGGTGATCGAGTTGAAGAGCGTCGTCTTGCCGGCGCCGTTCGGCCCGATGAGGGCGAAGACCTGCCCCCGCTCGACGTCGAACGACACGTCGTCGACCGCGACGAGGCCACCGAACCGCTTCGTGGCGTGCTCGACGCGCAGGATCGCGTTGTCAGCCATGATGCTCATGCGCCGGTGGGATCCGCGTTCACGTCCTCGATCGTGGTCTCCTCATGCACGCCCGTGGTCAGCTCCTGCTCACGCGCGCGGCTGGGGATCAGCCCCTGCGGCCGCAGCAGCATCGTCATGACCAGGATCAGGCCGAACAGCAGGAACTTCAGGCGCTGGACCTCCTGCCCGATCCCCGGCCAATCGCCGTTCTGGGCGATGAGCGAGCCGAGACCGACCGATTCGGCCGTGGACTCGACGAGCGGCGGGAGCGCCGGCAGGAAGATGAAGATGATGAGGTAGATGAGCAGGCCGCCCGTGATCACCCCGGGGATGTTGCCCATCCCGCCGAGCACGACCATCACGAGGATCGTGATCGACACCGAGAAGCCGAAGTTCTCCGGGCTCACGAGCGAGAGCTTCGCGCCGTAGAACGCGCCGGCGAAGCCGCTGAACGCCGCGCCGATGGCGAAGGCCATGAGCTTCAACCGGACGGTGTTCACGCCCATCGCCGCCGCGGCGACCTCGTCCTCACGGACGGCCATCCAGGCGCGGCCGATCCTGGAGCGGCGCAGGTTGTTCACCAGGAGGATGGATCCGCCGAGGAGCAAGACCATGATCACGTAGAAGCCGGTCGGGTTGATGATCTTGAAATCGGGGACGAAGGCGAAGGGATCGCCCGACCAGGGGCCCTGGATCCAGACCGGCAGCGTGGGCTTGTCCAGCGCCGAGATCCCGTTCACCCCGCTCGTCCAATCGGAGAGGTTGCGGAAGACCCGGGGGACGATCTCCCCGAATCCCAGGGTGACGATCGCGAGATAGTCGCCGCGCAGCCGCAGGGTCGGCGCGCCGAGGACCAGACCAAAGCCGGCGGCGACGAACATCGCGATGAACAGCACGATCCAGAACGGGAGGTGGATCGCCACTCCCAGCGGCGTGGTGAGGAGCTGGTTCGAGGCGAAGAACGCGTAGCTGTACGCGCCGATGGCGAAGAACGCGGCGTAGCCGAGGTCGAGCAGACCGGCGAAGCCGACGACCACGTTCAGGCCGACCGCGAGGAGGATGTACACCCCGGCGTCGGCGAGGACGCTGATGAGGAAGTCGCCCTGGCCGCCGGTCGAGAGCTGGGCCCAGACCGGATAGGCGATGGCCAGCACCGCCAGGAGCGTGTAGACGAGCGGATTCGGATCGCGCCGCGGGTCGGTCTGCCAGACCCGCCCGATGGTCCGGATCACTTCTCCGGCACCCGCATGCCCATGATCCCGGTCGGCCGGAAGACCAGCACGAGGATGAGGATCGCGAAGATGAGGACCTGGGTCCAAGCCGAGTCACCGTAACCGTCCGACAGGGACTGGATCATCCCGATGACGAGACCGCCGATGGCCGCGCCCTGGATGTTCCCGATGCCACCGAAGACCGCCGCGGTGAACGCGACGAGGCCGGCGCTGAACCCGAGGTCGAAGGTCACGTTGTTGAAGTAGAGGCCGTAGATCATCCCGCCCGCGCCAGCGAGCACCGCGCCGATGAAGAACGTCGCGGCGATCGTGCGGTTGATGTCGATCCCCATGAGGCCGGCGGCATCGCGATCCTGCGCCGTGGCGCGCATCGCCTTCCCGAGCTTCGAGCGCTCGACGAACAGGCTGAGCGTGACCATGAGGGTCAGGGCGATGACGACCACCGCGATGTCCTTGTACGCGATGGTGGCGCCGCCGCCGAGGGCGATCGTGTCCGTCGGGAGGACGCTCGGGTAGTGGAGGTTGAACGGCCCGCGCCAGAGGAACATGAGCCCTTCAAGCACGAACGACATGCCGATCGCGGTGATGAGCGGCGCGAGGCGCGGCGCGTGGCGGAGCGGCCGGTAGGCGACCCGCTCGATCGTGACGTTCACCGCGCCACAGATGAGCATCGAGATCACGAAGATCGCGAGGAGCGGAAGGATGATCCCGACACCGGACGGGCCACCTTCGGAGAGCCCGAAGACCGGCAGCAGCGCGAGCGAGATGAAGCCGCCAAGGGTGAACACGTCGCCGTGGGCGAAATTGATGAGCTCGACGATGCCGTAGACCATCGTGTAGCCGAGCGCGATGAGCGCGTAGATCGAGCCGTCGGCCAGGCCGTAGACCAGGATCTGGATGAAGTAGGCCGGCCCGAGAGCGACCACCTTGCTCGCGAGGATCACGGCCGCGAGAGCGATGAGGACCAGGAGCGCGCCATTCATGATGGGGCCGCGGGAGCCGGCAAAGAGGCCGGCCCGGGCGTTGCGTACCGACGCGATCACTCTTTAGCGAACCTCCGCCTTCGAAAAGGGAGGGGGCGTTCCCGCCCCCTCCCTCGAGTCACCGTCGCTACTGGACGCTGAACTGCTTGACGAAGGCCCAGTCGAGTGGGGTGCCCGTCGTCTTGTAGAAGGCCATGGTCGCGGAGGTCGGATCACCGTTCTTGTCGAACGCGTAGGTGCCAACGGTGCCCTTGAGGCCCTTGGTCGCCTGGACCGCGTCGACGACCTGCTGACGGCTGGGGACCTTCCCGCCGTTCGCGTCGATCGCGCGCTTCACCGCGTCCACCAGGATGAGGGCGCAGTCGTACGACGGGAAGGTGTACGCCCCGATGTCCTCCTTCTTGGTGAACTTGGCCTTGAACGCGTCGATCGTGGCCTTCGCCTCCGGGTTCTGGGTCGCGTCGCCGGCGGCGTTGGTGAAGTACATGTTCGCGGCGTTGCTTCCAGCATCCTTGATGCACTGCGCGTCACCGATGCCGTCCGGGCCGGTGAACGGGACGTCGAGGATGCCCGCCATCTGGCTGCGGACGATGCAGCCCTTGGTCGCCGAGGTGGCGCCGGCATAGACCACTTCGGCCCCCGCCGCCTTGGCCGCGTTGATGAAGGCCTTGAAGTCGCTCGTCGCCTTCATGTCGAAGTCCTGGCGGTTCGTGACCTTGCCACCCTTTTCGACCAGACGCTTGGCGAAGTTGTCCGCGACGCCCTTGCCGAAGGTCTCATTGTCGGAGAACACCGCGACGTTCTTCAGCTTGAGGTCGTTGAGGATGAAGTCCGCCATGGCCGGCCCCTGGACGGTGTCCGGGGCGGCGATGCGGAAGTAGTTGTTCTTGCCGGTCGGACGGAGCGCGGCCGGCTGGGGGTTGCAGTACGGGAAGGTCTGGGTGAGGCACTCATTCGTGTTCGAGGGGCTTATCATCGCGAGCGCCCCCTGGTTCGCGATCGGGATCTCCGCGCGGGCGACGTTCGAGTTGAACGGCCCGACCATCGCCAGGACCTTGGGATTCGAGAGCATCTGCTGGACGTTCTGGGCGCCTTTCTGCGGGTCGTGCACGCCGTTCACGGCGTCGTCGAACGGCAGGAAGGTGATCTTGATGCCCTTGTACTCCGGTGTCTGCGACACGGCGAAGGCCGCGCCGTTCTGGGCCGGCAGGCCGCTCGAGGCTTCCGCGCCGGACGTCGGGAAGTCGCTCGCGATGATGATCTCGCCGGGGGCGGCAGTGGCGGCGGCGGCAGTGGCGGCGGCGGTGGTCGCCGCCGCGGTGGTCGCGGCCGGGGCGGTCGTCCCACCACCGCCACAGGCCGAGGCGACGATCGTGATCGCCATGAGCGCTGAGATCAGGGTCAGCCAGCGTTTCCGCATACGTTCCTCCCTCGCGTTTGGGTACGCCGATGCCGGCCTCCCCATCCCGGGCCCGTTGGGCCTGTGAAGGGCGAGCGTACGGGCAGCATCTAGGCTCGTCAACGAAGTGACGATCAGGCTCCTCCGCGCCGCCCAGATCCGAGAGGCCTGCCCGATGGCCGTGGCGATCGAGGCGGTGGCCGGCGGGTTCGCCGCGCTCTCCGCCGGAACGGCCACCGTGCCGCTCCGGACCCGGGTCGCCCTGGGTGACGGTGCAGTCGGGCTGACCATGCCGGCCGCGCTGCGAACCTCGCCCTACCACGCGGTGAAGCTGGTGAACGTGGTCCCGGCGAACCCGAGACGGGGCCGGCCGTTGGTGACCGCCCTCGTCCTATTGTTCGATGCGGTCACCGGCGACACGCTCGCGCTCATCGATGGGGAATCGCTCACCGCTCTCCGGACCGGCGCCGCCGGCGGGGTCGCCGCACGGATCCTCGCCGCCCCGGCCGCCGCCGTCGCCGCCCTGTTCGGCGCGGGGGTCCAGGGCCGGGAGCAGCTGCTCGCGCTCGTCGCGGTCCGACCCATCGCGCTGGTCCGGGTGGTGACCCGGTCACCCGCGCACGCCGCCGCTCTCCTGCGGTGGGCGGCGGAGCGGCCGGAGCTCGCCGGTGTCCGGCTGGAGACCGCGACGGCCGAGGCCGCGGTCGCGGGGGCGGCGATCGTGGTGACCGCGACATCCAGCGCCACGCCGGTCTTCGCCGGAGATCGGCTCACGGCCGGCGTCCATGTCACGGCCGTCGGCGCGTTCACCCCGGGCACGCGCGAGCTGGACGACCAGACCATTCGGGGTGCGACGGTCTTCGTGGATCAGCGTGACGCGGCGCTCGCCGAGGCGGGCGAGCTCACCGGCCTTGGCCCGGGCGACGTGCGGGAGATCGGCGAGGTCCTCGGCGGCGTTGCACCCGGCCGGACCGGCGTGGACGAGCGGACCGTGTTCAAGAGCGTGGGCAACGCGATCCAGGATCTGGTCGTCGCGACGGCGGTCTACGATCGGGCTCGCGAGCTCGGGCTCGGCGAGGAGGTCACGTTCCCCTGAGGCTGTTCTTGCGGGACCGGATCCGGACCGCGGCCGCGATCCGATCCGATCGCCTCCACCCGCTGTGACCGCGCCGTCGCCCGCGCGGGTCCCCGCCGAGACGCGCGCGCGAGCGCGGCGGATCCTCGCGCGCCTGGAGCGCGCGCATCCGGGGTGGGGGCCGACGCTCGAATTCGCCGATCCCCTGCAGCTGCTCGTGGCGACGATCCTCGCGGCGCAGGCGCGCGATGAACGGATCAACGAGGTCACCCGCACCGTGGTGTTCCCGAAGTACCGGAGCGCAGCCGACTACGTCGCCGTCGACATCGCGGTGCTGGAGCGGGAGCTCCGGCCGACCGGATTCTTCCGCCAGAAGGCGAAGGCGGTGAAGGCCGCGGCGCAGGGGATCGTCGACGACTTCGGTGGAGTCGTTCCCGGTGACATGGATTCGCTCATCAGCCTGCGCGGCGTCGGTCGGAAGACCGCCTCGATCGTCCTGGGCGCCGCGTTCGGCGTACCGGCCATCGCCGTCGACCGCCATGTCGCGCGGACCGCCACTCGCCTCGGGTTCACCACCCAGACCGACCCGGAGCGGATCGAAGCCGATCTCCGACGGTGCTTCGCCGAGAAGGATTGGGTGAAGGCGACCTGGTGCCTCGTCCTTCACGGGCGCTCCGTCTGCACGCCGACGCCGCGGTGCCCGGAATGTCCGGTGCTGGCGCTGTGCCCCTACCCGAAGAAGACCCCGCCCGCGCCGGTCAAGAAGACGACGAAGACGACGAAGACGACGAAGAGCAGGACCGCGGCGTCGGGGGTGGCGGGGCGCCGGTGACCGCTTTCCGGACGGCCTAGCTCCGGGTGGCGAGCCAGCCGCCGGCCGCGCCACATCCGAGGAGGAGCGCGTCGCGGCCGACCGTCGCCGCGGTGTCGACGAGCAGATCCACGTTTCCGCCCGGGCCGAGCGAGGCGGCGGCGCCCTGGAAGACGATGAACAGGACCGCCACGATCGCTCCCTGGAGCAGGCCGCCCGCACCCGCGATCCGGCCGGCGAGGAAGCCACCCGACGCGACCGCGAGGGCCGTGAGCGCCAGGCCGCTGGCGATCAGGCTCACCAGGACCGCGCCGAGGGTGCCGGCAAGCACGCCGGTCCACGAGATCGCGGGGGCGGGTCGTTCGGGTTCGCGGCTCATGCGCGCAGCCTATCGGGACGCTGACCAAAAAACGCCGGGGGTAAAAAAAGACCGATCCGCTCAGGCCGAGAGCGGATCGGCGGGATCGCGAAAGGTGCCGGCTCGCGATGATCGTTCGCGGATCGGTGACGCGTTCGTCACCGGTTGCCAGAACTACTTCTTCTTCTTGGTCGCTTTCTTGGCAGTGGTCTTCTTCGCTGCCTTCTTCTTCGCTGGCATTCGGATCACCTCCTCCTGGCCACGACTTGCAGGTATATAGACACACCAGCAAGCGGAATGTCAATACAGGAGCGAATCAGCTCGTCTTGTGCCGCAACCGCATGACGATCCGCTCGCGCAGCGCGATCGGCGCGTGGTCCTCCGTGCACGAGTCGTGGACGTGCTTCAGGAACCGTTCTTCGATGACGAAATCGTCCTTGCAGTGTCCGCAGTGATCGAGGTGCGTGTTCACCTCGGCGATCTCCGCGGGATCGAGCTCACGATCGAGGAACGCGTACAGGCGCTCGACGCAGTCGGTGCAGTCCATCCCGTCCTCCGCTCCCGCTAGTCCGCCGGGCGCGGCATCGTCCGCACCGCCGCGATCCCGCGCTCCTTCGCGATGTCGTACAGGCGCTTCTGGAGGAACTTGCGGCCCCGATGCAGCCGGCTCATCACCGTTCCGATGGGGATGTCGAGGGTCTCGGCGATCTCCTTATAGGAGAAGCCCTCGAGGTCGAGCAGGACGGTGGTCCGGAACTTCTCGGGGAGCTCCTCGAGCGCCTCCTTCACCTCGCTCGAGACGGTGTTGTCGACGATCAGGGCCTCCGGATCGGGCGATTCCGATGCCGGCGCCACATCGCGCATGTGCCGGTAGAGGATCGATTCATCCACGTCGTCGAGCTCGGTGCTCTGCGGCCGGGCGGCCTTGCGCCGGTACTGGTTGATGAAGGTGTTCGTGAGGATCCGGAACAGCCAGGCCTTGAGGTTGGTCCCCGGCGTGAACTGTTGGCGGAAGCGGAAGGCGCGGATATAGGTCTCCTGGACGAGGTCCTCGGCGTCCGCCTCGGACCGGGTCATGCGCAGCGCGGTCCGGTAGAGCGCGTCAAGGAACGAGAGCGCGTCGCCCTCGAAGGGATCGATCGACACGGGTCCACTCTAGATGCAACGCCGGAAGGGCCCCGGTCATTCCGCCGGCCGGATGCGACACACTCCCTGCGTGGCGACGACCCTGCGCGGCCGGCTTCGGACGATCGCGCGCCGGCTCGCCCGGGCGTACGGGGAGGCGCCGGCGCCGCGACGCCTTCCGCCCCTGGACGAGCTCATCCTGACCATCCTGTCGCAGAACACGAACGACACGAATCGCGACCGCGCCTACGCCGACCTTCGCCGGAGGTTCCCGACCTGGGACGACGTCGCCGACGCGCCGGTGCCGGCGATCGCGCGGGCGATCCGCAGCGGCGGCCTCGCCCCGACGAAGTCGCCGCGGATCAAGGCGGTCCTCCGGGCGCTGCGGGCCGACGGGGTGGCGCTCGACGCGCGGGCGCTCCGTGGGCTGGACGACGGAGCGCTCTGGGACCGGCTCGTCGCCCTTCCCGGTGTCGGCCCCAAGACCGCCGCGTGCGTGCTCCTGTTCTCGCTCGACCGACCCTATTTTCCGGTCGACACCCACGTGCATCGGGTCGCGATCCGACTGGGACTCGTCCCGGCCCGGGCGACGGCGATCGCCGCGCAGGCCGCGCTGCAGGAGGCGATCGCGCCACCCGACGTCTACGCGACGCACCTGAATCTCATCCGTCACGGCCGGCACGTCTGCCTCGCTCGCCGTCCGCTCTGTTCGGAGTGCGTGCTGGCGGACCTCTGTCCCCGGGTCGGGGTGCGCGAGGCCCACCTAGACCGCCGCCCACCTGCCGGGACGACAGGCCGGAGGACCGACAGGCCGGTCGTAGTGGACCGCGAACAAGCGCCTGGTCGTCGGGTTTAGCCGTACCGAACCGCGAAACCGCTCGTTACATCCGCCGTAGATGCGATCCCGGCTCGTCAGCCTGGTCCTCGGCTGCCTCATCGTGGGAGGTGGATTCCCCGTGGGCGGGTCCACCGCCCGGGGCGCCGTGGCGTTCAGCGATCTGGCCGCGCGCCTGGAGTCGGAGATCGTCGGATTCAGCGGGACGGTCGCGATCGCCGTCGCGGACACGACGACGGGCTTCTTCTACGGACACGACGCCGACCGGGTCTTCCCCGCCGCGTCCCTCTTCAAGCTCGGCGTGATGGTCGAGGCCTATCGGTCGGCCAACGCCGGGGAGCTGTCGCTGGATGAGACCACGCTGACGATCCGGTCCGACGCCATGACCGCCGACGGCTACTACACGCCGGAGGGCACCACGCTCACCGTTCGCGACGCGATCGAACGGATGATCACGATCAGCGACAACTCGCCCGCCATCGCGCTCGTCGACCTCCTTGGCGCGCCGGCGATCGATGCGTCGGTCGCCGCGCTCGGTCTCACCGACACGCGGCTGAATTTCTTCCGGACGGACCGAACCACCGAGTTCAACACGACGACCGCTCGCGACATGCTGCGTCTCCTTGTCGGGCTCCTCAACGGGTACGTCGTCTCGCCGGCGGCGAGCGCGGAAATGGTCGGCGTGCTCGACCGTCAACGGGTGAATGATCGGTTGAGCGCCGGATTCCCCGCGGGCACGCGCTTCTCGCACAAGACCGGCGATCTCGCCGGCGCGCTGCACGACGCCGGGATCGTCTGGACCCCGGCGGGTCCGCGGGTGGTCGTCGCGCTCACTGCCGACTACGCCGATCGCGACGCCGCGATCGCGCTCGACGGCCGGATCGCCGCCGATACCTTCAGTGCGCAGATCTCCCGTTTCGCCGCGTCGCTCGCGCCGGCGCCCACCGCGGCGCCCGCGCCGGCGCTGCGACCGGATGAGGTCTTCACCCGTTCGATCGTCGTCACGAACACCTCGACCTTCACCTGGAGCGGCGCCCAGCTCGGCGTTCATTGGCGGTCGCTCGATGGCCGGCTCATTCGTTGGGACGGGCTCCGCACGCCGCTGCCGAACCTGGCCCCCGGGCAGAGCGCCACGGTGGGCGCGCGGGAATTCGTCTGGTTCGGGGCGGGACGCTACGCCCTCGAGTGGGAGCCCCTCATCGAAGGCGTGGCCTGGTCCGGCGACCGGCTCGCGATGGTGGTCACGATCGAGCAGGGAGCCGCGCTCCAGGCGCGGCTCACCCCGGCCGGCGCGAGCCCGCTCTCGGCCGCGATCGCGAAGGCCTTCCCGCTCGCGGTCACGATCACGAACACCGGCACCCGGGCCTGGACCGCCACGATGACGCCGCCGCTCCGCCTTGGATACCACTGGCGCGACGCGATCACCGGCGCGGTCGTCATCTGGGACGGAGGACGGGCGGACCTCCCGGCCATCGCCCCGGGTGCGTCCGGAACGGTAACGGCGCAGGTCGTCGCCCCGGCCCAGCCCGGCAGCTACGTCCTGGAGTGGGACCTCGTCATCGAAGGGGTCAGCTGGATGTCGGCGACCGGCGAGGCCACGCTGCGGAGCGCGCCGATCAGCGTGCGGTAGGCCGCCCCGAGCTCGGACGATCCTGCCCGACGGGTCCGCCTCACCGCGCGGGGAGGAACCGGGCGAAGTCCGCCGGCTCGACGTCGTCGTCGTTCAGGTCGGGGAACAGTCGGACGCCCGCCGCGGTGTAGGCCTTGGTCACGAACTCCCCGCACGAATACGCGCCGAATCCGTGGTAATGCAGCCGCAGGCGGGTCACGACTCGATCCACGAGGATCACCAGGAAGTCCAGCCGGTCGAACTTGGAACCGATCTTCGCGCGGGCCCAATCGAGCGCCACCGGCCCCCGGCCCTCGGGCGCCGGGATCACCCGGAAGGTATGGCCCCCCTCCTTCGTGCGCAGGTCCCGCCGCACCACGCCGCGCTGCCGGGCCTCGATGCTGAAGGTGTCGCGTTCGAAGATCGCGACGTGGTAGTAGGTCGACCGGGTCACCAGGCTGATGATCGCGCCGAGCCCGCCCCTGGGCTGGTCGAACAGCAGGATGTCACCGGGCCGCGCCGCCGCAAGGGCGGCCTGGAGCGCCGGAGGGTCGGGGATCATCGCGAAAGCGTATCTTCGCGGTCTCTACAAGCTCGGGGTCATGGTCGAGGCGTACCGCCAGTCGACCCTCGGCGAGCTGTCGCTCGACGGGACGACGCTCGAGATCACCGAGAACGATCTGAGCCTGGACGGCTATTTCAGCGATCTCGGCACGGTGCTCACGATCCGTGACGCGGTCGAGCGGATGATCACCATCTCGGACAACTCGCCGGCGCTGGCGCTCCTCCGACTGCTGGATCCGCATCGGATCAACACGACCCTTGCCGGACTGGGCCTCGCCGATACCCGCCTGAACACGTCGCTGCCCGAGGAGGAGCGGACCGCGTCATTCAACACCACGAGCGCGCGCGATATCGCCGCGCTCTTCGCCGGGCTGGTCCGCGGCACGGTCGTGGGACCGGCGCAGAGCCGCGAGATGCTGGCCGTCCTCGGCCGCCAGCAGATCAACGATCGGCTTCCCGCGGGCCTGCCCGCCGGCGCCGCGATCGCGCACAAGACCGGCGACCTCCCGGGGATCGCCCACGATGCGGGCGTGCTCACCACGCCCTCGGGTCCACGTGTCGTGGTCATGCTGACGCGCGGCTTCGTCGATTCGGCCGACGTCGTCACCCTCGCCGAGCGGATCGCGGCGACGGCGTACGGCGCGCCACTCGACAGCTTTGCCGCGCGGTACCGGCTGTCCGGGGCGACGGGGGTGATCGCCCGGCCGAACGAGCCGCTGACCTGGACGCTTGAGGTGGCCAATGCCTCGACCTTCGGCTGGAGTGATTCGACCGTGCTCGTCCAGCGCCTGCGCGTGGTCGGGCCGGATGGGTCGACGTCCGTCGTCGGCCGGTTCCCGATCGGGCGCTTGGCCGAGGGCGCCATCACGAACRTGCGCTTCTCGATCCGCGCACCGTCGAGTCCTGGTTCATTCGTCCTCGAGCTCGAGGTCGTCGATCCGACCGTCGGCTTGTCAGGTAACCGCTTGCCCATCGTGCTCATCGTCAATCCCTCGTCGCCGTAGCCGGCACGCCGATCGGAAGCGGCTGAGCCGCTGCCGCGTTGGCCGTCTGATCGCGATCCGTCGGAAGCCGTGGTTGACGTCCAGGCCGCGTTCCGCCCGGGACACCGGGTGTGATCCCTTGGTGTCCCGGGCGACGCGGCACGGTCCGCTCTCTGATCGTGCCGCGGGCTACTTGCCGCCCGCGGTGACCTCGACGACGGCCTTCTTGAAGCTCGCTCCAGTGATGTCGGCGCCCTGCGCCTTCACCGCGTCGGCGGCCTTCTTCGCCAGATCCGTGCGGAAGGCGCCGTCGGTCGGCTTGTTCTTCAGGACTTGGTAGTTGACGGAGATGTTCACGGTCTGATCCCAGGCCGTCTTGTCCAGCGCGCCGATCCCGGCGGGTGACGGCCAGATGAGGGCGTTCACCTCGTTCAGCTGCCAGGTCATGTGACCCGCGCCGAGGGTCGTGCCCGCCTTGAGCACGACATCGACGCATTCCTTCTGGCTGTCACGACAGAAGATCCAGCCTTTGAACGAGGCCTGGAGGAACTTCGTCGCGATGTCCTCATTCCCGCTCTTCGCGAGCCACGACGAGCGGACGAAGATGTGGTCCTGGAGCATCGCGGTCCCGACCTGGTTGAAGTCGATGACGTTGAGCTCGCTCGGTTGATAGAGCTTGCCGGTCTTCGGGTTCTTCTGCTCGAGCACCTGCGCGTACTCGTTGTAGATCATCGCCTGTGCGGCATCGACCTCGCCGTTGAGCAGCAGCGACATGTCGAACGGCTGCTTCACGATGGTGACGTCGCTCGCCTTCGTCGGGTCGATCCCGGCCTTGCGCATCGCCGCGTAGAGCTCCGGCTCGTTGCCGAAGCCCCAGGTACCGATCTTCTTGCCCTTCCAATCCTCGGGTTTGGTGATGTTCTTTTCCTTGAACGAGACCTCGAGCGTCCCGGAGCGCTGGAAGATCTGGGCGATGTCCACGAGGTCGGCTCCCGCCTCGCGCGAGGCGAGCATCTTCGGCACCCAGGCGATCCCGAACTCCGCGCCATCCGAAGCGACGACCTGCTGCGGGACGATATCCGGGCCGCCGAGCTTGATCTCGACGTCGAGCCCGACATCCTTGTAGTAGCCCTTGTTCACCGCGGCGAAGAATCCGGCGAACTGGGACTGCGCCACCCATTGAAGCTGGAGCCGCACCTTCGTGAGCGACCCGGCCGGCGCCGCGCCACCCGGTGCGGCGCTCCCACCGCACGCGCCTGCCACGACGATCGCCGCGATCCCAAGAGCGAACACCCTGCGGAGCACTGACATCCCGACCTCCCTTTCGCGCGAGCCGAGAGCGCCCCTAGGGAGGTCGTTCGGTCCGTACCGAAGCGTGCCAAGGGATCGCGACCCGCTCGATGCCGAGGATGATAAGGAAGAACGCAATGCTGATGGCCGAGGCGACGACGATGGCGGACCAGGCGTTCGCGAATCGAAAGAACGCCGCCTCGGTGATGATGAACTGCCCCAACACCGATTGCGCACCTCCAAAGTACTCAGCCACGACCGCCCCGATGATCGAAAGTGTCGCGCTCACTTTCACCGCGGTGAAGACGTATGGGAGGGCGTTCGGGATCCGCACGATCCGCAGGACGTCGCCCTCGCTCGCCGCGTACGAGCGCATGAGCTCGAGCGACGCCGGGTCGACCAACGTGAGTCCGCGGAGCGCGTTGATCATGATCGGGAAGAACACCAAGACCGCGACGACCATCATCTTCGAGAGCGGATTCAGGATGCCGAACCAGTTGTTCATGATCGGCGCGAAAGCGATGATCGGCACCGAGTTCGCCGCGATGGCGAAGGGCAGCAGGAGCCGGCTCGCGGCGACCCATCGCGCGGTGGCGAACGCGACAAGGAGCGCGGCGCTGCCGCCGATGGCGAAGCCGCCGACGGCCTCGACCAGCGTGTTCCGGCCGACCGTCGCGAGCTCGTCACGGTGCTCCGACAGCGCGCTCAGGATCGCGCTGGGGCGGGGAAGGAGGAACTGCGAGATCCCGAGCACGCGGACCGCCAGCTCCCAGAGCAGGAGCACGGCCACGAAGATCGCGACGGTCGGGATGTGGCGTGAGAGGCGGGTCGTCATCCCCGCTCGGTGGTCGCCGCGGGTTCGGCCGCACCGTGGCGCAGACTCTCGCGCACGCGGGTGACGGCCGCGAAATAGGGTGCCTGCTCGCGCGTGAGGTCATCCCGCGGCCGGGCCAGATCGATGTCGATGCGGTCGACGATCCGTCCCGGCCGGGCGGACATGACGACGACCTGGGTCGACAGGAACACCGCCTCCGGGATGCTGTGGGTCACGAACACGATCGTCGTGCCGGTCTGTTGCCAGATCCGCAGGAGCTCCAGGTTCAGCCGTTCGCGGGTCATCTCGTCGAGCGCGCCGAAGGGCTCGTCCATGAGCAGGATCGACGGGGCGAAGCTGAGCGCCCGCGCGATCGCGACCCGCTGCTGCATCCCGCCGGAGAGCTGCCAGGGATAGCGTTCCTCGAAGCCGGCGAGCTCGACCAGCGCGAGCAGCTCCCGCGCCCTCCGGGCCCGTTCCGCGGGAGCGAGCCCGGACAGCTCGATCGGAAGCTCGACATTGCGTTGGACGCTCCGCCAGTCGAACAGCACCGGCGACTGGAACACGATGCCGTAGTCATGGTCGATCCGCGCCCGCGCCGCGGTCTTGCCATTCACCTCGACCGTTCCGGTCGTGGGTCCGGTGAGGTCCCCGATGAGCCGAAGCAGTGTCGACTTGCCACAGCCGGAGGGTCCGATGAGCGACACGAACGCCCCCTGCTCGATCATGAGATCGATCGCGTCGAGGGCGACCGTCCGATCGCCCTCGGCGCCAAAGGTCTTGTGGACGCCGCGCAGCGCGATGACCGCGCTCACGCCGCTCTGCCCCCCAGACGCCCGCGGAGGACGACGACCTCGACGGCGCGCACGATCGCGAAGAACGCGATCCCGAGGAGCGCGGCGACCAGGATCGTGGCCCAGAGCTTCTCCGGACCGGAGACGTAGTACTGGTTGAAGTTCAGGATCGCGCCGCCCAGACCGTCACGGATCCCCGACGGGAGCTCGCCGATGATGGCGCCGACCACGCTCGAGGTCGCGGCGACCTTGAGCGCCGTGAAGAGCGAGGGCGCGGCGGCGGGCAGCCGCACCTTCAGCAGCAAATCGCGGCGCGACGCGGCATAGGAGCGCATGAGCTCGATCGCGCGCGGGTCCGGCGAGCGGAGGCCCCGGATGCCGGCGATCGTGACCGGGAAGAACGTCAGATACGCCGAGATGATCGCGACCGACAGCCAGCCGGCCTGCAGCCAGATCACGACCATCGGTGCGATCGCGATGATCGGGATCGTTTGCGAGGCGACGACATAGGGCACCAGGGCGCGCTCGAGGATGGGCGAATGGATGAACACAATGGCCAGGCCGAGGCCGCACGTCGCACCGATCACGAACCCGCCAAAGGCCTCGCGGAACGTGAATCCCGCCGCCGACGCGAGCAGCACGCCGAGTGGCGGGCCGTTGCGCTGGGCCGGCTCGATGAATGCGCTGGCGATGGTCCAAAGATGCGGCATGTTCAGATCGTTCGCGATCTTCCACGAGAGCGGCGGCGCCCATTCGCCGGTCTGGTCGCCGCCCACGAGCTTGACGAGCTCCCAGACGGCGGCGAGGACGCCGACGAACGCGGCGAACGAGAGAAGCGCACGGGCGGAGCGGAGCACCGGCCGAGTGTAGGGAGCGACCGGGTCGCGATCGGTGTCGTCTCGGTGCCCGGCTCGCGCCGCCCGGATCGCGGTTCAGGCGCGACGTCGCGAAGGGTCGGTCACCGGTCCACCACCACGGTCGTGGTGAAGAGCAGGGCGATCTGCACGCAGGCCCGGCCGCTCGGGCAGATCACCGTCCCGGTCGCGGTGATGGTCGAGGCTCCGGGTGACGCTGCGGTCCAGATCGCCTGGGTGCCCCGAACGAGCGGGTCGCCGGGAGCGCCGCGCATGAGGACGATCCCGTCCGGCGGGTCGAGCCGCCACTCGTACTCCGTTCCGAGGGCGATCTGGACCCGGCCGCCGACCGGCGCGTGGACGGTGCCGCGGTCGTCCGCGCGGGTCACGAGCACGCCTGGCAGATCGGGCGTGGGGGTGCCTGAGGATGGCGGCCGGCCGGCGGCGCCGGCCCCGCAGCCGGCGCCGAGGAGGATGGCGAGGAGCGCGGCGGCCAGCGGGCGGCTCATGTGAGGTTGACGTCCGCGGCGCAGGTCGTGTTCCGCGAGTGTCCACGATGACCGGTCAGGTGATCGGGTGTGCATGGTCGGAGCCGCCGTGGGGCAACCGACGACCGGTGTCGAGGGAGCCCACGCCGAGGACCGTTCGAAGGGACCGGTCCTCGGCGCGGGCGCGCGGGGTGGCGACGGTGATCAGCGGAGGGTGACGTTCCCCGTCACCAAGGTCCCGCTGCGCTGGTAGCCGTCCGACAGCGCGATGCTGAACACATCGGTGAGGCCGGACGGGCCGTTGTCGACGGCGGCGATGGTGAAGGTCACGAGGTGGTCGCCGTTCACCCCGGTCCCGGTGATCGTGAGGGCACGCGTGGCGTAGTTGTGGATCACGCTGGTGAAGCCGGTCGAGTGGAACGCCACGCGGCGATCGGCGTCGGAGTAGTCCGCCCGGTCGGTGTCGCGGTTCGGGCCACAGGCCTGGAAGGCGAACTTGCCGTTGCCGCGGTTCGCCTCCGCGATCTCACCCTGCCCGTCGGCCTGCGTGTTCACATCGCACGGCGGAGGTGGCGGGGCGACCGGCTGACAGATGGACGGTCCGGCCGTCTGCTTCGCGTAGTCGGTGTAGGGGGAGCGCGGATCCATCGTCCGGCCCTCGGGTCCACTGTTCGCGTAGGTCGCGTTCGTGTTGCATCGGGAGTCGACGTCGATRGAGGTGAAGTCGAGGAGGATGCGGCCGTCATCCCCTTCGGTCGAGCACAACAGGCCGAGGAGGCACACGTTCCCGTAGCGCGTCGGCTGCGGGCTCATCGCGACGGCCGTGAACGCGCCGCCGTGCAGGACGTCGGTCGACTGCGCGTGGTACTGATACCAGTTGGCGCCGGGGTCGTTCGCCGAGCCGCTCGTCGAGCCGACCCAGGTGATGTCCACCTGGCCGGTGTTCCCGGCGACGATCCACGGGAGGAGCGCCGACTGACCCGGCGCCGTGATGGTGCGCGGGCTCGACCAGCTCACGCCGTGGTCGGTGGAGTATGCGAGCTTGAGCACGCTGGCACCGGCGGGTGCCTGCCGCTCGGACCAGACGACGTAGAGGTTGTCGCTCTTGTCGATCGCGATGACCGGGAAGAGGCCGCCCATGTCGTAGCCGAGCGGCGCCGTTGCGACGAGCTGATTCGCGAAGACGACGCCGTCGGTCGAGACGGCGAGCCAGAGGTAGCGCATGCTCATGGAGGGGTCCACCGGCACCTCGGTCTGGTTCGGCGAGAGGAACACGCCGTACACCGTCCCGTGTGAGTCGAAGAGCTGGTTGCCGATGATCGTGTTGCCGAACGAGTTCGCGATCGCGTCGGCGCGCGTCGCCATCGGGTTGCAGACCGGCTGGAAGATCGTCCCGCTGTTCAGGCTGATGCACTCGTACGGCAGGTTGTCCGGGGCGAGGTCGTGATAGCTCACGAAGACCTTCGAAGGCTCGCTGCCCGCCGGCGCGCCGGGCGGGGTGTACGACGCGAGCCATTGGCGGTCCGAGTTCGCGCCGGCCGGCGTCGAATTCGCGAAGGTCGCGCCGTGATCGGCGCTCTTGCTCACGTAGACCGCGGCGCCGCCGAGGTCGGCGAGGAAGACCGCGCCGTTGCGGGCGACCGCGACGTGCGAGTCGCCGCCGCCGAGCGGATTCCCCGCCTGCTGGTAGCTGAAGGTCGTGCCACCATCGATCGAGCGCCAGAAGTCGACGCCCCCGGTGTTTCCGCCGGCCGCGGCCGGGATCCCGACGGGCGCGGAGATGTAGACCTGATCGCCGTTGACCCGGTCGACCGCGATCGACGGCTCGCCGTCGCCGCGGACCGGAAGATGTGTCGGGGCGAAGCCGAGTCCGGTGGCGACGGGCGCGCTCGCGTACAGCCGGACCTGCAGGGTGTAGGTCACGGTCTGCACCGACACGCACGGACCCGCGGTGGCCACGTCGCCGGTCGTCGCGCGCCGCATGCGAAGCACGTACTGGCGCTCCGCCGGCTGGGCGATGGCGGTGCGCTGGATCGCCACCTTCGGGGCCGCGGACCGGCGGATCCGGTCGCCCGCGACCTTCGTCGCGTCCGAGCGGAACAGGGAGAGGTTGGGCGGACAGCTCGGGTTCAGCACCTTCGCGAGGTCGTAGGTGATCGCCGCGTCGAGCACGGCGTAATTGGCGGCGAAGAACGCTGCCGGCACCTTGCTCAGGTCCACGAAGACATCCGCGTCGCCGGTGATCGTCTGGGTCAACTCAAGCTGATCGCCGGTGATCTCGAGAAGGAGATCGACGATCGAATCGGCGCGGGCCGCGAAGGGCGTGAGGAGCGTGAGCACGAGAGCGAGGACCGCGCAGATGCCGAAGGTGCGCCGCATATTCCCTCCAGTTGATCCTCTGGGTTCAGCGCGGCACCGTAGCGCCAACGGCATGCCGAGGGGAGTCAATGTTGGGTAAACGGTGCCTGCGCCGCCGACCCGGTCGGGCCCGCCAGCCGCGACCGAGGCTCTCTCCGCCGGCGCTCAGTCGTCCAGGTAGGGTTGCGCGAATTGCGCGCGCACGATGGTGCCGCGCGCCGGCTCGCTGCGGAGGAGCAGCTGCCCCCCCGCGGCCTCGATCTGTTCGCGCACCCGCGCGAGGCCGGCCGATACCGGTGAGCCCCCTGCCGCGCTGTCGTTCCCCTGGACACAGGCACCGTCGTCTTCGACCGTCAGCACCAGCTGCTCGTGCTCGTACCGGATGGCGACCTCGACGTGCACCGCGCCAGCGTGCGTGCCCACGCCGCGCAGCGCCTCCTCCACCGCGCCGAGCGCGGCCGCCTCGACGGACGGGCGCAACCGCCGCTCCGTACCCGAGCTCCAGAATCGTGCGTCCAGGCC
>JRHI01000525.1_pt1 | contig 40722 bp, 38 predicted proteins | sample 215371 | NCBI WGS metagenome assembly JRHI01 (sample SAMN02929681, study PRJNA255918) | sediment metagenome | biome: cave system; feature: Ice Cave; material: Sediment; isolation source: sediment from deep within a dark volcanic ice cave with no known source of... ... | reverse complement strand
CGCGTCGTGCGCGAGCGTATGACGGTGCAAGACATCGAAACCGTCACGCCTCAAGCGCTGATCAACATCCGTCCGGTCGTCGCCGCGATCAAAGAGTTTTTCGGCTCGTCGCAGCTCTCGCAGTTCATGGACCAAACGAATTCGCTTGCCGAACTCACGCACAAGCGTCGCCTCTCGGCCCTAGGGCCGGGCGGACTTTCGCGCGAACGCGCCGGTTTCGAAGTTCGCGACGTTCACCACTCGCACTACGGCCGCATCTGTCCGATCGAAACGCCGGAAGGCCCGAACATCGGTCTCATCGGTTCGCTTGCGACCTTCGCGCGCGTCAATAAGTACGGCTTCATCGAGACGCCGTACCGTATCGTGACCAAGGGCATCGTCAGCAACGATCTGCGCTATCTCACGGCCGATCGCGAAGACGAATACATCATCGCGCAAGCGAACACGCCGCTCGCCGCTGACGGTACGATCACGGCCGAACAAGTCGTCGCCCGTTATGCCGAAGAGTACGTCACGGAACCGCCGGATCTCGTGCAGCTCATGGACGTGTCGCCCAAGCAAATCGTCTCGGTCGCAACGGCACTCATACCGTTCCTCGAGCACGACGATGCGAATCGCGCGCTCATGGGCGCGAATATGCAACGTCAGGCCGTGCCGCTATTGCGCCCCCAAGCGCCGATCATCGGCACCGGGATGGAATATCGCGCGGCGAAAGACTCGGGCGGCTGCGTCCTCGCGTATGAATCCGGCAGCGTGGTGTCGGTGGATGCGAAGGCTGTCATCGTCAAGGGTGATGAGAACGAACTCGATCGCTCGTACGACCTGCTCAAGTTCACGCGTTCCAACGCGGGCACGTGCATCAATCAGACCCCGATCGTCGAGGTCGGCGAACACGTCGTGCGTGGCCAAATTTTGGCCGACGGTCCGTCGTCGGACCAAGGCGAGATGGCGCTGGGCCAAAACGTGCTCGTCGCGTTCATGCCGTGGGAAGGTTACAACTACGAAGATGCGATCTTGATCTCCGAACGGATGGTTAAGGACGATCGCTTCACGTCGATTCACATCGAAGAGTACGAATGCGAAGCCCGCGATACGAAGCTCGGGCCCGAAGAGATCACGCGAGACATTCCAAACGTCGGCGAAGACGCGCTCAAGGATCTCGACGAGAACGGCATCATCCGCATCGGCGCGGAGGTGCGGCCGGAGGACATCCTCGTCGGTAAGGTCACGCCCAAGGGCGAGACGGAGCTGACGGCGGAAGAGCGGCTGCTGCGTGCGATTTTTGGCGAAAAATCGCGCGAAGTGCGCGACACGTCGCTCAAAGTGCCGCACGGCGAAAAAGGCAAGATCATCGACGTCAAGATGTTCTCGCGCGAGAACGGCGACGAACTCTCGCCCGGCGTGAGTCATCTCGTGCGTGTGTACGTCGCGCAGAAGCGGAAGATTCTGCAAGGCGACAAGATGGCCGGCCGCCACGGCAATAAGGGCGTCATCGCGAAGGTGCTGCCCGAAGAAGACATGCCGTATACCGAAGACGGCACGCCGGTCGATATCGTCCTCAATCCGCTCGGCGTTCCATCGCGCATGAATCTCGGACAGATTATGGAGACGCATCTCGGCTGGGCCGCAAAGATGCTCGATATGTTCATCGCGACGCCGGTCTTCGACGGCGCGCACGCCGAGGACATCAGCGAATGGCTGCAGGATGCGGGCTTGCCGAGCGACGGTAAGACCTGGCTGCGCGACGGTCGCAGCGGCGAGCGCTTTAATCGTCCGATCACGGTCGGCATGATTTACATGCTCAAACTCGCCCACTTGGTGGACGACAAGATCCACGCGCGTTCGACGGGCCCGTACTCGATGATCACGCAACAGCCGCTGGGCGGCAAGGCGCAATTCGGCGGACAGCGTTTCGGCGAGATGGAGGTCTGGGCACTCGAAGCGTACGGCGCCGCTTACACGCTGCAAGAGTTGCTCACGGTGAAGTCGGACGACGTCGTCGGCCGCGTAAAGACGTACGAAGCGATCGTCAAGGGCGAGAACGTGATGGAGCCGGGCGTTCCGGAATCGTTCAAGGTCTTGATCAAAGAGCTTCAGTCGCTCGCGCTCGACGTCAAGGTTCTCACGGAGAATCGCGAAGAGATCGAGATCAAGATCCAAGACGATGACATGACCGAAACCGCGAAGGACATCGGTTTGCTCGTCGGAGACGACGATCCGCGCATGTCGCAAACGATGGTCGCGGCGCGCGAAGCCGAATCTCAACGCGATGTCGCGAGTGCGGTTCCGGCCGGTATCGGCATGGAAGATTCGGCAGAGGGCGCGACGTCGGCCGACGACGACGCAGGGGAAGACGACGAAACCGAGGCGAGCGATGAAGAAGTTGCCGCGGCGCAAGCTTCGCCGCGCAACGTGATGCCGAGCTCGCCGGAGTTGGACGGCGATGCCGGAGGCGGCATGGGCCGCCTGGGCGGTATCGGCGGCGACGACATCCTCGACGCGGACGTCGCCGAGGACGAGCCCGCGATCGAAGAGGATGAGGTCGACGAAGGCTACGTCCTCGAAGAAGAAGACGAAGAACTCGAAAAAGAAGAAGAGGAAGACGAGGGACTCGGGTCGCTGGGACCGGACGAAGACTACTAGTTCACAACGATAGAGCAAACAAAAGACGGCAAATCCGGAAGGGCCTGCGGTGAAAGCCGCGGGCCCTTTGCGCGGTGGGCCGGCATGGGCACTTGATTTTCAGAATAGCCGGTCGCACGATCTTCAAGAGCCTAGTCGATGCGCTTCGGGTGGGCTTCCAAACTGACGATCGCGACTCGGATTATGGTTCGGACCGCACTGCAAATGTGGCGCGATAGCGGTCGTGCCTTGCGAAGCTTCCTTCCTCTGAGCGGAAGCCGTATACGCATTCGCGCCACGCGAAGTCGGATGAAGTGTTTGCCACTCGTCAGGCGGCGTACTCGATGTTGACCAGGTCGACGGAGCGATCCGTCGTGAACTCTCCGATGTAGGGCGCAACGAACCGACCCGAAGTCGGCGTCACGTCGGCGAAGTCGCGCCCCGCGGCGACAAAAACGTAGTCCAGGTTCGTTCGCCGGCGATGCGTCGGATCGAAGGCCCACACGACTGCCGATCCCGGCTCGGCCGAGGGACCGAGCACCTCGACCCAGGCGTGCGTGCCGCCTTCTCCAATGAGATGTCCCGAGACGTAACGCGCTGCTAAGCCGCACGCGCGTGCGAGCGCGACCATGATATGCGCGTAATCTTGACAGACGCCGGTGGCTTGCGCGTACGCTTCTGCGGCGGTCGTCATGACCGAAGTCGCGCCTGCGACGTAACGCATGTGGTAAGCGACGAAGTCATTGATGCGCTCGGCGAGCGTGTAGGGATCGTCGCTGGAAATTAGAAGCCACGCCGCCGCGTCGCGTAGCGCGCTGCTCGGAACCGTCAATGTCGAGGGGCTGCGGTAGCGCGGATCGTCGAGCCACCGCGCCGCGACCTTCGGCAGCTCGCCTGCGATGCGTTCGATCGTCGCCTCATACACGAATTCGACCGCCTCGTCGACGTGCTCGGCTTCGATCGTCGCGATACTGTTGCCGAAGGGGTCGTCGTCCCACCGGATGCCGATCGGCGGCGTGACCGTCAAGTCGTGCCGAAGTCGCCGCTGGTCGCCGTACAGGAGCGGCGGCGCGACGATCAGTCTGTGGTGTAAGTCGTGAATCGGTCCCGGATATGCATAACGAAAGCGCTGGCGGATCAGGTAGGATGCGCGCACCGCTTGCGTTTCAATCGACAAGATCGGCCCACACGGTCATCGCTTCGAAACGCGCCGCGCCATAGGTCGTTACCATCGCGACATCGACTGCATCGCGTCCGCGCCCGATGACGATATTGCCGATGCGGCGCCGGTTATTGCGCGGATCGAACGTCCACCAACGATCGCCGAGATACGCTTCAAACCATGCACAGAAGTCCATCTCCGTACAAGGCGGCGGCACGTCGATATCGGGCAAATAACCGAAGACGTACCGCGCCGGAATGCTCAGCGCGCGGCAGAACGTGATGGCGAGGTGGGCGAAGTCGCGGCAGACGCCGGTTCGTGCGCGGAGGACGTCGCCGGCCGTCTTTAGCGGATTGGCCTCGCCGTATTCAAAGCGCACGTTCTCGTGCACCCAATCGCAGACTGCCGCAACGCACGGCCAACCGGGCGGAAGGGAGCCGAACAGCCGCCATGCTTGTTCTCCGAGCTCGTCGGAGGGACAGAAGCGGCTCGCCAGCGTGTACATGAGAACCTCATCGGGGAGTTCGTCGACGGCGTGCTGCCGCGCCGTCCAATCGCCCGGTGCCGGATCGGGCGAGACGGCGACGTCGGCGTCGTAGCGCATCGAAAAACGTCCGGCTGGAATGGTCAAACGCCGGCAGCGGTTTCCGTAGAGATCGAGATAGTCGCGGAAGCCGAGCGCCGGAAGGCTCTCCCATCGTTCGCTGACGATGGCGGTATCGGCGTCGGCTCCGGCGGGCCGGACGAGGAAAACGGCCGGACTCGGGGCGGTCGCTTCGTATTCGAACGCGCAGCCCACGCGAACGATTATGGACTTCATCGTACTAGCCATCATCGGCAAACTTTCTCTGTTTGGGGAGCGCGCCTTTGGCCAGTTGTCGAACGGCACCCCGGTTCATACGCCTAACCATCTTCAGCACATGCTCGATCTCATGCAGCGTCCCGAAATCGAACGGCTCTACGACGAATTCTTCATCGACGCGACGAACCCACGCCCCGAATACGCTCGTCTAGCCCGGACGCTCGCGACGTTCCAGCCGAGCGAACTCGTCCAAGGCGTTGCGGCAATCAATGCCGCGCTGTTGCGCCGGGGCGTCACGTTCACCGTCTATGCGGAGTCCGCCGGGACCGAACGCATTTTTCCATTCGACCCGATTCCGCGAATCTTCACCCACGAGCGGTGGCATGAGGTTGCACGTGGACTTCAGCAGCGGGTGCGAGCGCTCAACGCGTTCCTCTGCGACGTCTATCACGAGCGGCGGATTTTGCGCGACGGGCGGATTCCGCATGAGATCGTGTACTCGTCGAGCCTATTCACGCGCGAGATGATCGGCGTACGGGTTCCCCACGACGTGTACATTCATGTGAGCGGAACGGACCTGATCTGGGATGCCGGCGGCGCGCCCTACGTTCTGGAAGATAACGTACGCACGCCCTCGGGTATATCGTACGTGCTCGAAAACCGCGATGTCCTCAAGCGTACGTTCCCCAAGCTCTTCGAAGGATACCGGATTGCGCCGGTCGACGACTATCCGCTGCGGCTGCTGCGTACGCTGCGCGAGGCGGCACCCCCCACCTCGGGCGAACCGAGCGTCGTCGTTCTCACTCCGGGGGTCTACAATTCTGCATATTACGAACACGCGACGCTCGCGCGGAAGATGGGTGTGCCGCTCGTCGAGGGACGCGACCTGATCGTCGTCGACAACACCGTCTTCCTCAAGACGTCGGGTACCCTCGAACGGGTCGATGTGTTGTACCGCCGCATCGACGACGATTACCTCGACCCGCTCTATTTTCGCGCCGATTCGGTCCTCGGCGTCGCGGGGCTGATGGACGTCTACCGCGCCGGGCGCGTGACCATCGCTAACGCGATCGGCACGGGGGTCGCCGATGATAAGGCGCTATACCGCTTCGTCCCCGAGATGATTCGCTTCTATCTCTGTGAGGAGCCGCTACTCCCGAGCGTCGAGACGTTCGACTGCACGCAGACGTCCGTCCGGGCGCACGTGCTCGCGCACCTCGCCGATTTTGTCGTCAAGCGCACGAACGGGTCGGGCGGGTACGGCATGTTGATCGGCCCGGCGTCGACCGCCGCCGAACGCGAAGAGTTCAAGCGCGCAATCGAAGCCGAGCCGCGAAGCTACATCGCCCAGCCCGTCGTTCAACTCTCCTCACATCCGACGCTCGTCGACGGCACCCTCGCTTCGCGGCGCATCGACCTGCGTCCGTTCACGCTTTACGGACGCCGCATCGACGTGCCGCCCGCGGCGCTCACGCGCGTTGCGCTGCGCGAAGGGTCGCTCGTCGTAAACTCCTCGCAAGGCGGTGGCAGCAAGGACACGTGGATACTAGCACCGTGACGTATGCTTAGCCGCTTTGCCGAGTCGTTCTTCTGGCTGAGCCGTAACGTCGAGCGCGCGGAGAACGTGGCGCGCGTACTCGATGTGACCTACACGCACGCGATGGACATCGACGGCGGCAGCACGTGGTCGCGGCGATCCTGGCGGACCGCCGTCGCGATCGCTACGCTTTCGCCTCTAGCCGAGGTCGAACTCGACGAGCCGCCCGCGGCAAGCGCGATCGAACGCTGCGCTTACGATCCGGAGAATCCGTCTTCGATCGTGACCTCGGTCGGTATCGCGCGCMCCAACGCCGTCTGCGCGCGCGCCGAGCTATCGACGGAAGTGTGGGAACATATTAACGAGCTGTATCTCGACGTGCAGAAGCAGAAACTCGATTCCGCCGCGCGCGACGGTACGTCTGCGTTCTTGCGGCGCGTGCGCGATCGTTGTCAGGCAATCGCGGGCGTGAGCGATGCTACGCTGTCCCACGTCGACGGTTGGAACTTTCTCCAGATCGGACGCTATCTCGAGCGCGGGTACGTGACGGCCCGCATGCTCGCGACGGTCGAATCGATCGACCCTCCGTGGCCCGAATGGCAACGCTTGCTCGAGATGTGTTGCGCGAGCGTGCCGTTCGCACGAGCGGCTACCCGTTTGCAACACTCGGGCGACGCGGTAACGTTCCTGCTCTTCGGTTCGACGTTTCCGCGTTCGCTGCGGTTCTGCGTCAATGAGATCGATGCGGCATTGCATCGCGTCACGGCATCACCCGAGCGTGCTTATGCGAACGAAGCCGAGAAGCAGGCCGGGCGCTTGGCGGCGGATTTCAACTTCGCCGATTCGGTCGACGCGATCGATGAGGAACTCCGCGTGTTTTTGCAGCGCACGCTCGCCTCGTTCGAGTCCCTTCTGCGAGCGATCGAGCGCGTTTACTTTCCGCGCATTCCCGTCGTGCAGAGCCCGATGAGCCGCAGCGAGATCGCGCCTTCCTAGTGTGCCGAACCGTAAATGCTGCGACAGTCGCTGCGCGCTTTTCCGCCGTCGCTGCGTCGCTCATCGCTCCCCCATTCGGTCACAAGCAAATTGCGCCTCAATTCTTCGCTCTTTGCTCCTTGCGAGGACGGAAAATCGCCGTCGCTTTGTGTCACGCCATTTACGGCTCGGCACACTAAGTGTCCCGACACTAGATGGAGTACGTCATCGAACACCAGACCGTTTATCGCTACGCCGCTGCCGTCAGCGACAGCTATACGGTCGTGCACCTTCAGCCGCGTAACGATGCCCGGCAATACTGCACGCACTACGATCTGAAGGTCGCGCCGTTTGCGGCGGTTTTCTCATATCGCGATCGCTATGGCAACGATGCGCAGCACTTCGCGAACGTGTCGCATCACGAAGTGCTGCGCATCGTCGCTCGTTCGCACGTTGTTACGGTGCGTGGAAACGGTCCCACGATCCCGTACGGCGTGAGCCTCGCGCGGATCGAGGCCGATGCGCACGCTCCCGATCTTTACGATTTCCTTCATCGCAGCCCGTACGTCGCAATTGAGGACGTGCAACCACTGCTCGGGCTGATCGATGCTTCTCTGGGCGATCTCGCTGCATATTTCATCGCGGCCGGCCGCTTCGTTCACGACACGTTCGCGTACGTTCCGGGCGCAACGACGGTGCGAACGACCGTCGCGGAGTCGATCGCGACAAGACAGGGAGTTTGCCAAGACTTCGCTCACGTTCTCGTCGCGCTCGGGCGCGCCCGCCGCATTCCGACGCGCTATGCCAGCGGCTACATCTTCCGCGGTAGCCAGGCGACGCTCGGCGCCGAAGCGTCGCACGCGTGGGCCGAGGCGTACTTGCCGCCGTACGGCTGGGTCGGCTTCGACCCAACCAACGATCGTCTGGTCGATGACGCGTTCGTGCTCGTCGCCGTGGGCCGAGACTACGGCGACGTCAGCCCGACGCGGGGTCTCTATCGGGGAAGTTCTGCGGCAACACTCGATGTTAACGTTTCCGTGAACGCAGCGGCATTCGACCAATAATGTCGTTTACGTAACAGTAAACGGCCGCTTCCTTCGGCGTCACTTTTGGCTGATGCTTTGATTCGCGTTCCGGCATATGTTTCGTTCATGCAGAGACTGCTGATGTGTCCGCCAACGAATTATTCAGTCGCATATGATATCAATCCGTGGATGACACAGCACGTCGGCGTCGCCACACCCAATGCCCTCCGGCAGTGGGATCGTCTCGTGCAGACGCTCGCGTGTGCCGGCGACGTGCAAATCGAATACGTCGAGGCCCCATCCGGCGTCCCCGACCTCGTCTTCACTGCGAATGCCGCCCTCATTAGCGGCAGCCTTGCGATCGTGAGCTCTTTTCGCCATCCGGAACGGCGCCGCGAACAAAACACCTATCGAGCATCACTGGCCAGGAGCGGCTTCGCGACGACGTTTTTGGAGCAGACGTTTTTCGAAGGTGCCGGCGATGCACTCTTCGATCGCCTCCGGCCGATACTTTACTTTGGTTACGGGTGGCGCAGCGAACGTTCGGCCGCAATCCAGGTAGAAGAAATGCTCGGCGTGCGGACACTGCCGCTCCTGCTCGTGGACGAGCGCTTCTATCATCTCGATACATGCCTCTGCCCCCTTGCGAGCGGCCACGTTCTCGCGTTTATGGACGCCTTTTCACCCTACGCCCAAAAACTGCTGCGTCGCACGATCCAGCCGGAGTATTTGATCGAGGTATCGCTCGAGGACGCGCTCGCTTTTGCTTGCAACGCGATCGAGCTCGACGATGCGCTCGTGATGCATAGCGCGACGCCGTGGCTGCGCGCGAGGCTTCATGCCGCGGGCTATCGGCTCTTTGCGACCGACCTTGGAGACTTCCACAAAGCCGGGGGGTCCGCGAAGTGCCTGACCCTGAAGCTCGAGGACGGTCCCGCCGGCTCGGCCGCCGCAGCGCGCTCCGCTTCGATGCTGCCTCCCGATCGGGCATCGTGAGCGGAAGACGCTCGAGGCCCAGACTCGTGAACCGTGTAGACGTTTTGCGTCTTGGATGGGATGGGGCCAATACCGCCGCTGGGACGAGCGTGGTGTAAGACCACTCGGGCAATGTCCGCCGAGACGAAGAGAGGCGAGCCGGCATGGGGTCCGGCGCAAAACCAAACGTCAACGTTCAGTAAGAGACGATCGCGTCCGACGAATCGCCGCTCCGGCTCGAAAAGGAAAGCGACGACTGCCTGCGGCGCTTCACACCTCGATTCTCGCTAACATCCGCTCATATCGTTCGAACGGTAAAGCCGGCGTCTGCGCGGCATGGCGGAGTAGCGCCCGTATGACGCGAGCGCGGCGAATCGTCTGGTCGAGCGCGCGCACGTGCGTGTCCGCGATCGCGGCGAGTTGGCGTTCTCCCGCGCCGACCGCGCGGATCTCCTCGAGTGAGAGCCCGAGCCGCCGTGCAACCAATACTTGGCGGATAGCATCGAGCGCCGAAACGTCATAGTAGCGCGCGCCGGATCGGCGCTGGGCGAGCGGCAAGACCTCGACGCTTTCGTAGTAGCGGATGCGCGAGGGACGGATTCCGGCCAGGCGGCCGAGCTCACCGATCGTCATTTGCGCATCCTTGACTTCATGTCGGCTCGAACCTGTAGCGTTAGGGCATGACCAGCATAGAACGCGAGCTCGAGACGATGCTCGCCGCTACGAACTTCATTTCGTTTGGTTTCCGCCTCGTCTGCGCGGTCGATGGTAGCGCGCGCCTGCACGTGCCTGCCCTGGCCTCGAGTCTGCGACCCGGCGGCATCGTTGCGGGATACGTTCTCGTCGCGGCCGCCGACGTCGCCGTGTGGCTTGCCATCAAGACCTTGCTCGGTGTCGAAGACCGCTCGGTAACGGTCGATCTTCACTCGGTCTTCCTGGCAGCCGCGTCGTCCGACGTCGTGTGCGACGCGCGCATCGTGCACTGCGGACGGCGCATCGTTGCGGGCGTTGCGACCACTTCGGACGGCACGCGCGCCCTCGCGCAGCACACGATTACCTACGCTCGCCGTGACTGATCTACGATTGCCCGAGAACTACGTACCGTTTATGACGAGGGGCCAGATTTAGCGCAGGTCGCATCCACGTGCCGGCGAGGCTGGCTTTCTACGTCGCCGATCCACGGTCGAAGAGCATTGCGTCCGCTTTTGACCGTCGTGTTGCGGCAACAAAAAAAAGGAGCGAGGCTCTTTGGTTGCCTCAATTAAGGAGCGCTTCGGAGCGGTGAAGGATGTCGCGGTTCGTAAAGACCGATCTCGTCGCCGCCCGGAAGCCGCAACGCCGTTACGAGACCCCAGCCGCGGTCCGTGATCGGCATCGTCGTCGCGATCCCCCGCTCGGCAAGTTTCGCCGTTGCGGCTTCGATATCGTCGCACATCAAGTAAAGTTCGTGTTCCGGTTCGCCGTCGGTCGGATGTACCGCAAGCTCGGTCGGCGGCGCGGCAAAGATCGGCCAGCCTTCACCCGCGACGACGGAGCGAAACTCCAAGACGTCGCCAAGAAACGCGCGGACGCTCTGCGCATGCTTGCTGTAGAGAATAGCATGGATACCGCTAATCATGTTCCCTCCTCTGGAGACGCAATGCAACTTGCGCATTCGCGAACGACAGGGTTGTTCCGGACGCGCCGTCGGTACCTCGCGATATCCGGCACGAGATACACGTCGCTGACGGCCGCCGCGGATCGCTCGAGGCGACCGCTTGTCTTTTGGAGGCGGCGCCGAGGGGATGCGGCGGAGGACGATCGCGCACCCTTCCATGGACGGTTCCTACAATCCGTCTCTTCTTGCTGCGCGCGCGTTGACGTTCGTTCGCCCGCTCGTTTGGTCGCTAGTCCCGTTCGGTGCGCAGGTCGGCAGGCGTGGTTGCAAGTCGAACCTTAGCGTTCTTGTTTTAAGTTTCGCGAGCGCGGGCACATCGAGAAGGCTTATTTGAATCGACTGCGTGTTGCGTGTCGGAGATCAGCGTCGAGCCGGCCCACCGCGATTCAAAGCGTACCACAATCGCTGGCTGCTAAAGGTGAAGAGAAGATGCTACTCCACAACAAAAAGCTTATGTTCCCGGTGCGGGTCGACGAGCCGAATCCGAAGTTTGCGAAGATGCTGCTCGAACAATTCGGCGGCCCCAACGGCGAACTCGCCGCATCGATGCGCTACTACACGCAAGCCTGGGCCGACGGTGACCCCGGGCGGCGCGACATGTTGCTCGATATCGCAACTGAAGAACTTTCCCACTTGGAGATGGTCGCGCAGACCCTCGTGCAACTCTTAAAGGGTACCTCCGGTGCGATGATCGATGAGGTCGAGGGCGGCTATATGGGCGACTTGCTCGACGGTAAGCACGAGAAGTTCGCGGGCCAGGCATATATGGATCAAGCGCTTGGGAGCGGCCAGACGTTGCTCAGCGGAGGTTGCGGCTTACGACTGACGGACTCGATGGGCGCGCCTTGGACTTCTGCCTATGTCGATACGATCGGTCAGCCGACGGCCGATCTGCGGTCGAACGTCGCAGCGGAGGCACGTGCCAAAATTCTCTACGAGCGCCTTATCAAGCTGACGGACGATGCCGGCTGCAAAGAGACGTTGACCTTTCTTATGACGCGCGAAATCGCGCATCAAAAGATGTTCGAGGCCGCCCTCGAGGCGATTCCGAACAACTTCCCGCCCGGCAACACGCCCGGTATGGAACAGTTTTACCACGCGTATTTCAACGATTCGACCAACGGCAAGTCGAGCCAGGCCGCCGGGTTTGCGCTTGTTTCGACGCACGGCGATTGGGGCTTCGAACTCTCCGACGCGAAGGGCGACGCTGCCGAAGCGCCTGCTCCGCAACCCCATCCATCCGTCGCGAGCCGTCCGGCCGACGGATCTTCGACCAAACCCCGCGCCCGCAAGAAGTAGGTTCGTTTCAAGGCTACGCACTTCCGTAAGCGATACGCTCGGCACGACCCGAGCGTATCGCTTTAGCCGGTTCCATGCGATGGAACGTTTTGCGCACGGGAATCCGCCTAAGATGTGAGTCCTGAGCTTTGGCGATCGTGCCGAAGGGCACGAAGGCTAGTATACCTCCGGACATCACAGATTCATTGCCACCGCCCAAGCGATCTCGGGTTTAGTCACATCTCCGTGTCCGCTTATCACCGGTTCCGCGGGCCCATCACCGTTGAGATTCCGAATGCATTTTGTGGGGTCGAGAACGCCGTAGCCGGTCTGCAGCGGATGCAACGTATCGTCGAAAGCTTCGGGCGTACGCTGCGCCCCATTGCGCCCCATGCCGCCGAATTTATCGGACGGACCACCGAATAGCGCATCGGCGGCCTGATTCATCATGCGGCTCGCGAGCGGATATGCGACACCGACGGCCACGTCGTGCGCTGAATGCGTGATGAGAATTCGCTTCGCTTTTCGCGTCGCGACGACGCTGCGGAAGCTGCCAGGCACTCGTCGTCCATCGTAGTCGGGCGAGAGTCCGTTGTGCGAGTATGCTGCCTCCAGCAGCGTCAGCGTCTCGAGCGTCTCGGCTTCGCCGCCCGCCAGCGCGTTCGCAAGCGACGTGACCAGGCGTCCGCCAAAGGAGTGGCCGATCAGATGGTAGCGGCGACTCGAGTTGCGCGCACCGGCGGCTAGAAGGCGCCGCACCGTCGATACCGCCCCCGTACGTCCGACGATACCGGCGCGGTCTTTCATCGTGTAGTACGTAAGCACGTTTCCGAGATCCGCCGCCGCGTTCTTGATGCCCCCGCTCAAGTTGCCGATCCACCCGGCCGCGCTGCCGGTTCCCGGCGCGAGACCATCGATCGAGATCGTACCGGATCCGCCGAATGAGGCCGCGCTGCCGGTTCCCTCTTTAATCGGCACGACGGGCACGAACGGAATCGACAGACGCTGCAAAACGTCGCGGCCGGCAATCGTCTCGAGCGCGATTCGGGCATCATCGAGGCCCTCATCAGCCTCGTAGCGTGGTTTCGGTGTAAGCGCGAGCAAAGTCGCGACGAAGTCATCCTGTGCGGTTGGACTGAGGTCGAGCTTCGGGACGAGCGTTCGTGCGTGCGCTATCCTCGCGGCCGCCGTCGGATCGCTTGCGAAAACCTCGTCGAGCCGGTCGAGTTGAGCGGCGAGCCGCGTATCGGCGCTGCTGGTCGCGCTTGCGGCTCCGCCCGGAATAAGATCCGCATCCGCAAAGCGCTTCGACGGCCAAAACAGCGCGACGACCCCGAACGTCCGGTTGCGCAGCTCGGGCGCGAGCGGCAGAATCGTTCGGAAACTGCGGAAGAACGGCGTGTAGAGCGAGTTGCGCGCATCGGCTTCGTCGTTGTTCCACCCGTGCGCGAAAACGAAGACATCGGTGATACTCTGCCCATCGCCGCCGGCCGTGAAGTATGCCACGGCCTCGTTTTCGCTCGCGGCGTCCACGATGTGTCCGCCCGTGTCATACATGACGTCGAAGCCCGGATAGCCGCCGTAATGCGTGATCATGAAGTTTGTCCTTTAAGAAGACGTGAAGAGTCGCATGGCATCGACGAGGCCCGCGCCCTGCATGCGCGCGTCGCGCCCCAGATCCGTTGCGGAAGCGATGATCATATCGCGCACGTCTAGCGCTTCGCCGATGAACTCGCGACGAACGGACAGAAATCCCGCGATGATGCCGGAGACATGCGGCGCAGACATACTCGTGCCCGTGTCTTCGACATAACCGAAGTCATTTGCGCCGATGGTTCCGTCGGAGATGCCGACGACGCGCATCGCGTTTATTCCGGTCGCGCACGAGATGACGCGCTCGCCCGGTGCGAGTACATCCGGTTTGAGGCGTCCGTCGGCGGTCGGTCCGCGAGACGAAAAGTAGGACACGCCGAACCTATGCGGTTTCTCGCGATGCGTCGAGCCGACGGTGATCGCGAGATGCGCGTTGCCCGGGTCGTTGATCGTCGCGAATTGCGCCGCACGAGACGCACTTTGTGTGTACGCAAACGCCGCATCCTCGGCGATGGCTTGCGTCGCGACGTACCCGGTATTTCCGGCGGCGACGACGACGCAGACGCCCGAGCGGACGAGGCGATCCACTTGCGTGCAAATAGGAGTCTGGCCCGCTGCGTACCAACGCACGTCCGGAACATAGCCGACGCTGATGTTTACGCCGTGGATGCGGATGTTCTCACCGTAGGCGTTGAGTTGCAGAACCCGTTCGAGCGCGTTGATAACCGCCGTGACGTCTCCGTCACCGGTATCTTTAAGCACGCGGAAGCTCAAGAGCTTACACTCAGGGGCCATGCCACGTATGGCCGGGATACTCTGGAGCCGATAGCCGACGCCCGCATTTGCGTCGTCAGCCGTCTCCAGCGCTGCCGCGACCGTTTGCAGCGATTCCCCGCCAATAATGCCGGCCACGTGGGTGCCGTGCCCGAACGCATCCTCGGTTGGTGAGCTACCTTCTACGAAGCTCTCGGCCACCAGCGGCGCGGGCAGATCTTTCAGATTACCGTGCAATTGGAAATGCGCATGGCCGGCGTCGACACCCGAGTCGAGTATGGCCCAGACGATGTCCTTCCCGCGCGCGGAAAACGCGGTGTAGGATGCGTCGGCTTTGACGGTCCGGACGGTCACCGTCGTTAACGGGCGGAGCTTCGTTGACTCCCAAATGCGGAAGATAGCGTTCTTGGCGCCAGTGACGTCGAGAATCGCATAGATCTCCTCGCGATTGAGTTGCGCGAAAACGAACGGATGCGTCGCTCCGTCGAGATTGCGCTGCAGCGGATCGGCGCTACGTCCGGCCGATGCGGCGGTTACGGCCTTTGCGACCGCTTCTGCGGCACCGGCGCGGCCGCCCGGGAAGTTTAGGTTTAGTTCTATGATGACATCGTGCAGCTGCGGCGCTAATTCGGTTCGTAGAAGCGATGCGAGTGGTTCGCCGATCTTCTTCGGCGAGAGCGAACGGCGTATGTCTTCGCGATGATCGCTGGGCTCGGTGTCGGGCATAAGCACCTCGCAACGGCGTGCTTCGCAAGGAAAGTTCGCGCGGCTCTTGGGACCGCGACGCTAGCGCGTGAGGCGCCGAAAAATGAAATCACGCAATGGGACGTGAAATCCTGCGTCACTGGTTGCGCTTGACCTCCGTGGATCCAAACCTTACGCGGCGAGGATGTCGGGGCTGCCGCTCGACTTGCGCGGGGCAGACCGATGCCCGTAAAGAATACGGACAGCCATGCTCGGGCTGTCGCACGTTATCCTACACGTCGCGTTGTGCGGCGCGCTCGCTCGTAGCGCGCCCGGGACGACGATTGCCATGCGCGTGCAGCTTGCAGCGCGCGTCGGCGATCCCTCATTGGATAAGACGTACCGCTTCAAGCGCGGCGAGGAGGCGCAGGCGGTCGTCGAGTTCGATATGTCGCCCGGCGTTTACCGCTTAACGCTCGACGTACCGAAGTACGGCTGCAGCAGCTCGGATTTTCTAGATTTTCTGGCGGACCGCGACCGGACGGTCATTGAAGCTTTGAGCGACGGTTCCGCAGCGCCGGCCGAACCGCTGCTGCTCTTGGAGGGAACGGCGCCGACATCGTTCCAGTACGTCAAGCCGGCATTCGTGCTTCTCGACTCATCCGTCGCCTGCAATTACCCGGTGTCGGCGACGCTTCCGGCCCGGATCGTCATTGAAAACGAACGCGACGCTTATTACGCGTGGTTGCACTTCGAACCCGCGCCCGACGCGCCGAAACCGACTGTCGCGTTTCGCCTGCGGACACCCACCGGTCTGTATCATTATATTCGCTTGCCTATCCCGTTTCCGTCGACGTGGGGCGGGTGGCCGAGCAACGTGAGATTTAACGTCACCGAAGACGAACTCGACGGTCTCGCCACGGACAAAGTCGACACGCTCTTATGCCCGAAGCTCTGGGAGACCAGCGTTCACTAATTGGGTTCGTCGATCAGCTGCGTCGGTCGCGGAACGCCGCCGTTTGCAAAAACGAAGCGAGCTCCGAAGCCAGCTCTTCGGCCGCTTCCTCCGCCATGTGGTGACCGCAGTCTATGCCGCGCCCGCTCAGATTCGGCGCCCACGAACGCCAATGACGAGGCCCTTTGTCGCTCGCACGTCCTTAGATATCCACGTTCATCATATCGTCGAACGGGGTCTGCGCATTGGGTTTGAAATTCTTGAGATCGGTATTGGATTCGAACAGGTCTTCGCGGCTATCGAGCACGATGACGGGGACGTCGGCGGCAATGCGTTCCTGAATGAAGTTAGCGATCGGCTGACGCTTGGCTGGATCGTACTCAAGTTTGAATCGACGCATCGCGGACGTCRCGGCGGGATCACAATAACGCGACACGTTTTGCCCTTTCGGTGGAATCTGCGGGCATGCATACTGATTGAACACGTCTCCGATCGTATCGCCTCCCCACTCAAACGTAATGACATCGAATTTTCCATTGTAGAGAACACCGCCGCTCTGATACGGTCCGAAGAGCACCGAAGGCAGATAGTGTCGCACGCTCAGGGTTGCGCCGACTGCTTTCCACCAGCCGCGGACGAGTTCGATACGTTGATCGCGGTCGGGCGCTCCCGAGACCGTCGCGAATTCGAAGGCGAGCCGGATGCCGTTCTTCACGCGTACGCCATCGGGACCGCGCTTCCAGCCCGCTTCGTCGAGCAACCGATTCGCGTGCGCGATGTCGAAAGAAATCGGTTTGAGGTTCTGGTCGTACGCGGATACCGCGATCGGAACGACCGATTCGGAGAGGAGCCCAAGACCGTGATTGACTTTTTCGATGAGCGTTTTTCGATCGATCGCGTAGCGTAACGCCTGCCGGACGGCAAGTTCCTTGCCGGCCGGGCGTTGTGTGTTGAAGTCGATGTGATCGTAAAACGAACTCGGTCGCCGCAAGGGCGCGAAACCTCTGATCGACCCCAGACGCGATGAGAAACCGTACGGCACGTACACCCACATGTCGAGGCCGCCGGTTTGGATTTGCGTGAGCACGGTGTTGCCGTCCGGGATGATTTTAAAGACGATCTTCTTGAGTTTTGGTAGGCCGCGCCAGTAGTTGGGGTTTGCCTCGAGCGTTACCGCCTCGCTCCGTTTCCAGGAAACGTATCGGAACGGACCGATTCCAACGGGTAGTGCGTTGTAGGGGGCATCGTTGATACTCGCGAGATTGCCGAGAAGGTGTTTGGGGAGCAAACACGGATTCGCGCCGCCCGTGCCAAAAAAAGCCGGGAGGTACGATGCGAATGCTTTTTTGAGATGCATCACGACGGTGTACTTGTCGGGCTCGTCGACTTTTGTGATAAGTTCCCAGCCGTCTCGAGAGACTTCGTTATTCTTGGGATTCTGCACGACGGCGATTGAGAACACGACATCGTCCGCGTCGAAGGGCTGGCCGTCGGACCACTTCACGCCCGTGCGCAGGTGCCACGTAATCGTCTTGCCGTCAGCGCTGATTCCGCCGTTCCGCTGCGTGGGAATGACGGTCGCAAGCTCCGGAACGGGGCGATTGGCGCGATCGTAACGGGCGAGCCAGGCCATCGTGAGTTGGGAAAGGAGGGACAGGTTGGAGAGCTGATTGAGGTGGGGATTGAGACTATGGATGTCTTCACCGTCGGACCAGCGGAGCACGTGCGGTTCGGTGAAAGCGTTCGCGCTCGCCCCTCGGACTTGACCTTGGCCGCCGAGCTTGGTGCACGCGCCCGTCAGCGCGAAAGACGCGCACAACGCGCACAGCGCGGTTCCGGTCGCGAAGCGTCGGAAAAATGGCACGCGCATCGGCGCTCCTCATGTATGGTACAAACGGTTTGTGAGCGCGCTTTCGACGCCGATCCTGCTCGCGCAGTTGGCCGCGGCGGCAGGCGTGATTTGGTGGGCCGGTTCCATCCTCGCTCCGGCGACGGACGCCATCGACGCGCATTTTGGCTGGGGCGAAGGGCTGGGCGGCGCTCTCTTTCTCGCCGTTGCGACGAATTTGCCGGAGGTCGCCATCGTGGCGGGGGGCGCCTATTCCCATAGCCTCGGACTCGCCGTCGGCAACATCTTGGGCGGCATAGCGATACAAACCGTGGTTCTGGCGTTTCTTGACGGGCCCGGTTTGCGAACGCGGATTCCGCTTTCGTCGGCGGTCTCGTCGCTTACGATCGTGCTCGAAGCGTTCATCCTCATCGCGATTCTGATGCTGTGCATCCTCGGCGCGCTTTCGCCGCGGACGCTGGTCATCGCGCGCACGACGCCGGCGGAGATAGCGATCCTCCTGACGTGGCTGGGCGGCTTGTGGTTGGTCGCACGCAACGAAGATCGCGGCGCATGGCGCGCAGCGCGTGAGGCCGTTGCGGAAGAGTCCAAGGTCGTTGCGCCGCAGCGGCGGCCGATCGGCCAGATATTTGCGTTGTTTGCCCTTGCCGCGTTTGCGACGCTCATCGCCGGAGTCGTGCTCGAACTCGCGGGCACGGTCGTTGCAGATCGCTTTCACATGCAGGGCGTCCTCTTCGGCGCGACCGTGCTCGCCGCGCTGACGGCACTGCCCGAAGTGACGACCGGTTTGTACGCCGTGCGTGCCGGCAACTACGAGCTGGCCATGAGCGACATCATCGCCGGCAACGCGTTTCTTCCGGTGCTGTTTCTCTTCGGAACCGTACTCAGCGGTGAGGCACTCCTGCCGGACGCGCAGGGTCCCGATCTCTATCTCACCGCACTCGGTGCCTTGTTGACGGCGATCTACGGCGTCGGCGTCATCTTGCGTTCGAAACGCATGCTGCTCGGCGCAGGAATCGACTCCATCCTGGTCGTGCTGGTCTATGCGATCGGAATCGGCGGCCTGTTCTTCATCGCCCGCTAAGACGCGATTTTGCGATGCGGCCGCAGCGGCAGCAGGCTATGCGCGCGGCGACAAGCGTATGAGGCAATCTCGGCGCGTAACGCTCGCGTGCCGAATTGTGAGGCAGTATTGCCACAGCGATCGTCTCCGGTGCTCTCGCACGCCGAACGTGCCGCGCGCGGCGAAGAGTCGCATTACGCGGTCGTCGACATCGGCTCGAATTCCGTCCGGCTCGTCGTGTACGATCGTTTAAGCCGCGCGCCGTTTCCGCGGTTCAACGAAAAATCGCTCTGTCGCCTTGGCGATGGACTCGCTCGTTCGGGCGAAGTTTCGCAAGAAAGCTTCGAACGTACGCTCGCCGCAATGCGCAGATTTCGTGCGGTTGCTGACGCTATGGGTGTCCGGCGCATCGACGCAATTGCGACCGAAGCCGTTCGTCGCGCTTCAAACGGTGGCGCACTCGTCAGCGCGATCGCACGCGAGTCGGGCTTCGCGGTCCGCGTGCTCGGCGGAAGCGAAGAGGCGCATTACGCGTCTCTCGGCGTTATTGCGGGTATCTATCGCGCGGCAGGCGTCGTCGGCGACATGGGCGGCGGCAGCCTGGAGATCGCAGAGATCGGCGCAGAGCGCGTCGGCGAGTGGTCCGCGAGTATGCCGCTGGGCGCGCTGCCGGTGCAAGCGATGTTGGCCGAGCCAGATGGAAATGCGAGACGGCAAGTCGATACGTTGCTCAAAGAGCAGTTGCCGACCGGCATGGGCGCTGCGGTTTTCTACGCGGTTGGTGGCGGTTGGCGTTCGTTCGCTCGCGCGCACATGGCGTCCACGTCGGCGCCCGTGCGAGTCGCGCACGGTTATCGCGTGGACGCAAGCGAAGCGCGTGCGTTCGCCAGATCGATTTGGCGCACGCCTGAGACGAAGCTGGCGGCGCTTGCGGGCGTGACGACACGACGCGTTCCAACGTTGCGAGCGTCGTGTTTGGTGTTGGATCGCGTGCTCAAACGGCTCGCGTCGCAACGGGTCGTGTTTTCTGCGCTAGGGTTACGCGAAGGCTGGCTCTACGCGCAACTGCCCGCCGACGAACGGCGGCTGGATCCGTTGTTGGTCGGCGCGCAAAGTCTTGGCGCTCCGCAGGCGCGCGTTCCGGAGTTTGCGGCGGCGCTCGTGCGTTGGACGGATGAGCTTTTCCTCGACGAAACGCACGACGACGCGCGCTTGCGTGCGGCGGCATGCGCGCTCTCCGACATTGCGTGGCGGGATCATGCGGACGTGCGCGCGCAAGAAACCTTCCGGCGACTCGTGCAATTTCCGTTCATCGGCCTCGATCACGCGGAGCGGGTATTTCTCGGCGCGGCGATGCACGCGCGCTATGCGGGGAAGGTCGACGATCTCGAACTGGAGCCGGCGCTCCGCTTGCTCGATTCGCCTGCGCGTCGTCGTGCACTGATCTTAGGTCGCATATTGCTGCTGGGATATCGAATTTCGGGCAGCGTACCGGAGATTCTGAGCAATTCCCGTTTGCGCATCGGCACGGACTCCGTGCGCCTCGAAGTCGGGTACGGAGCTCGCGTTCCGGATAGCGAGGTGGTGGGTAATCGGCTGGATTTACTGGCGGCGGCGGTCGGCGCGAGAGGTACCGAGATCGTCGAAATTCCGAGCATCGAGGACCGCGACTAAAATGCCAACAGCAAGCTTCTCTTACGGCAGTATTGCGATCGCACGCGCCGGAAAACCAGAGCCTGCTTTCGGTTTCGGAAAGCTGACGATTGCGAGCGCACCGGTTTCAGGAACCTTATCGAGATTGGTCAGCAACTCGATCTGATAGTGGTCGTGATGCAATATCCAGCTTTCGAGGGAATAGTCGTCTTTGGTCGTCGCGACTCCCGGATCGGTGTCGGTCGTTTCGTGTCCGGATGCCGTGATGTGACGGTAGGTGTAGAGATACTGAAGTACCGCTAAACTCCAGCCGGGATAATGCGATACGCCCTTGCGGTCCTTGTTCGCCATAGCGGCGTCGCCCGCGGCCCAGCGTTTGGACCAATCGGTGCGCATTGCGACAAACGCGTGCTTCGGTATCGGCCCGTGTCGTAACTCCCAGGCCTTGACGTCGTCCAGCGATATCACGTAGTCGGGATTTTTCGCGACCTTCTCATGCACGTCCAAGACGACGAGCCGTAAAAACATCTCCTTGGGATCGATCCGGTCGACGGTGCGACCGCCTTTGGCGAAGTGCGCCGGCGGATCGACGTGGGTTCCCCATTGGCCGACGTGGCAGAACAATTGCGCGAAAAATCCGGACCCGAGCGTTCCGGCTTTTCGATCGTACCAATAGAGCGTCCGCACGCTCTCGGGTGCAAAACCTTTCCAGTGTGGTATGGTCGGCCCGAAGTCATGCGTGAGATCGATAAACTGCTTGCCTTCGATCGTCGTGAAGGCGAGCGCGAGGGATTGCGCGCGCGGCTGCGCTTGCGATGCTCGCGTTTGCGTCCACAGCAGCACTGCGAGCGCTAGCACGGCAGCGATGGAAATTGCCGTCGTGGGTCGTGTGGTCATCGTGCTTTACTCCTCGCCGTGCGCAACCCGGCTAGTCCGTCTTTCGGCGTACCGGCGAAGCACCGCTTGTCCTGTCGCCACGCCGCGGCGAGTCGTCATCGCCTGTCGCGCGTGCGTCGCGCAAGGTGCAGCACGTCCACACTTGAGCACGGCTCTCGCCCGGGTTTGGAAGAATGTTCGTTATGGCCGCGAAAGATGATGGCTTACGATGACTACGGGCGTGAATATAGTTCGTCTATACGCCGGCGCGCATTGAGCGCGCGCGCGAGTGCCGCGGCGCTGGGCCGCACGAGACGTATCTGCCTCGCATTGCCGGAAACGACCGAACGCCTCAGCCACGGTTCGCCCACATTTTTCATTCGTGACAAGCATACGTTCGTGATGTTTATGGACGATCATCACAGTGACGGAAGACTCGCACTATGGATCGCGGCGCCGGAAGGCGCTCAGGAAGTCCTTATTTCGGCCGACGCCCAGACATTCTTTCGGCCACCATACGTCGGGCATCGTGGCTGGCTCGGGGTGCGGCTGGACCGGAAGCTCCAGTGGGATGCCGTTGCGGCGTTGATCGACGACGCCTACGCGGTTGTCGCGGCTTCCAAGACTGCGCGGAAGCCGGTGAAACGCTGAATGAAAGGGAGATTTCTGGGATTCGATCACGTCGATACCCGCGTGCGTTCCGTAGCGCTCGTAGAGGCGTTTTACCATGCGTTGATGCCGCTACTGGGGATGCCGACCAAAACGTACGCCTACGTCGACGGAGTGGGCGACTGGCACGATCCGGACGACGCGCACGCGTACAAGGCGATCGAATACCACGAGCAAGTGACTTCCGGTGAACTCGCGCGCTTTATCGGTTTCATCGAGGACTCGGCGACGCAGCCGGTGTTAACGCGGATCGCATTTGCGGTCGCATCGCGCGAAGCCGTCACGCAATGGGTCGCACAATTACCGCATCTGGGCGCTAGGAACGTCGAGCTCTCCGAAGATTTGCAGCGTACCCGGCAGTATTTTTCGAAGATCCCGCCGGCACGAAGCTCGAGCTATGTGCGCGTAACGTAAAGGAAGCGGGCGGATCCGATCCCGCGGATTAATTTGCCGGTACGCAGGATTCCGCCGCAAGGCCGTGGCGAGGGGTGACGGCCGGATATGCGCAGGTCTCGGGTATGATTACCGTGGCGGCTGGATCTGCACTTCGTTCGTCAAGCTTTCTTTGGATCGGAACCGTCGTGCTGGGTATCGGCATCGGGATCTACGTCACCGATCTTGCGGGCGTCTTGCGGCGTGCGACGGTGCGTCATCGGCCGCCTCAGGCTTTCTTGGCCGCAACGGCGCTGTGGCTCGTCGCCGCGTTCGCCCTCTGCGTCGGCGTCCTTCGGGGTTCAGCGTGGCGTCCGGCACTCGTCTACGTCGTTTTCATCGGTTGGGTCGTTGTCGATCTTCGAATCGCAACGACTCGACGCATCGTTCAGACGCGGCGCACGATCGCGCGCACAACGTGCCGATCGGCGATAGAATAGTACAATTGAATGTCGTTTCCATCATGGATCGCCGAGGCCGCGAATGCGATATCGGTATCCTCGGGAAAGCGCTTTTTCCCGGGCAGGACGATCGGATGTATGCAGCGCGCAATGACGCGCGTGTAGGCGCGATCGAATACTATCCATCCGATCCGCCACTCGGCGCTCTGCGTCGCGCCGTTATAGAACATCACCGGCAAACGATCCTCGCCGCCGAGAACGGGACCGGTGCTGAGGTGCCACTGGTCCCAACCGGGGCGCGCCTCGAAGAGCGGCGTTTGAACCGTCCACGGACCGTCGGCATGTTGCGAAGCCGCGATGCCGATCTTCGAGCGATTTTCGTGCGCGTACTCAAAAAACAGCCGCCACGTTCCGTCGTAAACGGGCACGATCTCCGCTTCTTTGGGATTGCGCGCGCGCACGGTTGACGGAAGCGCGATCCCGCGCTTTTCCAGATGCGCGAGATCGGGGCCGCTTGCAAGCAATAGTTCGCCTCGTTTAACGTGCTCGTTCCAGCCCGTGTAGTAGACGAAGTACGAGCCGTCGGCGTAGGCGACCGTGGGATCTTCGCAGCCCCCGCTATCGAGGGCATCCTCGACATCGTCTCCCGGCGCGATCGCGGGCTCGTCGCCGACGGTGAAATGTAGTCCGTCTTGGGACACTCCACGATGGATGCGCGCGATTTTTTCCGACGGCACCTCCGAGTAGTTTACGACGCGCAACAGCAGTTCGTAGCGATCCGCTTCTCGCCACACGAACGGGCTTAATTTGTACATCGCAGCGAGTTCGTTCGAACATGCATACGTGATCTCGTCTACGCGCTCGAGCCTGAAATCGTGAGTCTTTTCCATCGTATCCGTTCCGCCTTTGCTGCCCGAGACTATCGCATGAAAACGCCGGACCGGGCGGTAAGCCGTCTGACGTTTCCCGATCGAAGGGCTCCGGTCGGAGCGCTCTTCTTGAGACCGGGCAACCCTCCGTCCAATTCGCGCGCGTGCGGTTGTAGCGCGGAGGCCGCTGTGACCCGTTTTCCACGTAGATGGGCTATGGGTAAGCACGACCACCAACTCCGAGACGAAGATTTGACGGCCGGATACGGCTCATTTCCCGATATTGAGTTAGAGTCAACGACAATCGACCGCAAAATCATGACTCTTTTCCATCGTATCCGCTCCGTCTTGCGCCGAGGCTAGCCTGAAAACGCCGGGCGGCGGTTAAGCCGTCTGGCGATCCAAGAATGTCCGCTCGGGGCCTCTATTGAGAGCCGTCGGCCCCTCGCGCCCAATCCGCCAAAAGCGCGTGGTTATGGCGCGGCTCGCTATGCCGGTGCCCGCCGATTCCGAGGACGAAGGTTTGACGGCCGGATACGGCTCATTTCCCGATATTGAGTTAGAGTCAACGATGCTGGAGGAACGATGCCCGACAGGACGCACGTCGCGCCCCTCTCCGTAGCCTTTGCCGCCGTTCCGGCGTTAGCGCTTACCGTCGGCGTACCTTTCGCGAATCGGGTCGACCCGCGCATCGTGGGGCTTCCATTTCTGCTGGCGTACATCGTCTTTTGGATTCTCGTGACGCCGGCATTCATGTACGGCGCATATCGCAGCGAGCATCGCGGATGAACGCGACGATAGCAATTCTGGTCGTGGGCGCGATTTTGGCCGTAACGCTCTTCGTCGGTGTCATGGGCACGCGACGCATCCACATGAACCCCGAGCAGTTTATCGTCGGAGGACGTTCGTTCGGCGCGCTATTTTTATGGCTGCTACTCGCCGGAGAGATCTACACGAGCTTTACGTTTCTGGGTGCTGCCGGTTGGGCGTACGGAAAGGGCGCGCCCGCCTTTTACATTCTGTGTTACGGAACCGTTGCGTATATTCTCTCATATTTTTTGCTTCCGCCGATCTGGCGAGTCGCGAATCGCTACCGCTTCCTAACGGGACCGGACTTTTTTGTCCGCCAGTACGATAGCAAGCCTCTGGGAGCATTGTCGGCCCTCGTTGGTTTTGTTTTCTTGATTCCATACGCAACCTTGCAGCTGACCGGAATCCAAGTCTTGCTCACCATCGCCGGCTACGGCGCATTTAATTCGCTCGTCGCCGTCGCTCTGGCGTTTGCCGTGATCGTGATCTTCGTGTACTCGACGGGTCTGCGCGGTGCGGCGTGGGCAAGTATCGTAAAGGATCTTCTCGTGTTGATCGGCGTTATCTTTGCCGGCCTCGCTTTACCGATCCACTTCTTCGGATCGCCGGCCGGGGCGATCGATCGTATTCTCGCGGTTCGCCCGCACTGGTTGACGCTCGCGCCCGACATGTCGGCGAACGGTATCGTCTGGTTTGTTTCGACGGTCATTTTAACCGCGCTCGGATTCTACATGTGGCCGCAATCGATGGCGGCCATCTTCAGCGCCAAAAATGAAGATACGTTACGTCGCAACGCAATCTATCTGCCGCTCTATCAACTGATGTTGCTGCTCGTGTACTTCGCAGGTTTCACGGCGCTCTTGGTCCTTCCCGGTCTGAAGGGGCCGGCCGCCGATCAGTCTTTTATGCTGGTCGTACAGAAATACTATTCACCCTGGGTGCTGGGGTTTGTCGCCGGCGCCGGATGTCTCGCCGGCCTCGTACCCGCTTCGGTCCAAATACTTGCCGCGGCGAGCATCGTCTCGAAAAACGTTCTCGCCGATACGTTGGGTATCGCTACTTCCGACGTAGAACAAACGCGCGCCACGCGTATCCTCGTCCTGGTCGTTGCGTTGTTGGCATTTCTCTTTTGGGTGTTCGCTAAGACGACGCTCGTCGGATTGCTATTAATTGCCTACAACGGAATCACGCAGCTCTTCCCGGGGGTCATCCTTTCCTTGAGCAGAACGCGTCCCAACGCCCTCGGCGTCGCGAGCGGTATTGTCGTCGGAATCGGGACGCTCGCGCTCTTGGCTTTGGCCGGGAAGAGTACCATCCTGGGACTTAACGTCGGCTTGGTTGCACTCGTGCTGAATTTTATCGTTACTGCGGTCGTCGGGTATGCCCGCCCAATGCGCGCCGGGATCGCGGAAACGGTTTGAGCGCAACAAGATCGTCGCACGCAAAGCCGGGATGCCGAATGGCGCAGCCGCCCGATCGCGAGGCGTTGCGCCTACGACATGTCGAGGCCACCGTTGATCGCAAAGATGGCACCCGTGATATACGATGATTCGTCATCGAGCAAAAATTCGACCACGCGCGCGATTTCATCAGGTTGCCCGAGGCGGCGCTGCGGAATCTTCTCGATGACTTTGTCGAGCGCTTCTTTGGGAACCTTGGCGACCATTTCGGTCAGAATGTAGCCCGGCGCGACGGTGTTGACCGTGATGCCTTTCTGCGCCATTTCGAGTGCCAGGCTCTTGGCAAACCCGAAGACGCCGGCTTTGGAAGCCGCGTAATTCGCCTGACCGACGTTCCCGGTTTCGCCGATAACCGAACTGATGTTCACGATACGCCCGAATTGCCGTTCGATCATGTGCTCGAGTACGGCTTTGGTCATGCAGAAGGTTCCGAAGAGATTTACGTCCAGCACGTTGCGCCAGTCGTCGTGCGTCATCTTACGCACCGTTTTGTCGACGGTGATGCCCGCGTTATTGATAAGGTAATCGACGCGTCCGTACCGCTCGAGCACTTCTTTGATGACGCGTTCGCAATCTTCCGGCCGGTCGACGCGCCCTTGATGGACGGAAACGATCCCGCCCGCGGTTTGGCATTCGCGCTGGAGTTTTTCGGCAGCTTCTTGCCCGCGACTGTAACCCGCGGCGACGGGAACGCCATGCGAACTTAGTCGCGTCGTAATCGCGGCGCCGATGCCGCGCGTGCCGCCGGTGATAACTGCCACCCGACCGTCAAACATCGATCGTCTCCCACGTGCCGTCTACAAGATAGGATGAGTACGCGTTCGTTGCGCGGCGTTGGCGTTAAGGAACGATCTCGCATTCCCTCCACGCTCGTTTCGCGCTTTCGAGGAAAACCCCGATAGATGCCGATCAACATTTTGCTTTAATCCGCCCGGAACCGAGCGTCGAGCCGGATTGCGTGCAACGATCTCGGGCGGCCCTTCGAGGCCTCACCACGGGTACGCGCGCGTCCGGCGAGAAGCTTGTGGGATGAAAAAAGAAGCCGTGATCGGCGGCATCACCGTGGGTGGCCAGCCCAGCGCAGATGAATTGCAGTCCGGCCGGTTTCGCGCGGTCGTGAACGTCCGCGGCGCGGACGAGCCGGGAAACGAGACGGCTGCCCATCTCGCCCATTCCGATGTCGCGTATGCTTCGGTTCCGTGGACGATCGAAACGGTTACCAAGGAAGACATCGCGCAAGTTCGGGACGCGGCCGACGCTGCCGATGGACCCGTTCTCATCCATTGAATGGGCGGTACGCGCGCCGCGGTCGCGGCGAGCATCGTTACCGCCGAAAAAGAGGGCTCTGGTGCGGCCGGCGCGCTGCGCCTGGCGGCGGCTGCCGATTTCCAAATCGACGACACGCCCTACGCAGACTTCATCCGAGCCTACTTTACATGAGGTGCTAGCGGTTTACATCCACGCATCAAGCGGGCTGCTCTCGCGTTTTCGCGTGACGTTGATAGCAAAGTCGACTCCGAACCGCTGTTCCGCCAGGAACATCGAGAGACCGGCGAGCGCCTCGAGCTGGTACGCGTGCACGAGGCCGCCGCAATCGACCGGGTCGAGGAAGAGTTCTCCGATAAGACCGCTAACCGTGCGACGCGCCTCGTCGTCATCTCCGCAATGAAAAACTGAGAAGTATTGGCCGCGCAGTTTGGAAAGCCGTTTGAGCAACACCATTCGCAGCGTGTGCGCGCGAATCACATTGAAAGCCTTAACCACGCGCGCTTCGGGAACGACTTCCGCAATTCTCTCCGCTAGCGACGTTCCGGTAACCGCAGGGTAGTTTCGCGAGCCATGGCCGTGCGGGCTATTCGCGTCGATAAGTACTTTGCCCGAGAGCGCTTCGCGCAAATCTGAGGCGGTGTGGACGGCGATTTCCGGTTCGACGGCGAAAAGAACGGCGTCGCCGAAACGAGCGGCGCCGTTGTAATCCCCAACCGCAACGTTCGATTTGAAGCCTGTCGCGACGGCGCGCGCGCGTTCGACCGAACGCGAACCGATGCAGACATCGTGTTTGTTGCGTGCCCAACTCTCGGCCAGAAGGACGTTCATGGGTCCTGTGCCTACGATCCCAATTCGCACGGTGGGCTCCCTTGTTCGGACGATCGAGTTTAGAAGGCGGCCGCGGTATCCGGGCTGTGCGCGCTACGTTATCGGCCTCGCGACCTTTTCTAAGAGTTCGATTGGAATGCCGTTGGGATCTTCGATGAAGGCAAGCCAGCGCGACCCACCCGGCGATTTTTTAGGGCCGCCCCTGATCTTTACGCCGTCGCCACGGAGCTTCTCGATGAATGCCTGAAAGTCACCCTCTATTTCGAGCGCGAGGTGCTCGTAGCGATTGCCGATCTCGTACGGCGGGTGGTCTTCGAGATCGTATACGAGCTCGATATACGAATTCCAATCGGATCCGACGAAGGCCATGTCGGCATTGCCCGGATAGTGCAAGGGTCCGTCGAGTAATTTTAGTCCAAGCCGCTTGGTGTAGAAGTCGATCGTAGCCGGCATGTCATTTACGAAGATCGACGTGTGTAAGAAGCGCGGCAAAATCTATCGCCTTTCGTTATGGACGGCGCGCGGCGCCGGCTGTTCTAGTGGAAGTCGCATAGCGCCCGCTCTTCATCGGCCTTTGCCGACGTGTTTATCGAGCGGCAGTAGCGCTCTGCGGCTGACGATATTTCCGTATGATATTTACGTGCTGCGTGCTGCGTGCTGCGTGCTCGCGGTAATAGCGGGCTACTTCCCGATAACTGACATAAAAGTAACTACTTTACGCCGAGGAAAGATCGAGAGATTCGAAACGGCCGTGGAACGACGTTACGCCGCATCCAGACCCGATCTTCCACGGCTTTCGACGACCGCTATGGGATGAATTTTCGGGCTCAGCACGCGTACTAGTACGTGAAAGTGGCGAAGTCGTCGCCCGACCTCGTCTCGTATTGGGGACGACAATGCAGTCTTCCTTACGGTCGATGCGGCTTTCGCAAAATACAATATGCTAAAGTAAGGGAAGGCAGTGTATATGACAATCTCCGATCGGACCCATAAGATCGTCGCGCTTGGCGCGTTCGCAATCGCATTTAGCGCCGGTGTCGCTTCACTTCAAACTGCGGCGAAGGCGGAAACCAACGCGACGGACTGCGCGGGAGCGGCGGCGGCGATGCAGCAGATGCATCCCGCACAACCCTCGACGTTGCCGCCCGCTACGTCGACCGACAAAACGTTCGCAGCGATGATGATGGCGCATGATGGCGCAATGATCGCCATGGCGAAGCTCGAATTGAAGTGTGGCGCGAACGACAAGGCGAAGGCGCTTGCGAAGCAATTTATCGATAGTGCAGCCGGCTACGAAGAAACGATGAATCTCATCCTCCACACCCCGTAGGTCGCTTCCTGGGCGAGCGACCGCGCCGATACCGATGGCAAGTCGTTCGCCACAGGGTCCGATTTGCCGCATCGCGTAAACGCCGTCATGCGTATTATTTTAACATTAGCCCTCGTCGCAGCCGCCCTGACGGCTGCGACCGTCTCCGCGTTGGCAGCGGATGCGGCGGATAATCATGTCGTCAAACTCCACGCTCAAAACGGCTCGCATGAGTACGGCACCGTGGCGCTCAAAGCGCAGGGGAGCGCGACGGTCGTCGAGGTTCATGTCATCAACGCGCCAGCCGACGTGATGCAGCCGGTGCACATCCATGTAGGCACGTGCTCGCAACTCAACCCCACGCCGAAATATCCGCTCACGCCGGTGCACGCGGGAACGTCGACGACGACCGTCAACGTCTCGCTGTCATCTCTGCTGCAAGCGCCGATGGCGGTCAACGTCCACAAGTCGGCGAACGACATAAAAGACTACGTCGCCTGCGCGGATATCAAATAGCAGCTCGAATCGCACCGCATTCGCCCGTCGCTTCCGCGAGCGGACGAATGCAGTCTTCGAGTTAGAAAATCTGAAGCGTTTGGATCATGCGCTGGAGGTCGAGCTGGTACTGGTCTGCCGCGTCTTTCGCTTTCTTATCCTTACCGCATCGCGATTCTAATTTGGCCATATCCATCATGGCTTTCGCGTGCGTTGTCATCATCGCGGCAAACGTCTTATCGACGTCGGTCGAGGCGGCCATCGCATGGCCGCCGGTCTGCGCTTCGGGAGCCATCGCAGCGGAGTGCTGCATGGCGGCAGTCATCGCGCTTGCCGCTTGGTCGCACGGGACGTTTGCCATCGAAGACATCGCGTCGCCGGTAGCCGCTGCGTGGTTCTGCGCACCGGCGGGCGCCGCGGCTAGCAGCAGAGTCGCGAGCAATGAAGCGGCGCCGAGATGTTGGGAACGTATTTGCATGTGAGTCTCTTTTCTAAAAGTTCGAACGATTTCATAAAAGCGTACGCGATTGTGTCGCCACGCCGATGTTAGCTCGCTTACAGGGGTAAACTCCGCCGGCTCGGACACGCTCTGTGACGTGCCGGCGGCCCGAGCAGTCGACCACGAAGACCGCGATAGTTCCTAAGACGGAAGACCGTCGCGGAGACGCGAGTCGTCGATACCGGCGTCGACGCTGCGCCGACGCTGCCTCGACGGCCTCGACGTATGCTTGCCGTGAGGACGACGTTCGGACGGGGGTCCGGACGCCGTCCTCACGCATCGGCCGTTAGAACGGCATTCTCGCCCTTCGTTGCGCAGTTCGGCGCCGGACTCTTGCGCGGGTGAACAACCGTCCGGCGCACCAAGCGCGAGGGCAGGGACTCTGGGCGAACGTCGCGGGCGATGCGCTGTAGAACGCGGAGTCGCAGATCGAGCAATGTAAATTCATTGGTCGGCCAATCTTTCTCAACGCGCGTGAGAACATGTCGCCGCTGGCTACAGGGCTGCTTTTTTTGGATTTTCGAGCGGGCAACCTCCCACGTCGACAAAGTAGTGGGAAGGCGTTAATAACTAACATGCTTCTTGCGCTAAGGCACGTGGGGGTGGTCGTTGAAGGAGCAGGGCGCCGTTTAGAGCGAGCACGCCGATAACCGTCGAAAGTCGCCAGCGTGTTGGAAATCCGCCTTCTCGGAGCGCCTGAATTCGTGTATGCGGGAACGCCCTTTCGATTTGCCGCGCCTCCACGTACGTTGCCGCTGCTCGCATGGTTGCTGATGCACCGCCGCGCGCCGCTCGCCCGGGATGCGATCGCTTTCGCCTTTTGGCCGGACGCTTCGGAAGAAGATGCGCGTGGCGACTTGCGGCGGCATCTCTACTACTTGGCGAAGGCTCTGCCTCCGAACGGCGAGCCGTGGATCGTTGCCGACAAGAAAACCATCGCTTGGAACCCGCGCGCCCAAGTCGCCTTCGACGTTGCGGATTTCGAGCGGCTGTGCGGCAACGATGCGACCCTTGCCGAGGCGGTGCTCCTCTATCGTGGTCCGTTGCTCTCGGGCAGCGACGACGAGTGGCTTGAAGAAGAGCGCGAACGTTTGAAGATGCAGGCGGAGAACGCACTTCTGCGCTTGGTCACGCGCGCGAGCGAAGCCGATCCGGCGCGCGCCATCGCCTATGCCCAACAATTGCTGCGCATGGATCCCTGGCGCGAGGATGCGATTCGCGCCCTAACGCTGCTGCGCCATCGTACCGGCGATCGCGCCGGCGCGCTGCGCGAATATCGCGACTTTGCCGATCGTTTGCGCGCGGAGTTGCAAGTCGCGCCCATGCCGGAGACGACGGCCGTCTACGAGGCGATCGCGCACGCCGATACGCTGCTGCCCCTTACGCGGGGCACATCACCCGAACCGACGGCGGTTACCTTCGCGCCTGGGCCGCGCACGAACCTGGCCAATCGGGCCGACGTATTGATCGGCCGCGAGAACGCGCTCACCGAAATTCTCGCGCTGCTCGAAACGACGAGGATTGCGACCTTGGCCGGGACCGGCGGCGTCGGCAAAACACGACTCGCGATCGAAGCGGGCTGGGCGGCGCTCGACGCCTATCCCGACGGCGTGTGGTTTGCCGATTGCGGACCGCTTACGGACGGGTCGCTCGTGCTTTGCGCCGTCGCTGCGGGCGTCGGCATCGCCAACGCGACCGAACGCCCCCAGAGCGCTACGGTAATTGCGGCCTTGCGCCGCAAGCGGTCGCTCCTAATCGTCGACAACTGCGAACACGTCGTCGCGGAGGTGGCCTGCGTCGTAAGCGAACTGGTCGCGGGATGCCCGGAGCTCCGGGTGCTTGCGACCAGCCGCGAACCGCTCGCCGTGCGTGGTGAACGCGTGTATCGCGTCCCGTCCCTCGACGTGCCGGCCGATCTCGATTTACAATTCCCGCTCCGCGCGCGCACCTACGGCGCGATCGCGCTTTTCGAGGCGCGCGCGACGGCGGTCAAGCCCGATTTCATCCTCGATGCGAGCAATGTCGCGATCGTGGGTGACATCTGCCGTCGTCTCGACGGGATCGCCCTCGCAATCGAACTCGCGGCGGCGCGCGTTACCGTGCTCGCTCCGCACGAACTGGCGCGCCGTCTCGAAGAACGTTTCCGCGTCCTCTCCGGTGGCGAGCGCACCGCGCTTCCGCGGCAACGCACCATGCGCGCGCTCATCGATTGGAGTTGGGATCTCTGCAGCGAGGCCGAACGCACGCTTCTGCGCCGCGTCGCGGTCTTCGCGGGAGGCTGGACGTTCGAGGCCGCGGAATGCGTGTGTTTCGAAGCACCGATCGACGTTGCGGATGCCATCTCTTTACTCGGTTCGCTGGTAGAAAAATCGTTGCTCGTCGCCGATGCGTCGGGCGCGGGCAATCGCTATCGGTTGCTCGAATCGATTCGCGAATATGCGCGCGAAAAACTCGATGCAGCGGGCGAACGCATCGCACTAGCGCGTCGTCACGCCGCCTATTTTACGACGTTTGCAATAACTGTCGACGAGGCTTACGAAAGTACGCCCGACGATCTTTGGTATGCGCCGGCTACGGCCGAACTCGACAACGTGCGCGCTGCAATAGCGTTTTCGTTCGATGACGATTCCGCCGGCGCCGCGCGCCTTGCGAGCGCTTATGGTACGGTCTGGGATTACGGCAGCAGCCGGGCCGACCGGCAGTGGTTGGATCTTGCGTACGAGCGACTCGACCGCGTCGCGCACGAAGCGCTCACCGTGCGCCTGCTCTATCAGATCGCATCGATCTCGCAGGCCGACGGCCGGCACGCCGAGTGGGTCGGCGTCGCGGTCCGAGATCGGGGGGACGCGCGTACGCGAGCGGATGCGCTGTTGTGGCTCGCGGAACGCTACGTCCGAGGCGGGCGGCTGGACATTGCAAACGCGACGCTCGACGAAGCGACGACATACGACGACGCGTTGCGCCGCCCGAAAACGCACGCGAAGGCACTCTGCGTTCGAGGCGAACTCGCGGCGAGCCGCGGCGATTTGCAGGCGGCTACCGCACTCTTCGAACGCGCGATCGTCGCGGGTATTGCGTGCGGCGCAATCGCAATCGTGGCTGCGGCGCGCGTGGCGCTGGCGGAAGCAGCGTTCGCAGCCGGTGATATCGGGCGTGCTTGCGTCGTCGCCGAAGAAGCGCGCGCGACGATCGAGGCGCACTTTGGGCGCACTATTGCCTACGCTGACGTTACGGCGAATCTCGCCGGCTACGCGATCGCAGCGGGAGACTTCGATACCGCGCGCAGCAACGCGCGCGAATCGCTCGAAATCGCGCGGACCCTCGATTTTCCGCAGCGCGTCGTGGTGGCAGTCGAGCATTTGGCGGTGCTCGCGGGGCTGGGTGGGGATCTCGATCGTGGCGCCTATCTTCTGGGCTTTGCCGAAGCGGAACGCGGCCGCCGTTCTGTTCCGCGTGGCGCGACGGCGCGTGGCGGCTACGAACGACTCTGCGCGGCGCTGCGACGCGAATTCGACGAAGACGATTTCGTGCGGCGTCTCGCGCGTGGCGCGATCGCAGGCAGCGAGCGCGCGAGCACGCGCGCACTCGAATGACGGCGGGGCCGCTTCGCAGCAGGTGTCTCCTGCCTTGATATCTCGCCTGAATGGGTAACGACCCCAGGAGCTGCGCGCCGCAAGGCGGACGCGGCATGATCTTGTTGCAAGGAAACGAGATGTCAAGCGAGGCGGAACGCACTTCCGAAACGGATTCCGGCGCACCCACGCGGTCCTGGCACAGCAGTGCCATGATGGAGGCTTTGCCCGCGCTCGTCTGGGCGGCGAGCGCCGACGGCGCCCGTACCGAATACGCGAATCGCCGCTGGCTCGACTACACCGGGCGCGATATTACCCTCGGGGGCGCCTTCGATCTCGTGCATGCCGGGGATCGCCCGCACATGCTCGCCGAATGGAACCGCGTGTGCGACGGGCGCACGCCATTCGAAATGGAGTACCGTCTGCGGCGAAGCGACGGTGCCTACCGCTGGCACGCCGTGCGCGCGGTCCCGCGGCATGACGAAGCGGGACGACTGGAAGGCTGGTACGCCACCGCGCTCGATATCGAAGAGCACCGCCGCGACGAAGCGTCGTTTCGAGTGCTCGCGCAGACGGTGCCCCAACTCGTCTGGATCGCCCGTCCCGATGGTTTCGTCGAATTTTGGAACGAACGGCTGTGCACGTATAGCGGCGTCCGTCCCGACTTCCGCATCGGTTACAACTGGACGAGTCTCGTCCATCCCCACGATGTCGAGCAGGCCGCCCGCCTTTGGTATGGAGCGCTCGAAACCGCCACGACGTTTGAGCTTGCGCTTCGCTTGCGGCGCCACGACGGCATCTATCGCTGGTTCCTCGCCCGGGCCGTGCCGGTCGCCAACGGCGATGGTGAAATCGAACGGTACGTCGGCACGGCGACCGATATCCACGATCGGCAGCGCGCCGAGATTTCGCTTTCGTTCCTCGATCGAGTCAGCGATATCTTGGGTCCAGCCATCGACGTACGCGACTTACAGCGGGCTGCCGAATGTGCGGTGCCGGCACTTGTGGATTGGTGTTCGATCTGGCTGCGCAATGACGACGGTGCGATCGAACCCGTTGCGATCGCGCACCGCTCGCCCGAGCTTGTGGCTGCGGCATGGCGCATGTTGCGAGAATACCCGCCGCGCATGACCGACCCTTTGGGGTTGCGCGTGCTCGCGAAGCAGTCGCTGCTGTTCGAGAGTATTCCACGTGAGGAATACCTCGCCACCGCCCAAGACGCGCGCCACCTCGAGATGATGCTGGCGTTCGAGGCGCGCTCGGCTGTCGTAGCACCGATCGTGGCCCGCGGCATTCCGTTCGGCGCCGTGCATCTGGTCAGCGGCGAAGGGAAGCAGCTCGGCCCCGATGATTTGCGGCTCGCGCAGATTCTTGGAAAACGCTTGGGCGTCGCAATCGAAAACGCTCATATCTACGAGCGCGAGCGCCACATTTCGAGCACGTTCCAACAAGCGGCGCTGTCGCATCGCCTGCCGGTGGTGCCGGGACTCGATCTTCACGCCGTCTATGTTGCGGCCGAACGAGAGGCGGAGATCGGCGGCGACTGGTACGACGCCTTCGCGCTCGACGACGGCCGCATCGTCATCTCGATCGGTGACGTGGCGGGCAAAGGACTCGAAGCAGCGGTGCTCATGGGAAGTCTCCGTCAGGCGATACGGGTCGTCGCGCTGAAGAACTTCTCGCCGGCCGAAATGCTCGAGGCGACGTCGCGCGTCTTGCAGTCCGAGTCGGTCGAAAAATTTGCCACGGCCTTCGTCGCCGTGATCGATCCGGCGACGTGGTCGATGCGCTACGCAACGGCCGCGCATCCGCTTCCACTGTTGCGCCGCCCCGATGGTTCGACGTTCTTCTTGCAAGGGGAGCCTGCCCCACCGCTCGGCTTGATCGCCGCGATGCCGAGCGATTACAGCTTGAATTCAATCCCTCCCGATTCGCTGCTCGTGCTCTATACCGATGGTTTGGTCGAGTCGACGCGCGACATTTTCGCCGGCGAGGAACGCCTGCGTGCGTCGGTTTCATCGCAGGCGGTCTTGCACAGCGGAGATCCCGCAAGGCTCATCCGCGATACCGTCTTACACGACGGCGTCCACGACGATGTCGCAGTTCTCACCGTTGCTTTCGGCCGCTCGAAGCGCTGGTCGTTCGACGCGCGCGACGCGATGTCGGCGCACGGCGCGCGGTCGTCGTTCTTGGAAGCGCTCCGTGCGGAAGGCAGCGATATCGGGGATTACATCGGTAGTGAAGTGATCTTTGGCGAACTGATCGGCAACGTCGTGCGGCACGCTCCGGGCCCGATAGATGTGACTCTGGATTGGAGCGGCTCGGATCCCGTGCTGCACGTTATCGATCGCGGTCCGGGTTTCACGCGAACGCCGCAGCTTCCCCAAAACGTGCTCAGCGAATCGGGCCGCGGTCTCTTCATCATCGATACGCTGGCACGCGAGTTCTCTGCCGCCCCGATTCCCGGTCGCGGCACGCACGTCACGGTGCGCCTGCCGGTCGAACGGCGCGCAACCTCGTAATTGAAGTTCGCCCCGTAGGTTAAAAGCGCGCTAGCATGGGAATCCCCCATTTGTCGTTGGGCGCTTTGCCCGACGCTCCGGAAAGGCCCTCGCGATGGCAAATTTGCTCTGGACGATCATCGCCGTACTCGTGGTCCTATGGCTGCTGGGATTCGTGTTGCATTTCGGCGGAAGTCTGATCCATCTCGTGCTCGTCGTCGCCGTCATCTTGCTGGTGGTCAATATATTGACGGGTCGCGGCGCGCGCATCTAGAGCGGATTCCGCGGAGGCGGGGTTGCTGGTTGTGCCTTCGGCCTAGCCTGTCGGGCCCAAGCCCGCCGGGCCCAAGCCCGCCAGACTAGGCCCGACGCTCTGGGGAAGGAGCCAACTAGCGTTTCTCGTCGGCGCGGGATCGAGAAATTCCGGTGGATTCGGCTGCGTGCAATCGGCTTCGACGGAGCGCGCGTAGCCGCTCAGCTAGCTCGGGCGGTCAGGCTTTACCGTCGGCGCGGGGAATGCAATCGCCGCGACCCACAAATCGCGGAACGATTCCGACAATGCCGGCGTCCGCGCGCGTTATACGCGCTCGTAAAGCGGGAAACGCAAAGCAATGGAGAGTCTGGTTTACTGCGAATCTTGTCACCATGGCGCGATCGTCCACGAAGCCGTCGGTTGCACGTACGCGCGCTGCTCGTGTCGCAAGACGCTATCTCACCTGATCGAGGAAGCGCTTGAGGCGGCGAAGCTCGAGATTCGTCGCGATTGGCAAATTTCGCCGTGAGCACGCCCGCGCGCCGTTAGCCGCGCAAGCGCAGATGTTCCCGGCCGGAAAAAGCCATGGGCACATCGCGCCGGACTTCACGTTCGAGGGGCTCGTCGCCGCGCGCGGCGAAGCGCGCCCGCGGAGCGCTACAACGGCAGCGGAATATCTCGCAACCGTCGCTTCCATGAAACGCCGCCCCGTGATCGCAGACATCACAGCGAAGTGTCGTATCGGGCACGTCAAGCATCGTTCGATTTCTCCCGGGCGGCGTATCGACTTCCGGTACGCTCGCACGCTACGGCATGCTGCAGGTGAGGTCAAGAGGCCTCGGCACTAATGGATGCAGGGCAGCTTTTGGGTTCTCGGTTTGCGGTTCTGTAGCGCGGGTAAGAAGTCGCCACTATGGACGAATCGAAGGGTATCAAAGGTGTGTTGTTGGAGCAGTTGGATAGCCGCGCGAGCGAGGCCGGAAACCGCGTTCTCGCGACGGCAGCCAATCTAAAGAAGGTCGCAAACGATCTGCGCTCCGATGAGTTGAGTTTCGCCGTGGCGGGGCTCGCAAGTCAAGGCGCCGCGGGTCTGGAGCGCGTCGGCACATACTTGACCGAAGCCGATGGCGAGCGGCTGGTGACGGACGTCGAGCACTTCGGTCGCACGCGCCCGTGGATGGTCGCGACGACGGGTTTAGTTCTTGGGATGGTCGCTTCGCGGATGCTCAAGGCGTCGGCGGAGCGGCGCCATCCAAGCGATGAAGGCGAGTAGGATACATGAGCGATAACGAAGACGTCCCCGTCTCGCACGAAGATCCGCAGAGTCTACGGCGCGATATCGCACGAGCACGCGAACGCATGGCCGATCCGACGGAAGCGCGCGCGTATGAATCCGACGTTTCGGCGCGCTTGAAGGCAAACGCCGCCGAACGTATCGATGACGTCAAAGCTGCAGTTAGTGATGCCGCCGCCTCCGTCGCGTCGGGTCTTACGGACGTCCGGCACGCAGCCGGCGACGCAGCAGCCGGCGCAACTAAAAACCTGAAGAGCGGAGCTCGCGACGTGAGTAAAACGACAAAAGACAATTTGAGCGATGCCGCGGCGTCTTTAGATGATGCTGCCTCGGGCGCCAAAAGCAGTCTTGCGGAAAAGGTCTCGAGCGTAAAGAGTGGTCTTGCGGAAACGGTGTCGAGCGTGAAGGGCGGTCTTGCGGAAACGGCCTCGAGCGTCAAGAGCATTGCGGAAACGGCCTCGAACGTCAAGGACAATATTGCCGAAACGGCTTCGAACGTGAAGGACAATCTTGCGGAAACGGCTTCGAACGTGAAGGACACTATTGCCGAAACGGCATCCAGCGTGAAGGCCAATCTTGAGGAGACCACCTCGAGCGTCAAAAGCAGTTTGTCGGATCTCGGCGATAACGCACACGAGAAGCTCGAGACGACGAGATCATTTACACTCGGTGCAAAGACTTTGCTCGAGAAGAATCCCCTCGGTCTCGCGCTCGGTTCGCTCGCCGTCGGCTTCTTAATCGGCTTGACGATTCCGGTCAGCGATCTCGAACGCGAGAACATCGGCCCGCTCGGCGAACGTGTGGGGCGCAAGGCGAAGAACAGTGCGAGCGAGGTCGTCACGCAAGGCACCGCTGCCGTATCGGCGGTGGTTACGGAAGCGCTAAGGAGTTCGCGGACCTAGGTCGCGCAACGCCGCCTCGCCGTCGCTCGCGAGCGCGGTCGAGAGCAGCAGCGACTTTGCAAGCCGGGCGTGACGGTCGAGAATGTAGACGAACGTACCGTGGACGTCCGGTTTGCCCTCGCGGCCTTTCTCGGCAATCACACCGAAGGTGCGCATCAAACGTCGTATATCGGACACGTCGCCCGATGCAAAACGCCACCGCGTATCTGATCGTGTCGTGTATTGCCGCGACACCGCCGCAAGTACGAAAGGCGTGTCGTACTCCGGGTCCAGGGTAATCGTGAGAAGCCGCGCCGCAATGCGATCGCGACGTAATCGCGCTTCGAGTTGCGCGAATGCCGCGTTGGCGATCGGGCACGCCTCGGTACAGCGCGACGCGACGAAGGTTATGGCGAGCGGCATTCCCGCAAGATCGCGTATGCGAAAATGCATGCCGGTCGTATCGACGAGCGGTATGTCGCGCGGATCCTGCGCGGGACTCGCGTCCCCGGCGGCGTGTGCCGGGGACGCGAACGCACCTACGAGCGCCGTAGCGAACGCGACTGCGAGAAGTTCCGCTTTAATATTGGAAACCTCCGCCGCCGCCGGGCACTGGTGCGGGTGCACCGGGCGCAGGTGTCGCTTGCGGTCCCGGCGCGGCATTCGCCGCGACCACGAGCACGTCGCGCATCGTATCGGACTGATAGTGGTATGCGCAGCCAATGAAGTACGTACCGGCGCTCAGCGTGATCGGACCGAGCAGCGCGCCGGAGGCGATATTCCCGCTCTGAAAACCGGCGGAAAAGGTCGTGGAGGCCGTTCCAGTCGGTGACAACGTGCTGGGTTGACCGGCCGGAAAACTCTGCGTGCCGATATCGCCGAGGGTGTGTGGCCGCGCGGAATCGCCGTTGAAAATCATGACCTGCATGCCCGGCGCGAAGCCGAGGACTTGCGAGAACTTGTTCTGCGTGTAACCGCCGACGAGTCCGAACGTGGGATCGGTTTCGCGCCCGATTGCAGTGGTGGGCAGTGCGACGGAAATGACTTGAAGCGTTGATACCGGCGGTGGCTGAACGGGGGGCGGTTGCTGGGCGCGCGGCGGCGAGCCCCCGCCTCCCCCGCTGCACGCGGCGAGCGTAGCGAAGCCCAAGATGACGCCGGCTGTAGCGAAGTGTTTTGTCATAGCGTGACCTTTCGTGTCGGTGCTGGTGCCACGACCCTACGGTACACTTCTGAAATATTCATGAACGCTGCGCGCGGCCCCAAACGCGTTAGCGCAGGCGCAAACCAAAATAGTAACGCCGAAGATTCTCGCGCCGCGACGTGCCAAGGTCGAGTGCGATGCGTGCTGCGAATGGGACGTACGCATCGCCGTCGAGGGCGATCGCCGGGTGCTGCGGGCCGCTCCCATCGCGGTGCAAGATGGCATCGAAACGCAGGCCTGCGCCGTTTTCGTACGTAGTCCAAAGGACTTGGCGGGTTGCATCGTCGCCGGCATAGGCGGAGTTCGCGAATGCATGCGGCGTCGCGCGCAGCGACCATGCCCGTAAGCTGAGCAGCGGCGCGAGTTGCCACACGAGCGACGCGCCGATACCCTCGAGGCGCCGCTCGTTAAATCCATGCGTAAATTCGCGATACGCGATCGCTTCCGCGCGCAGCCGCGTGCCCGCATCGTAACCGAGCGCGCCCTCCAAGAGTTC
>JRHI01000524.1_pt1 | contig 40767 bp, 33 predicted proteins | sample 215371 | NCBI WGS metagenome assembly JRHI01 (sample SAMN02929681, study PRJNA255918) | sediment metagenome | biome: cave system; feature: Ice Cave; material: Sediment; isolation source: sediment from deep within a dark volcanic ice cave with no known source of... ... | reverse complement strand
GGCTTTGCGCCCAGCACGGCACCGCCAGCAACAGCAACATCCAGGGGAGGTTGAGAAGTCGTTTCATATTCGCAGAGAGTATCATAAGCAAGTTCAATTGCCCCCCTTCGCCAGAATTTTCACCAATTCATAGAGGAACTCTTGTCCCTCGTAAAACGCTTGCACCCCCATGCGTTCATCCCGTCCATGGAACCGTATATCATCTCGATCCATAAAAAATCCCTGCACGCCATACGTGGGAATCCCCGCCGCGCGCAAATACGCCCCATCCGTCGCTCCCATCACCATAATGGGCACCGTCGGCACGCCGGGCCACAGTTTCTCCGTAACCCGGCTCACCGCGCTCATCACATCAGGACGCATCGCCGACGCCGGCCCCTTCGTCCTCGCGCCTAAACTCTTAAAACTCACCTGCTCGTCCGCCACCACTTTTTTTAGCGTGCTTTCCACGTACTCCGCCGAGTCCTCCGGCAGCACCCGGCAATTCACCGTCGCCGCCGCAAGTTGCGGCAACGCATTGGTCGCATGCCCGCCTTCGAGCTGGGTTGCCACGCACGTCGTACGCAGCGTCGAGTTCCACGCTGGCGAAGCCGCCGCCACGCGCTGCATCGCCTCCTGCGAACCCTCCGCCGCCTTCGCCAGATCCCCGCTTAGCGCTCCGCTTTCAATCTTGGCCATCTGCTGGAAGTAAGCTGCCGTCACCTCATTTGTCTTTAACGGGAAAGCGAACTTTGACAAGCGTTCCAGCGCCCCGGCCAGATGATAAATCGCGTTGTCCGCTACCGGCATCGAGCTGTGCCCGCCCTTGTTGCGCACCTCCAGCCGAAAATTCACCACGTATTTCTCGCTCACCTGCAAATCATTCGAAAGCTTTTTACCCTTGGCCTCTTCGCCCCAGCCGCCCTCATTCAACGCCAGCTCCGCATCGATCAATTCGCGCCGGTTCTTCAGCAGCCAATCCACGCCGTTGAACGGCCCGCCACCCTCTTCATCCGCGGTCAGCGCCACGATAATGTCGCGCTCCGGCTTGAATCCCTCGCGCTTATATTGAATCAAGTTGGCGATCCACACCGCCGCCTGCGCCTTATCATCGCCAGTTCCCCGCCCGTAAAAGAACCCATCCTTCTCATTGAACTGGAATGGATCCATCGTCCAGTCTTCCCGCTTCGCCTCCACCACATCCGTGTGCGCCACCAGCAGAATCGGCTTGCGCGTGCCCGTCCCGCGATAACGAACCACCAGGTTGGCCTTCTTCGGATTCGCCCCGCCCACAAAAATATCCGCGTCCGCAAATCCCGCCGCCTTCAGCCGCGCTGCCGCCGCCTCCACAACCGGAGTCGTCGCCCCAGTCGTGTACCCCGACTGGATCTCGATAAATTCCTTGTAAATGTCATGCGCCAGCTTCTTCTCATCCTCCGGCCGCATCGTCTGCGCCCCGGTGGTCGTCTGCGCCCCAGCCGCCGCAGCAAACCAAACCGCCACAAGCATCACTCCAAAAACGTGCCTCTTTTTTGTCATTAGCATCCCCGCATTCTTCCACGTCATTCGCATTCACGCAACCCCCGCAACGCCTTGTCCTCGAACTCCGCGCGGTGTCTCGCAAGATCCTACTGGTGCCCAGGTCCGCATTGCCGCGCAAGGCCCCTGCGGCAACTGCGTTACCGGAGTAACCGATCAGACGGACCTATTCCACACCATGGCCATTGCCCTCGGCCTCGAAGAACCAGAAGCCGCGCCGCAGCCATAACCTGGTTTTATCTCATTTCTGCAGTCGCCCGTGGGCGCCCCATCCTTTGCGTAATTTGCAAAGGGTGGGGTTTTTGCCTTCTCGCAGCTGTCATCCCGAGAGCAGCCGAGGGATCTGCTTTTCGCTCCTTGCCACAAGAGCGAATATGGCCTCAGCCAGAACTTGCCATCGCCACAACCAATATGCCCAGCGCGCACTCCGGTCCACTTCTTTCGCCGGCTCCTTGGTGCCTTTGGCCAAGAAAAATGGCCACCGCAAGGATGGCGTATGCATATCCAGCCATATCGTGAATTCTATCGTCACGCGTAGTAGCAATTCAACGAATTGAAAAATGAGGACGTCGAGGGCAAATCGTCAAGCCGTAGCGGTATCACAGTGGGCGCTGGAGGGGACTACCAGCATTTCTTTGTCGACCCCTGTGATTTTCGAGAGCAGACTTCAGCACGCCTTCGGTCCGAGAACCCCGGCGATGGAATCTGAACTGGAAGCAATTCGTCGCGTCTGTCCACACGGCCGTATTTCACAACCTCGGTTGCTCTTGACAAATTGCCTCACTGGTATATATTAAAATATGAGGAGGAAACAAAGGTAAGTACGTCCGCCACCAACAGTCTTGTCGGCAACCATACCGGCCGGCTTAAGACCATCCCCGATGACTAAATTATCCCTAGAAAACCTTCAAGACTCTGCGCAGTAAAAGCACTCGTAAGTTCAGTAGAATGAAACTATTACGAGCATCGTCCAGAATAATATGAATCTACGGGACTTAAACCTATTTAAAATGATATTCTTGCGAGATGCCTATCTCTAACCTATTTATTATCATACTGATGCAAAAAATAGGGGGTGGGGGAGGTAGGTTGAGGCAGGTTAAAGTTTAGATAAGCTACTGATAACAGTCAACTTATTCCATAACGCGTACGACCATTCCCGGTTTAGAGAGTTATTTATATTCATCGACAACCTTCGGTATCGACACGAGAACTTCGCCAGCGTTCTCTCACCAAGTTAATCGGGTGAAAGGTGTATTGTGCACGCTTCAAAGGCCATGCGATGCTCGCTAGCGCTTTGCGCCTTTCGCTCCCTGCCGGGAACTCCACGCGCCCAATCGCGATGTCACCCAGCGGTGGAATCACTGTGCAGCCAAACGTCAAACTTATAACTGAACATGCCAGATGATCTAGCCGCGGGAATCACTGCCAGCACCGGCTCAGTTCCGGTAAATGAGCCGCTGCGCGCGCGGAGGCATGGTTACGAGCACCAGGACGCCGAAGCGGCCTTGCGCGAGCAGGTGCGCCTCGCCGGCTTGCGCGCCCATATCAGCGCCGCTCTCGTCAGCGGCGAATCGCTGCCCGCCGTTCTGCAACTATGCACCGAAGCGCTGGTCAAAAATCTCGACGTAGCCTTTGCCCGCATCTGGACGCTGAATGAGCCCGAGAACACCTTGGAACTGCAAGCCAGCGCCGGTCTCTACACCCATCTGAACGGTCGGCATGGGCGAGTTCGGGTCGGCGACTTCAAGATCGGTCGCATTGCGCAGAGCGCCCAACCCCTGCTGACCAATGATGTTCCCCATGATCCAAACATCAGCGATCCCGAATGGGCGCGGAAGGAAGGAATGGTCGCCTTCGCCGGGTATCCCATGATTCTCGACGGCCGCGTCCTCGGTGTGATGGCCGCGTTCGCGCGCCATGCGCTATCGGAGACCGTGCTCGACGAGCTTGCCTTTGTTGCGGATGGAATTGCGCAATGGATTCGCCGCAAGCGGGCGGAAGACTCTTTACGGGAAAGCGAGCAACGCTTCCGTATTGTGGCCGATGCCGCTCCCGTTCTCATTTGGATGTCCGGCCCTGCTAAGCTCCGCACCTACTTCAACAAAGGCTGGCTCGATTTTGTCGGTCGCACCATGGAACAAGAATTGGGCAATGGTTGGACGGAGAATATTCACCCGGATGATTTTGACCGTTGCATGCATACCTACACCACTTCGTTTGACGCGCGGCGCCCCTTCGGAATGGAGTACCGGCTGCGGCATCACAGCGGCCAATACCGCTGGATCCTTGGCCGAGGCGTGCCGCGCTTCGGCGCGGATGAGACTTTTGAGGGTTACATTGGCAGTTGCGTGGATATCCACGACGGGAAGGAAGCGGCGGATTCGGTTCGCCAGGCAGGCGAACGCTTGCACTTTATGGCCGAGTCTATGCCGCAGAAAATCTTTACCGCCAGGTCGAATGGCGATGTGGATTACTTGAATCGGCTATGGCTGGAGTTTACCGGACTTTCCTTTGAGCAGATTCGGAATTGGGGTTGGACACAGTTTATCCATCCCGATGATGTCGAAGAGAATGTGCGTCGCTGGCGGCGTGCCGTGGATACCGGCGAGCCGTTCCAATTCGAGCATCGCTTCCGCCGCGCCGATGGCGTGTACCGCTGGCACCTTAGCCGTGCCCACGCTATGCGCGATGCCCAAGGCAAATCCATCATGTGGATCGGCTCCAGCACGGATATCGACGACCAAAAACAGGCGGAACAGATGCTCGAGAAACGAGTCGAAGAGCGTACTGCGTCGGTTCGTCAACTTTCCTTGAGGCTTCTTACGTTGCAAGATGAGGAGCATCGCAGTATTTCGCGCGAGCTGCATGACAGCATTGGCCAGCATCTGGCCAGTGCAAAAATGGGCATCGAACGCTTGCAGCAATTAAAATCATTCGGGAACGAGATCGAATTACTGTCCGACCTTTCTGCGACTCTGACCCATTGCATGAGCGAAACTCGTACCATTTCTTATTTGTTGCATCCGCCGCTCATCGATGAACTCGGGTTTCCCGCGGCCGCCAGATGGTACGTGCAAGGGTTTTCCGAACGCAGCGGCATTAAGGTGAACCTGGAGCTCGCGAGCGATTCCGGGCGGTTACCACGAACTGTGGAGCTACCTCTGTTTCGCGTGCTCCAGGCGAGTCTTAGTAACGTTCACCGCCACGCTCAAAGTCCTTCGGTAGATGTTCGTTTTGATGTGAACGCGGCGGAAGCAAGGCTCGAAGTGCGCGACTACGGCCGGGGAATCAGCCACGTTCTGTTGGAACGCTTCAATGCTACAGGGGCAGGATCCGGTATCGGTCTCGCGGGGATGCGCGAGCGAATGCGCGAACTGGAAGGACGTTTGGAAATTGAATCCGATAGCAACGGCACCGTAGTGCGCGCCGTAATCCCGATATCCGCAATCGCCAACGCCGAAATATTTGAAACTGCTGCCGGGAATTCCTCTGTAGAGTAACCCTCCCAGATCATACCGAGACAACCGGTATACAATGCCTCGGACCAAATGCCACTCGCCGGGAGACAGCGATGAAACTTTGCCCCCATCTGAGGACCTCGCGTGGAACTTTGCGTGGACTGTTTTTTGCCGCGGCGCTCACGATCGCCCTCGCCGCGTCGCTCCACGCGCAAAATCTGGACTACACCAAGGCCAATTACACCAAATACGAATACTACGTCCCCATGCGCGATGGCGTCCGCCTTCTCACCGCCGTCTACGTCCCAAAAGATTCTGCCAAGCTTTATCCCATCATGCTCAATCGCACGCCTTACAGCATCGCTCCCTATGGCAGCGATCGCTACCGCGATACGATCGGCCCATCCTTCGTCTTCGAAAAGGAAGGCTTCATTTTTGCGTACCAGGACGTTCGCGGCCGCTGGATGTCCGAAGGCGCCTTTGACCATATGCGCGCGCACAAGCCCGTCAAATCGGGGCCCGAAGATTTTGACGAAAGCACGGACACGTTTGACACCATCGCCTGGCTTCTGAAAAATATTCCCAATAACAACGGCCGTGTGGGCATCTGGGGCATTTCGTATCCCGGCTTCTACGCCGCGATGGGCTTGATCGATTCGCATCCCGCCCTGAAAGCGGTTTCGCCGCAGGCTCCCGTTGCCGATTGGTTTTCCTCCGACGACTGGCACCACAATGGAGCCTTCTTGCTGGCTCACGCCTTTGGCTGGTTTTCGCGCGCTGGATGGGAGTTCACTAAACCTACCACCGTTTTTCCCGGACCCAACGTGGAGCGCCAGCCCAACGACGGCTACGAGTTTTATCTCCGCCTCGGCCCGCTGCGCAACGCCAACCAGCGCTACATGCACAATCAAATGTCGTTCTGGGATGCCATCATGGAACACGATTCCAAAGACGCCTTCTGGAACGCGCGCAACATTCTCCCGCACCTGAAAAACGTTAAGCCCGCGGTGATGACGGTAGGCGGCTGGTACGATGCCGAAAATCTCTATGGCGCGCTCAAGGTCTACGAAACCGTCGAACGCACGAGCCCCGGCACTTTCAACATCCTCGTGATGGGCCCCTGGGTTCACGGCGGCTGGGCTTCTACCGATGGCAGTTCACTCGGCGACGTGCGCTTTGACGCAAAGACCGCGGAGTTCTACCGCGAAAATATCGAGCTACCCTTTTTCAATCGCTTCCTGAAAAATAAAGGCGGCGAGTCGCTTCCCGAAGCCTACGTCTTTGAAACCGGCACAAACGTCTGGCGCCGCTTTGACGCTTGGCCACCCAAACAGCTCACCGCGAGAAATATTTATCTTCGCGCGGATGGCCAATTATCTTTCGCTCCGCCCAAAGAAAACGCCCAGGAAAACTCCCGGCAAAAAGTTGACGCTGGCTTCGACGAATACGTCAGCGACCCGAAGAAGCCTGTCCCGCTAATGACTGGAATCGCTTCCGGAATGGCTCGCCCATACATGACCGAAGACCAACGCTCCGCCGGACGCCGTCCCGACGTGCTCGTATACACCAGCGATCCGCTGGAAGACGATCTAACTTTGGCCGGGCCCATCCGCCCCAGCCTCTTTGTCTCCACCACTGGCACCGATTCCGATTGGGTTGTGAAACTGATTGATGTGTATCCCGATTTTTATCCCACTGCCACGGCACCCGCAGAAAACGATGACAAACTGGGCGGCTACTGGCAGCTTGTTCGTGGCGATATTCTTCGCGGAAAATTTCGCAACAGCCTCGAAAAGCCGGAAGCTTTCATCCCCGGCCACCCCACCAAAGTCGAATTTGTCGCGCAGGACATTTTTCACACATTTCGTCGCGGCCACCGCGTCATGGTGCAAATCCAGAGCACCTGGTTTCCCTTCGCCGACATCAATCCCGGAAGATTTATGAATATTTTTCAGGCCACCGAAGCGGACTTCCAGAAAACGACCCAACGCGTTTATCACAACGCCAGCATGCCGTCGCAAATCCAGGTAGGAGTTGTTGCCAAAACGCCGTAATTTTTCATGTAAAATTCCAGGGAGGCACGTTTTACTTCACCCCGAGCTGCCAGAAAAGAAAACCCAGCTCGTCGGTTAAATTCTCCACCTGCTTCGCAGTCGGCGTTCCGCCAGAATGCCCTGCTTTGGTATCGTAGTGAAGCAGCACGGGACGACCGGAAGAATTTGCCGCTTGCAGCTTCGCCGTCATCTTCCGCGCATGAAGCGGATCGACGCGCGTATCCGAATCGCCGCTGAGCAGCAGCACCGCGGGATATTTTGTTCCGGCCTTGACGTGATGATACGGCGAATAAGCGAAGATGTATTTGAACTGCTCCGGGTCTTCCGACGAGCCATATTCCGGAACCCAGTATCGCGCCACCAGGAATTTCTGGTAGCGCAGCATATCGAGCAGTGGATAGCCGCAAACCACCGCGCGAAATAAATCGGGACGTTGTGTTAGCGCCGCCCCAACCAGCAATCCACCGTTGCTGTTTCCAGCGATAGCCAATCGCGAAGGCGTCGTATAGTGATTCGCAATCAGCCATTCCGCAGCGGCGATGAAGTCGTCGAAAACATTTTGCTTCTTGCCAAGCATTCCGGCGCGATGCCACTCTTCGCCAAATTCTCCGCCGCCACGAAGATTCGCTACCGCGTAAACGCCGCCTTTGGCCATCCACGCAGCCGCAAGCGGGCTAAAAGTCGGCATTCGCGTGACATTGAATCCGCCATAGCCTGTGAGGAAAGCCGGGCTCGATCCGTCAAGCTTGAGATTTTTTGCATGCCCAAGAAACATCGGGATTTTCGTGCCGTCTTTCGACGTATACCAAACTTGCTTCACTTCGTATTTCTCGGTCTCGATGGGCACTTTAGATTGTGACCAGACGCTTTGCTTTCCAGTTGCCACATCGTACCGGTAAATCGTCAACGGCATGTGAAACGATGTCGTGGAGTAAAATGCTTCGTGGCTCCGCCAATATCCTGAAAGGCCGGAAATGGTGCCAAAAGTTCCTGGAGTAACTTCGCGCAGGTATTTCCCGTCAGTATCGAACAGTTTCACGTGCGGGATAACGTCCTGCACCATGCGCACGGCCAGTTTGCCCCCGACAAGCGAGAATTCGTCCAACACCCCCTGGCTTTCAGGAATCACTTCGCGCCATTTGTCGCGCGCTGGATTCCGCAGGTTCACTTCAAGGATTCGCCATTTCGGCGCTTTCCAGTTGGTGTGCAAAAACATTTTGTCATCGGCAATTTCTCCAAAGAAAGCTGCCGGGACATCGTTCACGACGGGCACAATAGGGCCTTTTTTGGCTAAGTCCTGAAAATATATCTCCGTGTGATCAGCAGCGGAGCCGTGAAGAACCGTGATGCTGAGATAATGCCCGTCGTCGGAGACGCTGCTAGTGATGATTTTCTCCGGCCCGTAGCCTTTTCCGAAAACCTCGACATCGCCAGCGGAATCGGCGCCAAGTTTGTGGAAGAAAACTCGGGGACCATCTGCAGTCAGCCGCGTTACGTAAAGTCCGGTCTTTTCTGGAAGCAGGGAAATACTGGAATAGCGCGCTTGCGGAAAACGATCCGGCAAATCTGTTTTCGTATTGACGTCAAATAAATGCGGCGTTGTTTCGTCGGCTCCGCCATGGCGAACCGAATACGCGAGCAAGGTACCGTCGCGGGAAACAGTATGAAGATTTACGGTAACCGTGTGGTCCGGACTCATTGCCAGCGGATCGATGAGTAATTCATCTTTGCCTTCGGCGCCATTGCGCATAAAAAGTATCGCCTGATCTTGCGCAGCCTGGCGCTTGAAGAAAAAATAACGATTGCTGCGTACTCGCGGGGCTCCAATCGAATCGATCTCGACGAACACTTTCAAACGTTCCTTCAGCTCTTCACGCAGGAAGATTGGTTAAAAGCGAATCGGTATAGGCATTTTGCGCGTCGATCCAGGCTCGCGTTTCAGGACTATCCTGCTTCTCGAGCCAGCGATAGGGATCGGTGATTTCCGTTTCGTGAATAATTTCTTTTACGTTTTCGACGCGAGTTTTTGGAGGCGCAGGGAGTGCGGAATTTTTCGAATGAGTTTCCTGCAATGCCCGTGCCGCACCAACAACGCTGAGCGCAAAAACGAGTAATAATGACGAAGTTTTTCCAGGCATCAATTTCCCCTAAACAGCCCAATCCGACCAGTGAAAAACGTTTCGCTTAATCGTAACTGAATTGTTTTGCCTAACGTTGACTTACTTTTTCGGGACCGCTTCGACGAGGGCGTTTGCGTTTCCACTCATGGTCTCGGCGCAGCAATGATTGATGTTTTTTAAGCTGGCTCTCGAGCTCGTCAAACGCCTGCTTGACCGTCGAGCGCACATCCGCTCGGGAGGCTGTGGCGTGTAAGGCGCCAGTAGGCAAAGAGAGGTTGAGCGACAAGCAATATTCGTGCTTGCGAGAGTGTTTTTCAAAGCCTCCGTGCAGTCGCAGCAAATCCGGGGAATAACTTTTCAGCAGGCGTTCGAGCTTAGCCAGAAAATGAGCGGCTGCGGATTCCACAGGTTCGCGCAATGCCACGTGTTTGTAGCTGAAAGCAATTTTCATTCGCGCACCTTTGTTGGAGGATCATGATTGTTGGAGGACCATGGAAGGGGAAGTGAAAATTCGAGAGGGCCCCGCAAAGGCTTCAACAATTTCAGCATAACAGCGGGCCTAGCGCGATGCAATGCCTACCGGCGCACGTTGACTTCCTTTGTAACCGCATCATAGTCTGAATACGGTGAGTCGCAATTCAATAACCCGCGGTAGCGAGGCGCTCCGGGCACGTCGTTCGGAACGCTTCAGCGATGTTACGGGCTCCCTTCGCATTGGCCCCGCCGGGTGGTCTTATCCGGATTGGGCCGGACTTGTTTATCCCAAGCCCAAGCCTAAGGGCTTTCGCGAAACGGAATTTCTCGCAAAATATTTTGACACGATTGAAATCAACACCTCGTTTTATCATCCCTTGCGTGTTGAGCATTGCCGCCAGTGGATTGCGCAGGTTTCGGGGAATCCGCGATTTCTCTTTACCGCAAAACTGTGGAAGCGATTCACGCATTCCGATTCGGCGACGTTAGAAGATGAACGCGAGGTGCGCGCTGGATTCGAAGTCCTTCGAGATGGGGGGAGACTGGGCGCTGTTCTGCTGCAATTCCCTTTTTCGTTTCACCGCAATCCGGAAAACTCCGCCTATCTTGATTCGCTTTTGCAGCGTTTCTCGGAGTTTCCGCTCGTGGTTGAGGTGCGCCACGCAAGCTGGAATGAAGTGGGCTTTTACGCGATGCTTTACGCCCGCGGAGTGGGATTTTGTAACATCGACCAACCGGTTATCGGCCGTTCGCTGAAACCCTCCGAGCTCGCGACAGCTTCAATCGGTTATGTTCGGCTTCATGGGCGGCGATACGATACCTGGTTCAGCGACGATCCTGAAATGCCGCGCTCAGAGCGCTATAACTATCTTTATAACGATAAAGAACTGGAGCAATGGATAAAGCGAATTGACGCTGTCGCGAGCCGGGCCACAAATACATTTGTGCTGACAAATAACCACTTCCTGGGAAAATCCGTGGTGAATGCGCTGCAACTGACCAGCTTATTGCACGGAACCAAACTGCAAATACCCGAGCCGCTGCGCCAGCATTATCCGCAATTAGAACGCATAGCCAGCGAACCGTCTCGCGAACCCACTCTGTTTCCACTGGCGGCACCCGCTTCACGAAAGTAATTATCCAGGTTATTTCTTGAAGAGGTCATCGAAAGCCTGGCGGGCATCCTTGGGTCGCCGCGGTAAAAGGGCGGCAGGCGAGGTTGCAGCACCAGAAGTGTATGAGGTGGGCGCGGTATCTTTCTCCACGGTAGTGCGAGACTCATAAAACGGGCACGTATTGACAAGATCTTTCCGCGGAACCCGCTCGGAGATTCGCTGAGTACACTCAAATTGCGCAGCGGTATCGAAGAAGGCGCATTGCTTGCAGGAATGTAAATCAAACTGGCAGCGAGGACATTTTCCTTTGGGGTCGAAGCCGGGGGTGAGAACTCCACCACAGTTCGAACAGCGTGCCCGAGTAACGGTGCCCACCATTCGCGGAGTGCGCGGGCCTATCTGATCCTGATTGCGAGGCCGGCCTTCCGCCGGTGGACGCTCTTTTTTCTTTTCCGGCTTGCCATGATCCATGTAGCCGTGCTGCTTGTATTTACGTTCCACTACCACCTCCGAAATCGTACTCGCTAATTTTGGGCCGAAAATGAACAACTTGGAAATGCCGCTGGGTTCGCAAGCGGCTGCAACCGTGAGCGGAACTACTAGACTTCACTTGCCATCTTTTTAGATGCTGAACATTCTTGCCTGGGAGCAGATGAACTGCAGGCGGTGAAGTACCTTTGTAATACTGTACCGGCAACAAGTCAAGCTGGCGTTGATAAGGCGTTGCTTGAATCGAGAGTTGCGGAGATCGCCCCTGTCTCCCGGGCGGAGAACGACTACAGAGCCCTTCATCGGCTTGGCAAGATTTTCTCCACTTATGAGCACAAATGATTATTCGCGCCTCCACATCCGCGCAAGCCCTTCGACGGCCAAGTCGGGCTGCAGGAGCTTTCGCGGCGAGCCTGCGGCGGCCAACACAGCTTCCGCCGCCAGGTAGCCGCTGCGTACGGCACCTTCCATCGTTGCGGGCCAGCCCGTTGCGGTCCAGTCCCCGGCAAGGTAAAGACGTTTGATGGGCGTAGTTTGTTTCGGGCGCCAGCGGTCAGAACCGGGCTGAGGGGAAAATGTGGCTGCGGTTTCTTTAATGACCGTCGCTTTCACAAGATTCGCTTTCTTTTTTACGTTCAGGATGCAATCGACCTCTCCATGGACCAGCGCGATAATCTCTTCTCGCGACTGATTGAGTTGAGCGTAGGAAGCACTGATCACGATTTGCAGGTATTGACCTTCGGCGTGCCGGCTTGACCGACCAACGTCCGAACGCGCTTGAACTTCATCCGACGCGGCACTGTAAAGCGCTGATTTGTTGAAGATCCATTGTGAAGCGCAATCGAGAATCGTGAGAAAGGGTTCGTCCATCACGGCGCGATCAAACCATAGATGAATGCTGGTAATCGGCGCGTTGCGGAGATTCGTGAGATTCGCAAACAGCGGTTCGACTGCGAGAACCTGTGGCGTAAAGAGCCCTGGAAGGGCCTCATGGGGAATCGCGGCGATGTAGTAGTCCGCGGTTTCGGTGCGACCATCGTCGAAGCGAATACCGCGCACGCCGTCTTCGGAAACTTCGATTCCTCGGACCGTCGCGCGTTCGATCACTTTCCCGCCCTTACTCACGATGCCGGCGCGGCAACCCTCGTAAAGCTCCGCGAGGGGCACGCTGGGGATACTGATTTCGTAGCCCTTACGATTGGCCAGAAAAGCTTTCCAGAAAACGTCCACGCCGTAATGCGCATCCGTGCGGCCCAGTTCTTCGTCCAGTGCGCTGACAAGCACGACGCGCCAGAAACGCTCGATGGCTCCTGGAGTTTGGTGGTGCTGTTGCAGCCATTGCGACATCGTGAGGTTGGCGGGTGATTCTTGCGGGGCGCCTGACGCATGCCCGGCATCGAATGCGCGGCCACCGGCACGCAAAATCGCCATCATGGCCCGCGCAATGCAGCGCTTGTCATCCCAGGAGAGCAAAGGAAATTTCGCAAAGGATGGGCTGAGGTGAAACGGCGCTGGAAGCGGCGAAGCATGAAGCGTTCCGCGACGACCGGAAGGATCGGCGAAAGTCAGCCGGTTGTACGTGCGCATCTTTTTTGAGGCGCCAGCGCGACGATAAAAGTCTGCGAGGTTGGTGCAGCAGCCGAGGGTTACGTGTTGGCAATTGTCGACATGCTCGCCGTTGGGGAGGACATAAGAGGTGGCGCGACCGCCGAGAAAGGGGCGTTTCTCAAACAAGCGAACGCGGAAACCGGCTTCAGCCAGCGCGACGCCCGCCGACAACCCCGCCAATCCCCCGCCGATCAGAATCWCGCTTTTCGAAGACATTCGATTGTGTGCACCGTCCGAGGCGCGCGAATCCCCAAATATACATCTTATCGGCAAAGGAAAGGCGGACACGCGAACTGAAAACGTCAAAGCCACGCGATTCGATGCGTCCCAGCAGAGTACTGTACGTACGCACCAAGCCCCATAGAGCGGCACGGCTTTCCGGATCAACCAGCGAGACGAGCTCCGCGCCTTCCTGGTAAAAGCGCCAGGCCCGCTCGACTTCAAAGCGCAGCAATTCTCGCAATCCAGGCGTGATCGTTCTAGCGTTTAGTTCTTCGCGTAGCACGCCAAAGCGGAGCAGATCATCTTGTGGCAAATACACGCGGCCCATCGCGTAGTCACTCGAAACATCCCGAACGATATTCGTCAATTGAAAGGCGAGGCCAAGGCTTTCGGCGAGCTCGAGAGCGCGCGCGTCACAAAAACCAAAAACGTGAACGCAGTTAAGCCCTACTGTGCCGGCCACGCGGTAACAATATTCACGCAGGCGATCGAAGGTGGCGTAGGACGTGGCTGTTAAATCCATTTCGGCGCCAGAGATCAGGTCATGAAGATAGCGAGCGGGAATCTTGTAGCGGCTAAGTGTGTCGGCGAGCGCCGGCAAAACTGGATGATCCTCATGGCCGCTAGCGGTGGCGGTTCCGGTGACAGCGGCGTCCAAGGCTGCCCGCCAGCGTGCCAATTCGCGTTGCTTTGCAGCTACGTCGCCGGCCTCGTCGGCAGCGTCGTCGACTAAGCGCATGAACGCGTAGAGCGCGGCGAGCGCATCGCGCTTGGCTCGCGGCAGAAGATAAAAAGCGTAATAAAAATTACTGGCGGCGGCACGCGCTACGCGATGGCACTCGGTGTACGAGCGGGCCAGCGTGTCTATCGATGCGGTGGATTCGTGCGATCTCACGTACAACGGAATCGGATGAGCGGCCTTTTTTTTCGACGGTCCGGTCGCTGGGGCAAAAAAGTGTGAAAGCAAAGCCCTGCCCAGAAAACGCAGCTGTGTTGCCCGTCCAATGGATGGCCGCTTTTGCAGCGTATCGTAGCCATTTGCCTCGATAGCATCCAAAACAGCTAATCCCCCGCGGCTGAACATTTCCACGTCAATTCGTAAACTAGAATCCAGAGTTTGGACGAGGGGAAGTCCAGCAGTGAAAAGCTTGCGAGTCCGCGCAATCAGATCTTTCATCAAAGATACGTAACGCGCATCGAATTTGCCGGCCACGATGTCGGCCTCGGCCAAGCCATGCGCCGCGAGCGCATCGAGCGGAATGTAAATGCGCCCTTTCTCGAGATCGCGTGAGACATCTTGCCAGAAATTTGCGAGCTGCAGCGCCGTACAGGTATGGTCCGAGAGCTCTTGGCGCCGGGGATCATGATAGCCGCAGAGATACAACAAGAGGCGCCCAACTGGATCGGCCGAGTAGCGGCAGTACTGAAGCACATCTTGCCAGGTGGCGTAGCGCTTGACAGTTTGATCCTGACGAAATGCAAGCAACAAATCGCGGAATGGATCGATGGGGATATTGCAGACTCGAATCGTTTCGGCGAGCGCGATGAAAACCGGATGCGAGGGACGTGCCGCATAGCAATCGCCAAGCTCGCGCTCCCACCAACTGAGCAATTCGAACGCGCGAGCGGGATCAGGCACTTCGTCTCCCAGATCGTCCGCCCAACGGCAGTATGCGTAGACGTTGTAAAAATGCTGCTGCAGCCGGCGCGGAAGGAGCCAGGAAACTACAGTAAAATTTTCGTAATGATGGGTGGCCAGCCAGCGCGTGTATTGCCGCGCCTCGTCTAGCGAGCAACCGGGCGACGGCGCATTTCGCGCGATCTCGAGTTCAGCGGGAGCGAGCATCTTTTGGAACATGTTCCGGGGAAAGCGCGAACTCCGCGACGAGCGTCACGGGTGAACTGCAAACTTAATTTCGCGGCTGCGTGCTTTCATCTTCTCGAAGGCTTGTGGCAATTCTGCCAGCGAAATCGAGCCGGTGACAAAATCTTTGGCTGAGATTTCGCCGCGACCGATGGTTTCGAGGGCTTCGCGAATAAACCTTGGCGTATGGTGGAATGTGGACTTGATGGTGACCTCGGAATAGTGAATGGACGCGGGCGTAATCTCAATGCGCGAATCTTCGGGAAGGCCGCTGAAAAGATTCAGCATGCCGCCGCGGCGAACCATCTCGAGCGCCCACTGCCAGCTCGCGGTGGTGCCCGCGGCTTCGATCACGCAGTCTGCGCCGCGGCCATTACCGGTCAGCTTGCGCACGGCGCCGATCGCGTCGGTCATGCCGGTAACGTTCAGGGTTACTTCCGCGCCCATGCGGCGTGCGGCTTCGAGCTGCCCGGAGCGCTTCCCTAAAGCAATCACGCGGACGGCGCGGCCGGAAAGCACGCGGATAAATTTCAGGCCAATTGGCCCGCAGCCGATGACAACGACCGTGTCACCAGGACGGATGCCCACTTCGTGAACGCCGCGCAGCACGCAGGCCAACGGCTCAACGAGCGCGGCATCGAGATCAGAAACGTGGTCCGGAATCTCGAGCATGTTTTCGCGCACGATGCGTCCTGGAATGCGCATGTATTCGGCATACGCGCCATTATTGAACAGCAAATCCTCGCAGAGATTTTCTTGATCGCGCAGGCAGTAGTAGCAGGCTCGGCAGGGCGCTGAATTGGCGGGCAGAACGCGCACGCCAGGATGCCATTGCGCAGAGACTTCGGCGCCAACCGCAACGATTTCCCCTACAAGCTCGTGGCCAAAAACGGCGGGCGGCGTGATCATTCGCGCGTGGTAACCGCGCTTCCACACTTTAAGATCGGTGCCGTCAGTGAGAGCCACGCGAACGCGCACCAGCACCTCGTCTGGCGCGATTCCGGGGATGTCAATTTGCGCGATACGCAGATCTTCGCTGCCATACAACACCGCCGCCGTCATCTGTCCAACAGGCGCGGCGTGTTCGGTCCGGTGTTGTGTAGCTTGCTGCGGCATAGTTTCCTACGATTCCAGCGCTGCTTATGAGTACGTAATCAAAACCTTCAAGGATTCGCTCGTGGGCCGCGCGGCCAGTTCCACCGCCTGTTGAATCCTATCGAGCGGGAAGCGGTGCGTTACGAGTCCTGCCACCGGCAGGCGACGCGAAAAGATCATTTCGGCCACTGACTGTTGGATGTCAACCGACGCACTATAGCTGCCCAGAATTTCCTTTTCCTCAATTCCGATCGCGGCGGCCGGAAACTCAAGCTTCAGGACCGGATCGTTCTGTGCAAAGAGTAACACACGCCCGCCTGGGCGCGCTGCAGCAAGTGCTTCGGTGACAACATCGGGGTAGGAAGTGGCGACAATCACGCAATCGGCGCCACGACCGTCGTTGCGGGTACGAACTTCATCGAGAAGCGATGAGGGCCCACCGGAGGGGTCGAATGCCGCGTCCGCACCCATCTGCAAACTTTTGGAGCGACGCTCGGGCATCGGGTCGCTCACAAAAACAGTGGCACCAGCAAGCTTACTGAGCATCATCAGAACCAAGCCGATTGGACCTTGCCCGATTACCACAATTTTTTCGCCCGGGGCCACGCGTGCCTTCTGGATAGCCTTGACCATCGTGTTTACGGGCTCGATGAACGTCGCTTCCTCGAAAGTGATACCCGGAGGGATGGCTATGATGCCGCGATCTGCAACCCAGGGCATGGCCTTGACATATTCAGCGAAGCCGCCGCCGTTTGGAGTGAAACCCGCGGTGAGTCCTGTTTTCTTGTAGCCAGGGCACTGCGAATAAAGTTGATGCTGGCAGTAGAAGCAATTACCGCAGGGAACGTGATGAAAGCTCATTACGCGATCGCCCGGCTTCCACTTCGTGACTCCGGGGCCCACCTGAACCACGGTGCCGGCAATTTCGTGGCCGAAAATCTGCGGCGGTTCGGCTAGCCCATGGAAAATTTTCTTGATGTCCGTGCCGCAAATTCCGCACGCGGCCACGCGAATAAGAACCTCCGCATCAGAAACCTCTGGGACCGCTACTTGCTCCACCTCGACGCGGCCCTTCGCGCGGTATACACCGGCGCGCATCAACTTTCCCGGGGTTGGCGTTAGCGCGGGGTGAGGCTGCGCACCTAGAATTGTGCCACTGCGGCTCATGTAGCTGAAACCTCTAACGACGCTGAAGTTTGGGGTTGAAGCGCTAGTGCCTTCACGTAGGATTCCAAAACGCGGGCGAGCGAGTCAGCCGCGCGCCGGCTATTCCGCCCAAAGCGAATTAGACCCGGCAATGCTGCGGGGTGGCGAGCGATCTGGCCCAACACCCGCGGAATGCTCACGTGGCCAGTCGCGCCTATCGTTTTGTTGAAATCGACCGGAAGGTCATTCTCTAACTCATCGCTGATCGCACGGATCGCGATCGTGCGAACGCCGAATGAAGCAGCTTGGCGCAAAATCGCATAGCTTTCCATTTCAACTACGTCGGCGATTTCGCTGAACTGTTGTTTCTCCTTCGCTCTAACTACAACATGATCGGCCATAACAAACGCCTCAACAATCTGAACTCCGCACTCACGGGCCAGGTTAAGCAACGAGGGATCCGAGGGCACGGTGCGGCCATGGTGAAGTGCACCGCGCGGGTGTTCTTGCGAATTGATATTTATCCGCGAAGCTACCACCGCGCCATGCGGCAAGTCTGGTTTCAAGCTCCCCGCCAAACCCGACGAAATACAGACATCATATTCAAGATTCCAAATCGTTTTCGTAACGTTCGCCCATGCTGTTTGCTCGCCGATGCCGGTCAGCACAACATCGATCACCATGGATCCCTCGGCGCACATAAAACCGGGAAGTTCTCCCAACGAGGTTTTTTGGAAGGTCCGGAGTTTTCGCCAGGGGGCAAACTCGGCGTCAACCGCGAATGTGACTAAGGTTCTCACGATGCTTATCTTTTTCGGGGTGTACTCTCCACCATGCGCGGCACTCGCCTGCTTCAGAATTACGCGGCGCGGACTTGTGCCGGGCGTTTCGATGCTCGTGCCTTGACATAACCATTGGCCTCGTACCAGCGCACCGCGCGTTCGAGCGCGGCAGCCACCGGTCCGGGAGCAAAGTTCAATTCGCGTCGCGCTTTCGAGCAATCCACAAACATCTTATGACGAGCGATGCGCACGCCTTCGACGGGTATTTGCGGCTCGCGGCCCAACAGCCGGGAAAAAGCGTTTTCAGCAAACGCAAAGGCGAGCGCGGCGCCGTGGGGAATTTTCAAGCGCGGCGCGGGGCGTCCGGTAATACGCGACAATGCATCCAATAGCTGCTTGAGGGTTAAATTCTCGCCGCCTAGCAAATAGCGTTCGCCAATTTTTCCACGCTCGGAAGCAAGCAGATGACCTGCTGCGGCATCCTCGACGCCAACGAAATTTAGTCCAGTCTCAACGTAACCGGGTATTTTGCCATTCAGAAAATCCAGAATGATTTTGCCAGTTGGAGTTGGCTTCCAATCCCCGGGGCCCACGGGAGTGGTCGGACTGACCACGATGACCGGCAGACCTTTTTTAACAGAGGCGAGGGCCTGCTGTTCGGCAAGCCATTTCGAACGTTTGTAATGACCGACCATCTCGTCGAGCAAACCTTCGGTCTCCTCGGTCGGCAATGTGGGCCGATCGACGGCGACGGTGGCCACGGTGCTTGTGTATATAAATTGTTCCACGCCGGCGCGGCCTGCCGCCTCCAGAAGATTTTTTGTTCCGGTTACATTTGATTCGTAGATATCGTTTGGGTTACGCGCCCATAAGCGATAATCGGCGGCCACGTGGTAAACGCGGCGTACGCCACGCAGTGCGCGGTCAAGCGACCCAACATCCCGCAAATCGCCTTGAACTTTTTCGACAGGAAGACCTTCAATGGCGCGCAGCTGGCTCGAGGAGCGGAGGAGAACCCGCACGGTATCGCCACGCGCAACGAGTTGCCGGGCCACATGGCTTCCGAGGAAGCCTGAAGCGCCGGTGACCAGCGTGGTCATAGAACTCGCAGGCGACCGTCTGAGGACACTAATTCCGCGGGATTAACAGGCGGCACGGCCACATGCTTCGTATCGGCGGCGGTATGAGTGTGACCATTCGCGCGACTCGTGGAATGCCCATTGCCGTCCGAGTGTCCGTTTTTTTGTGGCTTAATCTTTCCGCGCGCTCCGCCCATTTTGCCGTTCATCTGCCAAGCGAACATTTTCCAGTTGTCGCCCAGCTTGTGATGGGCGCCCAGGACGGCGGAAGCTTCAAACCCAACGTGGACCATGCAATCCTCGCAGCGCGCATCGTTGCCGCGCCCATACTTCTCCCACGGGGTATTGTCGATAAATTCCTTGAACGAAGAGTGGTGCTGGTCGGTCATCAGGTAGCACGGGCCTTTCCAGCCCAGGGGATTGTATGTGGGATTGCCCCACGCGGTGCACGTCAACTCGCGCTCGCCGCGAAGGTATTCCATAAAAATCGGCGAGGTCATCAGGTTGTATTTGTCCAGCAGCGCGGTGGCTTGGTTGAATTTCTCGCGAATTTCGGCGCGCGACATAAAAATGTCCTTGGTTTGTACGGCGGCGTAAGAATATGCCGGCGAGAGCATGTAACCATCCACGCCCAATTGGTGGAGGTAGGCATAAAGATCGGCAATTTCGTTGATGTCAGTCTCTTTGTAAATGGTAGTGTTGGAGCACACCAGGAATCCCGCCGCCTTGGCCGCCTTGATTCCTTCAATGGCTTCTTGGAAGACTCCATCGCGTTCGACAGCCAGATCGTGCGAGCGCTCGAGTCCGTCGAGATGCACGTTCCAAAAAAAGCTGGAAGTCGGCTTGAATTCATGCAGCCGCTTGCGGATGAACATCCCGTTGGTGCAGAGATAGATGTGGCGTCCACTAGCGAGAATTTCGCGTGTGAGCCTTCCGATTTCCGGGTAGATCATGGGCTCGCCGCCGCAGATCGAGACGATAGGCGCGCCGCAATCTTCCATGGCCGCCAGGCATTCCTCGACGCTCAGCATTTCATTAATCGTGGACTTATATTCGCGGATGCGCCCACAGCCGGTGCACGTCAGGTTGCAGGCGTGCAACGGCTCGAGCATCATGACCAGCGGAAATTTTTTCTCGCCGCGAATTTTCTTTCCGGCGATGTATTTCGCCAGATTCGCGGTGAGCTTAAGCGGAAACCTCATGCAACCCCCTGGAGCCCGGTGCGCTGGCGGAAGTCGCGAGACTGGAATTCGAGGGCGTGAAATTCAGGAGCGCCCTGCTGTAAATTCCGGAATCTAGCCAGCGCATAGAGCGGGAAATAATTTCGATATAAGTGATACTTTAAATAGAAAACACATGGGAAACCCGTGCCGGTAAATTCGCGCTCGTCCCAGGAACCATCGCGGTTCTGCTGCTTCACCAGCCATGCCGCAGCGCGGGAAATTGCCGGATCGTCCGTATCAGCCGTCTTATCAGACGCCGCGAGCAAACCTATCAGACCCCACGCGGTTTGCGATGCGGTACTGCTGCCCTGCCCTTTGGTGGCCGGGTCATAATAGGAATGGATGGATTCGCCAAAGCTGCCATCTTCTTTTTGCACGGAGCGCAGCCACGTGACAGCGCGACGGCAATAATCGCGCGCTGTGAGTGAAACGGTTTCCAGGGCGCGCAGAACTCCGGAGGTGCCATAAACGTAATTCACGCCCCAGCGTCCGAACCACGAGCCATCTTCACACTGATCTTTGAGCAAGAATTTCACGCCATGCTGCATCACCGGATCGTCGGCGTGCCAGCCATAACGTCCGAGGCATTCGAGCACCCGCGCGGTGACGTCGGCCGTCGAGGGATCAATCATGGCATTGTGATCGGCAAAGGGGATGTGCGCCAGCGTTCCACGATCGTTATCGCGGTCGAAGGCACCCCAGCCGCCATCGCGATTCTGCATGCTGATGAGCCATTGCAACCCGCGACGCACTGCAGCCTGCATGTGCGCCTGGTCGGGGTAATCCACGCGCTGCAGGGCCATGAGCACAAACGCGGAGTCATCCACGTCCGGATAAAAATCGTTGCGAAATTCGAAGACCCACCCGCCAGGCTCGGCGTCTTTGTTCTTTACTTGCCAATCGCCGCCGCCCACCACCTGCCGTTGGAGAAGCCAGCGAGCGGCGCTAACCAGGGCTGGATGATGAGGAGGAAGACCGGCTTCTTCCAGCGCCACCATGGCGATAGCGGTATCCCACACTGGTGAAACGCACGGGCTCACGCGTATCGTGTCGCCTTCTTCGATTTCAAAACGCGCTAGCTCGCCAATTTCGCGTGCCGTAAGGGGATCGTCTGGCGAATGTCCCAGAGCCAGTAACGCAAAAATCGAATTCATCATAGCTGGATAGATGGCCGCCAATCCTTCGGTTCGCTCCAAATGACTGACCATCCATTCACGAGCTTGGCGCAGGGCGCGCTGCCGCAGGGGCTTCCAAGGCAGGCGCTCATACAGCTTCAGGACACGATCCAACGCCAGGAAGACATTCCGCCAGCTAATCGACTGGTCGTCCCAATCGAAGGCTGCGGTCTTGCGCGAAGAGTCGCGATACAGTTCATCCACGTCTGCCTGTAAGGGCAAATTCCAGCGCGGTTTATGGGCGTAAAGAATCGCCAACGGGATAACTATGGCGCGAGTCCACGACGACATCTCGTAGATGTTCAAGCAAAACCAGCTCGGCAAAAGCATCAATTCCGGCGGTACTGCGGGTACCATGTCCCAACCAACCGCGCCCACTAGCGCCAGATAGAAGCGAGTGTAAGAATTTGTGCGTTCAAGACCACCCAATTGATGCACCGCTAGGCGGGCACGCTTCAAATGCGGAGAATCTGGCGAATCGCCGGCCAATTTCAACGCGAAATACGCCTTAACAGTGGCATTCAACTCCGAGGGTCCATCAGGATAGATGTTCCAACCGCCGTCGGGCTTCTGGCGACGCCGGACAAAATTCGCCATTTTACCAATGCGGTGCGGGTCGGCTTTACCAAGGATGTAGAGGAAAAAAATGTAGTCGGATTCAAGGGTAGTGTCGGCCTCGAGCTCCCCCTGCCAATAACCAGCTTCGTCCTGAAGGGAAAGGAGGTGGTGAGCGCCATTATCGATGGCTTGGTCGAGCCAGCTCTGTAAGGCGGGGCGCCTATGGGCGACAGCTTCCTCGCGATCAGCACTTATTCGTGTTCCTGTGGCCAAAATCACTCCGCTACCGCTGGGTTAGTAGGCCAATCATGCCTTATGATCGAGCCACACTGATACGAGCAGGGGAACAAATGTTCTAAATGACCGTTTAGCGCTTCCCGGATGGATGCGTCCATCCGCCCCTAGTTGGAAGCTGCTGACAAGAGATTCATTATCGCCATGATTGAGCGGGGGGTCAACAGGGAAGATAAGGGGCGTTTCATTAAGAAACACTGACCTTATGAAGGGTCTTTCCCTGTACGAAGCTGAAAGAGTTCAGAAGGTCAGCCTCGTTGGAAGCGGAGGGTACGCTTCGTGCTGACTTGTAGACACTGCCGATAGGGGTGCGTTTTTTCTATTCGCTTTACCTTCGCCACGAAATCGCGAAATATAGCCGCTGATGCTGGCCCTAGAGGGAGCGTCATTCGTATCCCTCGCCGCGCTCGATCTTTTTTATCCGAGCGGCGAGTTCGGGAAGACGCTCGAGCCACACAAACTGTTCCTTGAATTTTTCAAGTGGGCGGCACGGAGTTCCCCAGACAGTTTGCCCCTTGCGCACAATTTTCCCGGAAAGGATTCCCGATTGGCCGCCAATGATGGCACCGTCCTCCACACGGCCTCGTTCGCCGATGCCGACCTGGCCGCCGATGATGGCGTGCTTGCCTATGGTGCTCGAGCCGGAGATGCCGGTCTGCGAAGCGATTACCGTGCCTTCGCCTATCCGAACGTTGTGAGCGACCTGTACCAGATTATCAATCTTCACGCCGCTCATGATTCGTGTGTTTTCGAGGGAGCCGCGATCGATCGTGGTGTTAGCGCCAATTTCTACGTCGTCGGCAATTTCAACTAAGCCCAATTGCGGAAATTTCCAATGCTTCCCTTCTCCGAAAACGTAGCCGAAGCCGTCTGCGCCGACTACCGCGCCGGAATGGATTTCAACGCGGCTCCCGAGACGTACGCGGGGATAGAGCGTAACACGCGGATGGAGCCGGCAATTTTCTCCGAGCAACGAGCCTTCACCAACGACGCAGTGGGCGCCCACCTGCGAGTCCAACCCAATGACCACGTTATCTTCGATTACCGCGAACGGGCCAACAGCTACGCCCTCGGCAAGCTTGGCTGATTGCGCGATGATCGCCGAATGGTGAATTCCATGCGCGATTGCTCGCGGAGGCAGCATCCACTCCGCAGCACGCGCGAAGGCCAGCTTGGGTGCGGGCAGACGCAAGATTATTTTGTCCCGCAGCTCGACACCTGGAGCAGCCAGCACACAGAGCGCGCGCGAAGCCGTCGCGCGGGCGGCGTGCCGCGAGGACTCGACGTAAATTAAATCTGCTGGAGCGGCATGCTCTGGGCTAGCCACTCCGGCGACGAGCGCCGCGGGATCGCCTTCGAGTGTTGCGCCAAGATAATCGGCAAGTTCGCGTGTGGTTCGCGGCATACGGAATCCTTTCTAGATTTCTAAGTAGATCGCGCAAAAATATGCGCCTTTATGAAAACGGATAAATCGGTTTTTCGCCCGCAGGCCGAGTCTTCCATCGAGCGTGAATCCAGAGCCATTGAGCTGGATTGCGACGAGCAAAATTTTCGATGACTCTTGTAAAATGCGCGGTGTTCTCGCGAATGTCATGTTCGGAGTCACCGGTGCTGACGAGATCGAGCGGCGGTTCAAAACAGAGACGGTATTTGCCCAGCGAATTATCCCAGTATGCATAGCCAGGCACCACTGCGGCTCCGGTATGCAGCGCAAGCCGAGCTATACCGGTGGTCGTACAAGCGGGAGTGCCAAAAAATGGGACAAAGATGCCTTCCTCGGGCATGGTGTTTTGATCCGCGAGGATACCGATGGTGCCGCGGTTGCGCAGCGTGGTAAGGACGGCGCGCGCCGATTCATTCTTGGAGATGGGACGGTTCCCGGAGAGACAGCGATAGCGATTCACGAGTGCGTCCACCTGGGGATTATCCAAGGGACGCACCATGAAATGAAGTGGAAATCCGTAGAGCGCGTGGGCGAAAGAAGAGACTTCCCAGGCGCCCATGTGACCGGTGAGAAACAACACGCCTTTATTACGAGCCTGGCCATCGAGGAAGTTTTGGTGACCTTCGAGGACTACAAAACGCCGGACGCTTTCCCGTGACCATTTCGGAAACTGCGAGAACTCCGCGGCCATTGCACCAAGATTGCGCACAAGTTCGCTGACAACGCGAGCGCGACGCGCATCGGTCCAATCTGGAAAGGCCAGCCGCAGATTCGTCATGGCCGTGCGGTGAAGCTTGGGAAGAAACAGGAAAAGGAACTGCGCTAGCGTACTAGCGATAGCGCGGGAGATGCTCCGGGGAAGGATGCCCAATAATTTTAGAATGAGCCAGATGACGGCATATTCGAGCCATTCTTTCATTGCGCGACATTATGCTTGAGTGGGATGGCGAACAGTTAGCTCCTAGTGCGTAGCGCTTGCGATTCAAGGATGATATGCCGCAATAGCGTGCCGCGGGCTGACGACAGCGAGGAGCGATGCTAGACTCAGCGGCCGTGCAAAATAACGACAGAACGCCCAGTTCGCTTCGACCTGCGTCGACACTCGCAAGAGTTATTTGGCTCGTGCTGGTTCTCGCTGCGCTGTACATGTGTTACTTCCACAATTTAGGCGCACTGGGACTCGTGGGACCGGATGAGCCGCGTTATGCCTGGGTGGCGCGCGGAATGGTTGAGACCGGCGATTGGATCACGCCGCGACTTTACGGGCAACCGTGGTTTGAAAAGCCTGTGCTGTATTTCTGGGGAACGGCGCTGGCGTTTAAATTGTTTGGCGTAAGCGAGGCTGCAGCGCGCCTGCCTTCGGCGATCAGCGCGCTCCTGGCAACGCTGACGCTCGCGTGGCTAGCCTGGCGAATTTACGGGGCGGCCACAGCTCGAATTCTTGCAGTCATGCTACCGACGACGGCGGCGCTGATCGCTTTTTCTCACGCAGCGGCACCGGACATGCCTTTCGCGAGCATGCTCACCGTGGCGATGGTTGCGGCCGGCGTTGTTGTAGGGCTGACGAAGGCGAGAGACGATACAGCACCGGGAACTCGGAACTCAAAAGTCCCCATAACTGCGCTTGCGGCATTCGGGGCTTTTCTCGGTGCAGCCACCCTCGCAAAAGGTCCGGCGGCAATTGTTATCGCTGGAGGAGCGACGGGGCTTTGGGCGTTCGCAACGAAACGGTGGCGCGATGCGCTCAGACTCGCCCACCCCATTGCCATCGCGACGTTCGCCGTTACCGCGCTGCCGTGGTATGTTTTGTGCACTTGGCGCAATCCGGATTTCTTCCGCGTTTTTATCCTGGAACATAATTTTGCGCGTTTCCTTACGCCGGTTTTTCAGCACGTGCAGCCATTCTGGTTCTTTGCGCCGGTCATCGCGCTGGGTCTTCTCCCGTGGACTCTGGTTTTGGCACTAGTCAGCCGCGATGCGCTGCGAAGCTGGCGCGCACGGTCGTGGTCCCGATCGCCTTTGTGGTTTCTGGGGTGCTGGGCGGTGTTTCCGATAATTTTTTTCAGCCTTTCGAAGTCAAAATTACCTGGATATGTACTGCCGTCGTTTCCCCCTCTGATCGTGTTGTGTTCGCGCAGCATTATTCTTTCCGCATCTAATTCGCGGCGCCGCGCAAATTGGTTCGCTTTCTTTTCAGCCGGGATATTTCTGGCACTGGGGATAGGAGCGAGGCTGCTGCAGAGCGGCAGCGCTGGTGCAACGCATCTTCCAGCACTGCCTTGGACAACTCAATTTATTGATTCTGCGATCGTTGGAGGTATCGCGATTGCTTGCCTGGGATTATGGACAAGCGCGGATACGAGCATGATAGGCAGTGTGCTTACGGTGCTGGTATTGTTGGGTATTCTGGGTCGCGGGCTACCGGACCTCGATCACATTTATTTCTCGCGTGATGCCGCCAACTTTGCAACGAGCGCGTACCCGGCTCTTGCGTCAGAAAACGCTTTTGTGTATCGCATACCCCGCGCGCATCACTATAGTCTGAATTTTTACCTTCATCGCGAGCTGCCCGAATGGACATTCCAGAAAAAAAATCCAGCCTTGGTATTTACGCCGCTAAAAGAACAACCGGCGCTTCGAGATTCAGGGTTTAGCTGCGACGGCAAAAATTATGGAGTGAGCAAGATGCTCACTGTCTGCGTACGGCCTTAGCGGCTCAAGGAGCGGGAAGGCGGCAGATGGAGGAGGAAGAAGTTGACGATGCGCGTTTCGTATGAATTTTTATCGTCATCGAGCATATTGCCATAATCGCCATGCGGAAGAATAGCTTGCTCACGCGGCCCCGGGGCGCGAACGAACATCTCCTGGGTAACTTCGGCAAGCTGCGGCTCATCAATGACCTGAATAAATAATTTGGGCACTCCTGCGAGGCGCGACATCTGCTGGGAAAGCGGCAACGTTTTGCGAAAGGGATAGTTCAGCCAGCGAAACCCAAAATGCGCCCAGCGGCCAACCATGGGGAGAGCGCCGAGACCGGTTCGATTGATTTGCATGCGAACCATTTGCGAAGGCTCATCGTAGATGGAATCGACTACGATGGCACGAATGCGGCGGTCGGTTTCCGCCTCCGCGACGGCGGCGTAAGCGCCGAGGTTGGTACCCCACAAGCCGTAGCGGCCGCGATCAACATCGGTGCGTTGAGAGAGCACGTCGATCGCCGCGCGTAATTCCTGCGGTTCGCGGAACCCCAGAGTTGTGTAGCCTGCGCTCGAACCATGCCCGGCAAAATCAAATAGAAAAACATTGTACTGATGGTCCTGCAAAGCCGAAGCAAGAGTGAGCAGCATGCCGCGGTTGGAAGTGTACCCGTGACACAAAATAATGGTGGGCGCTCCGCGAAAACCCGGGAAGAACCATCCTTCGCGGTTACCGATGCCTGGCACGGTAAAATTCACTGTATCCGGATGGCCGGGAAAATTGCTGCTATTGATGCTGGGGTGCCCGCGCGAGGGCACCACGAGACGGTAAACGAGGAAGCTGGAAATCGCCGCCGTCGAAATCAAACCAAAGAACATCAGCGCCAGCGCGGCGGTAAAAAGTTTTGAGTACCATTTCGTGGGGTACCGTAGTTCGGCAAGGATGGCCATTCGCGTTGACATCGGAGGATCGCGGGGCAAGCTCTACGCAAAAAGATATAGCGGTGCCCAATGCGAGAATCGGCAAATGTTAGCATACCTGGAAGGGACGAAATTTTTCTTGGCCCATGCTGTTGTCTGAAGATATACACGGGCTTTCGGCGCAGATTTAGCCGAGGAGCGACCCGCGTGCTGCGAAGATGGCGAATTGCAAGGAATACTTTAGCCTTGCGGGCCGACCAAACGCGGCTAGTTACGCTATGATGAGTTCCTGCCGGTACGTATGGAGCATTGCTTTCAGGAACGGTTATGGCCATCGTCGATTTGCGCCAATTAAGCGTGCGACAACTCGAGCCTTTGCTGGCAGAAGAGATGCAGCATTGGCGCGAGGAATTGCATTGGGATTACCGCAACTCGGTCGAGCTCATTAAACGATTTTTGCAGGCGCATTCGCTCGCAGGCTGCGCGGCGATGGAGGATGGACAAGCAGCCGGTTACTCCTTCTATGTACTTGAGGAACAAAAGGGGCTTATCGGGGGGCTGTTTGTTTCCCCTCGATTTCCGCAGCAGGTTCTCAGCCGGCGGATACTGGAAGAGACGCTTTTCGCCATGCGAGCGATTCCGAGATTGCAGCGGATTGAAGCTCAGCTCATGCCATTCGGTTGTCCGATGGATCGCCCGCTCATTGAGCAGAGCTTCCGGCTCTTCACGCGCCAGTTCATGTTCCTGCCGCTCACCGAAGCGCGCGTTGAACCGCCGCGAGCATCGCAAGGTTTGCGTCTGGAGCGTTGGGACGATCGTTTTTTTGAACCTTGCGCGCGGCTCATCCATCTCGCGTATGCCGATCACGTGGACGGCGAGATCAACGATCAATATCGCAGCGAGTCGGGGGCAATGCGCTTCCTCAAAAATATTATCTTGCTTCCGGGTTGCGGAATTTTTCAACCGAGGGCGTCTTTTGTGCTGCGGCTTGTAGGGGCCGACACAATGATTGGCGCAGTTCTTACCTCAGAAGTGGCCAGTGGTGTTGGGCATACCACGCAAATTTGCGTGCTACCAGGGTATCAGGGGCATGGCCTCGGCCGGCTATTGATGCAGGCTTCGATTACGGCTTTAAGCGCTCACAATTATTCCGAGCTTACTCTGACGGTAACGTCAATGAACGCAACCGCTGTGCGCCTTTACGAGCATCTCGGCTTCCGCACAATTAAAACCTTTGCGGCAGGGGTCTGGCCAGCATAGTTTTTACCGCTCCACAGATTCGTTTTTCATTCGTGCTGCCTCGAATTCGTCTCCGTGCCGCCACTCGATATGGGCGCGCTGCGTAGCGGCCTTCCAGCCTAAAACGAAGCCGAATCGCGCTATCTTCGCAACGCCACCGAAATTCATATCGGGACGGTATTCGTCGCTTGGTTGATGATAGCGATGCGCGGTGTAATCGGCCGACTGCTGTTCACCCCAATCGGCACTATGGCCAGCAAATTTTTGCCCCTCATTGATCGAAAATGCAGGGATGCCGACGCGGGCCAGGCTGAAATGATCGGAGCGATAATAGTATCCATTTTCAGGGTGTGCATCGGGACGGATCTTCAGCCCGAAGCTGCGCGAGATTTGCTCGACCGCGGAGTAGAAGGTCGTGCGTTCGGCGCCGCTCACCTCAACCTCTTCGGGATCTCCGATAGGCGGAACCGCGTCAAAATTAAGATCGAGCACAATTCTGGAGCGCGGCAGCGGTGGATGTTCGCCGAGGAATTCGGAGCCAAGCAAACCCTGTTCCTCACCTGTTACCGCCGCAAAAAGAACCGAGCGCAGCGGACGTAATGGCAATGAAGCGTACGCGCGAGCCAGCTCCAGTAGAATTCCACAACCCGTCGCGTTGTCCACCGCGCCGTGGTAGATGCTGTCTCCCTGTGCAGTGTGGACAATCCCGAGGTGATCGTAGTGTGCGGTATACAGTACGGCCTCACGTGTTGCCTCCGTGCCTGTGCCCGGAGCAACACCCAGCACATTGCTCGATTCGAAAGGGCGAACTTTGCTGAGAATGTGAGCCTTCAAATTCACGGTTAAAGGCACGGGATGAAAGTCCCTGGACTTAGCAGATTCCATCAACGAATCTAATTCGCGACCGCCGAAACCTACCAGCTTCCTCGCTACTTCCAATTGAATCCAGGAAGCCGCGCTCAATTTAGGTTTCTTGTCTACTCTCAGGTAAGAGCGTTCTGTACTCCAGGAACTGCGGACGACGTTCCATCCATACGACGCCATCTCCGTGCGGTGAATAATTAAAGCTGCCACGGCGCCGCGGCGCGCTGCTTCTTCAAATTTGTAGGTCCACCGACCGTAGTACGTAAGCGCTTTACCCTTGAAGAATTTTTCATCGTCGGAGGGTGGCTCGTTGACGAGCATCAGCAGCACTTTGCCACGTAAATCGGCTCCCTTATAGTCATCCCACTGGTATTCCGGGGCAGTGATGCCATATCCCACAAACACGATCGGTGCATCTACCTCCGCGCTCTCTGTCTGCGTTTCATTATTGGTCACAAAATCGTCGAGCAACTGAAGATCGATCCCGCCGCCTTTCTGCGGTGCCAGCCGAAAAGTTGTTTCCGGCAGCGTGCGGACTCCAGCCATGGGTACTTTTTGTAAATACGTAGCATTTTCGCCCGCGGGCTTGAGTCCTGCGAGAGCAAACTGGGTAGCGACGTATTCGGCGGCGATTTCACCGCCGCGCTGCCCCGTTCCCCGGCCCTCGAGTAAATCGCTCGATAGGAAACGCAGCTGGGCGCGAATGCGTTCCGGGTCAATTGCCCGCATTGCTGCCTGAGCGTATGACGGCAAACCAAATTCGCCTTCATTGCCAGACATCCGCGCGCGAATTTCCTGACCTGCCAGCGCTAGAGCAAGCAAAAGCATAAACGCACAGCCGGCAATGAATCTGCGCATAAGTACACCCCCCGTGAAAACTATTTTTTGGCGCGTTCCTTCAGCAGGCCTTTCAGCTCGGACATAAATTCCTTGACGTCTTTGAAGTCCATGTAAACGGAGGCGAAGCGAACGTACGCAACCTTATCCAGCTTTTTCAAACGATGCATCAGCAGCTCGCCGATCTCCGTGGTGTTGATCTCGCGTTCCGACGCTTCCTGCACGACGCGCTCAATTTCATCGACGAGTGCTTCCAATTTAGGAGTTGCAACCGGGCGTTTCTCGCAGGATTTCAGCAGGCCCTGGAGAATTTTTTGCCGGTCAAAGCGCTCGCGGCGGCCATCTTTCTTTATGACCATGTAGGGAATTTCGTCAATGCGCTCGTAGGTGGTAAATCGGCGACCGCAGCGGAGGCACTCGCGGCGCCGGCGAATCATGTCGCCGGTGCGGGCCACGCGCGAGTCGATCACCTTGTCATCAATGTGCGCGCAAAAAGGACACTTCACTTGGTAGGCGCTCCTGGCCCGCGGTTTTCTTCGCCGCTCGAAATTGGTGTAGCGGCTATGCCACGTACAGGAGGCTCTTTGGCCACCACAGGCGCTTCATCAGCTAGATGACGCAATTTCCCCATCGAAAAACCCTCATGAACCAGCAGCGGCACACCCGCCAGGCTGCATGCGACGAAAGTAATCAACCATAAGACCATGGCGGCGGCCAGAGCGGGTTCTTTTTCTACTCCAAAGAACTGCGTGAATGCAAGAAATGCTGCGGCCTGCGATCCTCCACCGACGCCGGGCACTTGCAGCGTGGAGCCTACCATGGTGATGGATAGAACCAGCAGGGCTCCCTGGAAATTGATCAATTCGAATTGCCCGCGAAAACTGTGCGCCACCCAAAGATAAACCAGGGCGATCAGGAGCCAATGGGCCGCCGAATAGAAGATCGCACAGGCTAAATCCGACCATGTGCGGATAGCTTGCAACCCGCTGCTGATCCCCGAAACAATTTCTGCGAGCTTTGATCGCCACCCCCGGTTCGCGCGCCAGACTCCCAACCGGCCCTCAAGAAACCAGGCGCCGTGAAATCGGAAATACACCAGGAACGCTACCGTGCAAAACGAGCCGGCGAGAAGCACGATTCCAGCGGTCTGGACATGCTTGGCGAGGCTGCGCGATCCATCGTCGATTTGCAGTGTGGAAAAAGCCATCAGACCAAAACCTGCCAGGACCGCAGTGCAAGAAGTGTCAAAGATCCTCTCGAGGAAATAAATTCCGAACATGCTTGAGACTGGCACTCGTTCTTTTCGCGCGATCAAAAGCGGTCGAACTGGTTCGGCTGCCCGGCCGAGAAGAAACAACGAAGCGAATCCGGCCAGGGTAAGGCTGTAGACGCTCCAGAAGCTCATCCGGCGGATGTAGCGAGAAAAGCGAATCCATCGTAAGGCCCTAATCGCGTAACACGCATAAATCACGGCAATGGACAAAAGCAGAAGCGAGAAGCGCGCGCGGCGTACGGCAAATGCTAGTTTTTCGAAGCTGAAATTTCGTTGAGAAAACATCTCACGGAAGTGATAGAGCAGAATGCCAAGGAGAATGAGCCCCAAGACGTATAAGACAAGCCTGCGTTTCGTAGCGGCCATTCGCCGCCAGCGTATCCGGCCCGACTAACTCCGTCAAGCAAACAGTCCCGAAGCTGAGAACGACGCGCACCCACCAGTTGTGTTCTGATCCCCGTGCTATCATTTCGTTGTCTTTGCATTTGGTGGCCGCAATAGAAAAATATGCGCTCTCTTTCACAAAATCGCGTTCTGCAGCGGGTCGGAACCGACGAGCACCTCGATACGATCGCCAGTCTGCTGGACGACATGTTCAGGATCCCGGGGACGAAGGTTCGATTTGGCCTTGATGCCATCATCGGATGGATTCCGGGAATCGGAGACGCTGCAGCGGGTATTGCCTCGTTTCTGATTGTGTTTGCAGCGTGGCGGCGCGGAACACCGGGAGTCACTCTGGCCCGCATGGTGGCTAATGTCGTGTTGGAAACGATGGTGGGAGCGATACCGATTCTGGGTGATCTCTTCCACGTTATTTGGAAGGCTAATCGTCGAAATTATCGCCTTCTCATGCGCGAACGATATCAACCCAGCGCCAACAGAAAGCGCGATTGGAGCTTTTTGCTGATTATCTCCGTAACCGCAATCGCCGTGTTCTCGCTTCCCTTCTTTATTTTAATTTGGCTCTTGCGGTCCCATTCATTGCTCCCCTAAGAAATTTAGCTTCCTCTGACGATCGCTATTGCTGCAGGCGCAGGCCATTTCCACGGCGATCGAGCCGAAGCCGAGCCGTGGAAATCTTTCAGCACACATTTTGTGCAACCCGACTGCGGATTTATTGTTATTAAATAAACTTGACTCAAGTAATGGTCGGAGGGAGCATGGTGCCCGCAGATACGTAAAAGCGTAAGTCTCTGGAGTATATCGGTCCATGAAACGTAATAAGGAGGCATCATGCTGAAACGAGCGAGCGTGGCGACCTTACTGCTGGTAACGTTCGTGAGCGCGAGCTTTGCGCAGCGCGCCGGGGTCGTAAGGATGGCGGATGAGGACTCGATGGTGGCCGTAAGTGCCGCACCTTATCAATTCAGTGCGTCGGGCAATAGGCCATTGGGGACGGTAATCACCGCACATGTTTATTACGCGCTGGAAGTCCCGAGTCTGCTGGCGTGGGAAACAGTCATAGTGAATGAGCAGGGTCTCGCGTTGCGAACGATCCCCGGAGCGCGGCCGGCGCGTCCTGGCGAGCCGCTTATGATTGTCCAAGGCTGGGACGGACGAGATGACAATGAAAGGGTCGTCGCCCCTGGTATATATCGCGTTACGGTGCGAGTACGCGTGGCGCAATCCGCGAGCGTTGCTGCCGATGCCAGTTTTGCTTCGCTCGGAGGCGCGGCTGATGCCGAAGAAATCGCGGCCGGCGTGAGCTCGGTCCGCGTAGTTGGTGCACCAAGTGGAATTCTACCCTCCACAAAGTCCGCGCCGATAACTGCACTGGGTGCGCCACCGCCACCGGGCGAACCTGGGTTCCCGTTTAATTTCTATTTTGGTTCGCTGCATAATCAAACGTCGTTCACCGACGGCGGACATCCTAATGATGCAACTTGCACGTCGAGCACAACGCATGTTCCAACCGACTTTACTCCGGCGCAGGCATACGACTACGCTCGCACTGTTGGAAAACTCGATTTCCTCGGCATCACTGATCATAACCACCTGTTTGATACCGCATGCCCGGGTTGTTCCTCGGCCACCGTCATCCAGCGGTACCACGACGGATTGACTGCGGCTGCGGCGGCCAATGTCGATGGCGCTTTCGTGGCCATCTACGGGATGGAGTGGGGCTATATCAGCAACGACAGCTTCCCCAACGAGGGTCACATCAATCTGTTCGAGATCCCCAAGTTGTTTGGGTGGAAGACAGGATTTTATGAGGTTTTCACAGACCCCGCGGGTCCCTCGTATCCGGCTCTCTACACGGCCTCCAAACTGAATCCAAGCCCATGGGGAGCGTTTGGATCGTTCAACCACCCGGGCACTACGGCTGGCGGTGACTTCAATCAGTTCGGCTACACGACCGACGGCGATGACGTCATGGCGCTTGCGGCGATCATCTCCGGCCCGGCGTCGGGCTTCTCCACCACGCAAGCCGATTCCGGCAACCGTTACGCTGGACCGAACATTTCCTTGTATCCGCCGTGGGCCAGTTATGACGTTTACAACCGTATCTTGGGCGCGGGATTCCACGTGGCGCCGGTCGCGGACCCTGACGTTCACTGCTCGAACTATGGCACGTCAACCCACGACCGCACGGTAATCCTGGCGCCCTCGCTTACCAAGGCTGCCATCTTCGACGCCATCAAGAATCGGCGCGTCTATGCCACTTCGGACGCCACCGCGCAGCTTGTGTTCACCTTGAAGGATCCCACGGCAGTAACTCACTACATGGGTGAGGGTTCCAGCCGGACCGCCGGGCCCGTTCCGGTGTCGGGGGCGGTGACGTTGCATGTGTTGCATTACAATATCAACGGGAAAACCGCCAGTTCGATCAAAATCTTCGAGCCGGTGCCGAACAACCTGACGGGGGAATCGACGCTCGTAGCTTCAGGCATTGCTTCGCCATTTGACTTCACTTTTACGCCTTCCACGGGTATCCACACTTACTATGCTTACGTTACCCAGATAGATGGGGCTGAGATTTGGTCAGCACCGATTTGGATCAATGAAGGTGTTACTGCTACGCCCGATTTCTCGGTCGCAGCCACACCTAGTTCGCAGACTGTGACGGCAGGCGCAAGCGCTAGCTACACCGCTACAGTAACTCCATCCGGAGGCTTCAGCGGGGCGGTCACGTTTAGTGCCACGGGATTACCGGCGGGTGCGGCGGCCAGCTTTTCGCCAGCGTCGGTGACCACATCCGGCTCCTCGACCATGACCGTCTCGACCACCAGCAGCACCCCTCCGGGCACTTACGCCGTGACCATTACAGGTACCAGTGGGGCTCTGACGCGATCAACAACAGTGTCTCTCGTCGTTAACCCTCCCGCCGCACCTGATTTCTCACTTGCGGTCAGTCCTTCCTCAGTAACCTTACCAAGCACCGGCGGAACGGCCAGTTATACGATTACCATTACTCCCACAGGAGGGTTCAGCTCGGCGGTCAGCCTGTCCGTCAGTGGACTGCCCGCTGGCGCAACCGGCAGTTTCTCCCCCAATCCGGCTAGCGGCACGTCCTCGGCGCTAACGCTTACGGTCAGCTCCACAACCACAGCGGGCACATATGTATTTACGGTGACAGGAGCCGGGGGCTCTCCAACTTTGACGCGTACGGCGACTGCGACGCTGGTCAAGAGCTCAGCGACTTGCACGAGCGGTGACTGCTCGTAGGAAGACCGCAGAAGGCAACAGCCCGGGGCGACGTGGGTTATGGTTGACGTATGCTCCACGCGCCCATGGTAACGCGCCTAGATATGGCCAAAATTCTTGTCCACGGAATCCTTGTTGTCTATGGAATCCTTGTAAGGATAGACGTGCATCATTTAGCCAAAAATTGAGGGGAAGAATCGCCCGCCGGCTTCCGCGCACGATTCCGGAGTAGCGATGGAACCGGCGAGGCCGAACTTCGTCCAGTCAGAGAATTTTTCCTGTCCCTTGGGAGGCATGCAGAGATTGGTGTGCAGGTGCCAACGCGCCACGCTCAGAGGGATGCGCGCGTCCAATTGATCCTCCGTCGCATTTTTGGGCATGGTGAACATCGCGCCGGTTAACTCGTATCCATCGGATATCTTTTTGTACAATAAAGAAGTGGGCCGGGCGGGATCAAAAGTAAAAGCCTCGAGAAATCCGTGCCAATAGCTCGTGAAGTGGTATTCCTTCTGGCGCAGATTTGGCAGGAAGGGCTTGTATCCATCCGCAAGAGCCACATGGTAGTCCTTGTATTTCTCGATAGAGGTCCGAAGAGATTCAACGATATGTGCAGCAGGCTACTCATCGCTTGTTGAAGAAGCACGCCGCGGTGTCATTCGCATATGCAAGTCGTTGTGTTGATGGCCGGGCGTCATGGAAGCCACTGCCGCACCTTCATTAAGCCGGCTGCCATGATCCATCCCTGCCATATGGTGATCATCCGCACCAGCAGCCGTCCGACGATCCGCAGGATGCTCCGCAGGTTCGTCTCTGTGATTCATGCCCACCGTCGTATCCGAGTGGGAGGAACTCTGCGATCTCTGCGCATTCTGGCCCGCTCCCTGGTGATGCCCGGGCATTGCCGCCAGAACAACGACCACTGCAAGAACTCTTGCTAACAAGCCGAGTGTTTTAGCGGCAGTGGCAGGAAGATTCCGGATGCCCATATTATTTTCTCCTCACTCTATACTACGTTGGGCCGTTGAAAACGTTTCACCGTGTTCGCGCTGGATTTCCATGCCTGCAAAGTGTGATAGACCGAAGCTGCGGTCCAAAAACTCCCGGGTTCGCGCAGGGGCGGTATGCGAATCACGCGTGTTACACTTCACATCGTGAGTAAGCAAAACATTCTCCCGGCACGCACGATTTCCGGCAGCGTTGCCCCTCCGGGCGACAAGTCCATCTCACATCGCTATGCGATGCTCGCGGCGATTGCTGAAGGCACCAGCGAGATCCGCCATTTTTCCACGGCTGAGGATTGCCGCAGCACGCTGGATTGCTTGCGCCACCTCGGTGCAAAAATCGAGGCCAATCAAGAACTCGTGCGCATCGCGGGAAGGGGCGTGGCAGGATTGCAGCGCTCGCGGCGTGAACTAGATGCCGGCAATTCCGGCACCACGATGCGTTTGCTGGCGGGACTTCTTTCGGGGCAGCCTTTTGAATCGAAGCTGACAGGCGATTCCTCCTTGCGCCGCCGGCCGATGCGCCGCGTGATTGAACCGCTCAAGCGCATGGGCGCGGAAATTAAGGCTCGCGATGGCCAATGCGCGCCGCTCGAAATTCGTGGCACCAAGCTTCGCGCTATTGACTACTCTCTTCCAGTGGCCAGCGCGCAGGTAAAGTCGGCCGTGCTCCTGGCCGGCCTTTTCGCGGATGGCGTCACCTCGCTTACGGAGCCCGTGCGCACGCGCGATCACACCGAAATTGCTCTGCTCGAATTTGGCGCGCGTGTCGAGCAGGCCGGCCGCACCACGCGCGTGCACGGCCTGATCGGCAGCGGCGGAAAGAATGGCATGGCAAGCCTCCAGGGACGCGCGCTTGAAGTTCCCGGCGATATTTCCTCGGCGGTTTTTTTCCTCGCAGCCGCCCTGATTCTCCCTGACTCGAATTTGCTCATCCAGAATGTTGGACTAAATCCGACGCGCACAGCGGTTCTTGATGTGCTAGCCATGATGGGGGCGTCGCTCAGCCTGATTTCCGTTCGCAGCATGTTTGGCGAGGTGGTGGGCGACATCGCGGTGCGCTCCTCGGAGTTGAAGGGTGGCGTAATTGAAGGGGAACTGGTGGCGCAATTGATTGATGAGTTGCCGATGCTGGCCGCACTCGGCGCGCTTACGGAAAATGGCATCGAAATTCGCAACGCTCAGGAGTTGCGCGTGAAAGAGAGCGATCGCATCGCCGCTTTGTCCGAGAATCTGCAACGGATGGGTGCGCAGGTTGAGGAGCGTCCCGATGGCCTCCGCATCGCCGGGCGTTCCGCGGGTAAGTTGCGAGGCGCGGAGATTGAACCTCACGGCGATCATCGTATCGCGATGGCGTTTGCGGTCGCCGCACTAGCCGCTGAAGGGGCGAGCGTGATTCACAACTCGGAATGCGCCGCAGTCTCCTATCCAAATTTCTTTGAGGCGCTAAATACGGTAGTGGAGCGCTAGGAAAAAGCCTGGAGATCGTTCCGCTCAAGAGGCTTTACGAATACTGATCGATCCGTAGGTGGTTTTGAGACGAACCTGGGGTCCGCGCGTAATGCCAACCTTGCCGTCAAGCCTGGAGTTGCCGTGCTCGTCGCTCGTTTTCGTTACCGAGGGTTCGTCAAAATCGGAATTAATTTCACCCGAACGCGTCTCCGCGTGAATTTCAAATGAGGACTTGGCCGGGACCGTCAGCGTGATTCCCGCCGACTGATCCACAACCTCGACATCCTCTTTCAAGGGCTGAGCGAACCGCAAGCTGACATTGCCGTTGCGATTTTCGATGCGTACGCGCCCGCCCAGATTCTCGACGGTAATGTCTTTTTCGCGTGTCTTCAGGTTCAAATTGCCCGCGGCGTCCGTAATTTCCAGAGCGCCTGAAGTTAATTCCACACGGCCAGATACCTGAATTACGGTCAAGTCAGTTCGTCGCGAAATGTAGTGCACTCCTTTAGCGATTTTTTCCAGACGGATAGGATCGTAAAATTCGCCGTCAAGACTTGCCGAACCGGCAACATTCGAAATATCCACGTCGCGCCCGCTCCCTGAGATTTTGACGTCACCTTTAGCACCGGCGACTTTAACGTCCCCACGGCGTATTTCCACCGCAACGTCGCCACCAGCATCCCGAACCTCAACATCACCTCGCGCCGAATTAACGGAAACATTGTTCGCGATCCCCGTGACTTGCACATCGCCGCGACTGGTCCGCGCGACAATGGCGGCTTGGCGCGGCACATGGACTTCGAGATCGACCGAAACACGATTCCCTTGTCCTTGCGGACGAACTTCGTAGCCGTCGCCATCAGGAGAGATGGCCACCGAAACCCCGTCAGAAAGGCGCCGGGCTTGATTTTCATTCCATGCACGCGTCCGCGTTTTGACGAGGACTTGTATCGCAGGTACGTCTTCGGCGCGGACCACCACATCGCCTCTCTGCGTGCGAATAGAGATGTGCGAGTTTGCCGGGATATTCCTTGCCGGCACGTCATGGCTAAAGGAATATTCGTTAAATCCCGGGAATTCGACCGGGATGTACCCACCGTCCTGGAAACGATACGCGGTGCCCACGCCCCAGGCGAGTACGATCAGGAGCACGACGAGACCAATTTCGCCGCCCGTAATGGTTCGGGGCGGTTCTTGCCAGTGCGTTGCGCGGCCAGACGGTCAAAGAGTTTGGCAACGCCCAACAGAATCAGCAGCAGCGGCCACCACTTCTTAAATATTTCCAAAAAACCAAAATCGCCGTAAAAATTTTGCACCAGGAAAATCGAACCCATCAGCAGCAGCAACACACCGCCAAAAATAGAGGAGCGGCGCCGCGGTCGAGCCGCTCCGCTCGGTCCGATGTGGCCTTCGGAAAAAGCCAGTGCAGCTGCCACTTTCAATGCACCGAATACCAGCAGTACGACCGGCCACGTCTTTCCCCAAAACGATAGGTCGGAGCGCATTTGCCCCAGCAAGAAAAGCAATCCGATGGTGATCAATAGCACCGGGCCGATCAATCCGCGGACGGTACATCGCGGACAACGGCAACGCACTGTCGGTAGCGTGGCGTTTGTGGTGGCCATGATAATGAATATCTCCTTAGGACGACGGCCTCACGTGATTCCGCAGCATCAACAAGCCGGCTCCGATCAGAAAAACAGGCCAGAACTCAAACAGCCTGTGGACGGAGAAAATGCCGAACTTTTCCAAAAGAAACATAAAGCCGAGAGCGATCAGGAGAATTGGGCCAACGGGTTTGTCTTTGCCCCACGCGGCAAAAGGATCCCTCGGCGCGGTTCCTGCCAGCCTTAGCTTCGCGGTCCGGTGCGCATCGATTGCCATGTATAACCAAAATGCCGAAATACAGATCCACAAGACCGCTTCCGCTCCCGGACTCATATAGCCGTTTACGCCGGACGAAAACAGGACTACGAAAATCGCCACGTGAACCAAAGCCTTCACATACTCGCCGTTGTAAACGGCACCAAGCCCGGGGACGAAACCCAGGAGGAACGCGACACTAGGATTCGAGCCCGTCTGCGTATGTGCCGTTGGCTGCGAAACCAATCCTGCGAGGCAAGGCTCGCAGTAAAGCACCCCGCGAACGTCGTGTGTGCACTCGCGGCACATCGCCTTCCCGCAATTCCGGCAAAACCCGGTGGCGTCAACCTCGGTATGCACGGCGCACTTCATCTAGGACTCCTTTCACGAACGTTCGAGAGTGCGCTAGCCAGTAGAGCGCTCTGCGGAGAAAATTCCTTTACACGATTCAGACCGCGCGGATTCTTTTGCGGTCCATGCGTACTGCCTGGCGAAGGTGGATTTGCAGGCTGCGCTTCGCTATCGGGGGGCGATTGCGGCTCGGCGTCAGGCCTTAGGCGTGACTGAATCTCATAAACTACGCGCAAATCGCTGACAAACTTCTGGCCTCGCGCATACACAAGATGCGCCTCGCGGTCGGCGGCACGATAAATGTTGACCGGACGCAATTCCGCGAGCTTTGGTTTACGCCAGTCAATACCCAGCGAAGGGATCAACAGTCCAAAAGTGACCAAGACACTCGCCGCGCCATAGGCAAAACGCGGGTGCATCAGCGGACGGAACCAATCGAGCACATTGCTGTGCTTAGATTTCTTCGCGCGCCGCCCCAGTGTTTTATCGAGAATGTGCTCGGCCAGCGCGGGCGGCTCCGCAATCATCTCGAGCCGGTGCAAGCCTGTAACCAGTCCGCTGACAGAGGTTATTAGACTTGCGCAACGCGCGCACTCATGGGCGTGTTGCTCAAAAGCCCAGTGGGCCCCGCCGTCGAGCAATCCATCCACGTGTTCACTTAAGCTCGCTTCGATTTGGTCACAGGTCCAATTCATACCGGTTCCTTCAATGCGGCCGTAATCCCATCTGCTCCAGCAACCTGGCGAGCTCAATACGCCCGCGGTTAATTCGCGATTTTACGGTTCCCTCCGGCACTTGTAGCACTTGCTGAATCTCCTGATACTCCAAACCTTGCAGGTCGCGCAAAATGACCGCCTCGCGCAAATCAGGCGGATCTTCCTTCCACACCCAGAGATGTTTTCCC
>JRHI01000523.1_pt1 | contig 40850 bp, 34 predicted proteins | sample 215371 | NCBI WGS metagenome assembly JRHI01 (sample SAMN02929681, study PRJNA255918) | sediment metagenome | biome: cave system; feature: Ice Cave; material: Sediment; isolation source: sediment from deep within a dark volcanic ice cave with no known source of... ... | reverse complement strand
GGCCTCACGTCCGAGGAGGCAGCTGCGTAATCCCGCACGGTCATTTAGGGTGAACACCATACCGGCGATGGCGATGGCCAGGAGCAGTAGGCCTCCCAGCCAGTAGGGGACCAAGACCAGAGTCCGCGTTCGGAACTCGGCCGACGGCTGGCCCAGGGCCGCAACTTCTTCGGGCACGTTCTTGGGCAATACCACGCGCATCGAACGATTCCTCCGTCTTCCCGCCTCACTTCAGCCAACGATCGAACCAGGCATAGGCTGCCTTTCGCGTCTCCGGTGGGAAGTCGTGCTTGCAATCGGGATGGACCGCGGCCAGCTTCTCCTTCGCGCCGAGCAACTCGTACACGGGCTGCGCCGCCATAATGCAGTCGCGGACGCCGGATACCTCGAAGTTGTCGTCGTGCAGCGGCGAGTTGGTGAAGAATGCCCGGGGGGCGAAGGCCGCCACGATTTCTGGAAAATCGAAAGGCATTTTCTCCGGTTTCGCCTCATAAGTGCTGGCAATGAGCGGCATGTAGCGGGCACTGGTCCAGCCGCGCAGGTTGCCGCCATAGTATTTCCCGAAGCTGGTGAAACCACAGCTCGACACAAGTGCCTTGATGCGGGGATCGAAGACGGCGGTGAACATCGTATTGTGACCGCCGAGCGAATGGCCGATACAGCCGATGCGCTCCGGCTCGACCTCCGCCAGGGCCTGCAGGAGGTCGATGGCCCGCATGTTGTTCCAGATGGCTTTCATGCTGCCGCTCTGGTAAGCGCTTTTGCCGAAGTCACAGGCATATTCGCCGAAACTGGGATAGTCCGGCGCGAGCGTGACGTAGCCGCGTTCCGCCAGTTCCTGGGCATAGTGGCAGTAGAGCTTGCCACCCAGCCCCGCCGGCTCCGCCTTGCCCAGCTGGCCGTTCGTCTGATGCAGGCAGAGCACCGCCGGGATCTTACCCTGCCGGTCCAGCGGCACGAGGAGATACGCCGGCACTCGTTCCCCTTTCTCGACGGCGAAGGTCAGTTTCTTGCGGACGTAATGCGCCGTCTTCACTTCCTCGCTCACTTGCACGTCGAGCGGCACCTTGCGGCTGGCATCGGGCAATGGCCCCATGACAAGCTGCATGTTGGCAAGGATGTGCGCTCGACGTTTCGACCAGTCGGCCGCGGTCCTGACAGCGTGTTCCTTACTGTCTTCGCGGTAGACCAGGAGCTTCGCCTTGTCCGGATAGAACGGCGGCTCCGCGGCGAGGAGATTTCTTCCACCGATGGACAGGACGATCAACAGTGCCATGGCTCGGGTTCGTCGCCGCATGTCCGACCTCCGCTTCTATTTCGTGCCGATGCAGTACAGGTGCGTTTGCGACCGCAGGAACAGGCGGCCGTCGGCGATGGCCGGGGATGCCCGGAAGGAAGTGCCGTCGTCGAGCTTGTTCCGGCCAGCCTCCCGGTACGCAGTTCCTGGCTCCACCACCACGGTTTCGCCGTTCTCCAGCAGGAAGAGCAGCTTGCCGCGCACCGCCACGGGCGACGACAGCGACCTATCTCCGAGCCGCTGCACGTACAGCACTTTTCCCGTGGCCGCGTCGTGGCAGAGCAGGGCCCCGTCACGGTCGGCGAAGTAGATGCGCCCACCCCACAGGATCGGCGACGACACGTCGCGCGGCACCCTGCGCGGCTCCTCCCAGGCGCGATGGCTCTGGCTCACGTCGCCGGTTCCACCCAGGCGAATTGCCTGGAAGGGGCCGGGCCGGCCCGAAGCGGCATACGCCGCGTCGTGGGTGAACACCGGCTCCGGCTCACCGAACTTCACCTTCTCATCCTTGCTCGCCCGGTCGTGCCGCTCGCAGCGCCAGATCTCCTTGCCAGTGTGCGGATCGTAGGCCCAGACCCCCTTCGGTCCGTTCAGCACCAGGTCGAGCCGGCCATTGGGACTGGGAATTAGCACCGGCGTGCCGAAGCCGCGCCCCTGGTTCCGCTCGGTCCGCCAGCGTTCCGTGCCCGTTGCCTTGTCGAGCGCGACCAGTGCCATCGGTGCCGCCTCGTCGGCGCGCGCATGGGCTGGCAAGGCCTCCGGACCGTCGTTGTCGCAGTTCTGTATGACCAGGTCGTCGAAGAGACAGGGCGAGGCAGCCGTGCCCCAGTTGGCCTTGCTGGTGAAAATGCCGAAAGAATGCTTCCAAACGAGCTTGCCTTCCATGTCATAACAGAACAGCCCCGGCGTGCCAAAGAAGGCGTAGACGTGAGCGCCTTCGGTGACGCACGAGGCGGAGGCGTACCCGTTCCAGTTATGGGATGATTCCAGGTCCTTGCCGAGGTAGGCGACCTCGCTCCACAAGACCTTGCCGTCGCTGGCCCGGATGCAGACGACGCGCCGCTCGTCCGGAGCCGGCTTGCGATCCTTGCTCTTGTTGCTCGCCGTCGTCAAGAAAACGCGATCGCCCCAGACGACTGGCGTCGAGTTGCCGTAGCCCGGCAGTGCGGTACTCCAAAGCAAGTTCTCTTTCGCATTCCAGGTCAGCGGCACACGGGTATCGTTGGAATACCCCTGCCCGCTGCGGCCGCGCCACTGGGGCCAGTTCGCCAGACCGCCAGCAACGTCGCTCGAGAGCGCGGAAGGGACGCAGACACCGAGAACGCAGACGACGGAGCAGGTTATCAGGCGGGACAGATTCATCAGGCAGCTCCTCGGACGAGGTTGGACACGGCTAGCAGCGACGCCGCCAGCGGGGCTCGCGGTTCGGGGCGGTACCCGGGGCAGTATAATAGCATGCCGTCTCCAGCCATGCCACCGACCGGCGCGGTTTTGCCTGGTGTCCGGCCGCGTGGTATCGTCTTGGAAGAGTGTACCGCTTCCCACTCCCCTTAATCCGGAGACCGTCCTCATGCTTGTGGTGATGCACAGCCACGCGACGGCGCAGCAGATCGACCAGGTCGTCGATGCCATTCGGCGCATGAAACTGACGCCACATCCGCTGCCAGGGGCCATGCGGACGGCCATCGGCATCACCGGCAACGTCGGCGCCGTCGATTCGAACACGCTGGAAGTGTTGCCCGGCGTCATGGAACTGATCCGCGTCACCAAGCCGTACAAGCTTGCCAGCCGCGAGATGCACGAGGCGGACACCTACGTCAAAATGCCGCAAACGACGATTGGTCCCAGCACGTTCACGTTGATCGCCGGTCCTTGCTCAGTCGAGAATGAGGCGATGGTCGAGCGGACGGCGGAGTTCCTGATGGCTCACGGCGTCCGTCTCATGCGGGCCGGCGCGTTCAAGCCGCGCAGCAGTCCGTATTCGTTTCAGGGAATGGGCGGGGAAGGTCTGGACATCCTGGCGCGCGTGCGCGGGCGCACCGGTATCGGCATCGTCACCGAATTGATGGATACGGAAAACGCCGACGCTGTCGAGGAGGTGGCGGACGTTATTCAGATCGGCACGCGCAACATGCAGAATTTCAGCCTGCTGAAGCGGGTGGCCCTGGCGAGCAAGCCGGTGCTGCTCAAGCGTGGCCTGGCGGCGACACTGGAAGAATGGCTGATGGCCGCCGAGTACGTCATGGCCGGCGGAAACAACAACGTCGTCCTTTGCGAGCGTGGCGTGCGGACGTTTTCCGACCATAGCCGTAACACGCTCGACCTGTCGGTGATTCCGCCTGCCAAGCATCTGTCGCATCTGCCGATCCTGGTCGATCCGAGCCATGGCACGGGGAAACGCGACTACGTGCCGGCAATGGCCAGGGCATCGCTTGCGGCAGGGGCCGATGGGTTGCTCATCGAAATCCATCCGGACCCGGATCATGCACTTTCCGATGGGGCGCAGTCGCTGACGTTCGCGGCTTTTGAGGATTTGCTGGCGTCGCTGCGGCGCCTGGCGGAACCGCTGGGCAAGGTGCTGAATTGAGGCCGAGGCTCCGGGACTACCTCTGGCAGCGCGGTCGGAAGATTTCGGACAGCACATCCGCGTTTGTGGGATCGCGCTCCAGGTGTGGGTACTTCTCGCCGCCCTGGTAGTCGAGCGTGTAGGTTGTGAAAAAGTCCTGGTTTTCCAGCAGCAGGAGCAATTTGTCCTGCTTGTTGCGTGTTGCGGACACGGCTTCGCGGAGCCTTTCGACCGTCCAGCGCCGGCCGTTGATCGCCACCAGTTTCATGCCGGGAGCGATACCGGCGGCATCCGCGGCCTTGCCCGGCACGACGTCGGTGACCTGGCCATCTTCCTTGAGCAACAAACCGATCGAGGCCGTCAGGTTGATCGACTTGTCCTCATCGTCGCGTGCCTTGTGCAGATCGCCGGGCTTGTCCCGATAATCCAGTTTCCAGCCGCCGCGCGTCAGGCCGTCCAGTGGCGCTGCCGATTCCGTGGCGGTCACCCGTTTCATCAGGAACCCCTGCCAATCGTCGGCCACTACCTCGTTCAGGGCCCGCACCACGTCCTCTAACCCGTACGGCAGCACTTCGGGCGGTCCATCCTTGCCGCCGAAGAACGCCCGGCAAAAGTCGTCCAGGCTCTTCTTGCCGCCGGTCTTCGCGCGGATGCGCGTATCGGCGTCTAGCCAGAGGAGCACGCCCTCGTCGTAGAAATCGACCCCGCGCCGCCGGGTGGCCCATTCGGAGCGGGTGAAGTACAGGTGCGGTGCGGCCACGGCGGTATCTTCCAGTGATCGCCAGGTGCGTCCCTGTTGGTTTCGCGCCCACTCGGCGATGAGGGCCAGGTTCTCGCGCGCCACCTTCGGCGTGTGCAGGCCGCTGCGCGCCGCCAGAACGAAGCCCAGGTACTGGGTCAGCCCCTCGTAGACCCAGAGCAATTTCGTCCGCAACGGCTGCTGGAAGTCGGGCGCCACCAGGCCAGCCGGCCGGCGATACTTGCCATTCCAGGAATGGACGAACTCATGCGGCAAGATGTCGCCCAGCAGTTTGCGGTAGTCCTCTTCCAGGAACAGGCGCTCGGGCAAGCGGTTGTCGCTGGATTCGTGGTGCTCCACCGCCTCCCGGTTCATGTGGTCGCTCAGCGCGACCAGGAAACGGTACGAACGGTAGTGACGGGCGCCGAAGAGCGCCCGGGCCTCGGCGACAAGCTGCTCGTAATGGCCTTTCAGTTCCGAACTGATCTCCAGGCCAGCCGGACCATCGCAGGCAAGGAGAAGGAAATGAGGCGGTCCCTCCGCCGGGCCAACGGGCACCTCCTTGAAGTGAGCACCGCACAGGACCGGGGAGTCAACGAGTGTTGCCAGCGACACAACCTGAAAGTGGGTAACGCCGTCCTTCTCCGACTCAACCGGCACCGCGGTCCCAAGTTTCCACCCCCGAGGCAGAGTGAGACGAGCGCGGACCGGAAGGTCGCGCACCGGCCGGCCCCTGGGATAGAGTAGGACGTGGTGCCAGCTGATCATCGCCAGCTGGGCCGTCATTAGCGATTCCCCGGCGGGCGCTCCCTTGCTCGTCACGCCCAGGTAGTCGAGCGACACTTCCACGGCCTCGGCCCCGGCGGGTATCGTGCAATGAAAAGCATGGAAATCCTCGTCGTCGCGACGCCAGCTCAGAGGCTTACCGCCGGCGCGGAGTTGCAGACCCGCCAGGTCGGCAATCGGTCCGGTCGGCGCGTGTTCACCCTGGATCCACTTGGGATAGCACAGGGTCAACGGCCCCGGCGTGGCCGGGATGACCAGGCGGGCGTGCAGCAGCTTGCGCGGCGCCTCGGTGGCATCGACGCTCAAGTCGATGGGTCGGGACGACGCAGGCCCGGCCGCGCGCGCCTGGGAGCCGGAAAGGAGCAGCACACCCGCGCACAGAGACAGGACCACGGTGCGAACCATGCACGATCTCCTGACGAAGGTAAGAGAATCCCACGGGCTAGCGAGAGGGCGGCACGAGCTGGACACAAAGCAGATTGCCGCCATCGCGCACGTACAGCCGGCCGTCCGCAAGGGCTAGGTGCGCCCACGTTTTGCCGCACAATTTCGAGCGCGCGCGTTCGCGGTAGCCCTCGGGACTGGGGTCGAGCAGCATCAGGTTGCCGCTGTCATCGAGCATGAGCAGCTTGTCGTCGCCGGTGCGCAGGAGGGAGGCATGGTACTCGCCAACCTTCGGCTTCTGCCACAGTTCCTTCCCGGTGTGGGCGTCGATGCAGCGGAGCGTCACTTCCACCTTCAGCGCTGGCGGCTTCGTGCCGGTCACCAGATAGATGTGGTCCTTGCCGACGGGCACCGGCGTCGAGAAGTAGCAGGTCAGTTCGCCGTTCTTCCACGCCTCCGCGACAGCCGGCTTCCCGTCTTTCTCTTCCAGGCGCAGCCCGACGCTGCCGAAAGTGATGGAACTGGCCAGCAGCAGATCGCCGGAGCGGACCGGCGTCGTCGAACTCTCCGCGAGAACATCGACGAGCGGATAGCGCCAGTAGAGAGTGCCCATATCCGGATCTAGCGACACGACCCCTTCGTGGGTGAGAAAGATTGCCTGCCGCTGCGTCTCCGAGCCGGCGAGGATCGGCGAGGAGTAGCTGGCTCCATCATCGAGGCTCTTCCAGAGGACGTCGCCGTTGTCCTTGCCGAACGCCACCACGGACGCGCCTCTAGCGCCCACGTTGATGAGGACGCGCTTGCCGTCGATCAGCGGCGAGCAGGAGGATCCGAAATAGAGGTTCTTTCCGTCGAATTTCTTCAGGGTGTCCACCTGCCAGAGTTGCGTGCCTTTCGCGGCATCAAGACAGGACAGGACGCCCGTGATGCCGAAAGTGTAGACGCGCTCGTCTACCACGGCCGGCGTCGCCCGGGGGCCGCTGCCAAAGAGGGACTTGAACGGCGCGTGCCGGTAGCTGGTTCGCCAGAGAGGATTACCCGTCTTCGCATCGAAGGCGCTGACTTCCTCCTCGTCCTTGTCCTTGACCTTTGTGTGCAGGAACACCCGTCCGCCGGCCACCACGGGTGAACTGTGCCCCTCGCCCACGGGCTGCTTCCAGACCAGTTGTGGCGTCTCCTTCCAGGGTGCCACGACTTCCTTCGAAGTACCGTCGCGCTGGGGACCGAGCCACTGCGGCCAATCCGCCGCCACGGCGCACGACGAGAACGCGGCCAGCGCAAGCAGAGAGCGGAACCAGGGCATTGAATTCTCCTCGGGTCAGGACTGAACAATGGGCAGGCTGAGGCGCGGCGCAGGCGCCTCCACGGCGGGCGGGGATACATCTTCCTCGGGCCGTCGAGTTATCGTAGCGGCTTCCGGGTCGTTGAGGAAGAAGTGCAGCGGAGCGTACCGCCACGAGATGCCGTGGCCGTCGGCCAGTTCCTTGAGACGGGCGAGGTATTGCTCCGTGATGCGGTTGCCGGCTTCCTGGTAATTGGGATCGCAATAGTAGACGCGACAGCCCAGTGGCCGTGGTTCCCGGGCCGTGCAGAGATTGTCCTTCTGGAATGGGCAGTAATCCGCCGACACGGGTTGCTCAAAGGGTGGGGCATCGGCCAGGAGAATGTCCGCCTCCAGGTTGCTGAGGAAGAGGACATGGCCGTATTCCTTGAAGCGGCAGCAGCGCCCGCTGGCGACGCAGACCGGTCCGGCGGCGGCCACTTCCGCATCGACCTCAGCATACAGGTCCAGGACGTGCCGGCGCAGGTCTTCTGCCATACCTTCTGTCTTCCGTTTTCGTGGTCTCTCGTTCACGATCCCTGTGCTGCGGTCCAGACACATTCACCCGGACCAGGGATCAGAGTGAAATCACCTTCAGCCGGCGTGTGATTTCCTCGGCGGGGATCAGGTCGCCCTGCCCGGCGCCGGGACAAATCCGGCACGTTCGCTTCCACTCCTCGCGCGTTTGCACGTTGCTCTCCCAGAACGGCCATGTCTGGCACTGGCGCGGCCGCACCGGGTAAATCGTGCAGCCGACCTTGCGATCGAAGAAGACGCAGTCGCCGTTGTTCTTCTCGCGCAGGGTGCGGCCGCGGTGAGCCAGCCGCGTGTACAGCCCGATCACTTCCTCAACCGGCTCGGCGCGATGCTCGGCGATGTCCGCGATCTCCGCGTCATCGACCCACACGTGGCCCGGTTCGCCGGTGCAGCAGTTGCCGCAGCGCGTACAGCGAAAATGCAGGCCGTCCTCGTACCAGGGTTCCGTCATGCCGCCGTCTTCCCAATTGCTAGGATGGTTGCCATGAGCGTCTCCCTTATCATACCCACACTGAACGAAGAGAGCMKGCTCGCGGCGACACTTCAGCAACTGCGCCAGCTGCGGCCGCAAGAGATTATCGTTGCCGACGGCGGCAGCACCGACGGCACGCGCGCGGCCGCCGCCGAAGCGGACCTGTTCGTGCCGGCCCCGCGCGGCCGGGCCAGTCAGATGAATACCGGCGCGGCGCGAACCAGCGGCGACGTACTTCTCTTCTTGCACGCCGACTGCACGCTGGAGGCCGGCGCCCTGACTGAGGTTGAACGCTGGCTGCGCCGGCCTGGAGTCATCGCTGGTTGCTTCACGATGAGCGTCCCGGCCGCCGGGCGACTCTATCGTCTCATCGAGGACTGCGCCAGTGCGCGCGTCCGCTTGACCGGCGTCGCTTATGGCGACCAGGGACTGTTCCTGCGTCGGCGGGACTTCTTGCGTCTAGGTGGTTTTCCGCCACTACACTTCATGGAGGACGTTTTCTTCAGCCACAGGCTGTGTCGTCACGGCCGAGTCGTCATCGCTCGGGCACGCATTGTCGTCTCGCCGCGCCGCTGGCAGCGCGACGGCGTCGTGCGGCAGACGCTGCGTAACTGGGCTTTGACGGCTCTGGCCGCGAGTGGCGTGCCTCCCGATCGGTTGGCAACGCTCTATCCGGTGGTGCGATGAGACCGCCAGACGATGTCCTCAGGGACTCCGGGCGCACTTGCGCGGTTCCCGTTCCTTGTACAGACAGGCCGGCGCCGGTCCCTGGGGTGGGACTGGCAGCTGCACCAGAATGACGGTAGGGCGCGATGAGGAGTAGTGCGGGGCTCTGTCCTCAAACAGGTGGCGGCACATGGAGCGCGAAGCGGAGGTGAGAATGTAGCAGCAGTGCCGACTATCAGGATTGCGCAAGAGCGCGAAGCGGCAAAACCTGTGCGGCCGCGCGTCCCTGTCTCGTCGGATGGACGGGCGCCGGTTTATCATGGTCCGGGTATCGGAACCGCAACCCGAACGCCAGGAACAGGGAAATGACTGTCGCCAGCCCCTGCCACCGCGTCCTGATTGCTGCCCGTGCCGCGGAGCAGTCCGCACTGGGCCGGCTCTTCAGCCAGCCGGAACTGGCGAACTGGGAGACCCGCGTTGCCGGCAGCTTCGAGGAGGCGCATTTCATCCTGCAATACGACAGCTGCGACGTGCTCCTCGTGGACCAGGGCCTCCTGCCGCGAGAGGAGGCGGCCGGGCTCGCCTGGTTGTCGGAACATGGACAGACGCCGGCGCTCGTGCTAACAGCCTCGGTGGCAGAGGTCGTCACGGCAGCGGTGGAAGGCGGCGCGGATTTCTGGCTACCGCGCGAACTGGCCCTCGACTACCCACCCCTGCTCGTTGCCGGTCTCGACCAGGCCCGCCGTACCGGCGACCTGCGGCGCCGACTGCGCCTCAGCGACGCGGCACAGGAAGCTTGCCGCCAGCAGGTCGGCCGGCTCGTCGAGCTCCTATGGCGACATGTTCCCATCGACGCCCGCTCGCAATGGTTCACGCATCGGCACATGCTCGAACGTTTGCAGGAGGAAGTGGCCCGCACGGAACGGCACGGCATGGTCTTCAGCGTGATCCTCGGCGAGGTCCGCCCTCAGGAGAAGGCCACGACGAGTGGCAGCGTCTGCGCGGACCTGACCGCGTGGACGAGCGAGCGAATCCGCCGCGACAAGCGCCGCTGCGACGTTGCCGGGCAGTACGGCCCGCACGGTTTCATGCTGCTGTTGCCCAACACCTCGGCGGCCGGCGCGGAACGGTTTTGTGCACGGCTGCGCCAATCGCTGGACCACGCGGCCACGGCTGCGGAAGTGCCCCTGACCGCTTCGTTCGGCATCGCGTCATGTGCCAACCCAAAGGCATCGGTCAAGGTCTTGCTGCGCCAGGCGGAGGAAAACCTGGCAGTGGCACAGCAAACGGCCGAAGGACACGGACGGCGACTTACAACTGGTCAAGAAGTGCCTTTACCTTCTCCTCGATGAGGTCGCGCACAGCCCGAAACTCATCGGCAGACATCTCTTTCGGGTCGGGGATGTTCCAGTCCTCTCGTCGCTTCGCGCGGACCAGGGGGCACGCATCTCCGCAGCCCATTGTCACCGCCGCCTCATATTCTCCGTCCGGGATATCGGAGAGGCTCTTCGAGCCGTGTTTTGAAAGGTCGTAGCCGCGTTCCCTCATAAACTCAACGGCCCTGGGGTTCACCCGACCAGAGGGCCGCGAGCCAGCGCTGTACGGTTCGATCAGGCCCCCACCATGCAACCGGGCAAAGGCCTCAGCCATTTGGCTTCGGTTTGAATTTTCAATGCAGACAAACAGGACCCGCCTGGACGGGACCGACTCGCTCACGTGCTGGACCCCCTGCAAGGCGCGCCGGAACAGCATGCTTCATCATGGACGCATCTCCTCTCTTACACAACGTCTGTCGCCGCCAAGACGACGGCCCAGGCACCCGCCCTCATGGCGATGTCGAGCCGCTGTGAGACGGGTGCTCTCTCACGGCACCGCTTCGAGGTACTCGATTTCGGGGAAGTGCCGATGCAACTCTACCTCGAGACCATGGATCACCGCCATGAGAGTGCTGGGACAGCCGGTGCAGACGCTACCCAGGCGTACCTGAACCACGCCGTCACGCACGTCCAGCACCTCGAACTCGCCACGGTCCAGGTGGAGCCCCGGTCCGATTTCCTCCCTCAGCACCTTCGCCACGCGGGCTCTCAGATCGTCCGCCGCTGTGCTCATGCTGCACCTTTCGCGTCAGCCTTGTAGCACCCGGCGTGCCTGTTCCACGTCCTGCCGCAGCTGGGCGACCAACTCGTCTGCGCCGCGAAAGGGCCGGGTGTCGCGTAACCGTTCCACGAAGTCCATCGCCAGCGATTGGCCGTACAGGTCGCCCTGGAAGCCGATCAGGTAGACCTCCACTTTGTGTGCTTGCTCGCCGAAGGTCGGATTCGGCCCGATGTTCGCCGCGCCTGGCCAGTGTTGTCGAGCGTACTCGACCTGCACAGCATAGACACCATCGCCGGGAATCAATGTCCCCGCTCGTTCGAGGTTGGCCGTGGGAAAGCCGAGGGTCTGGCCACGCCGTTGCCCGGTGCCGACCAGGCCGCGCAGCCGATAGGGTCGGCCGAGCAGTTCCGCGGCCTCGCGCGCCGCGCCGCGCACCAGGGCATTCCGCACCCGGCTACTGGAGACCGGCACGCCGTTAAGGAGGAAAGGAGGAACGATCGCAAGCCTTAGTCCGGCCTCGTCGCACAGGCGAGTCAATGTGCCGACGTCACCCTCGCGGTCCCTGCCAAACCCGAAGTTCTGACCCTCCGCCATGGCGCGGGCGGCCAGCCGGGTCCGCACGACCTCGCGGAAGAAGTCGGGCGCTCTCAAGTGCAGCAACTCCGCAGTGGTGCGTAAGATGACCACGTGGTCGGCACCCTGACGCTGCAGCAGAGCGGCCCGGTCGGCGACAGTCGTCAGGACGGGCTGGAACTGCTCTGGCCGGAGCAGCTGGAGCGGATGCGGGTCGAATGTGACGACGATAGCAGGGCCACCGATGGCCTCGGCCTGGGTGCGCAGTTCGGCCAGCAGTGCGCCGTGGCCGCGATGGACGCCATCGAAGTTGCCAATGGCCACGGCTCCGCCGCGGAACGGGGCAGGCGGGGTTTCCTGCCAATCGAGCGTCTGGAGCGTCATGGTCTTTCCGTCACCGAGGGATGGCCCGTAGTTCTCTCCAGCTATCTTGGGGAGATGGCCCGGCGTTGGCCAGGAAGCGACCGCGCCGCGCAACCTGATGGGGCAACCGCCTGTACAATGATGAGGGATTTCGCAGGCCGGCTGGACGGTCGCTGCCTGTCAGGCCCTGGTCTGTGCATGCACGGGACCCAGTGGTGAGACGGGGAGAGGAAAGTCCGGGCTCCACAGGACGCGGTGGTGGGTAACGCCCACCGTCCGATTTCGTTTTTCTCCTCCGGGCGAAAGATGAAAGAAGGATAGGGAAAGTGCAACAGAAAGTATACCGCCTGGCGGAAACGTCGGGTAAGGGTGAAAAGGTGCGGGCGCAAGCCTTAATGTAAGAGCGCACCAGCAGCCTGGTGACAGGCTGGCTCGGCAAACCCCACCGGGAGCAAGACCAAATAAGAGGGCAGGATTGGTCCGGTCCGCCACGACCCTCGGGTAGGTCGCTGGACCGGCCGGGTAACCGGCCGGCTAGAGAAATGATCGTCCTCGTGCCGCCAAGCGCGAGACAAAACCCGGCTTACAGGCCGGCCTGCGGAATCCTTCTTTTCTCTTGACGACGCCACCGCTCGCGCAGTCGCCCTGGTCCCAACCTCTGTCAGCTGCCGCCCTGGGCAGCAGCTGCGGTGGGGCAACCGCGACAGCGAAATGTCGCGTCCTGTTTTTTCTTTTCGGGTCCCTGCCTTGCGAACTGGAACAAGCATTATTCTCGGCGTTTTCCGTATTTCTGGAACCAGCCCGCCTGACTTCCGAATTCTCGGCCGGGAGGAGTGGTGTGCTGGCACTCGCGATGCTCTATAATGCAAGGCGGCGTGATAACCCCTGATTCCACCGGATGGATTCGCGCTCTTGTCTTTTTCCTTCCCGGGAGGGGTACACCGATGAGCCAGCATCCCGCGGATCGCTCCGCGACCGCACGCAATCCCATCGATTTGCCAAACCATTCCCGGCCGCAGGACAGACCCCAGCGTCGGCAGCTGCCGCCCTACAAGGTCATCCTGCACAACAGTGGAGGGAACGATCTGATGTTCGTTATCCGCACGGTCATGGAGCTGACGCGCTTCTGCCGGGCGGAAGCCACGCACAAGATGTGGCAGGCGCACCACAGCGGCCGATCGGTGCTGCTGCATACTTACAAGGAACGGGCCGAGCTGTACGTCGAGCAGTTCGCCAGCAAAGGCTTGACTGTGAGCATCGAGGCGGCCTAACTCCACGAACGTCTGATGCGGTCGGCTGAAGGTTCCGCGTCAGATGCTGCAACGGTTATACGTCTGTCTTGAGCAGGCAGTGGAGCATGCACTCGACCGCCCTAGACAGATAATCCGGCTCCGTATAGATGTTAATGCCCAGCGGCAGGGTCAGCGTGTAGCCGAGGGCCGTGCGGATCAGTTCCCACGCCCCGACTCGCGGATCGAGCGAGCGCCGAAAGACGCCGCTTTGCTGGCCTTCGCTGATGACGTGCGCCAGCAGCCTCTCGCTATCGAGATAGAAGGAGCGCAGGAAGGCCACGATCTCTTCGTCGTCGGTCTCGACGAGAGTACGGTGCATGATGCGGAACTCGACCGCGTGTTCCCGCGTCGTGCCGAGATACATGTCAGCGATGGCATGGAGCTTGGCGAGCGGATCGGTGACGCTGCTGGTCTCAGCATGCCAGCGCGTGATCGTCGCCTCACGGATCTCCCTGAGCACCTCAAGGAAGAGTGCCTTCTTGCTCTCGAAGTGGCGATAGAGCACGGGTTCGGACACCCCAGCCGCCCCGGCGATCTTTTCGGTTGTGGTCGCCTGATAGCCGAGCGTCACGAAGAGGTGCTTGGCATGCGACACAAGCTGGCGCTTGCGTTCCGCCTTGCGCATGCGCGGCGGGCCCTTCGGTGTATCGGCACGGCGGCGTTGAGGTGCGCTCATCGGCATCCTCGCCTGGCGTCGGGAAACGAACGGTGGCGAAAGCCTTATTCTATAGGCGGTCGCATACCCCTCCCAGAGCAACTCCGAGGGCTTCTCGCCGAGAACCTCTACCAGTCCCCGAGCAGCGCATTTTTCGCAACCCTCCTATCCCCACAAAGACCGATATCACCGCCGTGACGGCAAGGAAAGGCCCATGCAGCTTCAGCGCGCGCTCAAGCACACTCCATCCGTTATTACTCAGAGATAGGCCAAACTCGCCAGGGAGAGCAGGTCCGATCGGCGCGGCAGTGGGTCGCAGGACCCAGATAGTTGAACCAGGAGAAGCATTATGAACGATTCCCGGCAACTGGCTCGATTCTCCCTGCGTGTCCTGGTGGCAGAAGACAATGCGGATGCCGCTGAGACGCTCCTGCTACTACTGCGCCATTGGGGACACGAAGGGTTCGTTGTCCCCACTGGCCTCGCCGCGCTCGAAGCAATGCGAACATTCCGGCCGGAGGTGGTTCTCCTGGACCTCCTCCTCCCCGAACTCGATGGTCACCAGCTTGCCGAGCAACTTCGCGGGCAGGAGGGCGGGGACGACGTGATACTGGTCGCCGTGACGGGGATGAGCGACGACCATCACCGCCGCCGCTCCGAGGAGCTGGGGTTCGCCGCACACCTGGTCAAACCCGTGGACCCGGTGAAACTGCAGGAACTCCTGCTGCGGTCCGCGGCGATGAAACATCGGACCTTCGCGCACTCGGTCTAGCCTCTGCAGTCTTCGGCTTGACAGTCGGTTCGGCCTCTGGCATAAGCCCTCGTCTCCTACCTGAGTAGCTATTCTTGTTTTTTCGGGGACCGGCCTGCACAGCACCAGCAGGCAGCCGGTGCGCGAGGGGGGGCACTCATGTGGCGAACCCTGTTATTGGTATGGACAGGAGCGATGGTCGTGATGGCCAGTGGCTGCGCGACCGGGCCGCTCCTGGACAACCCGATCCCGCTGAAACTTGACCCCAGTGTCACGGTCGAGAATCCCGTTTACATCCCGCTGGGTCCGCCTGCGTACAACACGGTTTATGAAAAGGTCCTGGACATTCTGGATCCCTACTTTGAGATCGCCTACGAAAACCGCTACGATGGCCGGGTCGTGACACATCCGCGCATCGCTCCCGGCCTGGAACGGTCGCTGATCGCGGGCAGTCCCGATTTCGAGCAGCGCCTACTCGCCACGTTGCAGAGCATTCGCAACTACGCGGTCGTGACCATCCAGGTGGCCGACGACGGTGGTTTCTTCGTAGATGTGAAGGTGTACAAGGAATTGGAAGACGTCCCGCGTCCAACCCATGTTACCGCTGGGGCCGCCTCGTTCCGCAGCGACAATACGGTCGATCACCCGCCCGAGGTCATCGAGGCCACCACGCAGGCATCCACCTGGATCCCCATCGGCCGCGATACCAAGTTTGAACAAGCCATCTTGCAACAGCTCAAAAAGTGCATGTGAAGGCTAACCGCGCGGTTGTACTGCCGCGACGCGCAGCGGAGGGCGAACGTCACCCGATGAGGCGACATTCGCCCTCCGTTGCGTGTCGCGACGACAAAGGCCTCAGCTCACCGGTTCGAGCTTGAGCGGCAGCTTGACGGTGAAAGTCGAGCCCTTGCCGACGAGGCTCTCAACGCGGATGCGTCCCTGGTGCTGCTCGATGATCTGCCGGCACACACTCAGGCCAAGTCCGGTGCCGCCGTGGCCGTGCTCGTCCGGCTCTTTCGTCGTGTAGAACGGCTCGAAAATCAGCCGCAGTCCCTCCGGCGCAATGCCGACGCCGGAATCGGTCACGCAGATCTCGGCCATCTGCGTCTTCAAGTTTTCGCGGACTTCGAGACACAACCGGCCACCGCGCGGCATGGCCTGCCGGGCGTTGATGAGGAGGTTGAGGAGCACCTGTTCGATCTGGGCAGGAACCACAGGGGCTTTCGGCCGGCCCTGGAATTTCTTTTCGAGTTGGATGCGGTGCTTGCTCAGGTCCTTCTCGGTCAGGACCAGCGCCTCCTCGACCAGTGAAACCAGATCGGTCATCTCGCGCTGGGCTGAACCGTTGCGAGCGAATCCGAGCATGCTGTTGATGATGGTCGCCGCGCGGTGGCTCCCTTTGAGAATCTTCTCCAGGGCCTGGGTGCGCGAAGCCTCGTCGACGTCGGGCTTCTGAGCCAGCTTGGCATAGTTGATGATGGTGGTCAGAATGTTGTTAAACTCGTGTGCCACACTGGAAGCCAGGGCCCCCACGCTGCTGAGGCGCTGGGCCTGCAGCAGTTGTAGGCGTAGTTGATCCGTCTCGGAACTCGTAATCATTAGGTCTTCGCTGGTCATGCGGTCGCTCCCTGCGCTGTCCAGATTATGCGGGCAATCCGGTGTCGGTATCCTGCCAGTTTGGATCCTGTGTGGTCAGACCAGGTGGGACCAGGGCGGACTGACAGCAAACCACCCCTCACCCTGACGGAAAGACCACCGGCGGCTGGCCAGCATTGTCTATCGACTGCCGGCCGCGAGTCTCTTCATCGGAAGTGCTTGCCGTTAAACGTATTAAGTACACAAGCCCGGGGACGGCCGCAAGCTGCGCCGATGCGGCGAGCGCCGAGGGAAAAGGCAAACGGTGGCCATCCGCGCAGCCGGGGACGACCGTGCGGCCTGAAGAGAGAGAACGCCGGTAGAAAGGGAAACCCCACTGCCCGCGGAAGCGCTGCCTCCGCGGGCGGTGGGGTAGGACGTTCGCGCGGCGGTAGGCCGCCCGTGACTTCCATGCTGCCTCCGCCGGCGGTAGGCTAGGACTCGCAAGGTTTACACCAGCTCGGCGGTCGGCTGGGCGCCGCCGTCGATCATGGACGTGGGTCGCCCGGTCGGATCCCGGTATTGCAGGTCGAGCGGGATGCCGGGGACGTGGAAGATGATAGCTATCAGGTGCTGTGGCCCTAGCGGCGTGCTCTTGGGCACTTCCGCCATGGTGGTCGATTCGCCGATGGTTTGGCCCATCTTCAGGCCGCCACCCGAGAGCGCCAGCGTGGAGAGGGGCGCCCAGTGATCGCGGCCCGCCCCGCCGTTGACCCGTGGCGTCCGGCCGAACTCGCCGGTGATGACCAACAAGACGTCTCTATGGAGGCCGCGCGCGGCGCAATCCTCGACGAAGGCCGCCACCGCTCGGTCCACCTGCGGGGCAAGGTTTTTCATGCCCGGACCGACCTGGCCGTGCATGTCCCAGCCACCGAAGTGAATCGTCACAAAGCCGACACCCGATTCGCACAACCGTCGGGCCATCAGCATTTGCTCGCCAAGGCATGGGCCATAGCGATCTCGCATCCGCGGATCCTCGCGGTTGACATCGAAAGTGTTGCGCGCCCGGCTCATAAGCAGGTCGAACGCCTGTGTCTCGAAACTATCGAGACCTTGCATGAGGCCGCTGCGATGGACGGTCCGGTCGACAATATCGAAGGTCTTGAGGAGAGAGCGGCGCTCGGACAGGTTGTCGAGCGCGACCTTCAGATTCATATTGCTGCGGGCGTTGCCGCCTGTGTCGAACGGGGCATAGGCGGAGCCCAGCCAGGCGGGGCCGTCGCCGAGGGTGCTCCCGAGACGGACGTAGGTCGGTAGGCCAGTGACAGGATTGTTGGGACCGCGGTAGCGGGCGAGGATGGAGCCGAAGCCGGGCTTGATGGGGGCCTGGCCGTTGTCGGCAGGTGGGAAGTTGTAGTTGGTCATTACTCAGTGAGTGCCGCCGCCGTGGCCCGAGTTGTTGTGGGCGAAGGAGCGGACGAGAGCCATCTTGTCGGCCATTTGCCCCATTTTCGGAAAGACGCCGCCCAGCTCGATGCCCGGGACGTTCGTTTGGACCGCGCCGATGGTGCTGCGGAATTCGGCGGGCGCCGTCATCTTGGGGTCGAACGTTTCGATGTGGGTAGGCCCATCCCCGAGCCAAGGCAGACGACGGAAGTGTTCTTCGTGTTCTTGCCGCTGGCGGCTGCAGCGGCTCGCGGCCGCAGGAGATCGGGCAGCATCAGACCGCCCATTCCCAGGACGCCGACCTTGAGAAAGTCGCGGCGTGTGCTGCCGTCACAGTTGGTTCCCTTGCGGGAATTGCACAGTTGGAACATGGATCGATCCTTTCATATGCCCGCGCGACCTTGCCGCGAACAGCCGATCGGGGGAAGGTTGGGGCTGGCGGCAAGTGGCGGGACCCCCCAGAGGATCTCTTCATCTCCAAGCCCACGCGGGTACGGAATCCCTGTCAATCCACAAAAGGGAGGTGAGCCGGTGAAGCTAGCCGTCGCGCGAGGAAGCAGGTTCCACTCGACGAGGCCTCACAAATCGTTACAATCCGCCGCCCTTGCTGGTCGATGAAAGAACCATCCTCTCTCCTCTCAATCGAGGAAGCCAATCATGAAGTCGCCGCAGTCCAGGCCGCCTTCTCCTCCAGGTCCCGCAGACCGCGCTGCCGCGCGCGAACGCCGCGGCAGCCTGTTGCCGGCGCTGCTCGGCGGGCTGCCGATGAGTGCCGCGGTGCTGGGTGCAATTCACCTCACACCGTTGCACTCCACCGCGGTCGGCCAGTACCTCAACCATCCGGTGGAGTGTGTCGAGGTGACGATGTTTTGCTGCGCCCTCGCCGCGCTCGCGGCGAAGCTGTGGCAATCCCTGCGCGAACGCCGCGCCGGGCGCCAGGAGCTTTTGCCCATCTGGGACGGCCGGCCCGTACCGATCGTTGAGGCCAATCGGCTGCTTGCGGGACTGAGCCGGCTGCCGGCGCCCGTCCAGTCCACACTGCTTTGCAAGCGCGTCTCAGCCGTACTCGACTTCCTGTGCCGCCGGGGTTCCGCCGCCGACCTGGACGACCACCTCCGTGCTCTCGCCGACACCGACGCCATCGCTCAGGACAGCAGCTATTCCCTGGTTCGTTTCATCACCTGGGCCATCCCAATCCTCGGCTTCTTGGGCACAGTGTTGGGCATCACCGGAGCCATCTCCGGCGTCACTCCCGAGAAACTCGAGAACGACCTCAATCAGGTCACGGATGGCCTGGCCCTCGCTTTCAACGCCACGGCCCTCGCCCTGGCTCTGACGATGGTGACGATGTTCCTCACCTTCGTGGTGGAGCGCCTGGAGCAAGGCATTCTCGAACAGGTTGAGCGTTTCATTGACCGGCACCTGGCCCATCGTTTTGAGCGCGTCAGCGGCGCCGGCTCCGAGATGGCCGACGTGGTACGGCAGAACAGCACCGTCCTGCTGGCTGCCATGGAGCAACTGGTGCGGCAGCAGGCCGAGGTGTGGGCGCGCACGCTTGAAGAGGTGGCGTATCGCCGGAACGAGGAAGACAAGCACCAGCAGCAGCGCATCGCCCTTGAGCTGGAAGGTGCCATGGAACGGACGCTGCGAAGCCATGCCCAGCAGGTGGCCGGCTTGCAGGAAGTGGCGGTTGAGGGAAGCACGCGCCTGCTCGAACAGCTGGCGAACCTGGCGACGACGGTGCAGCAGACCGGACAGCAGCAACAGTCCGCCCTCGTGCGGGTTGCCGAGGTCATTGGGGAGCTGCAAACGGGCGAGAAACAACTCGTGCGCTTGCAGGACACGCTGAACCAGAACCTGGCGGCTCTGTCCGCGGCGCAGACGTTCGAGCAGGCATTGCACAGCCTGACGGCTGCGGTCCACCTCTTGACGGCCCGGGCCGGCGGCGAGACCCGACCGAGCCGGCTCGGCACACGCGGCCCTGGGACGGCCGCCTGATCGGCGAGTGACAGCCGCCTGTCATTTGTACCAGGCCCGGATGAAACCATGCACACACGAAGACACCTCAAGCCGGAGACGTTTCCGTTCCTGGCGGTGTTGCTGTGCGCCATGGGCTCGCTGATCCTGCTGCTTCTCGTCATGGATCGGCGGGCCAAGGCCGTCTTTCGAGCGAGGGCTCTTCAGGTGCTGGCGAGAATCACCGAACGCGATGCCCAGGCTGACACCGCCCGGCAGGCCGAGTGGGAGGGCCGCCGTCAGGCCCTGCACGCCGAACTGGACCAGGAAGACCGCGCGGTTGAAGAACAGATGCGTGCCGTGCAGGGGCAAATGGCGCAGGTGGCGGCGAACGTCCGCGCCGAAGAGACGCGCCTCCAGGAAATGCGCCAGCGATTGCAGCAGGAGCAGATGCAACTGACCGGCGCGGAGCGCGCGATCGCAGCGGAACGCAGCGGCGTCGGTAAGGTGGAACAGGACACCACCGCGGCGCGGGCGCAACTGGCCTGCCTGACGCACAACCTGGAACAGCTGGAGCGTGCGCTGGCCGATCTGCGCGCAGCGCGCCAGCGCGAACAGCAGACATACTCCCTGGTTCCCTACCGCGGCAAGCACGGCGACAATCGCCGGCCGCTATACCTCGAATGCAGCGGCGCGGGCCTGATCTTTCATCCAGACAAACAATCGCTTGCGGGGCCCGAACTTACCCCTGCCGCCATTCGCGCCGAGGTGGAACGACGCATCGCGCGCCAACGGCAGGCACTGGCACCGGCCACGAGCCAATCTAACAATCCGCCCTATCTCCTGTTCCTCATTCGCCCCGATGGCATTAACCGATACTACCAGACCCTTGCCGGCCTGAAGGGATTGGAGATTGATTATGGGTATGAATTCGTCGAGCGCGACTGGGTGCTCGACTTTCCAGTCGACGATACGACGCCGGCCGGGCAGCCGTGGATGACGGCTACCCATTCCGACGTTTCAAAGCCGCCGCCTACCGATCCGTCCCGCCGTGGACCGCGGGGAGTGACCTTTAACCAGGCAGGCGGTGCAGGAGAGCCAGGAGCATCCGCGGGAAATCTCCCTGGCGGAGGAGTACCCGCTACCGTACCGACGACCGGCGCACAGAGCACGATCGCTGGGAGCCTGGAGAAGAGTGGTGGCCCGGCAGCGCCCGGTAGTCTCGGCGGTAGCCCTGCGTGCGCAATTCCGCGACCGAACACCGGTCAACCTGGAGTACTCTTCGCTCCCGGCACGGATGCTGCTCGCTCCAGCGCGACCGGCGAACCGAGGGAGCCTGGCGTCGGCGGCCCCGCGGGAGGTGTGGCACCGTCCCGAACCGAAGGTCCAGCAACGTCCGGCTCCGCGGAACAGGCTGGGACGGTGTCCAGCCCCGCGTCTTCTCCGTTCGGGTCCCCGGGGAATCGGGCGTTGGCGGCGCCGGGCGCTTCCGGCTCGGCTTCCCCGGAAGGCAGCGCCCAAATGCCAACCGCAGCCGCTGCTCCCGCCGGAACGCGCGGGTCAGGACGAAGCAACTCCGGACCGGATGATGAGCAGACGTCCACCGCGCCTGCGGGCATGAGCATTTCTACGATGCCGAAATTGCCCGGCGCCGTGGAAAAGACCGCGCACGCGGAACCGATCCGGCCTCGCCTGGTAGGCAATCGCGACTGGAACCTGCTCCTCGAATGCCGCGACGCCGCGGTTATCCTCTATCCAGGTGGCCGTCGCTTCACAGTCCAGGCACTGACGACCGACGCCGCCACGACCCGCGCACTTGTCGAGACGGTGCAGCAACTGATCGCGCATCGTCAGGCCACGGTTCGGCCGGGGGAACCGCCCTATCGGCCGCAGTTGCGCTTCCTGGTCCGACCCGATGGCGTGCAGACATTTTACCGGGCCTATCCCTTGCTGGATAGCATCGGCGTTCCCATGCACCGGCAGAACCTGGAGCAGGACGAGGAAATCCACTAGGGCTGCCAGGATCGGCCCTGTGTCACCACCCAAGGACGGATGGCCATGTACCGGCGCCGCCGCCGCAAGCACGAGATCGGCTTCAGCTTCGACTCCTTCCTCGACGTGGTTACAAACGTCGTCGGGATCATCATCCGTCTGATTCTCGTGGTCTGGGTCGGTGCCCGCTCCTACAGCACCCTGCACCTAACGCCACCGCGCGCAACTCCCGCAGCCGTGGCGCATGCCGACGAGCTCTTGCCCGCCGACCCCCTGCAGGCCGAGCTGGCGCAGCACCGGCAGGAACTGGACCGCTTACAGGCCCGCCTGCTGGAGCAGCTTCGCCAGCTGGTGCGGACGCAGGACGGCGTCAAGGCCACAGCCAGTGAACAAAGCGGGTTGAGCGAACGGCGCCAGCGGCTCGAGCAGGAACGGGTGCGCACCCAGCAAGCTGCGGCGGTAAGCGGCCAGGCGCGTCAGGCTGTCGTGCTCTCCTCCGCGGAACTGCGCCGCCGCTACGATAATCTTACTAAAGAGATCAACGAACTAGAGAAACTGCCGACGGCGAAGAAGGTGCTTCGTTACCAGACGCCCGTGAGCCGGCCGGTCCACACCGAGGAACTCTTCTTCGAGTGCAACCACGGTCGCGTCGCCTTCATCGATATCGGCACCCTGATGGTTGAGGTGGGCCGCGACCTCGACGAGCATGGCAAGGCTCTCCGGACGCAGTGGCAGCTCACTGGCCAGGCGGGTCCCGTGGCAGGATTCCGACTGCGCTACTTCGTGGACCGGGAACGAGGCACGGGGGATTTGCTGGGCGACCAGGCCGCGCCGAATCCAGAGAGCAGCTACCGCGCGGCACTCAGCCGCTGGGAGATCGAGCCGGTTCAGGACGTCCGCGGGGAGGCGGCCGACGCCGCCCTGGCGACCGGTTCCGAGTTCCGGCAAATCGCCGACACGATCGATCCGCAGCAGACAACCGTGACTTTCTGGGTGTATCCCGACAGTTTCACGTTGTACCGGCGGCTGCGCGATTACCTCTATGCGCGGGACGTGATCGTGGCCGGTCGCCCATTGCCGGATGGGATGTCGATTGCTTCCTCGCGCCAAGGTACGCGCTCGCGGGGACAATGACGTGGTCAGGCGATTCTGCCGCACGCTTGCGCCGCCAGGTGCGCGGTGGCGCTGCGATTGGCCTGAACCTGACACCAGCGCGCCACCGGCGCGGTGGCCCACGTCAGGAACAGACCCGGCCGCGACCACGAACGCAACGCCACCACGATACATCCTGTCGTCTGGTCCTTTTCGACGCTGAAAGTCTCCTCACCGGTTTCCGGGTGTCCAGCCAACGTGCGATAGGTGAAGCCACTCCGCCAAAGATCGCCGTCTCGCCCGTCGAAACAGGCGACCACGCGACTTGCAAAGAACAGGTTCACGCCTGGAAGGAATGGATAAGAGAGACCGACTGTATCGCCTACCTCCACGGGGATGCGGCGCAGCACCGGCGTGGCGAGACCTGGCGGGAAGATCCGGAAAGCACGAATCGCCACGGCAGCCCGCCGGAATGGTCCGTCCTCGTCAGGCGGCCCCGGTTTCTCCTGGGCAACCTCGCGCGCGAACGCATCCCGGCGATCTCCGGGTCGTGGACCCGCCTCGACGCTTTGCTCGATCGGCTGCTTCTCCCAATCCTCCAACCGCGGCCGCTGCCCAAGTAACGTGCAACACACTTGCATCGGTATACCCTCGGTTAGAGTCTTGCGGGTTCGCTCAGGTTCCAGGCCAGTAGGCCCGCCAGTCCGAACCCCACCGCGTTGACCGCGCCATGGTAGGGCAGCATTTCCGGGATGTCCAACCAGGGCAGTCCTGAATACCGACCCCAGGCGTAGACAATCGCCAGCATCATGCCGGCGAACAGGGATAGGCCAGAGATGGCGATGAGCAGACGTGGCAACAGCGTCCCGCGCCGCAGGGCGAGCCGGAGTTGCAGTAGCGCTGTCAGCAGACCGGCGCTCGCCAACCAGGTCGCAGCCCAGGGTTCCAGGTCGCGGAAACCGAGTTGCGTCAGGTTAATTCCGGCCGCCACCAGCGGTACGCCGATGATCCCGCCCAGGAGAGCGACGCGGGTAACCAAGTCACGGCACTGGCGGCCGCCGAGCCCGGACAGTAAGGGTAGCACGAAGCCGGCGTAGTGGAAATGGACGGCAGTCAGCAACACGATGAGAGCGCTAAAACCCAGGGGCTGGACACCCCAGCGCGACAGCAGCACCCAACCGCCAGCGATTGCGAGATACACTCGCCCGGTACTTATCGCCAGTTCTTCCAGTGGCCGCAGGCCACGTCGCCGCAGGCGGACCAGGCCGCACCCGGCGATAAGGAGAGTGACGATGACCCAGGGCAAGGTCAGCAATGCCGCGGATCGACCAGGCGCCAGGGTAAAGGCTGCCACCAGCACTAGGGCCGCCGGCAGCTGGAGCCAGGCTGCGGCGCGACTCAGCCAGACAGCCGCTCCCCGGTCTGAAGAGGCGATCGCTGCCAGTCCAAGAGGAACCACAACCAGGGGCGCCAGCAGGAACAACGCGGTTTCCAGGTGCGGCTGCATCGTCCATGCCGCCACCCAGGCGACCGCGCCAACTGCGGCGCTGGCCTGATGCAACGGGCGCATGCCGGGACCGGGTTGGATTGGGAGAGCGGAGAGCATGGCGGTTCTCATCAGCGCTTTTCCTGGTTGCTGACCACCTGCGCAACCGCAGCGGCACGGGGCTTTTAACCGCGGGACGGGAATAGATGGCGGCGGCGTTCCGTCAAGCGGCATCCCGACGCTGTCCGTCGGTCCGCTCGAGCGGGAAGGCGGCTGGCGCACGCGCAGAGGCTGGCATATGCCAGCGTGCGCGCAGATGGGTGACCAGCGCCAGTGGATTAGTCCTGGGATTGAAGAGAAACAGCGCCAGCAAGCCCAGGATCAAACCTGTCGTGCCCAGGGTCAGGCTGTGCTGTCCTCTGAACAGACCGACCACGTTCCTGGCAACGCCGAGGAACGGCACACTGAGGCCCAGCGCCAGTGGCAGTAGTTGCAGCACTCGCTCGCGGGGCCCTCGTCCGGGGGCGCGTCTCCTCAGAAGCCAGCGCAGCAATCCAGAAACCACAAGCATGCCCGCGCAACTGCCGCCCAGGACCGCGAGATGCTTGGCCTTTTTCTGCTTCGGCCCGGCTACCGGCAGGCTGCTGATCCACTCACGCACCGCCGCGGTGCCCTCGACATCCTGCAGGCTGCGCCCCAGTGGGGGCATCCGGATCGCGTCGCAGCTCTTCAGACGGCAATACAGAATCGACTGGGCATCATTGCGCGGCGCGATCGCGCGCGCGTCCGCGACGCCAAGGTCCGCATGGACCGGACCGCCCACGATGTTTTGTTCCGACAGCGGTGTGTCAAAACGGGCATCGAACATGGCATGGGCGCCATTCGGCCGATGGCAGTGGGCGCAGTTGACATCGAGGTACGACCGGACGCGCTCGCTGAGCTGAGCGTTCTTGTCACTGATCTGGACGAGGCGCGAATAACCAACAAGGTTGTTCTCATCGACCGGCGGCTCGAACAGGCCGAGGTGATTCCAGGTGCGCAATTGGTTGTCGCTGACGCCGCTGGCCGCATCGCGGTAGTCGCCGTTGAGCTGTCGGGTCTTGACGCCGAGGATGTAGCCGGCGTTGGCATTGTGACAGGTCAGGCATTCCTGCCGGCTCGGATAGTACCATTGCTGTTCGCGATTGTTCGTCAGGTGCCGCAACGTCACCGTGGCCGGCGCCACCCCGGGAGCCGTCGCCGCCGCCAGACCGACGTAAACGGTCGCCGGCAGGTGCAAGGTGGAAGTGCCGAGTGGCGTCCAGCGGTAGCCGTCGCTGTCGACATACGTGCTGAACCTGTCGCCTTGCCTCTTGAGACGCACCCAGCCCGCCGTGGCGGGTGGGCCTTCCAGGGGGCGCGTCTCGGTGCGACCCTCGGCCTGGCGGCGCAGGCGCTGCGCGTACTTTACTCCGCCGCGTGAGGGAAGCCTGACCAGTGCCGCGACCTGCCGGCTGCCGGGTTCCAGCGACTCGCGCACCATCAGCCCGGTCCAGGCCTCGGCCGGCACTTCTTGCAGGCCGGCCGCGCAGACCTTGACATCGAAGTCACCCGCGCGCTCTTGCCACGCGAAATGGCAGCGGTCGGCCGTGCCGCCAATCTGTCCGCCGGGTGCCACGACTGCGCAGCCGTCGGCCGTGGCGTGGTCATTGCCTGCGCGCATCGGGCCGCCGACCTCCGTGCCGGTCAGGCTGCCGATCGGGGCCGCTGTCGAAACCGTCAAGTTCTCCGTCAGGGAACCTTCGAGTAGTTCCGCTTCGCTGCCATCGGCGCGCCAGCGGTAGGTCACGCCGTAAACTGAACCGTCCGGATCGCGGACGAGCAGGCGAGTTTCCAGGCGCAGGCGCGTCCGACAATTCACCTCATCGACAGGCAGTTCGAGATGCTGGACCAGGACGCTGCCGGTCGGAAAGGTCCATTCCCCGGTCGGCGCAAACCGGATGCGCTCCGGGGGTGCCGGGGTCGGCCCACTGCAAGGCAAGGCGATCCAGTGCTTCTTGACGGCGCCATCCGCGAACGACGCGACGTTGAGCTGATAGGGAAGCAGGCCCGGCCGACTCGTCAGGGTGCGCACGTCGGTGAAGGTCCCGGTCTCCGAGAGAAGACGGGGCAGCGGTCGCGGCGGCGCCAGGGGCGCTGCCGGACTACCGGCACGGGCTAGTTTGAATATGAGGCCGCGTGCCACCTCGCAAAAGTAGAGTTCGCCGTCCCGGTCCATGCCGAAGCTCGCGAGCAGGTTGGCGCGAGCCGGCAGGGTACAAAGTTCCTCCACGACCGGCGCCTTGCCTTCTGCGTAGGTCATCGCCCAGATTCGGCCGCAGCCGTAGTCGCCGAAGATGTATTTACCACCCAGCGCGCCGGCGTGCTGCTTGCCGTGGTACACGTAACCGCCAATGACGCAGCGGTTGCCGTTCGTGTGCGGGTATTCGTAGAGCGGCGGCTTCTCCACGCCAATGATCTTCACGGGTCGCAGCGCGAACTCCGGTCTGTCCGCGGTGCCTTCCTTGTAGCACCACTGGTAATTGCCGCCCTTCTCGATCAGGTCGATCTCCTCTCGGGGATCGGCGCCTCCATCGCCGACGTCGCCAACCCAAATTCTCCGCGTTGCGGCGTCGTAGGTCATCCGATGCGGATTGCGCAGGCCGAGGCACCAGAATTCTTCGAGGACGCCGGGTACGCCGACGAAAGGGTTATCGTTTGGAATCCAGTAATGGGCGGTCTTGCCGTTGGCCGGCTGGCGTTTCGGCGGATGGCTGTGCGCCGCGTCCATCGCCACGTCGATACGGATGACACCGCCGTACAGGTTTCTGTCGATGCGCTGGCAGTTGCCCAGTTGGCCGCCGCCGCCGCCCTCGTCTCCCAGCGACACGTAGAGGAAACCGTCCTCCGGATGAAAGAACATGCCGCCGCCGGTGTGGAAGAGCTGCCGATCTTCCTCCTCGATCAGCACCAATTCGGAGTTCGGATCGGCGGTTAGCGAACCGTCGGCTACAGTAAAGCGCGACACCCGATCCCAGGTCGGCATGTCCGGCACCGGCGCAGCGGGCGCGCGCACGGGGTGTTCGGAATAGTTGTAAATGATGTAGAAGTAGCCGCGGTTCGGCGAGCCGGGTTTGCCGAAATCGGGATGGAAGGCCAATCCGAGGAGGCCGCAGTCGGAACGTCCCTGACAGCGATCCTGAATATCCAGAACTGTGGTGACGGCGGCGGTGATTGGATCGTTCTCGAAAGTCTTGATGACGCCTTCGCGCTCCAGGACGTAAAGGCGGCTCGTCCGCGGCGCGGCGGTCAGAAACGTCGGAACATTAAAGGCAAGCCGAGGAAAGGCGTTGACGGCTATCCACTGGCCCGGTTGGACGGGCAAACTGGACGGCATCGCGAGGAACGCCGGCACAGGCGGGCGCGCGGCCAGGACGGAAGGCAACGGCGGTTGAACGCCAATCGCGGCCGCGGCGAGGAATAGCATCGTTGGGACCGGCATCCAGCCGGCCAGCTTGGACCGATTCTCAGGTGGACGGATCATACCCGCCCGGAGGCGCGTCCCTGGCGCAGCCATGCCTCTTCTCCCACGAAATCGCTAGCTGGTAGAGGTGGCGCATTGGCTGTCGCCGGGTCGCCGTCGAAGATGTGAATGACGGAACCCGGCTGGCATCCCTGCGACGCCACGGAATAGCCCCCTATCCAGATCGGTTGGGTGAAGGGTGGAACTTGAAATCGTTTTTCGTCTTGCGAATGCTTCGGCCAGCCAACTCGCGCCAAACGGGCGGCCCGGTATTCCTCAAGCAATCCCATTTATCCGCGGAGCCCGTCTGGACTGCGAAAACCGTTCATCGCTGCTCTCATTCTTTCTGCAGGACGCCCACGTGGCCTTGAGGCCGCAGGTTGCCCAATCTAGCATGGGCTTAGGCCACCGCTGCGGATTTCACGGGGAAGCGCGCCTGGACCAAGCTATCTACCCATCTGATGAAAAGGAATGGCCATGAGCCCCCTCCCCTCCCCGCCCGTCCTTCGATCGGCGCGTCGTTTTGTACCTCGTTGCGAAGCGCTGGAGGAACGTTCTCTCCTCAGCGTCACGGTCACACCGTTTCTCGACGGCTCCGTCCTGGTTCGCGGCTCCAATCGCAACGACCACATCGTGGTCGAGGATGACGGCAGCAACCGCATCAACAACGTCATCATCATCGTCGATAAGCAAATGTTCGTCCCGGGCATCGCGGTGAACACGGTTCGCATCCGAACGCGCGCCGGCGACGACACCGTGAACTACTCGCTGAACGGAGACCTGCAGGCCGGCGTGGTGCGAACGATCAGGGCCAACCTGGGCAACGGCGCGGACCAGTTCCAGACCAGACTGAAGCACAACCTGCTGGCCAGGTCGAACCTGTCGCTGATCGTGAACGGCACCACGGGCAGGGACGTGATTGGCGTGACGGCCATGAATCCGACCAACATCGCCACTGGGGCCACGCTGAACCTGAGCCTGTCCGGCAGCAGCGGGCCGGACAACATCAGCGTCAACTACGATGGCCAGCTGGCAGGCACGCTCTCGTTGTTCGCCCTGGGCAAAGATGGGGCGGACGAAATCGACGCCGCGTTCCTGCTCGAACCAGGCAGCAGCGGCACGCTGGCAGCCCAGCAGATCGGCGGTTTTGGCAACGATCGCTTCTTCTTCAGTGCCCGCAAGGTATCGCTGCTCGACTCGGGGGGAATCATCGCCCAGATTGACGGCGGGCCAGGCCGGAATCGTTGCAGCACGACAGCCAACGTGACGAGGACTCACTGCACGCGTGTAGTCTCGTTGTGACCCGCGGCGCCAGCACGGGCGTCTGTTCTCTCTTACTGGTGCGGCGAGTTAGTTGACCACCGGCTTCAAGCAAGAGGACAGGATCTGGTACGCGCCGTGCAGCGCGATGATGGCGGCGACCGTTCCAGCAGCAGCCGAATCGCCTCCACAAGCCGACGCGCGGTGCTCGCATAGATCGGTAGCGTGGCGCCGACCTCGTCGATGCTTCGGGCCAGTTCGTCGAACGACTGCTCCTGATTGTGCAATTGACCGTCCAGATTTTGTGTGAATTGCGGCAGTCCCTCGGTGAACTCCTCGGTCAAGGCCAGCGAATCGTTCAAGGCCGCTTCATACTCCTCCCGATGTTCGAGGACGTGCCGCATTTGTTGCTGCGTCGCGTGCAGCAAAGTCGCCGAGCGCGTCAGCGTCTTGCGCAACTCCGGCCAGCGCGTGGCGGCCCGGTCGAGGCTCTTTTGCGCTTCCCGCATTGCGGCGGCGACGTCCTTGAGCTTACCCGTGGCGCGGAGCATACGGGACAGGTCGGACCCCAGCATCGGCAACTGCTCCGCCAGGCGCGCGGCTTGTTCCGGGATGTTCTTCAAAAGCGGCTCGACCTTGTCCTGCTGGCGGAGCGCGTTAGCGAGCGCCTCCCGGCTTCTGTCTGCCACTTTCCGGCTCTCATCCAGCGAGGCTCGCAGCCGCGGCAGTTCGGTGCCGAGCGTATCCATTTCCTTGCCGGCCGCGTCCAGTCCCTCGGCGGCCTTGCGCAGCCCCTCAGCGATCTCCGTGCCCTCCGGCCAGAATGCCTTCTGGGAAATAGTGGGCTTGACACCGTTGAGGGTCATCACTGGGTAGGTGTAGCCTGACAGCTTGCCGACCCGGTCGGCGCCTCGGTTGAGAGCGTCTTCCAGACCCTTGACCCCTTCGCGCATGGTGTCGAACTTCTCCATCTTGAGGGCGGTGTTCATCTTCGCGAGACCGTCGCTGAAGCGCGCCAGACCGTCGTGAATCTCGCGTGCCGCTTTCAGATCCAGCGGCGCTTCCTTCAGTAGGGCAGCGAGATTGGCGGCGTCGGCGCGCAGCGCCTCGGTGGAGACATCGAGCTGATCGGCAGCGCGGCTGGCGGCCGGGGCCACTTTCTCCTCGAGAAAGTCAGCCGTCACCGTGAGACCGTCGCCCAGCTTGCCGATGTTGTCGGCGTCGAGCGTGTCGGCAAGGCCCGCCAATCCCTCGGCCACGTCGCCCAGGCTGTCGCTCATCGTCCGGATCGTGTCGAAGTCGATGTGCTGTGCCTGCATCGTGCGCGCCACGGTGCGCATCTTTGCTTGCAAACGGCCGGCCGCTTTGCCCAGTTCCGGGCGGCGCAGGTCGTGGACCTGGTCGCGCAGCAGACGTACCTGCCGGCCGGTCCGCTCCGTAACCTGTTCGACGTTGCCGAAGCCATTATCCACCTCGACCGTGCTCGGCAACTGCCAGCCGGACACGAACAGGACGACGGCCACGGCCAGTTCCAAAAGGCCGAGGATCGAGAACAACGCCCGGCGCATGATCGCCACCTTCGAGAGATGAGAAGGGGAAGCTATCTCTGTCATTGTAGCGGCCAGAGTCAAGCGCGAGCGAATGAGACCGGGACAGACGTCCATTGCCCCGGCGAAAGGCGTCCGTTACAAACAGATGGTGTGCCCGTCCGCCCTCACTCTCGGGATCGAGCAAACATGGCCCTGCTGCTCCGCATCTATTTCAATGCCGTCTTCGGGGCCCTCGGCGGCCTCATCGGCTGGATGCTGTTCGGCGTTTTCGGCAGCAAGAACCCTGAGCAGCCGTGGCAGATGGCCCTCCTCGGCGGCGCCTTTATCGGCGGCACGATCGGCTATTTTCTCGTCAGCGTCGAGGCGATCCGCGATCGCTCGCTCGTCCGTTTCTGCCGGCTCGCCTCCTATGGCGTGGTCCTCGGTGCACTGGGCGGCGCCGTGGGCATGCTCCTCGGCGACGAGGTCAATTACCAGCTCGTGCGGATGCTTGGCACCGGCCGCGCCGGCATGCTCGGCCTGCTCGCGCTGCTCGGCAGCATGTTCGCGCGCGGCCTGGGCTGGATGCTTCTCGGCGTCGCGGTCGGTCTCAGCGAGGGCATCGCCGCCCGCTCGCTGGGCAAACTCAGTTATGGCACGCTCGGCGGAGCTATCGGCGGCTTCGTCGGCGGCAGCTTCTTCGGGCTCTGCTACCTTGAAACCGTGGCCAGCAGCAGCGGCGACTCGCTCTTCAAGTTTGTCTGGGCCGCAGTGGGTCTCATCATCCTCGGAGCCTGCATAGGCTCGCTGTCCGCGCTCGTGCAGGGCGTGTTACAGCCGGCGCTCGTCAAGGTGGTGCGCGGCTGGCAGGAAGGGCGCGAGTATCCTCTGTTGAAAATGAACAATTCGCTGGGCCGCGACGAGGAGGCTGACATCGCCCTGTTCCGCGACATGAAGGTCGAGAAGAAACACGCCATCATCCAGCGCGAAGGACACAACCGCTTCATCCTGGTCAATACCAACTCACCGCCAGGGTTCACGCTGGTCAACGATGAGCCGGTGCCGCATTGCCGCGACCTGAAGGACGGCGACCGCATCCAGCTCGGCAACGTAATCCTGCGTTTCCATCTGCGGACCGCCCAGAAGCAGAAGCCACGGTCGCAGGCGCGTCTGGCGGGCGTTTCGGCGCAATCCGTAGGCAAGACTTGATCGTCCCGCGCGTATGCTCTATCCTGCATAACAATCCGTGTACGGAGCGAATCTCGTACGGCGTTGTCATCCATGCCGCAACTCGTCTGTCCTCGCTGTCAGCGCGCCAATCCCCATGAGGCGGGCTACTGCCACTTTGATGGCACGCCCCTGCGCCTCGCTCCGGGGCAGCCCACGCGCCCGCCCGGACAGTTGCCCCACGAATTCGTCTTCCCTTCGGGGCGGGCCTGCCGGAGCTATGACGAGTTGGTCCACGCCTGTCAGGAAGAGTGGGCCGACGCCCGCCGGCTCCTGGTGCAGGGGGTCTTCGGGCAGTTCCTCGCAGGGGCTGGTCGCGTGGACCTGGCCGCGGCCGCCCAGAAGGCGCAGGCCCACGCGGACCCCGACATGGGGTTGCACATCTTTCTCACGGCCCTGCCCGCCACCCGCAGCGAAGGGCCGCGCCTCGAATTGAAACCTCGCCGCCTCGTTCTTGGGACGCTGCGGGCCGGCGAAGCGAAGCAAGTGCGTCTGACCGTTAGCAACAGCGGCAAAGGACTTCTCCACGGCAGCATCAGCCCCGCCGAGGGCAATTCCTGGCTGCGTCTCGTCGGCCCCGAGGTCAACGGCGAGGGGCATTGCACGGTAAAGACGGCGCGCGAACAGCAGGTTGTCCTGCATGTGGACACGCATGGCTTGCCCTCCGGACAGACGTTCAACGCCAAGCTGACCGTCATCACGAACGGCGGCATTGTCGAGGTGCCGCTGTCGATGGACGTGGGCGCGCTGCCATTCCCGAAACCGCCCTTCCAGGGCGCGAACAACCCCCGTGCGCTGGCCGAGCGCATGCGCGCCCAGCCGAAGCCGGCGGGACCCCTGCTGGAGAGCGGTGAGGTCGCTCGCTGGTTCGCCGCCAATGGCTGGGTCTACCCCGTGCCCTTTGCCACTGCCCGAGGCGTTGCGGCGGTGCAGCAGTTCTTCGAGGGCATGGGCTTGTCCAAGCCGCCGCCACTGCAACTTTCGGAGGCGGAGGCCCATTTCATTTGCGTGCCGCCCGAGGTGGCACAGGGCCAGGTGACGCTGCGAACGCCTTCCCGCAAATGGGTCTATGCCCAGGTGGAAAGCGATGTGCCGTGGCTGCGTTTGCAGATGGCCACGGTCAGCGGACCCCAGCAGACAGTCGTCGCCTACGAGGTCGATTCCAGTCTCATGGACGAGGGGCGCATCCACCAGGGCACCCTGCAAATCCTGGCCAATGCCGGCCAGAAGCTGGCGCTGCAGGTTACGGTCGATGTCCGCCGGCCCCAGGAGCCATTCACGCGCCGGCTGCTCCGGCCGTTCTTTGTCGGCGCCCTGCTCGCTCTTTTCTTTCGGCTGCTGCTGGTGGGGCCGGCCGACCTCTATGCCCGCGTACTGGCCGTGCCCGCGCAGGCTGGCGCACCCTCGTTCGACACCTGGCTGCACTCACCGCTGGCGCAGCTGGACCTGGCGGGGCCATTCGTGAAGCACTTCGTGCTGGCGACCTGGTGGCTGGGAGCGGTGATCGGAGCGGTCGTACTCTGGCGACGCGGCAATCGCTGGGCTGATGTGCTGTGCGGGATTATTGCAGGCGCAGTAGCCGGCGTTCTGGGCAGCGCCACCTTTGCCTGTTTACTGCCGTGGACCGATGCCCCGTCGCGGGGAGCGTGGCGCTTGCTCGGGATGGTGGTTCAGCCCATGGACCTGCCCCCCACGCATTGGATCTGGACGCCTTTGTGGGTCGTAGCGACGGTGGCTTGCTGGGCGCTCCTTGGCGGTGGGTTCGGCTTCGGCCTGCGCCTGGCAGGGCCACGGGGCCTGCGCGTGCTCTCCTGGCTCGGCGCGCCCGTGGGCTGGGCTGCCCAGGTGGCAGGCATGCGCGGCATCGCCGACTTCTTCGCCATGAGCTGAAACGTCCCTTCAGCCGCGTGGTGGTCTGGCGCCCGAAATGTCTGTTGTGCCATGGAAACCGCTCGCGGCACTCGTGCGGAAAACACGGAAAAGAGAAACTGCGGCAGGCTCGTATGCACCATCAGGCAATCCGGGAAAAAGCAATTGCCACCTTGTTGCCCCGTGTGGTGTGATATGTTAGAACACGGCTACCGAGCCTATGCCCTGTCTCGGCGAGTTTCTCCGGCACATCGTGCTGGTAGTTAGCGAGGCGCTCCCAGTTCACTTGTTGCCGTGGAATGTCCCCGGTCCGGGTCGGGGATGCTTGACACCAATGAAAGGCGAAATGCAGCAATGACCCCATCGCAAGCGAAGATTCACATCGAACGGATGATGCACCGCAAGTCGATCGCGATCCCTGGCGAATCCGCTGCCAGCTACGCCCTCATCAAGCTCATCCCCAGCGGCATTACCGCCAAGGCGGTGGGGCTCAACCTTGCCCTCGTCCTCGACGTCAGCGGTTCCATGTACGAGGAGGACGGCACCGGCATCAGCCGCCTCAATCGCATCCAGAAAGCCGCCATGTCCGCCCTGGATCGCCTCAAGCCGGACGATACGCTGGCCATCATCGCTTTTGCGCACAACGCCCAGGTCGTGCTGCCGCCGACCGCGCTGGCCGAGAAAGCCAAGATCGAGGACGTCATTCGCCGAATCGACCTGTTCGACGTCGACCCAGGCGGGACCTCGATGGACCAAGGTATCGAGATGGGTTTGGCCGAGGTGATGAAGAACGTTGCCGCCGGCCGGCTGTCGCAGGTGGTCCTTCTGACGGATGGCGAGACCTCGGGAGAGCAGCAATGCCGGCAGCTCGCCCAGGACTTCGCCCAGAAGAAGGTTCGCTTAACGCTCATGGGCGTCGGCACCGAGTGGAACGCCAGCCTCATCAAGGATCTGGCACGGCTCGGCGGAGGCGAATGGTACTACATCGACGTCAACGAGGCCGAGGCGGCGGAGCGGGTCTTCCTCAAAGAGTTCGAGCACCTGGCGGCAAGTGGCTTCACGAATGTCGAAATGTCGATCAAGCCGTTCAAGGACATTCGGATCAAGCGCGTCCGCATGGTGGTTCCGGAGATCAAGGACCTCAAGGTGACGGAAACCGAGGGGCAGCCGATCGTCGCCTCGCTGGGCACACTGGAGAGGGACAAGACGAGCCGGTACATCCTCGACCTGAGCCTGCCGAAGCGGCCGGACGGCAAGTATAACCTCGCGCAGATCGAGGTGTCCTACGACCTGGGGAATGGACGGCGCGAGAGCACGGCGACGCTGCTGGAGATGGAATACACGGCGGCGGGCCATGGCTACATCAACGCCGAGGTCGCCCGGCACATCGACGAGGTTCAGATCTTCGAGCTGAACAAGAACCTGCAGCAGGCCATCGCCAGCAACAACGCGGAGCTGGTCAAGCAGGTCGCGCAGAACATCGAGAAGAAGGGGGAAGTGATGGGGCCTCGGGCAGCCAAGAAGACGATGCTGGCCCGGCAGGTGCTCCAGGAGCTGAATGCCGGCGGGCGCGTGTCGAAGAAGACCCAGCTGGCCGTGGACGACGTTGCTCGCCTGGCCGAAGAAGCGCCGGCCGGCTAATTCCTGAGTGTCTCTGCGACGCGGGACCCTCATTTCCGTGAAACCTGATTCTGACAAATGTGGAGGTTTGGCCTCATGTTGCGGTGTCCTTTTTGCCATTTTGAAAACGAAGACGGTGCGCTGTTCTGCGAGCAGTGCAAGTCCGATTTGGGGGGCGTCGAGCAGCCGATCGTAGCGGCGCCCGTTGCCGAGGCAGCGCCCGTTGCCGAGGCGATGCCCGTCGAGGCAGTGCCCGTCGAGGCAGTGCCCGTCGCCGAAGCGGTACCCATCGCCGCCGAGGCAGTACCCCTCGAGGCAGCGGCGATTCACGTGGCCGAGTTCGCCCCGCCAGCCGCGTTCGCCATGCCGATTGTGGAGGCTACTCCCTTTACCGAGTCGATTCCGCAGGCGACGGAAACGACCCCAGCGACTCCGGTCGCCGAGCCGATCCTCGAACAGACGCCTGCCGCCTCCCCCGCAGCCCCAGCCGAGGAAGCGACCCCGGTCGCTCCGGAGCCGTTGCCCATCGCGCCGGCCCCGGCTCCAGCGCCGGTCGCCGCGGCGCCCGCGCCACCACCCATGCCGTCCGCCGAGCCTGGTGTCCTGCCCGCCGGGGCTCAGCCGCGTCTGGTCGTCTTGCGCGGCCTGAAACGAAATGTGGAATATCCGATCTACGAAGGCCAGAATTTCATCGGCCGGGCCGATGAAAAGCCCGTGGACATCGACCTGGAAGACCAGGAGCCGCCGGACCGCATCTGGTCCTCGCGCCAGCACGCCGTCATCACCTTCGAGAACGGCCAGGTGACGATCGAGGACCTGAACAGCTCCAACGGCACCTTTGTCAACCGGGCCAAGATCTACCCAGCTCAGCCGCGCCCCATCAATGTCAACGACGTCATTCAGATTGGGACCGTGCAGCTGAAGCTGATCGTATAGGAAGAGTGGCGCGCGGTGAGCCAGAATACTTCTTGCTCGCCGCGCCACTCCTCACTCGCCGATGGGTGGGTCATGGCGCAGACTTGCAGCAAGTGCTCTCGCAGCAATCCCGACGAAGCTTTCTACTGTCACTTCGACGGCAATGTCCTGGCCGGTCATGCACGCAACGGCGGCCCGATCTCCATCGCCCATCAGCCGTTCCTGAGCCCGTTCATCTTCCCGTCCGGGCGGGCGTGCCGCAACTTCGACGAATTCGCCCTGGCGTGCCAGGACGACTGGTCGGGCGCGCGCGATTTGCTCCAGCAAGGCTACCTCGAAAACTTCCTTTCCGGCCTCGGCCGTTCCGACCTGGCCCTGGCTGCCCGGGAGGCAGCGCATTTCCCCGACCGTGACCGCGGCCTCGATCAGTTGCTGGCCAAGATCCCCAACCAGGTGCTGGAACCGCCGAAGCTCCGCGCCGAACCGCTCGAGCTGAACCTGGGAACCCTGGCCATGGGCCAGGAACGCAAATTCGAACTGTGCCTGGAAAACCAGGGGATGCGGTTGGTGTACGGCTCGGTCACGGTCGACGATTGTCCCTGGCTGGGCCTTGGCGACGCACCGGGTGCGGCGCAGAAGCTCTTTCAGTTTGGCAGAGATATGGTGATTCCCGTCCACGTGCGCGGCAAGCAGCTGCGGGCGGGCAACAAGCCTTTGGAGGGGCGGCTGGTCATCGACTCGAATGGCGGCACGTTGACCGTGGTCGTGCGCCTGGATGTGCCGATCAAGCCGTATCCCGACGGTCCACTGTCCGGCGCCCGCTCGCCACGACAGATCGCCGAGAAAGCCAAGGCGGCGCCAAAGGACGCGGCAGTCTGCTTCGAGAAGGGTGCCGTCGCGGCCTGGTACAAGTCGAACGGCTGGACCTATCCGGTCCAGGGGCCTCCGGCTTCCGGGCTCGGTGCGGTGCAACAGTTCTTTGAGGCCCTTGGTCTGACGCCTCCGCCCAGGGTCGAGATCAACCAGCGTTCCGTCGCTCTGCAGGGCAACGTCGGCGACCCGCTGCGCCATGTCCTCGAAGTGTCGAGTCCAGAGAAACGGCCGGTCTACGCCCACGCTACCAGCGATCAGCCCTGGTTGGAGGTCGGCCGGTCAAAGCAGACTGGACGTGCCGTAGCCATCCCCTTGGTGATTCCCGCCGTCCCGAACCGGCCCAGCGAAAGCCTCACCGCCAGGGTGACCGTCACCTCGAACGGCAACCAGAAGTTCGTTGTGCCGGTCACGCTCACCATCGGCGAAAACTTCAATTTCACCGCCGCGGAACCGATCGCCTCCGCCCCGGTGGTCAAACGGCCCGTCGCGCAGCCCCAGCCCCAGCTGCAACCTCCGCCGCCTCCGGCAACGGCGCCGGCGAAGACGCCGGTGCTTTCGACTGTCAGCACAGGCTTTGGCATCGGCCTCGTCAACCTCATCCCCGCCGGCCTGCTGGCCGTGGCGCTGCTGGGCGTCCTGGCCTTCGATCTGCTGTCCCGCGGCGATGGCGGAGGCGGTGGCACGGGGGACCTGGCGACGACCGAAGATTTGCCTTACACCGATCTGCTCGACACGAAACCCCGGCTGGGCGTCGAGTTCAACGCCAAGAAGCGCTTCGGCATCACCATGATTGGCGAGCCGGATCCGGGCAACCCGAAGAAACACAAGCGCTTGACGTATCAGGAAGACGGCAGCAGCAACAACACCTGCGTGATGCTGGATGGGCAGGAGCACCTCTTTGGCCAGGCGCCCGGTAAGTGGGCGCCCGGTAAGATGCTGGAGCGAGCGAAGCACCGCTTCCGCTGGACCTCGGTCATGAATTATCCGGAGAAGGTCGAGGTCGCGCAGATTGTCGAGATGGTGCCCGGTCGGTCGCGCCTGCTCGACACGGTCCTGGTGCGCTACGTCATCGAGAACAAGTCCAACAACACGCCGCGCATGGTGGGACTGCGGGTCATGCTCGACACGTTCATCGGCGCCAACGACGGCGTCCCCTTCCGGATTCCGGGTCGGCCAAACTTCCTGGAGACGAAGGAAGATTTCGACCAGAAACACATTCCGGTCTACGTTCAGGCGTGGGAGCAGGCGGACCTCAAAGACCCCGGCACGATCGCGCACCTGGGGCTCAAGGGCATCGAGTTGCCGGGTATCGACGTCGAGCCGATCGAGCATATGCTCATCTGCCACTGGCCGGGCAACAGCGAGGTGCGCTGGAAGTGGGACCCGACGCCGATCAATGAGCCGCCCGATGGCAAGGATTCGTGTGTCGCGCTTTACTGGGCCGAGCTAAAGATGCCGCCGGGAGCGCGCCGCGACATGGCTTTCACTTATGGTCTCAACGCCATCTCCAGCAGCGAGACCGGCAACTCGCGCCTAAGCCTCACGTCCGGCGGCTCCTTCCGCCTCGGGGGTGAGTTCACGCTGACGGCCACGATCAAGGCCCCACAGCCCGGTCAGAAGGTCAGCCTGAGGCTGCCGGCAGGGTTGAGCCTGGCGGGAGGCGACCTGGAACAAAAGCTCGGCGACGGTGAGTACACGCAGGCCTCGTGGCGCATCCGCAACCGTGAAGCCGGCGACCACCTGCTGGAGATAACGTCGGCCGGCGTCAAGGAACCGTACAAGGTGCGGATCACGACCAAAAGTATCTTCGATTAGGAGGGAATCTCTGGGTCGCTTGCGAGATCGCGGGCCGGTTTCTTTCTGATAAGAATCTGTTCCGTAACCCCCTCGCACCCGTACTCGGAGGCGAGGGGCTTCCGGAGCAGTCGCTAAACCGCAAGCGGCTGGATGGGAAATCATGTCGTTCAGGCTGTTCATCTACTACTGTGCCATCAGCGGCGGTTGGGCGGCATTCCTCGGCTGGGGCCTCGGCCAGGCCCTGGGGGCAGCGGTTCCCGAGTCCTGGGGTGCCGAGGCGCACGCGTTGTTCCGCGCCCTGATCCAGGGCCTTTGCCTGGGTGCCACGGTCGCCTGCGCCCTTGGCTTCGTGGACGTTCTCTGGACTCTGGGCGGCCGGCAAATGAGCCAGGCCCTCCTCAAGGGCATGGTCGTCGCGACGATCGGACTGGTCGGCGGGCTCATCGGGGCAGGCGTCAGCCAGGCCGTCTACCGCATCACGAATCTGGAGTTCCTTACAATCTTCGGCTGGGCGCTAACCGGGCTGCTCATTGGCGCCTCGGTCGGGCTTTACGACGTGTGGATACGCCTGCTGCGGCGCGAAAACATGAGCGGTTCCCTCCGCAAAATCCTCAATGGCGTGCTGGGCGGTTCCGTCGGTGGTCTTTGCGGCAGCCTCCTTTACTGGGCGATGCGCCTCGGCCTCAGCGGCGTTTTCGGCGCGCTCGGTTCACTGTTTCACTCCAGCAAGTCGCCCGACGAGTTCAAGAGCACCAGTGCCTGGGGCTTCGTGGCACTGGGTATCTGTATCGGCCTGTTTATTGGCCTGGCGCAGGTGATCCTCAAGGAAGCGTGGGTGCGCGTCGAAGCGGGCTTCCGCCCCGGTCGTGAACTCGTGCTGTCCAAGAGTGAGATCACCATTGGCCGGGCGGAGGGTTGCGATATCGGTCTCTTCGGCGACAACGGCGTGGAACGCAACCACGCCAGCATCGTCCTCAAGGGGAATCGCTACCTGCTCGCCGACGCCAACACGCCGGGCGGCACCTACGTGAACGATAAACGCGTTACCGGACCGGCGACGCTGCAATCGGGCGATCTGATCCGGATCGGCAAGAGCTTGCTGCGCTTCGGCGAGCGACAGAAGAAGCAGTAACGAGTACCCGGTACTCCGCACTCCGCACTGAGAAAAGCCATGCCTCAAGTGATTCGTTGCCCGCACTGCACCAAGCAGATGCAGATCCCGGACAACGCGGCCGGTAAGCAGGTCCGCTGTCCGAGTTGCAGTCGGGTGTTCGCCGCCGACGCCGCGCCTGCCCGCGAGCCGGTCGGCAGCCGCGTCGCGGCCAGCGCGGCGCCCGCACCGACCCCAGTTCCGCCAAGCCGACCCCTCGCGCCGCCGTCGAAACCGCCCGCGCCGGCGACGCCCACCGAGTGTCCCGCCTGCAAGTCGGCGCTGCTCCCCGGCGCCATCGCCTGCATGGATTGCGGCTACCTCCTTCAGACCGATACCGGTTCCTCAACCGACGAGGGGGCGCCGAACCTCTGCATCAACCCGGCCTGCGGCGTTGCCAACCCGCCGGGGGAACGTATCTGCCAGCGCTGCGGCAACGCCCTGCCGACCTCCGCCGGCACGATGATCAGCAACCGCTATCGTATCGAGAAGCTGCTGGCCATGGGTGGTTTTGGCGCCGTCTACCTTGCCAGCGACACCAAGAGCAAAAACGTCCAGGTCGCCATCAAGGACATGATCTGCGCCGACAAGCAGGAGTTCGCCATTCGGTTGAACTTCTTCCGGCGCGAAGCCGAGATCCTGCGTTCGCTGGAGCGCCTCCCCGTCGTGCCGCGCGTCCACGACCTCATTGAGGAAGGCGACCGGGCCCACCTGGTGCTGGAGTTCATCCGCGGCCAGGACCTGCTCAAACTGATGGAAGGCAACAACAACAAGCCCTTCCTGCTCGAGCAGGTCATCGAGTGGGGCAAGAGCATCTGTGACGTGCTGACGCACATGCACAGCCAGTCGCCGCCGCTGGTCCACCGCGACTTGAAGCCGGACAACATCATGCTGCTGGACGATCAGCGCACCATCAAGATGATCGACTTCGGCACCGCCCGCGACCTGGGCCGGACGCAAAAGGACCGGCAAGCGGCCAAGACGCGGGTCTACACCGAGGGCTACGCGCCGCCGGAGCAGATC
>JRHI01000522.1_pt1 | contig 40908 bp, 39 predicted proteins | sample 215371 | NCBI WGS metagenome assembly JRHI01 (sample SAMN02929681, study PRJNA255918) | sediment metagenome | biome: cave system; feature: Ice Cave; material: Sediment; isolation source: sediment from deep within a dark volcanic ice cave with no known source of... ... | reverse complement strand
GGCATAGGCGGTGCATAGCCGGTCTCGATGGCCGCGCCTTTCGCCTTTGCAGTTGGCTGCGACGCGGCGTACAAGGACGGTTGTCACACGCCGGCCGATTGCGTAAACTTTGACTTCTTTTAAAGTGCTCGACCAAAACTCACAGGAGACTTATGTCCCGTAGGATCGCTGCAAAGATTACCGGTGTTTCGGGTTACGTGCCGCCCAATGTAGTGACCAATACCGATCTGGAAAAACTTGTGGATACAAATGATCAGTGGATTCGCGAGCGAACCGGAATTCGCGAGCGGCACAAGGCCGAGAGAGGGGTTGCGTCATCCCACCTGGGAACCGAAGCGGCCAAACAACTTTTGGCGCTCACGAAAACAAAAGCCGAAGAGATTGACCTCATTATTGTCGCCACCGTTACGCCAGACATGATGTTCCCGGCGACGGCGTGCCTGGTCCAGGACCGGATTGGCGCAAAAAAAGCGTGGGGCTTCGATGTTTCTGCTGCGTGCTCGGGTTTTGCTTATGCGCTCACGGTTGGCGCGCAATTTGTTGGCGCGGGGACGCACAAAAAAGTGATGGTGATCGGTAGCGACGTCATGACGTCGATTCTCGATTATAAGGATCGGGCCACCTGCGTCCTTTTCGGAGACGGGGCCGGGGCAGTGCTGCTCGAGGCGGCGACGAATGGCAACGAGGGCATTCTTGATTTCCATCACGACGTCGATGGATCTGGCGGCGAGCACCTTTATATGCCTGGGGGCGGCTCGCTGAATCCGCCGACGCATGAGACCGTTGACAAGAATATGCACGTGGTGCACCAGGCTGGCGCGCAGGTCTTCAAGTATGCGGTGCGGCGTATGGCTGAGCTGGCGTGCCAGTTGCTGGAGCGAAACGGATTTTCGAGCGGCGACCTTGCGTTAGTTGTGCCGCATCAGGCGAATCTGCGCATTATTCGCGCGATGCAGGAGCGGCTGGGTGTTGAGGATTCCAAAGTGATGGTGAACATCGACCGCTATGGCAACACGACAGCTGGCACGATCCCGCTAGGTTTGTGCGATGCCGTGGAACAGGGGCGATTGCACAAGGGCGACCTCGTACTGTTGATTGCAGTCGGCGCCGGTTATACGACCGGAGCCATGCTGATGCGGTGGGCGTATTAAGAATTTACGTGTGGTTTGCAAAGATCGCGCAAAGTCATCGCCCAATACCGCTGGTGCAAGGGGCGGCGACCGGAAGAGGACCTGGTGGGTCATCAATATTCAGCGCCACATGCTCGGAGTCTACTAGGGCGCGTGACGCAGAGGAACGCCGCTGTCGCGCAGGCACCTACGCAAGTCCAAACCCTCGCAGGGCGCGCACGTGATTTCCTAAACGTTGAGGTTCCGTCCAGGTCCCTAGGCAAACGATTAGCAGGAACGGACCGTGGCGGAACAAGCTAGGTTGCTCTTCATGCGATAGGCAATGAGGACGGCGGCGTAGCGGGCACACAGCATCATTTCACGTTGGCTCCAGGCGTCCACCAGGGGAAAGCGGAGCCCGGGCAGGCGGGGCAAAGTTCTGACGATATGGTAGTAAGCGGTCCCCAGCACTAGGCTTTCCCGCCATCTGCTCTGATGGGAAATGCGCGGCGTGAGGCTATGCAGGCCAGCTAGAACGGGGAATACGTGGCCGTCTACCGTAGACCTTGGGAGGCCTGCTGCGGCCAGCACCTCGGCTGAAACGGGTTCGGCCGCTATCCCAGCCATGACGGCTCGCCAATAGTAAATGCCGAATTGCGCTAAAGCCATTACCGACATCGCGATAAACATAGCGTTTGCCACCGCCTAACGACTCGACTTCTGCAAGGATGCGGTAAGCTATCAATGCTGACAATAGCTCCTCGGTACTACTCGGTGGAACTCGGACAGGCTCCCAATTCGGTATACACAACGTGTTAAATAACTTACGCTGAGCGACGCTCTTTTTTTTAAAGGAGGCAGGAATATGCGAAGGGTGTTGATTGCGCTATTTATGGTGCTGATGATTTCCTTTGCGGTGAGGATCTTGATGTCCCAGCGCGGGAACGGGATACGGGGCGAAGCATCAGCGTCGGGGGAGACGGCGCGCGTACTGCAATCGCCGGCAACACAATCGGTTAAGCCGCCAGTCGATCAGCGTTCGATGGAGCACAATTTGCGCGGATTGCTCGAGGTACAAGCTGCGGCTTGGAATCGCGGGGACATCGACGAGTTTATGAGCGGCTATTGGCGATCGCCGAAGACCGTGTTTGCCGGGGCGAGTGGCGTCCAGCGCGGCTGGAATGCTTTACTCGAACGCTACAAGCAAAATTATCCAAATCGCGCGGCAATGGGCCATCTGGCATTTTCGGAATTGGAAATTACGCCACTGAGTGTAGACGCCGCCGTAATTTTGGGGCACTGGCAATTGCAGCGAGAAAAAGATGCGCCGCATGGAATATTCACGCTTATCGCACGGCACTTTCCAGAAGGATGGCGCATTATCCACGATCATACGAGTGCGGCAGCAACTCCGCCTGCGCATTAGAGGAAACAAAATTTTGCCGCGATGAGGATCCATCGTCAGCTCATGGTGCAGGTTTCACGGGAAAACCAGCCCACGTGTTGGCCAGGCCGAGAACTTCGCGGAGCACATCCAGGGCGTCGCGGTTGTGCCGCCACCAATGATCAGGATCGAAATCGTCCGTAGAAGCATAGCGCACGATCATTCGCGGCGAATCCCCGAGTTTCTTGCGCCAAATGGCCCGTACCCGTCGAGTATGGGCTTTGGTCGTGACGATGATAAGTTTGCGTACACCTTCGCGTGCAGCTTCCTTGGCAATGACGTCCACTTCGTCGGACGTGTTCACGATGGCGGTCTCGAGGATACGAATGGCGCCCTCGGGCACTCCAAGGCGGATCAGAACGCGCTGGTTGTAGATCTCTTCCCTCACGTAGGGAATACCGAGCTCAGCCAACTCCTCACCGGGACCCACGGGGCGCGTAAGCCACACTTGCGAGGCGAAGCCTTTGCGGTAGAGATCGGCCGCTTCGCGGGCTCGGGTGGGCAGGCGCCCGCTTAAGACGGTGATGGCGGCTGCGGGCCCAAGCGGATCCTGAACCATGAGCCAGCGGCCCAAGGAGCGCACGCACCACGACGTTGTCGCGGCGATGGCGACCAATAAGAAGAAAGCAAACAGATATGGAGAGCGTCGTCGAGTGGCCATGGCTATACGTTCGAACGCTTGCGCGAAGTGTTGCCGAAATTTCCGCGCGAGCAGCGGCATCGTATCCCGCGCTTCGGTTGTGGTCAATCAGTGTGCAGGACGCTACAATCATGCGCGGTTTTTTTCGGGAGGGCCAATGCGCGCGGTTCTAACAGGCGGAGCGGGATTTCTGGGTTCGCATTTGTGCGACAGGCTGATTGCCGAGGGTTGGGAAGTGCTGGTGATCGACAATCTCGTTACCGGCGCCGAGCCTAACATTGCGCATTTGCTGGCGAACGGTAGATTTAAGATGTTGCGTACCGACGTTACGCGGCACATCGACGTGCCAGGCCCCGTGGATTATGTGCTGCACTTCGCGTCGCCCGCCAGCCCAGTGGATTACTTGAAGTTGCCCATTGCGACGCTGAAGGTGGGGTCACTGGGCACGCACAACGCGCTAGGATTGGCACTCGCGAAAAAAGCGAAATTTCTGATTGCCTCGACATCCGAGTGCTATGGAGATCCAGAGGTGAGCCCGCAATCGGAGGAATATTGGGGACATGTGAATCCGGTTGGGCCGCGAAGCTGCTATGACGAGGCTAAGCGCTTCAGCGAAGCAATTACCATGGCCTATCATCGCACCCATAACATGGATACGCGCATCGTGCGTATTTTTAATACTTATGGGCCGCGGATGCGTTTGAATGATGGCCGGGCCTTGCCGAACTTCGTGCACCAGGCGATGACTGGGCAGGAACTCACAGTATATGGCGATGGCCAGCAGACCAGAAGCTTCTGCTACGTTTCCGATTTGATTGACGGAATCTACAAATTGATGCACGCCGACGAACATCTGCCCACCAATATCGGCAACCCGCAGGAGATTACGATCCTGGAATTCGCGGAGCGGATTCGCGCCCACTTCCCGGCCGCGCCGAAGGTTGTTTTTAAGCCATTGCCTCAGGATGATCCAAAACAGCGATGCCCAGACATCCGCAAAGCGCGGCGTCTTTTAAATTGGGAACCAAAAATAACTCTGGAAGAAGGGCTGCGAATTACGCTCGACTATTTTCAGCGGCTGCCGCCTGCAGGAAGACCAGCGTAAAGTAAACCAACATATATCTGGAAAGCTTCTTAATCCATTGCTTATCGAGCGTGACGAGGGCAGGATAATTAGGGCCAAAAAAGAGGGACCCTTTCAGGTCCCTCTTGGGTTCAGCACTTTGCCCCATAGAGCCAGTATCCTGTCGAGTTAGGATACGGCCACCCCGGGAAATAAAAAACCACTCTGTCCGAGTCAAGAGCAAGCCGCGTGCCAGTTAATCACGGCATTCGCGGTACTGTTTAACCCTATCGGACCAGTCACTTAGCAATCCTTGGGAAAATCAAGACCCCGTAAACGCGGGTTTCAGTTACGGTTTCTCACAGGTTCGCATCGGGTGGGCTACATTGTTTGGAAGATGAACCGGCAACGGGTGAATCTTTAAACTGCCGTTCGATCATTGCGGCAAACATTTCATTTTGAGCCAACTGCTCGTCGGAAAGCAGAAGCTCGGGAATGGTGGCAGAACCCAGGCGGAGAATATCCGCCATGGCTCCGCGTACTACGGCGAGCTTGAAGTCGATACCCAGCTGTTCGAGCAGTTGAATCAATCCCGGCGCACCCTCAACAGCCAGGGGGCGCGTTGACCCGCCCGCGCCTTCCAAAAAATGAAAGCTCACCAGATAAACGGGGTTGTCCCCTGCGCCATGCCTAGCGATATGCAGGAAGCCGTTATGCTTCCTAATTCCAATGTCGTTGCCCGGATCTAAAGTGTCCGGTGCGGTAGCTGTCATCGAGTGAGCCTCCTAGCTGCATCCTGACGTGCTGCCGCAATTCTCGCATTTGTAGCATGCGCCATTTGGACTCATGAGCATGCCGCACTCCGAGCACGTGGGCGCGCCTTCATGCATGTCGCGTGGCTTGTTCATTGGCGATTCAGGGAAACGTGAGGGCTGGGCGGCCTCCAATGTCGAGGGAATCAACGTGGATGCGGAATGTAATCCCAAATCCCCAGCGGGGATATTGGTCAGCTTCAGGTAGTCCGCAGATATGAATTTTCCTCCGAGCCAGCGAGCAATATAATCGAGCACCGAGCTGGCAAAACGGATGTCCGGATTTTGCGTGATCCCGGAAGGCTCGAAACGGGTGTTAATCAGTTTGTCGATTAAGGCCTTCAGCGGCACGCCATGCTGCAACCCGATGGAGAGCGATAGGGCCAAACCATCCATCACGCCGGAAAGCGTTGAACCCTCCTTGGCCATCTTTATGAAGACCTCACCGGGCCGGCCATCTTCGTACATGCCGGCCGTGAGGTAGCCTTCGTGGCCGGCGACAGAGAATTTGTGGGTGATGGAACGCCGCTCCGGAGGCATCTTCTCCCGCTGAGCGCGAGCGAAAAGCTCGCGCTGCTCGCCTAATGCAAGGGGGGCCGCTGCGGGGACAGTCTCTTTGGAATCCTCTTTTTTCGCTCCGGCCGCGGATAGCGGCTGAGAGCATTTGCTGTTGTCGCGATAGATTGCAACGGATTTGAGCCCCATCTTCCATGACTCGATGTAGGCCTGCATGATGTCTTCCACGGTAGATTCCTCGGGCATGTTAATGGTCTTGCTGATCGCCCCGGAAAGGAAAGGCTGAGCCGCAGCCATCATGTGGAGATGCCCGCGCCAGGAAATGGAACGGCCGTGCGCGGTTGCCAGGGAGCAATCAAAGACCGGCAGATGTTCAGGCTTAAGCCCGGGAGCGCCTTCAATGGTGCCGTTTTGATCGATGTGCTGCACGATTTGCGATGCCGCTTCGGGTGAATAACCCAGGCGTATAAGCGCTTGCGGAACGGTATTGTTTACAATTTTAATGTGCCCGCCGCCGACAAGCTTTTTGTGTTTGACGAGCGCAAGATCCGGCTCGACGCCGGTGGTATCGCAATCCATCATAAAGCCGATGGTGCCGGTGGGCGCGAGCACGGTGACCTGCGAATTCTTGAAGCCGTGTTTTTCGCCCAGCGCCAGTGCGTCGTCCCAAGCTTGTTGCGCGGCCAGGAAGAGCGCCGGCTGAACGTTTTCCGGCTGGATCGGGCGTAGCGAATTGCGGTGCATGCGGATCACATCAATCATCGGCTCGCGATTCACGGCGAATCCCGGAAATGGACCCAACCGCTCCGCGATGCGCGCCGATTGCGCATAAGCTTCACCGCACATCAGCGCCGTAATTGCCCCGGCCATGTCGCGGCCGCCCTCGGAGTCATAGGGAAGCGCAAGCGACATCAGCAGAGCGCCGAGGTTGGCATACCCCAAGCCGAGCGGACGAAACTCGTGTGAGTTCTTCTCAATTCTGGGCGTGGGATAGCTGGCGTTGTCGACGAGAATTTCTTGCGCGGTGATGGTGACGTTCACCGCATGGCGGAAGGATGGCACGTCAAACTGTCCGTTGGCGCCCAGAAATTTCATCAAGTTGAGCGAAGCCAGATTGCACGCCGTGTTATCGAGGAACATGTATTCGCTGCAAGGATTCGATGCGTTGATGCGCGCCGTACTCTTGCAGGTGTGCCACCGGTTGATGGTGCTGTCGTACTGCATGCCGGGATCGCCGCAATGCCACGCGGAATCGGCCATGCGGTGCAGCAGATTGCGGGCGCGGAATTTCTCGTTCGGCTGGCCGTCGGTGACGTTGCGCGTCCACCAGTCACGATCGTCTTCCACGGCTTGCATGAATTCGTTGGTGACCCGCACGGAATGATTGGCGTTCTGAAAAAACACCGAGCTATACGCTTCGCCGTCAATCGCCGAATTGTAGCCTTGCTCGATAAGCACGTGAGCTTTGCGCTCTTCCTTCATTTTGGAATCGATGAATTCGGAAATATCCGGATGATCCACGTTGAGGATCACCATCTTGGCGGCGCGCCGCGTCTTGCCCCCGCTCTTGATCACGCCCGCAAAAGCGTCAAAGCCGCGCATGAAACTCACCGGGCCAGATGCAATTCCTCCGCCGGAAAGGGTTTCGCGGCTGCCCCGTAACGACGAAAAATTTGTTCCGGTGCCGGAACCCCATTTGAAGAGCATGCCCTCGGTCTTGGCGAGGTTCATGATCGAATCCATGTTGTCTTCAACGGAGTTGATGAAGCAGGCGGAGCATTGTGGCTTGGGCTGCACGCCGACGTTGAACCATACCGGCGAATTGAACGCCATCTTCTGCTCGACCAGCAGGTGAGAAAGTTCATCCCGGAAAGCGTCACGCGAATCAGCCGAGGCAAAGTAACCTCCTTCTTCACCCCAGCGAACAATGGTCTTGACGACCCGGCCAATCAGTTGCCCCACGGAGGTTTCCCGCTCGTGGCTGTTGGGCTTCCCGTGGAAATATTTGCTGGCGACAATATTGGTGGCAGTCTGCGACCAGCTCTTTGGCACTTCGACGTTTTCCTGGCGGAAAATCATCTGGCCCTTTTCGTTGCCGATCAGCGCGGTGCGTCGCTCCCATTCCACGGCATCAAACGGCGAAGTCTTGCCATCGGTGAAGACGCGCTGGAAGCTGAGCCCGGTCTTTGTTTGGGTTCCTGCCGGGGAATGTGTGGTTGCCACGGTGGTCCTCTGCTCGTCAAAACTGCCTGCATTACCGCCCAACGCCGATTTGACTGTCGCCATCCATTCCCTCCCCGGGCAATGAGGCATCCTCTAGGGGATACCCTACCATGTTACTCCCAAGCGAGGGGGCTTGGGAGACCTCGCGTCCAGTTTCGTAGGCTCGCAACTCGAAGGGAGAAGCGCGTGGGGTCCAAAATCAAAAAGCAAAAGACAGTGAAGCGCAGGGGCGTGACTTAAAGCTAGCAGTCAGCTCGACTTGCGACCCGGCCGTTCCCCAACTTTTCGATTTGAACCCGGTGAGGCTCGATGTCTCCGGCCGGCCTATTACTCTCCACACGACCGGTGCGGCGCGACCACGTTCCCCCGAATCTGGGAACGCAGTATCTTCGCGTGCGGAAAACTTGTCAAGGAGAATTGTAACACAAAGCACAAAATGTTTGGTACGCGTTGTCCAAACGGTCTACCTGTAGTGGTCCTGTTTCAATAGGTCCCAACACGAAGGGCCTTGAAATTGCACAGCTTTTCCACAAGTGCCCATCAAGAATTTTGGGGAGAGCTACAGCTGAGGATCCACGAAGATGCGAACCGTTGTTCCCAGTCTGAGCTTTTCTCACAAAGAAGTGAGGCCAGTGGGGCGCTAAGCCCGGTGCAGTGCGGACTGAAGTGCGAATAAAGGTTCGAAGAGATTTCTCCAACGTTTCCGTGTGCTTGATGACCGGTCCCTCCCAGAAAATCGGTAAAGGTAGCGTGCTCCTCCAGGTTTGATCCGCGGGGAAAAGCATGGCCATGTCCCAGAAAAATCCTTTGTTTTCGCAGCATGTGGGGGCTCCTGCGCCGGAGTGTGCTGTTAGGCTCCGGCGCAGCTCCCCGGAAACGAGATGATTTCGATCCCAGAACTGAATGACGCGCGGATCAGGGAGCCTCGAAAGCGTCATGCGGGTGGGCGGTGCCCAATCGGTTGCAAGTATGGGCTCCCAGACGACCAGCACGCGGACGTTTGACTCTGTTATTTCTTTAAGAATTTTTGCGACTGCGGAGGCCCCCCGCAGACACGTGGGTCACGTCGGGGAGAGAAGAATAAGAACGCGCGGCCGACCGCTGGCGTCATTGAAAGCGGTTTGCAGGTCGCTGAGATTGGCGCTCGTGAGCGAGAGAAGGGGCGGCTGTCCGGCGGGCGTGGGACGCGGCCCCAGAATGTTCCACCCGACTGCACACAGGGCGAGTACCAGCGCGATAAGACCGAAGATCCTCTTCATTGTTTTGCCGCATAGAAATCCGCGATGAGTCCGGCTATCACTTGAGGGAAAAAAGCCATTGATACCACAATAGCGGCCGCGCTCCACAACAATGCCCCTGCAATGGCGCTTCGTTTAATTCCGCATTGCGCTGCGTGCCGCTGTTGCCAGAATCCCGCGCCCAGCAGCAGAATTGAAATTGCCAGGAGCCAAGGACGCAGGGTTGTTGGAAATATGCTCGCACCGGCCGCTCCGAGCGCGGCCGCGAACCCCCAGGGCAGGCAGCACGCAATGGACGCCAAGGCGCTGCCGATAGCCAGTCCAGCTGCGGAAATTCCTTTAGCGGTGGTAACCAAGCGCATCAAATTCCTCGCGAAACGTTTTCAAGTATAGCCTCGCGCAGCCGGTCAGCAGAAGGCAAGCCAAGCTCTCGCGATCCGGGGTAGAGGCGGCACGTTAGACCATAGCTGTGGTTGGATGCAGCCCCTTGATCGATGTCGCAACCGTTGATGCGTATCGTGGGTGATCCGAGGAATTGTATCCGTTCGGCTGTGGCTTGATCGGCCACCAGAATTTCCGCCACCTCAGCATCAATTTTCTCTCCGGCAAGTATTTCTCGAATAAGCTGGAGCGCGCCGGCGCGATGCGGGCACTCGGGAACGGAAAATAGTTCAATTTTCACTTCGCGCCCTCGACGGACGTTATTCGTAACGGAGCGCTTCCACGGGGTCAAGCCGTGCGGCCTTTACGGCTGGCCAAACACCAAAAATTAATCCAATGGAGACGCTAACAATCAGACCCGCTGCCGCGGCCCACAGAGGCACGATAGCTTGCCAGTTCATCGCCGTGCGAATCAAAAAGACCAGCCCGTTGACGAAGATTAGCGCAATGATGCCGCCCATTCCCGTGAGGGTCATGGCCTCGAGCAAAAATTGCCACGTGATGTCGCTGCGATGCGCCCCGATGGCTTTGCGGATGCCGATTTCGCGGGTGCGCTCGGTCACGCTGACGAGCATGATGTTCATCACGCCCACTCCCCCGATTAACAATCCTATGGAGCTGAGCACAATCGTTGCCAGCGCGACGGTGCCTACGATTTCATGGAATTGCTGCACCTGCTGTTGCGCGGTCTCGATGGTGAAATTATCTTTCTCGCTGTATTTTACGTTGCGTCGCCTTCGTAGCACATCGCGTGCTTGATCAACGGCCGTATCGAGCATGGCTGGGGAGAGCGATTGGATGCGAATATTATTTTCGTAAGCGCCGGGATAAACTTTGCGAAAGGTGTAATAGGGAATCAAAACGCGGCGATCTTCATCGTCGGGACCCATGCCTCCTTTGGGTTTCTGAACCACTCCAATTACCAAAAAGGCGGAGCCATCAATAAAAAGATCTTTCCCGATCGCGCTGCGTCCGGGAAAAAGAACCGGGGCCACGTTTTCGCCGATTACCACCACTTTGTCACGATGAATATTTTCGGCTTCCGTGAAAAATCGTCCGTCAAGGATATTTGCATTGGCATACACTTGAGCGAAATTCGCAAACACTCCGCGAAAATCAATTGCCGAAACGCTGCCGTCGCGCGTGTGCACTTTGTGGATCTGTTCCCACTGGCTGATCCAAACCGTTGTATTTTTTACCGTGGGGCAGTTTGCTTGCAGGGCTTCTCCATCCTCGAGGGTCAAGGGTTTGCGAAGCCGTTCTTCTTTCGGGCGTCGTCCGTTATGGGGTCCCTGGTCAAAACGCGAGATGAAGGCGGTGTCCGTGCCGTATTCGCTCATGGCATCGGTGACTGTTTTATCGAAGCCCGCCACAATTGCGGCGACCAGCATGATCACGCTGACGCCCAACACCACGCCTAGTACCGTCAGCAGGCTGCGCAATTTGTGGGTGCGGAGAGTATCCAGCGCTTGCTTCAGATTCTCGCGATGTGACTGGGCCATGGTGTGTTCCTACGCTTCTGCACGCAGTGCCTCGATAGGATCGAGCCGCGCTGCGCGCACCGCGGGATATATACCGAAAAACAGACCTACACCGGTCGATAGAGAAAGGGCCACAACCACCGCGCTTACCGGGGTACGCAACGGCAGCGAAAGGGTAGCTCGTACCAGTTGTTCGACGCCTAATGCCAACAGAATGCCCACGATCCCACCAACTGCCGATAGCACCGCGGATTCCGTAACAAACTGCATGATGATGTGATTGCGGCGCGCGCCGAGGGACCGGCGGATGCCGATCTCGCGAGTTCGTTCGGTTACGCTTGCCAGCATGATATTCATAATCACGATACCACCAACCACTAGAAAGACGGCCGTGAGCCCCAGGGCCATGCGAAAAATGCTGGCCGTAAGCGATTGCCAAAGGCTGGTGATAGACGCGGAACCAATGACGCCAAAATCGTCTGGCGCGGAATAGGAAACGTGGTGGCGGGTGCGAAGCAGCATGCGCGCTTCGTCTTCCGATTGATCGAGCAGTTCGGCATGGCGCGCTTGCACGAAAAATGTAGCGGATTGCCGGGGCTTGTGCCATTCCTTGCGAAAAGTTCCAAAGGGAATCAGCACGAAAGTGTCCCGCGAATTCCCCAGTACGCTCCCAATAGCGGTCGCGACCCCGACAACCAGGTACGATTGTGAGCCGGCGCGAATTGTCTTCCCGATAGGGTCCACATTGGCAAAAAATTTCTTGGCGACGTCAGCTCCGATAAAGCACACCGGTGAGCGGTGCAAGTCGTCGGCCTCGGTTAAGAATCTGCCTATCGCTAAATTTATGCTGCGGATATCGGCGTAGTTCGCTGTCACGCCGACAATGCTAACGTCTTCAAAGACGGCGCTGCCGGAACGCACGTCCGAAAGCGAATTTTCCATGGCTGCAATTTGCTTCGCCGTGCTCATCTGCTCAACAAGCGCGCGATAGTCTTCGCTCGAGAGTGGCGGACGCTTCTGCGCCTTAATCCACGTGTCGAAGCTGGTGATGATTCCAAAACGGTCGACGACGAAAACGTCGGCCCCGAGGTTCGCAATTTTGTCGGCAACATAGCCGTTCAGGCCGTCCACTAGGCTCATTACCGCTACCAGTGTGGTTACCGCCAGAATCACGCCCAGTAACGTGAGCAGGCTGCGAAGCTTGTGCGCGCGCAGCGCATCGAGGGAGAGGCGGAAGGTCTCACCCAGCGCTACGCTGGCTTTGTTTAATTTGCCCAACACCTATGTAGCCTCTATTTCTATCGTCTATTTCTAAGAATGCATACGCGCATGGCATCGGCAAAGTTTCGATATCCCACTTCAATCGTCACATATTCCAATGGTTATATATATAGACGGTTTGGCCCACCATTCCGTTCCCTTCAAAAATGCCTTTTTGAGCCGTTAAGTAAATTATTGTGGCTTCGGAAGGCTTCGGGTAATGTAGCGGAGGAATGGCAGCCAAGCCTTCTTTTTTCTGGAGTTAAGAGGCTTAGGCGCGGGGTGAACCATGCATACCGAATTCAGCCGGAAGGCCAAATTTACGTCGGTATTGGGAATAACGTTGCTTAGCTTCGTTGCGGTGGCCGGTATTCAAGCGCAGACAGCGCCTTCGAGCGGCTTTCGCGCCGAATTCCTTTCCGATTGGGATGACTTCTCGAAGAAAGCCACAAGCTTGGCGGAAGCCATGCCCGCCGAAAAATACTCTTGGCGGCCCAACAAAGACGTCCGCTCTGTTAGCGAGATTTATATGCACATTGCCGGCGGGAACTTTAGCTTGCTTCGAGCCACCGGCGTACAACCCCCGGAAGGGATCGACGTTCGCGGACTGGACAAAATTACCGAGAAAGAGAAGGTTGTCGCGACGCTGAAGCAATCCTTCGAGCATGTTCGTAAAGCCGTTTTGAATACCCCCGACGCGGACTTGGAGAAGTCCATTAAGCTTATGGGAAGCAACAGCACGGTCCGCGGCGCATATTTCGTACTGGCCACACATCAGCATGAGCACTTCGGATTGGCGATCGCCTACGCGCGAGCTGCAGGCGTGGTCCCCCCGTGGACCGCCGCGCGTCAAACTCACCAGCATCAGCATGAAGAACCAAAACCCAAGCCATAATATTTCACCAAAGCGAGGCAAACGATTGCGGCCATTTCACGAGTCCATCGCCTGTGCCCGCAGGAATGGTGCTGTTTCTTCGTGGACGGAAGAGCAGCAAGGTGCGATCCGCGTTGACGTTTTTATGCCACGCTACCGGCTAAAATGAATCAAAGATATGCGGCACATTGCCGCCCTCGAGCGTTCATGCATTGGACCTCTATCCAGCTGGCGGTGGCCGCTGTCTTGGCGATTTCCCCGGGTATGCTCCGGGCCTGTGATCCCCCCAATGCCCACGACGACCGCTCGCCTTCCACAGAAGAGCAGCACCTACTACTCCGGCGCGTGATCGCCAATGAGCATCACAATGACGCTGCCAGCAACCTATTCGAGCACATCGAGCACCGCCGCGCGCGCCGGACTGCTGAAGACTCCTCGTTGATGGTTCAAGATCAAGTCTTTCGCGTGTTTCCCACCAGTACCGGAACAGATAAGATTCCCGTCCAACCGGATGGCCGGCCAGTCGATCCGGTCACTTATGCCGAGGAGCTTCGTAAGCTGGAAAAAGCGCTGGCATTGGCTGCCAACCCCAATAGTCATGCGCAGCGAGACGCCTTGATGCGCTATAACAAGAAACAAAAGGAGCGCGCTGAACTGGTCGACGCTGCACTCGAAGCGTTCATATTTACCTGGCTCGGGCGCGAAAACGTCGCAGGTCACACGCTCGCCAAGTTTCACTTGGATCCCAATCCCGCGTACAAACCCGCTTCGCGGGCAACCGGAATGTTTTCTCACCTACGGGCTACGGTTTGGCTTGATGAATCCGCAGCCCAGCTCACCCGTGTGGATGCCGAAATTTTCGAGGATATGGCCTTCGGAGGCGGCCTCTTGGCAAAAGTTTACAAAGGTGGGCGCTTCATCCTCGAGCAGGCCGAGGTCGCGCCCGGCATTTGGTTTCCTGTGCTGTACGATTACAATTTTGACGGCCGAAAATTTCTCTTCACGATGGCCGTTCACGTTCGAACCAAGCTAAAGCAGTACAAGCGCGTTGGTCCGCCGGAGGAGACGCTTGCGCTGATACGTGCTGAATTGAACAAGCTCCAGCAGGCCCGGCCCAGTCGTTAGCGCCCTCCTGCCCTAAAATAACCTCGATGCATACAACTTTGTTGTTTACGCTTCTCTCCGTTTTTTTCCTCTCATTTTCCACCAGTGATGCTGGGTCAAAGTCTTTCTTCGGCCAGGATTCCGTCCAGAATTCCGAACAGTCTGCAGTACCGCAAGCTGCCGCGTCACCGGGGCCACAAGCTCCCGCCAGGAAAAAGGCAAATAAGGTCTGGACGAACGAGGACGTTGGAGGGCTCAGAGGCAATGTATCGGTGGTGGGGGAACTACCCTCGCAGGAGAAGAGTAACCAGGACAAGAAGCGCAACAAGCTCGGGAACGAGCCGCCGGAGAAATCACCTGAGGAAACCCGCGATGCTGCATGGTACCGAAAGCAGCTTGCGCCGCTATACGCCCAGCTTAAATCTCTCGACCGGGAAGTACAAAAACTCAAAAATTTCAGAGGAAATAATGCGGCGCCAGAAGCAGGCCTCCGATATGGGGGGCGCTACAACATGACGCCGCTTGCGGAGCAGCTGAAGCAGCTCGAGTCCAGGAAGAAGTCGCTACAATCGAATATCGAAGATATAGAACGTGAGGCCCGCCGCAAGGGAATCGAACCCGGCGAGCTGCGATAGAGCATCCCCCGGTTCCGTTCCCTCATCGGCTTAGCGCTTGTCGGCCTGCCACATCGCCGTGCGCTGCGTTACAACGGGTCTTATTTTGCGGCGGCTACTGCCGTTTCTTTCTCGATGGGTGCCCCAACGAGGTTGCCCCATTCGGTCCACGAGCCGTCGTAGTTGCGAACTTTTTCGAATCCCAGCAGATACTTCAGCACAAACCAAGTGTGTGAGCTGCGCTCGCCGATGCGGCAGTAGGCAATCACTTCGTTATCGCCGCTGATGCCTTTCGCGCCATACAGCTGCTTCAGCGCGTCGCTGGATTTAAACGTGCCATCCTCGTTTACCGCCTGCGCCCAGGGAATGTTCGCCGCCCCCGGGATATGGCCGCCGCGTTGCGCCGTTTCCGTCATGCCCGGAGGTGCAATGATTTTTCCGGTAAATTCATCCGCCGAGCGCACATCCACCATTAGCGCCTTCGAGCGCTTTTCCAGGATGGCGAAAATGTCGTCGCGCTTGGCGCGTATCGCCGCATTCGGCTGTTTGGCTTTGTAAGTGGTCGCTGGGTAGCTCGGCTTATCGTTGGTCACGGGAAGCTTCTGTTCCAGCCATTTCTTTCTCCCGCCGTTCATAATCAGAACTTTTTCGTGCCCGTAGTATTTCAATTGCCAAAACGCCCAAGCAGCGAACCAATTGTTATTGTCCCCGTACAAAACAATCGTCGTATCGGCGGAAATCCCGGCGTGCCCAAGCAGTTCCTCGAATGCCTTGGGCTCGGCAAGATCGCGTTTCAGTGCGTCCTGCAATTCGGTTTGCCAATTCCACGCGATGGCGCCTTGAATGTGGCCTGAGTCATACGCCGTTGTATCCACGTCCACTTCAACAATCCGAATCTTCGGGTCATTCGTATGCGTGGTCACCCAGTCGGTGGTTACAAGCACTTCGGGATGAGCGTAATCTGCCATAATCTCTCTCCTGTTTAGCGCGCTGAGAAAATTTGTTGGGCCAAAGCCGTGGGAACAGTCAGCGGCAAAACGCATACAAACTATCAATATTTCGATACTTCTGCAATCCCCAGAGCGTCCCTGCGCTAGTTCGTTTACTACGCTGACCGAATAGGAGAAAGTTTGCCATCGCGGCTCTCCAGTTCGAGGCGCAGCAGCCAATCGTAGTGAAAGCCTTCGGCGTGCAACCAGCTTTCCAGCGCCTCGCGATCACTGGCTTCAAACTCGACCACCATCTTGCCGTCCTGCATGTTGACCAGCACTCGTTCCGTTTTTACCGTCGAGGCGGCATTGAGCTTTTCGGCGAGCGCTTCGGCGCCCTGGCGCGTCAGGCACGCAAGCGTATGCATCGTAAGATATCGTGGCATCGTGCTCCTTCCATTGAAATACACGCTGCGCCCCAGAAAAGCAAATTCGCTGGTGAGTTTTGGCCTCAAGAATTCCGCGCGGCTCCCGCCCTGTACCATCAGGCAGGTTTCTATCCGGCACAGCTGTCCCCCGGCCGGCGTCTAACTCTCCCCGTACACGATACAGTCATCCTGTCGGCTTATGCGGAGGAGAAGTATGCGAAACAAACTTATTCCAGCCATTGTGCTGCTTGCCGCCACCTCGGCGGGATTAGCCGTTTCCATTGTTGCCTATGCGCTGATCTATCCCCAGAGTGTTTTAGCGACGCGGCGCTCCACGGGCCATGGAACTCTCAACGGACGGGTCATAGGCCCGGATGACAAACCCGTCTCGCACGCCCAAATCACTTACCAGTCTTCCGCCGGCATGAAGGTGCATATCGTACATGCTGACTCCCAAGGTCGCTTTAGCATCCCTAAACTTAAAACCGATAATTACGAGGTGCGCGCGGATTCCCAGGGCTTGTTCTCGGAATGGGTGCATAACGTCCAGGTCACTTCAGGAAAAGAAAGAAGCCTCGATTTGCGCTTGGAGTATTCGAAGGCTCCCACCCTGCAAGTTGCGCCAAAGAAAAGAGCCGGCGTTCAGGCAGTCTCTTCGGGAAATAAAACACACCAACCCTAGGTATCCTTGCGTGTTAGAAGGGCGCGCCTCGCTGTCCTGATTTACCCCAGAACAATCCAAGATTCGCAAGCGATAACGTGCCACCACGGAGGGTGGGTACTAATACCGACGTACCCTTCCCACTGGGATGACTGGCCCATTGCCGCGCACGATGCCTCCCATTAATCTCGTCATAACGGGTTGGGGGCCGCGCGGGGACAGCGGCCCCGCAAAGGGTCGTGTGCGAGCTACCCAACCCGCCAAACTCCTCATTTTTTAACAACAGACCTTCTGGCCCTCGCCCTGCATCTCATCTGTCGGGACGTTCGCATGGTTTTTCTCACGATGCTGGAACTAAAAGGTATAAGCCTGTGGCACGGACTAGCACTTTTCAGGAACGCGAGACACTTGTCAGGTAAGCCTGGCGCCCCTTCGAGCCGCTTTATGAATATTGTCATTCTTTTGTTTGCAGCCGCTGCCGTTCCTTTCGCTGTAGGCGCCGAGACGGATTCTGCTTCTGCGAGACTCCACCCAGAAACGATTCAAGCCTTCCAAAAGTACGTCCAACTCTCGGATGCCGAGCGCCTCGCAGACCTCCAGAACTCCACAGCATTCCTTTGGGTTGACGCCCTTGCTGAGCCCGAGCGCGCGAAGGCTTACGCTGAATTGCGCGATGGCAAAGTGAAAATCAAGCGGCTCGAAACTCGCAGCGCAGGCGAGCCATGCCCCCACGGCTTGATTCATCACTGGGCGGGAGTGATTTTCGTTCCTGGCGCCACCCTTGGCCAAACGTTGCGGCTCCTCCAGGACTACGATCACCACGCCGAATATTACTCGCCCGATGTTCAGCAATCCAAGGTTTTAGCTCGCAATGGCGACGACTTCCAGGTATTTTTGCGCTTCCGTCGGAAAAAAGTGATCACCGTCGTTCTTAACACCGAACATCAGGTGCATTACGCGCGAATCGATGCGACCCGTGCGAGCAGTCGCAGTTCGGCCACTCGAATCGCCGAAGTCGAAAATCCAGATAAGTCTGGCGAGCGCGAGAAGACTCCCGGCAATGATGGCGGCTACTTGTGGCGGATGGAAACCTGGTGGCGAATTGTCGAGCGCGATGGCGGCACATACCTGCAATGCGAGTCCGCTTCGCTCACGCGCGACATCCCAATCGGGCTTGCCTGGCTGGTCGGCCCTTTCGTCAACAGCATCCCCCGCGAATCGCTGACGTTTACTCTCGAGGCCACGCGCCTCCAGCTCACCAAAAAACTTCACAATCAGCGCTGAGCTCATTCTCAATTTTCTCAATCTTTCACTTCTCAAATTTCACGCGCGTGCCCTTCGCATTTGTTTTTGCATGGCGGTTTCCAGCAGCTCCATCGTCGACGCGGCATTTTTCTGCCAACTGAACTTCTTCGCCGTCTGCGCAGCTCTTACGCCGACGATCCTCCGCAGCTCCGCATCCTCGCAAAGCCGCCGCAGAATCCGCGCCAATGCAGCGGCATCATGCGGGTCGCGCAACACAAAGCAGTCTGCGCCATCCTCCACGAATCCGCTGACCCCGGCCTCCGAGCTCGTCACCGCCGCAAGGCCGCAAGCCATCGCTTCTGCCACTGGAAGCGCAAACGAATCAAGCAAAGACGGACTGGCATACACATCCGCGGCGGCGTAAAACTGCACAACGTCGGGCGATGGCCCTTCAAAACGAACACGCGCGCTCAAACCTAATCGTTCGGCCATTTCACGGAAAGGTCCACGCTCATCTTGCCCTACGACCAGCAATTTTAACGCAAGCTCCATACACAAAGCCGTGGCCTCGAGCAACGCCGGGAGGCCTTTATTTTTCCAGTCGTTTCCGATGAGCAGCACCACGAAGTCATCATCGTTATATCCGAAGATTTTCCTCACGCTCGGACGTCGCGCGACCCGAGTCTCCGCATCGAAAACCGCGAGGTCAAGTCCATAAGGAATGATGGCCACATCATTCCGGCCGAAGTGCCGCGCCACGTCCGCTGCCGTACGCGGCGATACCACAGCCAGCGCTAACCCCGGTTCTGTATAGATCCGCTCCTCGAGGCCGGTAAGCAGCGCGTAATACACTTGCCGATGCACGCGGCGCAGCCATCCCCGGAAAGAAGAGGCCCCCGCTCTCGCACTCTCCCGCGACAACAAAGCTAGTTCGTGAAACACTACATGTACCGTCACAACATCCGCATCGTTGCAGTTGATGCCCGGTGAATAAACTAGATCGTACGAAAGCTTTCGCAAGTGTGAGTCGCGCCAGCGCCTTAAGCGATTCGCAGCCATCCACCACAAAAATTGTAGAAGGTGCGGACCCGGAATCGTGCCAATCTTGTGCCAGAAAATCCGTCCCGGAGCAGGCGATTTCACCGCCCCGGCCCATGGCTCGACACCCTTCAAATCCTCTACGCGCTGGCAATACAAATGTATTTCGCAGCCGTGCTCGCTCGCGAGGCGTTCCACTTGCTCAACTGTGCAGCGCTCAGTTCCGTGCTGGCGGTCCAGAAAAGGGGAAACCACGGCGATGCGCAGGGTCTTACGCACGAACGGTGCACGGCTCATCCGGCGCGCCATTTCTCGCGCCGCCTGGAATCACGAATACGGCAAACTGTGTTCGACAAACTGCACTCTCGCAATGTGCCTGCTTCTCCGCGCCCGATTCGCGCCTGCCGGATCCTCGGGGACCGCTGCTGCTGAAGCTACTGTATACTGCGTCGAATGATCTCGTCGGTGAAACTGTAACGTGCAATCATTTCTGATCCCGTTCTTCCAGGGTCTGCTCGCGGTGTTGTCCGTCTCAGGCGTGGGCAGGCTGGTAGGTCGGCCGCTGAAAGTTCTGAACCTCCCTTGGTACTGGCAGATTGTATTTTCCCTGTTGCTTGGCCAGGCTGCTGTAATCGTTCTCGTCGAATCGCTGCTTCTCAGCGGCCTCGCCAACGCCCACACTCTGCGAGTGCTAGCCCCTCTACTCATTGTTGCCGGCATCGCAGGCCACCTTTTCTGTCGCAAAATACGCGGCGGCTTCACCCTCAGCCTGTTTCGTCAAAACCAATTCATTGCGGCAATCTTCCTCGCCGCTTGCCTCACGAATCTAATCGTCTCCCTCGCCCCTTCCACCAAAATTGACGAGCTTTTCTATCACATGCTCGTTCCCAAGCGCATTGTCGAGGACGGCGGGCTTCAGTTTTACCGTCTACCTATGGCATCCGCCATCCTGCCGCAAATGCACTATCCAATCGCGTTGAGTGTGGCCCATGCCGCAGGCGCGCCCCACGCGGGGAATGTACTCAGCTGGAGTTTCTCCGTGGCGCTCATGCTCTTCGTGGTCGGTTTCTTGTATGAAGCCCTTGGCAGCGATCGTCTCGCCCTCTTATTCGGCGCTATATGCTCCGTGGGAATCTACGGAGCCGTCTGGCACACTACAGGTGGCTCTCACGCCCTCGGCGAGTTGGCGACGGTAGTGGCTCTTGCGGGTGTTTTGCGCCCGTCAATTTTATTGCCTTTGGTAGGCGCGCGACGTTATGTTCTGCTGTTGGCGACCGCCGCCGTTCTCGCCGCGGCCACAAAAATCTCAATGTGGCCTTTATGTTCCGTAATCACCCTGTTAATTGTTTGGAAAGCCGCGCAGCAGACCGGTGCATGGACGGCGGCTCCTTCGTTGGCAGCCCTTGCCCTCCTTCCATGGATGGTGCTGCACGCGCCCCTCATGATCTGGAGCTACCGCGTCTCGGGATCTTTTTTTGGCCCGGTGTTGGCCAACGTGTTCGCTCCCAGCCCATTTCCGCCCCACTTATTAGCCCTCCTCGAAGAGTTTCGAAGGATCAATCAGACCGGACTGCGCCCAACGCTTCGCTTCGCCGCGGTTGAGCTCTCTCCCCTCTTCTTTTTGGCGGTGCCCTGGGTTCTATGGACCGCCTTGCGAGGTTCCCGCACCAGCAGGCTTGTCGCGTACTTATTCGTTTTTCAATGTGCTCTGATCGCTTGGAAGCTCCCGCACGACTTCCGGTTTCTTGGTGGTTTGCAATATCTCATGCCCATTGCCGCAGCGCTTACACTCGCTAAACCGGCAGAATCGGCGCCACCTGTTTCAAATATCAACTGGGCATCGTTCGGAGACCGCCTTGTGAGGGCGCGCATCGCCATAGCCATGGCCTTCGCTTTGCCCTGGCTTGGATTGCAAATGTATTATGCGCGTCCTTTCGCGAGTGTCGTCAGCGGAGTGATGTCGCGCGATCAGTTCATCGAACATTACGTCGCGTTCGCCCGCGATTTTAAAATCTTGGATACTGCACTTCCAAAGAACGCTGTCATCTACTGCGATAACGCAACGCTCCCTAATTTTTACGCCCCGCGTCCCGTATTGCTTACTCTGTTGGATTTGCACAGCGACAAGCCCATATACCGCCTTACGTTGAAGCCTAAAGCAGATTCCGAACCCATCGACGAGAAATTGCTCCTTAGCTGCGGTGAGATGTTCTATCGCAACGATTATGCCGTGTACGAAACCTATCGCACGCCCGGTAAAACTGCGGCCATCGGCTCGCTGAAAATTCAACCCTGCCGCATCGTCCCGAGATGAAAAGCGATCAACGGTAGGAATGGTATACTCTTAGGGGAATGAGAATCCTTTCATCACTTAAAAACATGGTTATACCCCCCGGTCGAAAACCCCGGAAAGTTTTGAGCGGCCCATTCCACGGCATTGCGATGAACCTGTCTTTGCAATCTCAGTCGCAGGTTTATCTTGGCCTGTTTGAACGAGAGACCCATAGCTGGTTGGTCCGCCTCTCTCGCGGTATCCAGACGGCAATCGACATAGGGGCCGCGCACGGAGAATACACGCTCTTTTTTTTAACCAGAACAAACGCCATCAAAGTTCTCGCCTTTGAACCCGATCAGACCTGTTGGTCTCTCTTTCAGGAAAATATTAAGCTGAACGCCGCCGCCGATTGGAACGAGCACAGTCGCTTGGAACTATCCGGGACGCTGCTAGGATCTTCGAATGGTCAGAATACGATCACTCTGGATTCCATAATTATGTCCGTTCAAGCTCCGTGTCTTATAAAAATGGATGTCGATGGAGCTGAGGTGGATATTCTGAAGGGGGCTATGGCTCTAAATGCTCTTTCAGATGTTCGTTGGCTGATCGAGACGCACTCGAAGTCGCTGGAAAAGCAAAGCATTGAGGTGCTGCGTCTGGCAGGTTTTGAAACTGAAATTATTCCGAACGCCTGGTGGCGTCTGCTCATCCCCGAGCTTCGGCCTATCGAGCAGAACCGTTGGCTGGCAGCATGGAAGAAAACGGCTAAATAAAAAGTCTTGCCCGAAACCCGGCGTCACAATTCGCGGTATGTTCCCTAATGTTCTGCGGCGATTGCAGGATTTGTCAGACGGATTGCTTATCTCGAGCGGCTTCGTGTGTTGCAGCGGTTCTGTCACCTGATGAATATCTGCTGCCCGGGGTTCTGTTTGCCTCCTGTTTGGCGCGGCCCTCAAAAAACCTGGCTAATCCATATATCGCCACAATTACAATGAGAGCCCAGGACTGAAGTTGTACCGCTTCGAAAATAATAACTAAAAATCATATATGGCTTTTCCAGTTACGGCGGATACTGAAGGAGTCGCTAAAGCCGCGGCTAAAAAAGTCGCCGCTCACATCCTGGATAATTTCTTTCATCCAAATCAAGGCTCTGAACACGCGAGGATTCCTCCAATGCAAACCAATACTCGGCGAAAAGTATATCAAAGAAGAACATGTCGGGGGTTTTTATAGCCTCTAAAGTTTAGGTTTGCTCGTCTTAAGACGCTCAGAGCCAGGCGCTATGGCTCGCTACTTGCAGTAAGTAAGCGGCAAGAAACCGACTTCCAGGGGGAACCCCTCGGACATCACATCAGCAAATATTCCCTTTGCCTCCCAGCACTTTCCGATACAGAGAAATGTGATTTTCTATCATCGCTTGCTGATCGAAGTAATCGCGACAACGCTGTATAGCGCGCTGCCTTTTATTACCTACCATCGTTGGCGATCGGAGAACTGCGGCGAGCTGCGCGGCCAGGTGCTCTGGGTCTCCGGTGCGAAAACTCAGACCGGCGCCGCTCACAACTTCGACGAGGGCTCCAAGATCAGATACAACTAGCAAGTGACCGCGGGCCATGTTCTCCGCTGCAACCAACCCAAAAACTTCACCGCCGAGCGATGGCATCACAACTGCCGTTGCTCCGGCAAGTGCACGTTCAAGGTCCACGGGCGGCAAAATCCCAAAAAAGTGAACACGGTCGCTTAGATTTAACTCCGTCACCATAGATTCCAGCGAAGCGCGTGCAGGGCCGTCTCCAATTATTTTCAGTATAAAGTCTGACCCCATGGCCTTGAGCCGAGATGCTGCATGCAAGAGGACATGCACACCTTTCGCAGAGACCAGGCGGCCCTGAAAAACAAAGATAGGGGGTGTGGTGGGAACAGCACAATTCGCTGAAGTGAGGGCTATACCATGAAAAATTGTTTCGGTGCGTCTCAGATGAAGAAGGCCGCCCAGCCAGTCCGTAGGCGTAATATTTGCGGCAGCAAAGCGACAGAGCCATCGACGCGGAAATGTCAAAAGCCACAGCTTGAAACTTGCTAGCCAGCCTAACTTTGAATTGCACCGCCAGCATTCGTAATGCCGGCATGCCATAAAATGTCCCGGACAAGGCTGTTGGTCCGGTTCATAGATGAGTTGTCCATTCGGGCAAATCGCCTGAAAGCCATGATGTTCAACTATAACCGGCTTACAAATGATTAAGGCAAGCAGCAGAGGAAGAAAAGTGGGACCAGCCAGATGCACTATTTCCGCTGACCTTAAAAGCCGAACCATCTCCCACCAGCTGGGGTGGCGCACAACGCGGAATGGGAGCAAAGATTCATCGTACTGCTCAATTGACTGTGACGTTATAAGAGTGATCTCAATCTTTTTAGCATTCCTTCCTCCAGAGGAGCTTGCCAGGCCGCTGGCAAGTGACATCACGATCGTCTCGACACCTCCGATATTGGGAGCAAAGGAGCGGGTATAAATGAGGACCCTCAAATCGTCCTCAAATTGAGGAAGAAAGGTTCTTGAATGCTTCGAGTCGTGTCAGGGCCTCCGCTGAAGTAAAGTGCCATGGTGCGATCAATTCGGAAAGTCTCATCAATAGCCTTCAAAATCGGCTGCATCAGTAAAATCCTAGCATGTCTGCAGCTCGGAATCTCGGGTGTAAACATCCAATAAATCTTCAGGTAGCTCACAGGAGCGGTGCCTGCGGCGCTCGCGGCGCGATCATTCTCGGCGCCGGGCGCGAGATTGAAAAGCGCATTTCACCCAGAGTACAAACAAGGTTTAGGGCGATGTGCCGAATGAAAGACCGCTGCACGAGTCTCTACTTTTTGCAGCTCAGCGTCCGCAGAGCAAGCTGCAAACAACGGATTTTGCAATTAGGAAGTCTCGGTTAAAAGCTTGACCACCCATACTTGGACAGCAGCGACTCCGCGCGCCTTGGATCTTGCGTAGCAACATATCCGGGTACATCGTAAACGCGACGCCTAGCTTTCTGCGCTGGGGGGATAAGTTTAGGCCCGCTCAGACGCTCTTCAGCTCCGAAAATCGTGAACCCTGCCTTTTCAAGAATGCTATGCGTCTCAGCTGGATAGGGACGATGTTCTTCAAAAATAATGTCACGAATTAGGCTCAGGTCTCCAATGCCGTGAAGCGCACGTGCTTCATGGCCTTCGATGTCAAGTTTCAGCACGCCAATAGGCTTCCCTTTAATAAACTCCTCTAGGCGCACAACCTCAACAGTGATATTGCTGACCCCTTCCGTGTGAAGCTCGCATCCGCTCACGTTACCCCCATAATATTTCAACCACGCTGTGCCGCGAAAGTCGCTGACGGCCAAGCGGTAAGTCTCGATACGGGCGTGACGCTTGGCACTATTCCAGGTATTGACGTTCCGCTGCAGTATCTCGAAAGTCGGAGCATACGGCTCAAAGGCCGTTACTTTTCCAAAGGGCCCCGCACGATATGCGAGGATGCTACTCATATAGCCTACGTTAGCCCCGCAATCAACTGCTAGGTCGCCAGCGCTTGTGAGACGCCACAGAATATCCGTCGTAACAACATCATAGAGACCCTGAGCCGCCAGGGCACGTCCTACCGAATCGCCAAGGTCGACCTCGATAGCCATTCTCCAAGGAAGGGTTAGATGACTGCTTGGCTTGTGCAACTCTTTGAGAAGGCGGCTCGCCAAGCGGTGTGGACGAAGCAGGTATTGAGGTTTGGTGGGTCCTTGGAGGGTTATCACAAAAGTTCGGACCCCTGTGTATCACTCCCAATATTATCGTTTATTCTTGTTTCAAAGCAATCGCGAAGGCATGACCGTTAGTGCCCACGCTAGATAAAAAGCACGGCCACCCGGGGGTATGGAATTCCCTTATATTATCTCATAGGTAATAAGCCGAGCGAACTCGGGTACCCGCCCGCTGTTATGAGGGTTAGTACGCCCTTGGTTCCCTAGTGGGAACATGACAGAATACCAATTTAGCTTAGCAAGGACGGACGGAAGATGCGAATGCCCTCAGCCCTTCTCCAAAGAAGGGAGCGCCGCGATTTGCTTGATTCGAGCATTGCCTTGCTTCGCGGTCGCCGGGCTGGGGCACTGGCCATATTTTTATTCGCCATCGCAGCCGCTTATATTCTCGCGGGCTGGATTGTTGCTGGCAGTTTGGATAACCTATTATTTGCTACCGCCGTAATTATTGCCGGTGCCATTTCTCTCGCGACTCTCAGGAATTGGCGCATGGGTGTTTATTTATTCATTGCTTGGCTGCTCTTTGAGGACCTCTTCCGAAAATATATGGGCAATAACATGCTCATTTTCTTTGGCAAAGATGCCCTCATTGGAATGGTTTACCTCTCCTTCTTTCTGGCTTGGCGCCGCAAAAAAACCGATTCCTTACGCCTGTCGTTCCGCCTTCCATTTGGGTTGTTCTTCTGGTTAGGCGTCATCCAAGTTTTAAATCCTGCCTCTCCGCACTTAGTGTATGGGCTGCTGGGGTTGAAAGTGTATTTCTTCTATGTACCTCTCCTGTTTATCGGCTATGCCATGTTCGAGGAAGAGGAAGATTTGAACAAGTTTTTTGTCTTCAACATGCGTCTGGCCATGGTAATTGCTGTTTTGGGAATTATTCAGGCCATCCGCGGACCCGAATTTCTCAACCCCGGCGAGCTAGACAGGAATATCCGTGCGCTATCGAGCTTAACTCGATACTCGCCCATAACCCACTCTGCGGTCTACCGTCCTAATTCGGTATTCGTCAGTGAGGGACGCTTCTCAGCGTTCCTCATCCTGATGTGGTTAATTAGTTTCGGAGCGGCGGGCTATTCGGTCCTGCGCAATAGGCCCGGTCGCAATTTCACATTCCTGACCCTGGGCGCGCTTACCGTGGCCCTTGCCCTCCATGGTTCCCGAGGCGGGATTATGTGGACGGGCGGCAGCGCTCTGGTGGCCATAGCAGCTTTTTTATGGGGATCGTCTCGCAAGCAGCGCCAGGCGCGGCGCATGCTTAAAGTCATTCGTAACGGCTGCCTGATCTGCGGCATTGGATTAATTGGAATGATGTCTGCGTTTCCGAAAGAACTTGGCGCGCGCTGGTCCCTCTATTCAGAGACGTTGATGCCGGATAGCCCGGCCTATGAGTTGTCGAATCGAATCGGGCAGTATCCTTGGCAAAATTTTCTTATCACCTTTACTAGTCCCCGCTGGCCGTACGGTTACGGCATTGGTACTACATCCTTGGGCGCTCAATATGTCGCCCAGTGGACCCATATCCCCGCGCTCGCGGTCGGCGTCGAAAGCGGTTTTGGCACGCTGGTGGTCGAACTTGGAATTATGGGTCTCGTCCTTTGGTTTGCCTGGACGATCACTTTATTGATCTCTGCCTTTCGCGTAGTCCGCAGTTTGAAGCGTACCCCTTATTTTCCCATTGCCTTTTCAATTTTCTGGTTTGCCTTCTTGCTTTTGCTGCCCTTCACGTATACCGGCATGCAGGCCTATCAAAACTACGTGATGAATGCTTATCTTTGGATTCTCCTGGGCATTTTATTTCGTCTCCCGCACCTGGCTGCGCAACAACCACAAGAGCCGGCGCGTGCGCGCGCGGCTCATCTGTGAATGTAAGGGCCAATAGTAGATTATCAGCCGTGCTCTACAACAAATGGAGAACTGATCGGTCTCGCTCTTAAATCTCGCCTTGAATAAAGTTGCGCCTTCTCTTGCATTTGTGTACACTACGAAACGAAATGCGATCCATTAGCCAGAAGTCCTGCGCCCTGTGTTGTACGTGTACATGTCTTTGTTGCGCATGCGTGTCTTCTGGCACGGGGGGCTTCCGAGGCTGAAATAGTCTAAACCAAGGAAAGCGCAACCCACCGCCAGAGGATGAACTGGCTGGTGGGTTTTTTGTTTTTAGGCCCTTGTAAATTGTGAAAACGCCTTTACCGAACGGACGAATCGACCCAATGACGCTCGCAACTCCAGAAACCAAAGCACAACGCGTTAACCGCCTGAAGCGCGAAAAAAATCCCTGGGAATGCCTCGCGGAAATCCGTCAATTCGCGCGCCAGGGCTTTGCCGCCATTCCACCCGAATGGATTGGCACATACTTCCGCTGGTGGGGTGTCTACACCCAGGGAGATGGCGTGGGAGCGGTTGGCGGAAAGGGCGGCGAGGGCAACGCCGCTCCGTATTTGATGGTTCGCATGCGTTTGCCCAACGGCCTGCTTCGCTCAGAACAGCTGCGCACCATTGCGGATCTCGCCGCGCGCCATGCACGAGGCGTTGCCGACATTACCGTCCGCCAAAATCTGCAGCTTCATTGGGTAACCATTGAATCTCTCCCCGATCTGTTGGATTCTCTCCATCGCGCCGGGCTCACCACGCTAAGCTCGTGCGGCGACGTCACTCGCAATATTACCGGCTGCCCGCTTGCCGGTGTTGATGCGGAAGAACTGTGCGATGCCACGCCGCTCGTGCGCGAAGCCGATCGGCTGTTGGCTGGCAACGCCGATTTTTACAATCTTCCTCGTAAATTTAAAATCAGCATCACTGGTTGCCGCGTTTGGTGCTCGTATCCGGAAATTAATGACGTTGGGTTCACCGCTACCGAACGCGTGGTTCGCGGCCATCGCGAGGTGGGCTTTTCTCTTCGCGTGGGCGGCGGACTTTCTGCCGAGCCGCATCTCGCCCAGCGTCTCGACACTTTTGTGCCATGGCATCAGGTGGTGCCCGTCACCCGCGCCATCGCCGAGATTTTCCGCGATGCCGATTGCCTGCGCACCAGTCGCGAAAAAGCGCGCATGAAATTTCTTTTCTTGCAGCACGGCTGGACCGCGGAAAGCTTTCAGCGGGAATTGGAGCGGCGCATCGGCCATTCGCTCGATCCTGGAGTTCCTGACAACCCGCCCGACGACGTCTATCGCGACCATGTCGGAATCTACCCTCAGAAACAGGAGGGTTTTGTTTCTGTCGGCGCCGCGGTTTTGCGCGGCCGCCTGACTGCCGATCAGATGCGCTCTGCCGCGGATCTCGCCGAGCGGTTTGCCGGTGGTGACCTGCGCACTACCAACATGCAAAATCTGCTCATTGTGAACGTGCCGGAAAAGAATGGCGATGTTCTCGCGAGAGAATTGGACGGCGCGGGGCTGCCCGTTGCCGCTTCGCCCTTTTGGCGCGGCGCCATCGCTTGCACCGGCGCTGAATTCTGCAAACTCGCGATTACGGAAACCAAGGGCTTTACGCGCTGGCTCGTCGAAGATCTCGAAGAACGCCTTCCCGAATTCAGCCAGGATTTAAAGCTGCACGTTACGGGCTGCCCCAATAGCTGCGGCCAGCATTGGATTGCGGACATTGGTATCGAAGGCAAAAAAATCAAAGTGGATGGCCGTCTGGTCGACGCGTATTACTTTACCCTCGGCGGTTCAGTCGGAAAATTCGCTGCCATCGCCCGGTTGACCGGCTATCGGTGCTTGGCCAGCGAAGTTCCTGCCGCGATCGAGCGGCTGCTTCGGCGGTATCAAGCGGAGCGCTTCGCGGGAGAGAATTTGCGCCAGTTTCTGGCCCGGCATGGCGATGCCGATCTCCGTGGCTTTCTCGCCGGCGAAGAAGTCGAAGCCGTAGCTCGGGAAGTTGCGGTGGGCCCCGCGCCTCAGGGGGTCGAGGTATGACGTTGTTTCCAATGTTTCTGAAGCTCGAAGGCCGGCGCTGTCTCGTTGTGGGCGCTGGCGCGATTGCCGAGCCAAAAATTGCGAGTCTGCTGCTGGCTCGAGCCACAGTAACTGTGGTCGCGCCGCGAGCAACGCCCCAGGTGCGCGCACTCGCTCGCTCCAGACAAATTCTTTTCAGTAAGCGCAAGTATGTTCCGCGTGATTTGTCCGGAATGTTTCTTGTTGTCGCCGCGACAAATTCACCAACCGTCCACAAACAGATTTATCAGCTAGCGCAGCGTCGCGGCATCCTGTGCAATTCGGTTGACGATCCTCCACGCTGCGATTTCTTTTATCCCGCGGTAGTGCGCCGCGGCCCGCTGCAAATCGCTATTTCCACGAGCGGCGCAAGTCCCGCGCTTGCGCAGCGCTTGCGCAAGCAACTCGCGAGACAATTTGGCGTCGAGTACGCCGCATGGGTACAGCGCTTGAGCGAAGCTCGCCAAACCTTGTTGGCCACCCCAATGAGCTCGAGACGCCGCCGCCGGATTCTCCACCGCCTGGCACGCGCTGGTCCCGCGCGCATGTCGCAGCCTGCCACAGCTCGCAGGACAGCATCATGACAACGCATTCGAGCGCAACAAAGACAACGCACGCATCGCGCGGTTCAGAAACCGCCGGCCAAGTTTATTTGGTTGGCGCCGGACCCGGCGATCCCGAGTTGTTGACGCGCAAAGCCTTGCGCGTGCTGCAATCTTCCAGTGTTGTGCTGCATGACGATCTTGTCTCGCCGGAGATCCTGGCGCTCGCGAGCAGCACCGCGACAATTTACAACGTCGGAAAACGCTGCGGCCGCAAAAGTATGACTCAGGAAGAAATTAACGCGCGCATGATTGGCGCGGCTCGTGAAGGGCACACCGTGGCTCGCCTCAAAGGGGGTGATCCTATGATTTACGGTCGCGCTGGAGAAGAGCTGCAAGCCCTTCGTGCATCCGGAATTAAATTTGAAGTTATCCCCGGTGTGACGTCTGCATTTGCCGCCGCCGCTGCCGCGCAGATCCCGCTTACCGACCGGCGCTTTGCTTCCCGCATCCTATTTCTGGCGGGACATCGCTGCTCCGCGGCAAACGGATTCGATGGTTTTAAAAACGTCGCGCCGGATTCCACCGTTGTGATTTATATGCCCGGAGAAAACATTGCGCAGATCGCCGGGCAACTGAAGGCCGCGGGAATGCCGGCGGCCACGCCATGCCTGGCCGTCTCCCGAGCTTCAACTCCGCGACAGCAAATTTATCACCTCACTTTAGGCGAGTTGCGCTCCGCGCCACGTTGGCCCGCGCCGGCGATACTCATCATCGGCGAAGTTGCCAGAGCGCCGCATATTTGTTCCGCGGAAGAGATAGCGCCGCGAAGTAAAATGTTTGAAGTTTGCAGCGGATGAAATTCAATTGACGAGAGAAAATAAAATGGTCCAATTTCAAAGTTCACAAAATGCATTGCCGCTACAAAACCAATTGGCGGCGCAAACTAAATTCACAATTCACAATAAATTGACGACGCAAAACACGTTGCCTGAATCCGCCTGCGAGCAAAACTCAAAAAGAAAAGTCGTCCCGGCAAAACGCTTCGCAAATTGGCGCCGGCTGATGTGGAACTTTGCGGAAGCCTGGTACGGATGACATCGTTATCGCAACGTTGTAAAATGTTCTGGTAATGTTTAGCAGTGACGAACCGCGGGGATCGCTTCCGCGAGACAGAAATAGTTAAGGCCGGGAGACAATGCCAATTTACGAATATCTTTGCCAAGATTGCGGCGCCAGCTACGAGCAGCTAGTGATGTCCAAATCTTCAACGATTGCCTGCCCAAAATGCGAGAGCAGCCGCCACACTTTGAAGCTTTCCGTTTTTAGCTCAACCGGCAATTCTGCCAAAGCAAATGGCGGGTCCTCAAACGGTCAGTCCTCCAATGGCGAGTCGTTTAGCTCCGGCGGCTGCGGCTGCACCCCAAAAACTTGCGGCTGCCACTAAGTTGTGACGCAAGTCCCTGCAGGGGGACTGACGAACCCCAACCAAAAATTCTGAGCTTCCTGACGGGTTAACAGGTCACGCTGGCCCTGTCCGATGTTCCACGTGAAACATTTTTGGTGAGCCAATGCTCCACGTGGAACGTTTTACTCGTTCGGGTACAAAGATTTCTTTCGCGCCGCTGCTCCATGTAAATGATTGGTACACACTAACTTATGTCCACCAGGCTCCCCAAGGCTCACTTGCATTATTCCCAAAATGGTACTCAGCGACGGTACTTAGAGATGTATTCCGGCGGGTGGAGGTCTGGGAGGGCGCGGGGGTCGGTGACGGGATCTGACGGCGTGAGGCGCAGCGGGAGCACTCCGGCCCACACGGGAAGCTGGTAGTCCGCGTCGTCATCGACAGGAGCGCCGGAGCGGATTTTTGCGGAAACTTCTTCGAGCGGCAGCGACAGAACCGCAGTGGCCTTCATTTCCTGGTCGGTAGGCTTGCGAACGTCATTCCAGCGGCCATGCACGACGTGGTCGGTAAACGCGTGCAGGGCTTCCATTTTCTGCTGGGGATTCTCGACGAGACGCGCGACGCCGAGGATCACGACGGAACGGTAATTCATGGAATGATGAAAAGCGGAGCGCGCTAGTACTAGTCCATTAATTAATGTTACAGTTATACATACCTGAACACCCTCCGCGAGCGTACCCAGCATGCGGCTGGCAGCCGAGCCGTGAACGTAGAGCGTGTCCCCTACGCGAGCATATCCAGTGGGAATGACGTAAGGCTGTCCGCCGACTACAAAGCCCACATGGCAAAGAAACGCCTCGTCAAGAATTGGATAAATCGTTTCCCGGTCATACGCGCCGCGTTTTGGCAGGCGCTTTACCTGGGTGCGCTCGGTTGGAGTGAACTGGCTCATGCTCTTCAGGTTAGGCGGAGAGGGGGCAGGCCACAAGAGCCAATCTGGATGGCGCGATCTCGGTGGCACGGGTCGGCACCTATACGGGTCTCAAAAGCAAAGATGTCTACGCTTACCGCTTCGACCCGCGCGCGACGCGAAAGCCGATATATTCCGGCGCAGACGCGCAGTTCGATTTTGAATCTGCCGGGCAGTCCGCACTTCCGCCAATGGACTTTCCTTTGCCGTCGCGCGCCAAGGCCCACTCAGCGACGTTGCCGCCCAGATCGAAGAGCAATTCTTCGCCCTCGCTGCCCTTGCCGGGAAAGCTGCCGGCTTGTTTGAGTAGCGGAGCATCGCTCGTCAATTCTTTTGCTTTTTCTCGCAACTTTGCGGCGTCTTCCGGATTTGGAGGATAGCCGGCCCAATAATCCAGAGTGTTCTCAGCGTCGCGCTTTTCGTACAAATCTTTTACTTCATCTTCATAGGGTATGCGCCAAGCGTCACCGGTAAGTTTGCTGAGCCACTGGGCGTAGGTTTTGGCGTTTTCAAGCGTGATGCCGCTGGCGGGATAATTGTCCGTGCCGGAATCGACTTTGTAAGTGTGATCGAATTCGGCGTACTGCGCGCGCGTCACCTCGAAGCGGCCGATTTCCAACGCGCCGCGCTTCACAACTTCGGGAATAAGGACAGGCTTGGCGTCGCGCGCTGCGTCCTTCGCCGCGGACGTAATACCGTAACGCGTGCCATCGCGTTGCGCATGAGCGCTCTTTAGCGCAAGAGCTAATGGCGAATCCTCTTTCAGCGCTTCATTGGCGGCTTTTTCAGTCTTGAAAAGGTAGCGATCAAACCAGGCAATTTCTTCTTCTACCTTCCGCACCTGATGCGTCAGCTTGCGCGGCCCGTGCGGCTCGCCGGGAAACAGGACGAAGCGTACCGGAACTTTGTCGTAGTACTGCAGGGCGCGGAAAAAAGTCCAACTCTGCGCGGTAGGCACATTGCGATCGGCGGTGCCGTGAAAAATCAGGGTGGGCGTCTGCACGCTCTTCATTTTAAAAAGTGGCGATTTGCGAATGTAAAGCTCGGGATCCTCGAGGGGAGATTTTCCGAAGTAATAGGAGTCAAAGGATTCGCCAAAATCGACGTTGCCCCAATCGCTGATCCATTCGATATCGCCGGCGCCGACCGATGCGGCTTTATAGCGCGATGGGTTGGCAATCATCAGGCTGACGGAAAGTATCGAGCCGTTGGACCAGCCGATGGTGCCGATGCGTTGGGGATCCACTTTTCCCTGCGCGATCAGCGCGTCCACGCCTTTTTCGATATCGGGCGTTTCCAAATCGTAATACTTGCCGCAGCAAATGGATTCGACCCACTTGAGTCCGTAATTGCCGCTGCCGTGATAATTCGGCCGCAAGACGAACGCGCCGCGTTGCGTGATCAGATTTACGGGATAAGCCCAGCTATCGCCCCAGGCGTCCATATCCACGCCTGTGGGACCGCCATGAATATTCAAGACGAGCGGATATTTTTTGCCAAATTCGTAGTCATCGGGATAGTAGAGAATTCCCTCGACCTCTTCCTCCTCGGAACCCTTCCAGCGAATCACTTCCGTCTTCGCAAAGATCCGCGCGGAGGCCAATGAAGAATTGAGCGAGGTGATTTGCACCGGTGAGTGGATGCGCGTGCCATCGAGCTGCGCGCGATACCACTGGGGCATTTTGCTCGCGGTGGAATAGTCGTAGACGAGCGTCTTGCCGTCGTCGCTTAAGGCAAAGCTGCGGATGTTGCGCGCGTGCTCGCCTTCCAGCGATGCGCGGCGCCACGCGCGGTTCACCGGTTGCGGGCCGCTCTTCTCCATCATTCGGCTGTTTTCCGTAACGTAACGCGCCGGCTGGTAACGCGCGCCCGCAGCCAGCAAAGCGATAAATCCATCCGGCGTGGTTTCGAATCCCAAGCTGAGGCCATTCTCCCAGTCAAGATTTACCGGCGTGCTAGCCCCTGCCGCGACATTGTAAAAGTAAAGTTTTTCAATGGTGGCCGTCATGAAGCGAGGATCATTCGAAAAGGGGGCGATGGCGTAGAAGCCGGAATTGTCGTGAGCCCACTCGAACGCGCGCGGGAAAATTCTGCCATCGCTAAAGATTTGTTTTTCTTGTCCATTCGCCAGGGTGTGAAGAAAAATAGCATGGGGAAGCTTCTGATCCCACGCGTAATGCAGGCTGCGTTCATGCGAGGCCACGACGTATTTGGCGTCGCGAGAAACGGCCCAGTTGCCAATCCAATCCTGATTATTGCTCAGGCGTGTGATTTTTTTGTCTTTGGCGGAAATTTTGAACAGGCGCACGGGCGCGGTGTGCGGAATATCCTCGACAATCTGCGAATCGTCTTTCTTCTTTTTTACTTCCTGATCAAAAAGCGTCGGGTCTTCTTCCGCACTATAGATTATGGTATCGGCGTCGAGCCATTCGAAATGCTTGACGCCGCGCACCAGTTCGGTGAGCGGCCAAGCCTCGCCGCCATGCGCATTCATCAGCCAGATTTGCGCCGGCGCAATTTCCGGCTTCGGCTGGGGACGCGGGCGCGTGCCTAGGAATGCGATAAGCTCTCCGCTAGGCGACCATCGCGGCTGCGAGCTGGTATCGGAGCCGCGCGTGAGCTGAATCTCCTTTTTCTCGGTAAGGCTCGTGAGCATGAGATTGGAGACGCGCAAGTCTTTCTCTTTATCGCCCGTGTTCTTCACCCAGACGGCCCATTTAGAGTCGGGGGAGATGCGGAACTGGCTCGCGGTCCTCACTGAAGATAACGTCCTCGGCCTTCCAAGGCTGGGTCTTGGCCGAGGGCGGTGCGCTAGCGTCCTGCGCGGACGCGCCGCAAAGGCCCACAAGAACACTCCAGCAACAAACGACCACAATACCGCGCAACCGTTTCATCGTCATTGCACCTTATCTCCGTCTTGAAAATGCCTGATGCCGCTGACCATATTTGTTCCGCAGCAAATCGTAGCGCGGCAAAGCATAGACCAATTGGCGCGTGTTGTGTACCGTGCTATCGGAATGGCGCAGCGCTGCACGCCAGGAGCTCGATGACGGCGGAGGGGGATATGGCATTGCCGCCGTGGTGGAATGGCTGCGACGCCGGTTTTTGTGAGTTGGGTCTGGTTGCGTATTGACGCTTGGCGAGGCGTCGCATAGGATGCAGCGTTCACGCGCGCGCGCCAAGAAATGAAGGCACTTGGAGAGGAGCAGGATCCCATGAAGAGCATTCCTATTCGCAGAGGACTGATGATCGCGACGGTGGCTGTAGTGGCTTCCCTCGTGGTGCCTGGTTCTTCTGCGCAGAGGGCGCAGCAGCGCCGGGCAACGCCGCCGCCCATGGCCTCGGCGAGCGACACACCGGAGAAAACCGACAAGCCCAAGGAAGAGAAGAAGACGCCTGCTCCTCCGGAAGAAAAAACATCGCAGACCAAGCACTCGGTGCACATCGGCGGCCAGGAGATTAAATACACCGCGACCGCCGGTACGATGCTGCTCAAGCTCGAGGACGGAACGCCGCGCGCCAGCATTTTCTACGTGGCTTACACGCGGGATGACGCTCCCGACGCAGCGCATCGCCCCATCACGTACACATTTAATGGCGGACCGGGATCCGCTTCGGTGTGGCTGCATCTTGGCGCGTTTGGGCCGCGCAGGGTGCAGATGGGCGATGTGGGAAATTTACTGGCTCCGCCTTATGGGCTGGTGGAGAACGAGCACTCGCTGCTCGACGTAACCGATTTACTTTTTATCGATCCGGTGGATACCGGCTACAGCCGCGCCGTGCCGGGCGTGGCGCCGCGCGAATTTCACGGCCTGGAGGAAGACATACAGTCGGTGGGCGAATTCATACGTCTGTGGACGTCACGCAACAAGCGCTGGGCCTCGCCGAAGTTTCTGGCCGGCGAAAGCTATGGCACCACGCGCGCCGCGGGGCTTTCCGGCTATCTACAGGAACGGTATGGCATGTTTCTCAACGGAATCGTGCTCATTTCATCGATTCTGAATTTCCAGACGGCTGACTTCAATACGGGCAACGATTTGCCGTACATTATGTTTTTGCCCACGTACACGGCGCTGGCCTGGTATCACAAGAAGTTGCCGGGGGATTTGCAAGGCGGCGACTTGCAGAAGGCTATCGACGAATCGCGGCAATTTGCCGCCGGGGAATATACCCAAGCGCTGATGGCCGGGGACACGATTCCCGAAGCGCGACGCGCCGAGGTGGCCAAGAAACTTTCGCGGCTTACCGGACTTTCCGCGGAATACATCGAGCGCGCCAATCTTCGCGTGCGCATCAATCGCTTCACCAAAGAGTTGCGACGCGGGGAGCGGCTGACAATCGGGCGCCTCGATGGACGGTTTACCGGCAACGACCAGGACGCGGCGGGCGAATCCGCCGAATACGATCCGAGCTACGCCGCGATTCAAGGGCCATACACGGCAATGCTCAATGATTACGTGCGCAGCGACTTGAAATTTGAAAGCGATCTGGCGTATGAAGTGTTGACCGGGAGGGTGCGGCCATGGAGCTACGCATCGTTTGAGAATCGTTACGTCAACGTGGCGGAGACTCTGCGCAGCGCGATGACGCAGAATCCGTATCTGAGAGTATTTGTCGGCAAAGGCTATTACGATTTGGCGACGCCGTTTTTCGCCGCCGAATACACCTTCAATCACCTGGGACTCGAGCCGGCGCTTCGCAGCCACATAGCCACCGGCTATTACGAGGCTGGGCACATGATGTACGTTCATCCTGCCTCGTTCGCAAAGCTGAAGCAAGACCTCGCGCAATTCATTCGCGCGAGCCTGGCAAAGTAAGGAGGGAAGTGAAGCGTCTCGCCAAAATCGCGTTGTGGACCGCGATCGCCCTCGCCGGGGCCACGGGAATTGCCACAATTGCGATGCAGCGCGGCGAACCGCTGAATGCCACATGGTTCGTCATCGCCGCGGGATGTACGTATCTGGTCGCGTATCGATTTTATTCCGCGTTCATTGCCGCGCGCGTTCTAGCACTCGACAACACGCGCGCCACTCCTGCCGAACGCCTCGACGATGGCCGCGATTTTTGTCCCACTCACAAATGGGTGCTGCTCGGACATCACTTCGCCGCGATTGCCGGGCCCGGGCCGCTGGTTGGTCCAACGCTAGCCGCGCAGTTTGGTTATTTGCCGGGGACGCTATGGCTGATTACCGGAGCCGTGCTTGGCGGATGCGTGCAGGATTTCGTGATTTTATTTTTCTCGATTCGCCGCGATGGAAAATCGCTCGGGCAAATGGCGCGCGAAGAGGTCAGCCAGCGCGGAGGATTTATCGCGCAAATCGCGGTGCTGGCAATCATGGTGATTCTGCTGGCGGTGATCGGCCTCGTGGTGGTCAATGCCCTGAAGTCATCCCCGTGGGCCACCTTCACGTTGGCAATGACAGTGCCGATCGCGCTGCTGATGGGCGTGTATCTGCGATTCTGGCGTCCCGGACGGGTGATGGAAGCATCGGCGCTCGGCGTGATTTTAGTGATGCTTGCGGTGATCGCTGGGCAGTGGGTTGCTGACGCTCCTCAATGGGCGCGGTTGTTCACGCTTTCCGGGCCCGCGCTGGCGATTGCCATTATCGTTTATGGCTTCGCCGCATCGGCATTGCCGGTGTGGCTGTTGCTGGCGCCGCGGGACTACTTGAGCGCCTTCATCAAGGTGGGTGCGATTCTTGCGTTAGCGGGCGGGATTTTGATCGTGCGCCCGACAGTGCACATGCCCGCACTGACGCGATTCGTCGATGGCAACGGGCCCGTTTTTGCCGGCAAGATTTTCCCATTTTGCTTCATCACCATTGCATGCGGAGCGGTGAGCGGTTTCCACGCGCTGATTTCCTCGGGCACCACGCCGAAAATGATACTGCGTGAAGGGCACGCGCGCCTGGTGGGCTATGGAGCGATGCTGATGGAGTCGTTCGTGGGCGTGATGGCGATGGTGGCGGCATGCGCGCTCACGCCGGGCGTATTTTTCGCGATCAATAGCCCGGCGGGGATTGTGGGAGCGACCCCGGAAGCTGCGGCCGCGACGATTAGCTCTTGGGGCTACGCGCTCGATCCGCAACTGATGCGGCAACTGGCCCAAACTGTTGGCGAACAGACTCTGCTGAATCGCGCCGGCGGCGCGCCCTCGCTGGCGCTGGGCATGGCGCAAATTTTTTCGAGCACCATCGGGGGAACGCGATTGCTCGGCATCTGGTATCACTTCTCGATTATGTTTGAGGCGCTCTTCATCCTTACCGTGCTGGATGCCGGCACGCGCGTGGGCCGTTTTATGGTGCAGGATTTGGGCGGACGCTTGTGGAAACCGCTGGCCCACAAGAGCTCGTATACGAGCATTCTTATTTCGAGCGCGCTGATTGTGGCGGCGTGGGGCCATTTTCTTTATCAGGGCGTGGTGGACCCGCTGGGCGGAATCAACTCGTTGTGGCCACTTTTTGGGATTTCCAATCAGTTGCTCGCGGCGGTGGCCCTGGTGGTAGCCACTACGATTCTGCTGAAAATGGGCAAGCTTCGCTGGGTGTGGGTGACGCTTGTGCCCATGGCATGGATCGTGATCATCACCATGACCGCGAGTTACCAGAAAATTTTCGATTCCAATCCGCGCATCGGTTTTCTGGCATACGCCAATGCTCTTACTGCACAGCTTGCCGCAGGGAAGATCCCAGCCGATAAAATCGCGGAGGCTTCGCGGCTCATTTTCAATCAGCGGCTTGACGCGGCGGTTACCAGCGCTCTGGCGCTGATGATCCTGGTGCTTTTGGTGGAAGCATGCTGGCAGTGGTATGCCATCCTCAGCCGCCGCAAAGTGGCGGTTCTTCATGAAGCGCCTTACGTTCCAACGCAATGGCTGGGAACTCCAGCCTCAGGCGAAGCCCGAACGCTTGGAGGAGACTAGATGCGCAAAGCAATTGTTGCGTTCCGGAGAACTTTTACGCGCGCGTGGTGGTGGTTGCGACAGGTGTCGGGCGATGCTGCTTATGAATTGTATCTGCGAAGCGCCAGCATCTCGCCGCGCATCGCTCGTTGCGAGGGAGAAAATGGCGCGCCGATTCTCTCGAGGCAGGAGTTTTATCTGGATTCTTTGCGGCGCAAATATTCCGGCATCAGCCGCTGCTGCTGAAACTAGACACTGCTTGCTTCGCACTACTTGATTCCTGATTCGGCTGGCAGTAGAATCCGGCTATTCCATTTCCCGGGACCAGTTTCCTAAGTACAAGGAGGAGCTATGCGACGAGCGGTTTCGCTAATCGCGGTTACTTGCCTGGCCGCAGCTATTGCGGTGGCGCAGTATGGGGCTGCTGGGCAGGAGAAATCTGGCGCGAAGCCAGATTTCGATATGACTGCGTCGTATATTGAGGCTTGCAGTTGCGATATGTTCTGTCCCTGCTACTTCAATACGCATTCGACGATGCACGAGGGCAAGCATTTCTGCAGAGCGAACCTCGTGTTTAAAGTGGACAAAGGCTATTACAAAGAGACCAAACTCGACGGCGCGAAAGTCTGGTTGGCCACCGACCTCGGGAGCGATTGGAGCACCGGAGCGGACTCCTGGGTGGTGACCAATTACGACCCCAGCGTGACCAAGGAACAACGCACTGCCCTTGATGACATCATCGCCCAGCTTTATCCGTTCAAATGGCAAAAGGCAAGCACAGAAACCCAGGCGTTTCATTGGAACGTCGACAACAAAACCGGTGTTGCGGAAGCGCGGATGAAGAACGGTAAAGCAGAAGTGATTCTCGAGCGCGTCAAGGGAAACAACTCGAATCAGGAAATCATTATGCGCAACCTCCCCTATTGGAGCGCCCAATCCAATAACGGCTTCCGCATGTGGAAGTCAAAGCACGAAGCATTTGAAGGGCAGGGTCAGAAGTTCGACTACAGCGGCACCAACGGCTTCCTGATCACGATTCACTATGCGGGTCAGGCAAAAACAAAAACCGCGGATTAAAACTTTAGCGGATCGTTTCAGCAGGGGCGCGGCGTGCCGCGCCCCTGTTTTTCTTCAGAACTCTTCCTCGTCGTCAATTTTTCCAACCGCTTCGCCCGCACATGAACTCGGCCACGCATCACTCACTTTGGGATGCGCGACTGAGAGTAAGCTACAAAAAACCAAAACGGGGCCTCACTTTAGCCGCTCCCAGACCAATTCAAGAGTTTGTATTACTCCGCCTTGTAAGGTCGGCGGCGTTCGCAGCGTAAGACGGTCGCCCTGGAGCTTTGCAAAACGCACCTGGTCCTGGTTTACCAAATTTTGTAAAGAGGCAACTTCGACGTGGTGAATCACCTTGTCACCTGTGAAAGTGTAGCGCCCAGCATAGGCGTGGAATGTCGAAAAAGCCTGAGCTCTCTCTTCAAGCGGCGCTGAGATTCTGTCGGCAACGGAGAGCGGCTTGCGTCCGTCTTCAGCGATGACCACCATCATCCTGCCCTCCGACGTGTAAGTGAGGAATCCAGTGGGATTCTGGCCATGGGCGGCTTTATTGATGTCACGTTTGTTCGTCCAAGATGAAACCGACACCAGCTTCCACGTGCCGACCAGACTGTCCTTAGACTGCGCGATCCCGAGGGATGGGAACGCGATGGCACACGCGGCCACTACCACTACCCAAATTTTTCTCATCATTTTCTCCTCCCACTTGAGGGTAACTCCGACTTCACCAACATCCCGTTTTTGACGTCGAAAACGCGGGGCATTGTAGCCTGTGAACGCTAGATGCAACAAGGGATCGATCAGCGCAGTACAGCCTCTTGCCCTGGCCGGAAAATCGGGCACTACGTGGAATCGGATGGCTGGCCGCGGTTCCGCCCCAGTGACGTTAGTGCTTTATCGGAGGCGCGCTTTCAGGAAA
>JRHI01000521.1_pt1 | contig 40924 bp, 37 predicted proteins | sample 215371 | NCBI WGS metagenome assembly JRHI01 (sample SAMN02929681, study PRJNA255918) | sediment metagenome | biome: cave system; feature: Ice Cave; material: Sediment; isolation source: sediment from deep within a dark volcanic ice cave with no known source of... ... | reverse complement strand
GTTCTCAGGAGGCGACATGCAGCTAGCAGAACCCGAGGTTTCCGCCGGCACCGCTCAGCACCCTTTGGACCCGCTGAGCGAGGGGGAGATCCGAACCGCGGCGGAGATCCTCAAGCGTGAGAGGTCACTGGCCTCCAGCGCCCGGTTCGTCTTCATCTCGCTTCGGGAGCCGGCCAAGAGTACGGTCCTCGGCTGGACCACTGGCCAGCCGATCGAGCGTCGCGCCTTCGTCGTGATCCGGGAACGGGCCGAGAAGCGCACCTATGAAGCGATCGTCAACCTGACCACCGGGCAGGTGGAATCGTGGGAGCACATCCCCGGTCGCCAGGCGCAAATCATGTTCGAGGAGTTCTTCCTGGCCGAGGAAGTGGTCAAGAAGGACCCCCGCTTCCGAGAGGCGCTGGCCCGGCGCGGGGTCACCGATTTCGACAACGTGATGGTCGACGCCTGGTCGCTCGGGTACAACGGCCTGGAGGAGCATCCCGACCGGGGCCGTTTCGTTCGGCCGCTGACCTGGGTCAAGAACGGCCCGACCGACCACGGCTACGCCCGTCCGGTCGAGGGGCTGATCACCGTGGTCGACCTCGACACCGGCGAGGTGGTGTCGGTCGAAGACCACGGGGTGGTGCCGCTGCCCCGGTACGACGGCAACTACGATCCGGAGCGGATCAAGGATCCCAACAACTACCCGCACTTTCCCGACGGTGTGCGCAAGGACCTGAAGCCGATCGAGATCACCCAGCCGGAGGGCAGGTCGTTTCAGGTCAACGGCTGGGAGGTCACCTGGCAGAAGTGGAACTTCCGGGTCGGCTGGCACCCGCGCGAGGGCCTGATCCTGCACTGCATCCAGTACCACGATCAGGGAAGATGGCGCCCGATCATCTACCGGGCCTCGATCAGCGAGATGTTCATCCCCTATGGTGATCCGGCCCCGACCCATCGCCGGAAGAACGTGTTCGACATGGGCGAGTACGGGATCGGGGTGCTGGCGAACAGCCTCACCCTGGGCTGCGACTGCCTGGGCGACATCCACTACTTCGACGGCTGGGTCAACGACAACGACGGCAACCCGATGTTGATCAAGAACGCCATCTGTATGCACGAGGAGGACTACGGGATCCTCTGGAAGCACACCGACTGGAGGACGGGGTCGGTCGAGGTCCGGCGGTCCCGCCGTCTGGTGGTGTCGATGATCTGCACGGTCGGCAACTACGAGTACGGGTTCTTCTGGTACCTGTACCCGGACGGGAACATCGAGCACGAGGTCAAGCTGACCGGGGTGATCTCCAATGGTGTGGTGCCGGATGGCGTGACCCCCAAACATGGAGTGATGGTGGCTCCCAACCTCTACGGGCCGCATCATCAGCACTACTTCTGCGCCCGGCTCGACATGATGGTGGACGGCCTCGAGAACACCGTGCAGCAGATCGACTCGGTGCCCTTGCCGCCCGGTCCGGACAATCCCTATGGCAACGCCTGGGTCACCCAGGCGACCGCCTTCACCAGCGAGAAGACGGCGTCGAGCGTGGTCAACCCCCAGACCGCGCGGTACTGGAAGGTGATCAACCCGAACCGTACCAACATGGTCGGCGACCCGGTCGGCTACAAGCTGATGCCGGGCGACAACTGCTTCCCCATGTACCAACCCGACGCCCACGCGATCAAGCGTGCCCAGTTCTGCACCAAGCACGTATGGGTGACCCGGTACGACCCCGCTGAGCTTTACCCGGCCGGTGATTACCCCAACCAGCATCCGGGTGGAGATGGGATCACCCGCTGGATCGAGCAGGATCGCGGCGTGGAGAACACCGACGTGGTGCTCTGGTACAACTTCGGCGCCCACCATGTGGTCCGGCCTGAAGACTGGCCGGTGATGCCGGTCGCCTACATAGGTTTCATGCTCAAGCCGGTGGGCTTCTTCGACGGCAATCCGTCGCTTGACATGCCGCCCTCCGCCGCCTGCCACCTGGAAGGCCACGACGAGCACAACGGGCACCACGCCTAGCGGTTGACCGGAACTCCAGCCTGGGGATCAGGGCGGGGTGGCGGCGCCGGAGCCGCCGCCCGCCCGCACCACTCGATTCAGCACCACAGCACACCGGAGGAGAACATGGAGAAAGCCGAAGCGGTAGCGCCCGAAACCCCGCTCAAAGGCAACAGCCTTTCCATGATCGAGGTCCTGACCCAGTCGGTCGCCAATATGGCGCCGACCGCGGCCATGGCCCTGCTTCCCGCCCTGGTCTTCGCCAACGCTGGTAACGGCACCCTGATCAGCTTCATCATCGCGATCGTGATCACGCTGCTGGTGGGCTACTCGGTCAGCATCTTCGCCACCCGCCTGGCGGCGGCCGGATCCTTCTACGTGTACATCAACCGGGCGCTCGGCAGCCTGGCCGCCTTCAGCTCCGGCTGGGGATTGATCCTGGGCTACATCTTCACCGGCTGCGCCACCGTGGTCGCCACCGGGATATTCGTGGGCCAGTTCCTCGAAGAGATCGGGATCCACACCTCCGGGGCGGAGGCCCGGGTCCTGCAGGTGGTCCTGATGGTGATCGGCCTGCTGATCCCGGTCGTCTTCGCGTATCGCGACATCACCCTTTCCGCCCGCACTTCCCTGGTCCTGGAGGCGGTCTCGGTCAGCGCGATCCTGATCATCGACGTGATCGTGTTCGTCAAGAAGGGCTTCCCCTCCCAACTGCTGACCTTCTCGGGGCTGAACCTCAAGGGTGTGATCCTGGGCGTGGTCCTGGCGGTCTTCGCCTTCGTCGGCTTCGAGAGCGCCGCCTCGCTCGGGCGCGAGGCCCGCAATCCCTTCCATAGCGTGCCCAGGGCGGTGCTCTGGAGCTGCTTCCTGGTCGGCGTGTTCTACCTCTTCACCTCGGCCGCGCAGGTGACCGGGTTCGAGGGCGCGACCAAGCCAGACGGCAAGCCGTTCCCGCTCAGCGACAGCCAGGCCCCCCTCACCGACATCGCCGACTTCTTGAACCTGCACTGGCTCGGGCTGCTGATCCTGCTCGGCATCACCGCCAGTTTGGTCAGCTGCACCCTGGCCTGCATCAATGCCGGTTCCCGCATCATCTACCAGCTTGGCCGCGACGGCCTGTTCGGGCCGTCGGCGGGTCGGGTCCACGAGGTCAACAAGACCCCGCACATCGCGATCTTCTGGACCGCGCCCTGGATGTTCCTGGTGCCGGCGGTGCTGGTGCTCTTCGGCCAGGACCCGGTCACGGTGAACGGGTGGGTGGGCACGATCGCCACCTTCGGTTTCTTCCTGGCTTATGTTCTGGTCGCGATCGCGGCTCCGCTCTTCCTGGTCCGGCATCGCGAGTCGCCGGTGCTGGCCTGGATCGCTGGCATCATCGCGGCTCTGGCGATCCTGATCGTCTTCATCTTCAACACGCCACTGATCGGAATGGTCGACTCCGCCCTGGCTCCGCCCTGGCCGTTGAGCCTGTTCCCGCTGCTCTTCATCGGGTACGTGGTCGCGGGCGGGCTCTGGTACCTGTGGGTCAGGGCCCGGACCCCGCATGTGATGGCGCAGATCGGCCAGGAGAGCCACGAGGTCGCTGCCCAAGGGTAGGCGCGCAAGGCCCCGGCCGCTCCGGGCCGGGCACGATCGAACCAAGGGGGTGGCACCGGCCGGCGCCACCCCTTTGGGTCTCCGGGTGGGCCCGAGTCGCCGAAGAGGGAAAAGCGGAAGCTGGCTGGCTCGGGCAGGGAGCCGGCCAGCCCTCTCCGGTTACCCTTAACCTGATGCCAGCCACGCTCCAGAGCCGCATCCCGGAGTCGATCGACGCCCTGATCGCCACCCTGGCCGAGCAGAACTACATCTGCGACCGGGGTCTGGCCACCGCCATCTTTCTCGCCCTCCGGCTGGGCAAGCCGCTCTTCGTGGAAGGCGAGGCGGGCGTCGGCAAGACCGAGGCGGCCAAGGTGATGGCCACGGTGCTGGGGGCCCGGCTGATCCGGCTTCAGTGTTACGAAGGGATCGATCTCGCTCACGCCGTCTACGAGTGGAACTATCCGCGCCAGCTGCTCCACATCCGGCTGCTGGCCGACGGGGCCGACCGGCAGGCCGCCGAACAGGAGATCTTCAAGCCCGAGTTCCTGCTCCGGCGCCCGCTGCTCGACGCGATCGACAACCGCGACCCGGTCCCGCCGGTGCTGCTGATCGACGAGGTCGACCGTTCTGACGAGGACTTCGAGGCGTTCCTGCTCGAGGTGCTCAGCGACTTCCAGATCAGCATCCCGGAACTGGGCACGGTCAAGGCCGAGAACCCGCCATTCGTGGTGCTCACCTCCAACCGCACCCGGGAGGTTCATGACGCGCTCAAGCGGCGCTGCCTTTACCACTGGATCGACTATCCCAGCCTCGACAAGGAGGTGGCGATCGTGCGGGCCCGGGCACCGCAGGCCACCCAGCAGCTGGCCCGCGAGGTCAGCCGGCTGGTTCAGAATTTGCGGCAACTGGATCTGTACAAGGTGCCCGGGGTGGCCGAAACCCTGGACTGGGCGCGGGCGCTGTCGGAGCTGGGGGCCAATCAGCTCGATAGCCGGCTGGTCGATGCCACCTTGGGTGCGGCGCTCAAGTATCAGGAGGACCTGGAAAAGGTGCGAGAGAACGTGCCCCAACTGGTCGGCAAGAGCAAAGACCAAGTTTCCTGATCGATCCGGTGGCGGAACCGCTCCCCAACCCGGGACGAAGCCGCCGGCCGAGTCGGTTAACTCTTTGAGATGAGCGTTGAATCACCCGACCTGCTGCCCCGGCTGGCGGCCTTCGCCCGGCTCCTGCACGATGTCGGCCTGCGGACGGGGTCGGGCCGGGTGGCGGATGCGGCGGCGGCGCTGACCCAGATCCAGATCGCCAACCACACCGACTTCAGGGCCGCCCTCCGGGCGGTGTTCGTAAGCCGCAAAGAGGAACTGGCGATTTTCGAGGCCGCCTTCGACATCTTTTGGGCGCCGCCCGACCCCCGCGTAACCGCCGGCATGATGCCGGGCAAGCCGAGGTCGCTGCCGCTTTCTCCCGAACGCGCCCGGGCGTGGATCAATGCTCTCGGCCTGCAACAGGGGGAGGGGCGCCAGGCGGACGACCGGGAAAGCACGCCTGCCAGCAGTTCTGGATACAGCCAGGAAGAGCAGTTGCGCGAGAAGGACTTCGACCAGCTCACCTGGGCGGAGAGCGAGGAGATCCGCCGGCTGCTCGCCCAGTCGCCCTGGCGGCTGGCCGAACGCCGCACCCGGCGCCAGGAGCCGGCTCGCCGGGGCGCGGTCGACCTGCGCCGCACCACCCGGCAGTCGATCAGATCCAGCGGCGAGCTGGTGGAACTGTTCCGGCGCCGCCCTCAATTGAAGCGCCGGCCCCTGGTCCTGATCTGTGACGTGAGCGGCTCGATGGAGCGGTACACGCGTTACCTGCTCCTGTTCGCCCACACCATGGCCCGCCGCGAGGATTTCGAGACGTTCGTCTTCTCGACCCGGCTGACCCGGATCACCCGCCTGCTCCGCCATCGCGACCTCGACGTGTGTCTCGACCACGTCACCAAGCAGGTGCACGACTTTTCCGGGGGCACCCGGATCGGGGCCGCCCTGGCTACCTTCAACCGGGTCTGGGGCCGGCGGGTACTCGGTCACGGCGCGGTCGTGATCGTGATCAGCGACGGCTGGGACCGGGGCGATCCCGAGCAGCTCGGTCGCGAGTTGGAGCGGCTGCGCCGAACATCCCACCGTTTGATCTGGCTCAACCCGCTGCTGGGCTCGGAGGGATATCAGCCCCTCACCCGGGGCATGCTGGCGGCCCTCCCGCACGTCGATGACTTTCTCGCCTCCCATAACCTGAAGGCGCTCGACGAGCTGGGCAAGCTGCTCGCTGAGCTGCCTCGCCGCACGCCACCGCGGGGATCCCCGATCGCGGCGGCTCCTTTGGAGGTGGAAACCATATGAAAGACATCGCCGCCGAGCTGAGGAACTGGGATCGGGCCGGGGAGCGCATCGCCCTGGCCACCGTGATCGAGACCTGGGGTTCGAGTCCGAGGCCGCTGGGGGCCAAACTGGCGGTCACCGGCTCCGGTAAGATGGCCGGTTCAGTCTCCAACGGTTGCATCGAGGGCGCCGTGTTCGAGGTGGCCCAGAAGGTGCTGGAGACCGGGGTGCCGACGGTCGCCGCCTTCGGCGTCGCCGACGATCTCGCCTTCGAGGTGGGGCTGGCCTGTGGCGGCCACATCGAGGTGTTCGTCCAGCCCTTCACTGATGTCCACCGCGAGGCGCTGGATCGGATTCAGTCCGACCGCTGGGCGGTCCTCACCACCGACCTCAAGACCGGCGAGGTGGAGCTGAGCGGCGAACAGACTGACGTGGAGGCGGCTCGGCGAGAGGGCGATCGCTTCATCGAGCCCCTGGTCAGGCAGCCGCACCTGATTCTGATTGGCGGGATCCACATCGCGGTGCCTTTGCACCGGATGGCGAAGATCATGGGCTACCGGGTCACCGTGATCGACGCCCGCGGCCAGTTCGCCACTCGGGAGCGTTTCCCGGAAGCCGATGCGATCGTGGTGCGGTGGCCGGACGAGGCGCTGGCGGAGATCGACCTCGACCTTTCGACTTACGTGGTGATCCTCACCCACGATCCGAAGTTCGACCTCCCCTCCCTGCGGGCGGTCCTGGGCCGGCAGGTACGCTACCTGGGAGCGATCGGCAGCCGCAAGACTCACGCCAACCGCCTGGCCGAACTGCGCGCGGAGGGCTACCCGGATGCCCAGCTGGCCACCATCCACGCACCGATCGGGCTCGATCTGGGCGGTAGGGGAGCCGAGGAAACGGCGCTGGCGATCCTGGCCGAGATGACCGCGGTTCGTTATCAGGGATCCGGCGGCTTCAGGTCGGCGCCGGCCTGACCGACAGCCTGCCCGGGCCGGGTCCGGGCCGGCGGGTATGATCCTGCTGTCCCGGGCCTGGGGCGTGGCCGGGAGCCGGAGTCCCAGACCTCTGGTCGATTCGAATCGGGGAGAACTCTTGAACCACCTGGTTTGCCTGACCTTCGACTTCGACGCGGTGTCGCTCTGGCTGGCTCGGGGGATGGCCAGCCCCACCCCGATTTCTCGGGGGGAGTTCGGTGTGGTGGCCGCGTCCCGGATCCTGGAGCTGCTCGCCAGTCGCTCGATCACCTCCACCTGGTTCATTCCCGGGCACACCATCGAGAGCTTCCCTGCGGTTTGCCGGGAGGTGGTTGCGGCTGGACACGAGATCGGCCACCACGGCTATCTACATGAGGTGCCGGCCACCCTCGACCGGGAACAGGAGGCGGCGGTACTGAGCCGCGGCATCGACTGCATCCGGCAACTGACCGGGCGCCCTCCGGCCGGATACCGGTCGCCCTCGTGGGATCTGAGTCCGAACACCGTGGAGTTGCTGGTGGCGGCCGGCTTCGAGTACGACAGCAGCCTGATGGGTGACGACTACACTCCCTACCCGGTCCGGATCGGGGACGCCTTCCCGGCAGCGGGACCGATGCGCTTCGGGCAGCAGACGGCGCTGATCGAACTGCCGGTGAGCTGGTCTTTGGACGATTACCCTCATTTCGAGTACGCGCGCACTCCGGCCGGCCTGCTCCAGGGCCTGCGGTCGAGCGACGACGTGCTCCAGAACTGGATCGATGACTTCCGATACCTGCGCGACCGGATGGACCGAGGCGTCGTGACGTACACCTTCCATCCCCAGGTGATCGGCCGCGGTCACCGGATGCTGATGCTGGAGCGCCTGATCGACGAGTTGACCGAATTGGGGGCGGAGTTCGTCCGTCTGGAGCAGGCGCTGGATCGATGGCGAAGCTGGCGATGACCGGGCCCGAGGCATCCGACCCGGAGCCGCCGGACCCGGCCGCGGCGGCGCCCGGCTCCCCCGTGGCCGATTGGGAGCCGACCCGGGCGCTGTGGCTGCGCTGGCTGCGGGGCGGCCTGCTGGGGCCGGTGGTGATGGTACTGGCCGGCACCTGCTTGTTGGCCTGGCTGCTCACCTCGGCCTTCCATGACCCCCGTCCTCGGGGCCTGGCGATCGCCACCACGGCGGCCGACGGTTCCAGCCCGGCGGTGGCCGCGGCCGGCCTCCAGCGGAGGCTGGACGGGCTGGTCCCGGGAGGCTTTCGCGTGCTCGGGTACGGTAGCGCGAGTGCCGCCCAGGAGGCGCTTTTCGAGCGGTCAGTGGTCGGGGCGTATCTGCCCGAACGCGACTCGATCCAGGTGCTGGTGGTGGGCGCGGCAGGGCCGGCCACCAGCGAGGCGGTGGCTTCCAACCTCTCGGCGCTGGCGCGGGTAGCGGGTCGCTCGGTGGCGGTCACCGACGTGGTGCCGGCCCCGGCCGGAGATCGAACCGGTGCGGTGGCTTTCCTGATGGTCTCGGTCGCCGCCCTGGGCGGAATTCTCCTCCAGGTGCTCGGCTATGCGGGCGCTCCTTCCATGCCCGGTCCCCTGCGCGCGCTGGCGGCCGGCTCAAGCTGCCTGGTCACCGGCCTGGCCCTGGCCGAAGTGACCCGGGCGGTGACCGGGGTTCCTGGTGGCGACCGCCGTTTCGCGGTCGGGCTCAGCCTGGCCGCGGCCGCCTTCACCTGCGCGCTGCTGACCTGGGCCCTGCAGCGGCTGATCGGCTCCGCCGGCGGGGGCTATGCTTCGGCGGCCGGCTTCGGCCTGCTCGGCCTGCTCGCCAACGGGGGGCCGCTGGGACCCGATTTCGTGCCCGGGTGGCTGAGCTCGATAGGGACGCCAGCGCCGGTGGGGGCGGCCCTCCGGCTGACTTCGGATGCGCTCTACTTCCCGAGCGCGCCGCTGGGCGTGCCCCTGGCCGCCCTGCTGATCTGGAGCGCCGGCGCCACCGTGATCCTGATCGCCGCCGACCTCTTCAATCTGCGACCGCTCAGCCTGGCCCGCGACCGTTGAGCCCATGGACGGCGGTGGGCGCCGGACGCCTGCCCTGCCCATTGCCCGCCCCGTCAGGCCGGCTTCTCCGGATGGCCTCCGAATTGGCCCCTCATCGCCGCCAGCAATTTGTCAGCGAAGGCCCCGCGGCCCCTTGACTCGAAGCGCGAGTAGAGGGCGGCCGCGATCACCATGGCGGGCACCCCGGTCTCGACCGCCGCCAGTACCGTCCAGCGGCCCTCCCCGGAGTCGGACACCCGCCCGGCCCAGCCGGCCAGGTCGGGCGACTGCGCCAGGGCGTCGGCGGTGAGGTCGATCAACCACGACGACACCACCGAGCCTCGTCGCCAGACCTCGGCGACCTCGGCCACGTCGATGGTGTACCTGTAGGCCTCGGGATCGCGCAGGGGCGCGGTCTCGGCATCCACCTCCACCTGCTCGAGCCCGGCACCGGCATGGTGAAGGATGTTGAGCCCTTCGGCGATCGCCGCCATCATCCCGTACTCGATGCCGTTGTGCACCATCTTCACGAAGTGGCCGGCGCCGGCCGGGCCGCAGTGCAAATAGCCCAAATCGGCGGTGCTGTCGGTGCGGGTGCGGTGCGGCGTGGGCTCGACGCCGCCGGGGCCAGGGGCGATGGTGGCGAACAGCGGCTCCAGGCTCGCTACCACTTCTTTCTCACCGCCGATCATCAGGCAGTAGCCTCGCTGCAAGCCCCAGACCCCTCCGCTGGTGCCGCAGTCGACGAAGTGGATTCCGCGCTCACCCAACTGGGCGGCCCGGGTCAGGTCGTCGCGGTAGTAGGAGTTGCCGCCGTCGATCACCACGTCGCCAGGTTCGAGAATGGCGGCCAGCCGGTCGACCGTTTCCTGCACGTATCCGGCCGGCAGCATCAGCCAGACCGCGCGGGGCGGCTGGAGCAGCCCCGCCAGTTGTTCGAGCGAGGTCGCCGGGGTCGCTCCCTCCGCGGCCAGCGCGGCTACTGCCGGCGGGCTGACGTCGTAGACCACGCAGCGGTGGCCGTCCCGCATCAGGCGGCGTACCAGGTTGGCGCCCATCCGGCCCAACCCCACCATCGCCAACTGCATCGGCCGGTCGGTGGTCACCGCCGTCACCTCCGGGCCCGGCGGTAGCGCCGGATCAGGGAGTTGGTCGAGGAGTCGTGGGCCAGATCAGGTTCCTCCGGGGCGGTCAACTCGGGTAGGATTCGGCCGGCCAAAACCTTGCCCAGTTCCACCCCCCACTGGTCGAAGGAGTCGATCTCCCAGATCACGCCCTGGGTGAAGACGCTGTGCTCGTAGAGCGCGACCAGGGAACCCAGCACCCGCGGGGTCAGGGCTTCGGCGAGGATCAGGTTGGTCGGGCGGTTGCCCTCCATCACCCGATGGGGCACCACCGGCTCGGGCGTGCCCTCGGCCCGCACCTCCGCCTCGGTTCTGCCGAAGGCGAGCGCCTCGGCCTGAGCAAAAACGTTTGAGATGAGCATGTCGTGGTGTTCTCCCAGCGGATTCAGGCTGTGGCAGAAGGCGATCAGGTCGAGCGGAACGAGCACGGTGCCCTGGTGGAGCAACTGGTAAAAGCTGTGCTGGCCGTTGGTACCCGGCTCGCCCCAGTAGACGGGTCCGGTGGGGTAGTCGACCGGCTGGCCGTGAATGGTCACGTGCTTGCCGTTGGATTCCATGGTCAGCTGCTGCAGATAGGCGGGAAAACGCTTCAGGTACTGGTCGTACGGCATCACGCCGTGAGTCTGGGCGCCGAAGAAGTCGGCGTACCAGATCGCCAGCAGGCCCATCAGCACCGGCAGGTTGGACTCCAACGGAGCCTGGCGGAAGTGCTCGTCCATGGCATGGAAGCCGGCCAGCATCTCGCCGAAGGCCTCAGGCCCGATCGCGATCATCGTGCTCAGTCCGATCGCTGAATCCATCGAGTACCGGCCGCCTACCCAGTCCCAGAAGCCGAACATGTTGGCGGTGTCGATCCCGAACTCCGAGACCAGCCGGGCGTTGGTCGACACCGCCACGAAGTGCCGGGCGATCGCCGCCTGGTCGCCAGCCGCGGCCAGCAACCACGCCCGCGCCGACCGCGCGTTGGTCATGGTTTCCAGGGTGGTGAAGGTCTTGGAGGCGACGATGAAGAGAGTCTCGGCGGGGTCCAGGTCGCGGGTGGCCTCGACGAAATCGGTGCCGTCGATGTTCGAGACGAAGCGGAAGGTGAGGTCGCGGCGGGCGTAGTGGCGCAGCGCCTCGTAGGCCATCACCGGGCCCAGGTCGGAGCCGCCGATGCCGATGTTGACCACGTGCCGGATCGGCCGGCCGGAGAAGCCCGGCCATTGGCCCGCCCTGATCGCCCGGGCCAGCGCGGCCATGCGGTCCAACACCTGGTGGACCCCGGCGACGACGTCGATCCCGTCTACCACCAGAGCGGTCCCACGCGGCATCCGCAAGGCGACGTGCAGGGCCGGGCGGTCTTCGGAGACGTTGATGTGGTCACCTCGGAACATGGCCTCGATCTGTTCCCGGAGTCCGGACTGGGCGGCCAGCTCGAGCAGCAGGCGCAACGTGGTGTCGGTGATCCGGTTCTTGGAGTAGTCGAGGAAGAGGCCAGCCGCCTCGGCGGTCAGCCGCTCCCCACGGCCGGGGTCGGCGGCGAAAAGATCGCGGAGGTGGACGCCAGAGATTTCGGCGTGGTGTTCAGCGAGTGCCGTCCAGGCCGGGCGCTGACGCAGCGGAGGTGGCATCTCAGGCCAGATCAGACCAGCGATCGGGCCTGGGCCTCGATCCTCGCCAGCAGGTCCTGCCACGAACGGACGAAGGCGTCGGCACCCTGCTTCTGGAGGTCGCCGGCCAGAGCCTTCTCATCGATCCCGAGCGAAGCGAATCGGGCCAGCACTTCGGCGGAGTTGCCGCCGTCGGCAGGCAGCAGGCCGGTCACTTCGCCGTGATCGTAGAACGCCTCGAGGGTGGTGTCGGGCATCGTGTTGATCGTGAACGGTGCCGCCAGACCGGTCACGTAGAGCGTGTCGGGGGCGCTCGGATCCTTGGTGCTGGTGCTCGCCCAGAGCAGGCGTTGAGGCCGGGCGCCAGCGTTGGCGAGCCGGAGCCAGTGGTTGGAGCCCAGGTAGGTTCGATACTCGCGGTGGATCTCGAGTCCGACCGCCAGCGCCAGCCGGTTGCGCAGGGTGTCGGGCACCTTGTTCTCGACCGCCTTGTCCCATCTCGACATGAAGACCGACGCCACCGAGCCGACCACCGGGTCGAGGCCGGCCGCGATCCGGCGCTCGATGCCCCTGGCATAGGCGCCGGCGGCGGCCAGGTACTGCTCGGCCGAGAAGAGCAGGGTCACGTTGATCGGGACTCCGGAGGCGATGCATTCCTCGATCGCGGGCAGCCCCTCCGGGGTGCCGGGAATCTTGATGAACAGGTTGCGACGGCCGGCTCGAGCGTGCAGCGCCTTGGCCTCCGCGACCGTGCGTTCGGTGTCGAAGGCCAGGGTCGGGGAGACCTCCAGGGAGACCCAGCCATCGACCCCGGCGGTGCGCAGATGGACCGGCAGGAAGAGATCGGCGGCACGGCGCAAGTCCTCGATCGCCAGCTCGAARAACAGGTCCTCGGCCGGCCGCCCGGTGGCGGCCAGGGCCTGGATCGCGGTGTTGTAGGCGCCCGAAGCGACCGCCTTGTCGAAGATCGACGGGTTGGATGTCAGCCCGGTCACCGAGTATTCCTCGATGTAGCGTGCGATCTGTCCAGAGTCGAGCATGCTGCGGGTGATGTTGTCGAGCCACAGACTCTGGCCCTGCTCGTGAAGTGCCTGGGTTGCCTTCATCGGAATTCAATCTCCTGTTGGGCGGGGTGGGCCGCGTGCGGGATGCGGGTCCAGGCGGCCGGCCCGGGGTGGGCGGGATCAGCCCCGGCCGGTCATTCGTCCAGCCAGGGTAGGGCGGCGGAGGTGGCCCGCAGAAGGGTCCGCCGGACGGTGGCATCGAGGTGAGGCCGGGCCACCAGGGCCATCCCGGCGGCGAGCACGGCGCGTTCGGCCAGGTGCCCGCTCTCGCCGTGCTCCGCCTTCCAGTCGAGCAGCGCTCCCGGCCCCTCGGTGGCCGCCAGGAAGGCGTTGCGAAAGGTGTGCCACTGATCATAGAGGCCGTGGGTATCGATGACCTGGAGCGCCAGCTTCTCGGCCCGGCGCAGCTCCACCAGCCCGGTATCCTGGTCGCGCATCGCCGCCGCGATCCGGTGGATGCCGGCGGAGCCCAGCACCCGCAGATCGTTGCTCAGCCGCTGCAGGGGCGGCTCGCCGGGTGCGTATCCGTAGCCTTCGGCGTCCATCGGAATGCTCCTGTCTAATTGGGGATGGGACCTGGCAGCGCGGCCAGCCGTCGCAGCGCCGCCACCTCGCCCTCGTCGGGGCCGTGGCCGGCTCCGGGCACCTCCAGGATGAACGGGATCGAAGCCAGTCGAGGATCCCCGAGCAGGGCGGCGAAACCAGCCTCGCCGATCTCACCCTGGCCGATGTTCTCGTGCCGATCGCGGTTGGAGCCCAAGGCTCCCCGGGAGTCGTTGCTGTGGACCACGTGCAGGTGCTCCAGGCCGACGGTGCGATCCCAGGTGTCCAGGGTGGTGGCGACGTCGGCCGGGGTCCGCAGGTCGTAGCCGGAGGCGAAGGCGTGGCAGGTGTCGAAGCAGGCTCCGACTCGAGGATCGGCGATCTCGTCGATCAGGGCCCGGATCTCATCGAAGCGAGCTCCCACGCAACCTCCGGCGCCGGCGTTGTTCTCGATCAAAAGCCGCGCCCCGGTCACCTCCGAGCGCTCGAGGGCCGCGCGCAGGTGGCCCGCCATCACCGGCAGCATCGCTTCGAAGCCAGCGCCCTTGTGACTGCCGGTGTGGAAGATCACCCCGGAGATGCCGAGCCGGTCGGCCAGGCGCAGGTAGCTGGCCAGGCTCGACTCCGAACGCCGGCGGAGTCCCGCGTCATCGCTGGCGAAGTTGAGCAGGTAGACGGCGTGGAAGTAGAAGGGGATGTGTCCCGCGGCGGCGTGGGCGGCTCGGAAGACCTCCACTGCGGCGTCGTCAGGCTTGGGTGATCCCCACTGCTGGGGCGGGCTGGGATGGATCTGGATGGCGTCGGCCCCGATCGCGGCCGCCTGGGCGAAAGCCCGGTGGAGGCCGCCGCTGGCGCTGACGTGGGCACCGATGGTGGGCACACCTCTATTCCAACTCATGCGGAAGGCGCCGTGGGGGCTGGTCGGACCGCGGTTCGGCTCGGACCGGCGGGAAAGCTTGGAGGTGGGCGACCCGCTGGACTACCTTAAGCTGGCTGATGGTCTATCTGCTGGGCMCCCCCGACCTGCCGATCCGGGGCACCACCCGGCTGCCGCCCCCGGGGCCCCATTCGGTGGTGGCGGGCGCCGACCACCTGGAGCGGGCCCTGGCCTACGCCCGCACCAACATCAGGTGCCACTCGGTGGCGGTGCTCGGCTCGACCTGGGATCCGCCAGACCTGTCGCCGATCGCCGGGCGGCGACTGCTGATCTGCGACGACCTTCGCGATCGGATGATGCACATGGCAAGGGCGGCGGTAGCGGCCGGGGTCGAGGTGGAGTGGGGAAGGTTCGGGAACCTGTGGAGCCCCACCCTGGCGGAGTTCCTGCTGCCGGTGGTGGCGGTGGTGCTGGCCACCCATCCCGACCACCCGGAAGAGGCCGGCCGTATGCTCCGACCGGCCGGGGGCGCTCCGGTGATCCGACAGGTGGTGGCCGCGGCCAGCGAAGGGGGCTGCCACCGGACGATGGTGGTCTGCTCCGCCCCCGAGGTGGCCGCGGCGGTCGACCGATATGCGGTTACCCTGCTCGCCGGGCCGGGCCGGGAGGGGGCCGCCGACGCCTTCCGGCGCTGCCTGGCCCTGGTACCGGAATGGGCGTTCGGGCTGCTTCTCCTGTCCGGGGGAGAGGAGAGGCACCAGGCGTGGAGTGTCGGCAGCTTCATCGAGCACTGGCGGCGGCCGGGGGGCCAGCCGGTGATGGTGAGGAACGCAGTCGGCGAGAGGGGGCTGGGGGCGATGGCCTTGCTCGACCGCGATCGGTGGCCGGGCGGCCTCGATCCCCGGCCGGGCATCGCTCCCGGCTGAAACCCGACCCGCGGCAGCTTTTGGAGCCCCGGACCGGAAGGGGGTGGGGAAAGCGCTGGCGGCGGGGGTCAGGTGGGGTTTCCAGGTGGCCATAATCAGGTTGCGGCCGGCATGCCAGGCAGGTTCAGCCGGACTCCGGTCAGCTCAGGAGGACTATCGATGGACAGCGTATTCCGCCAGGAGTTGAGCCCGATCTGGTTCCTCGAACGTTCGGGTGTGGTCCATCGGGACCGGCTGGCCGTGATCGATGGCGACCGCACCTTCACCTACGGACAGTGGCGCGAGCGCTCGCGCCGGCTGGCTTCAGCACTCCGGGGCAAGGGCCTCAGCCACGGCAACCGGGTTGCCTTCCTCGGCCTCAACGAGGAGCCGCTGCTGCTCGCCCATCAGGCTGTGCCCCTGGCCGGCATGGTACTGGTCGCGATCAACACCCGACTCTCGCCGGGCGAGGTGGCGTACATCATCCAGCACTCCGGCTCAAAGATCGTCTTCGTGTCCCCAGAGTTGGAGCCGCTGCTGGCGGAGGTGCCCGGCTCGGTGACCCGGATCCGCACCGGCCCCGAGTTCGAGGAGCTGGTCGCCGGCGGCTCGGCGGCCGAGCTGGAGCCGTGGCTGGAAGACGAATACGAAACCATCTCGATCAATTACACCTCCGGCACCACCGGCCGGCCCAAAGGGGTCATGTACCACCACCGGGGCGCCTACTTGAACGCGCTGGCGATGGCTTCCGATATCCGGCTGGAGACCGGCAGCCGGTACTTGTGGACGCTGCCGATGTTCCACTGCAACGGGTGGTGTTTCACCTGGGCGGTACCCGCCCTGGGCGCCACCAGCGTCTGCCTGCCGCGGGTCGACCCGGCGGTGGTATGGCGCCACTTCGACGAGGGGGTGACCCACTTCTGCGGTGCCCCCACGGTCCTGATCATGCTCGCCAACCACCCCGGAGCCCACCGGCTGGAGCGGCCGGTACGACTGTTCACCGCCGGTGCTCCACCGTCGCCGACGATCATCTCGCAGATGCGGGAGCTGAACTTCGAGCTTGACCATGTCTACGGCCTGACCGAAACCTACGGACCTTTCACCATCAACGTTCCGGCCCCCCAAGTGGGATCGCTGGACCCCGAGGCGCAGGCCCGCTACCGCGCCCGCCAGGGCTTTGCCAACGTGTGCGCGGGCTGGGTCCGGGTGGTCGACGAGAGCATGGCCGACGTACCCTGCGATGCCACCACCATGGGCGAGGTGGTAATGAGGGGCAACGTGGTGATGAAGGGCTACTTCGACGACCCGGTTGCCACCGAGACCGCGTTCCGGGGCGGCTGGTTCCACTCCGGCGACGTCGCGGTGATGCACCCCGACCGCATGATCGAGCTGCGAGATCGCAAGAAGGACATCATCATCTCGGGCGGCGAGAACATCTCCACGATCGAGGTCGAGCAGGCGGTGGCCAGCCATCCGGCGGTGCTGGAGTGCGCGGTGATCGCGATTCCCGATGAGCGCTGGGGGGAGGTGCCCAAAGCGTTCGTGACCCTGAAACCGGGGGCCCGGGCCACCGAAGAGGAGATCATCACCCATGTTCGGGGCCGCCTCGCCCACTTCAAGGCGCCGCGCTTGGTCGAGTTCGGCGATCTGCCGAAGACCTCGACCGGGAAGATCCAGAAGTTCGTGCTCCGCGACCGGGAGTGGGCGGGCAAGGAAAAGCGCATCAACTGAGGTGGTCCGGATCGATCCGGACCGCCCGGACCGGCCGGCGGCGCTACTGGCGAGTGAACTCGAGCATCTGCTTGGGCTGGCCGGTCTTCGGAACCTGGGCGGTCATGGCCGCATCCAGCACGCTCCACGAGTAGGCCCAGTTCTGGCCCTGCATGAAACCGGGGTCGTTGGCATAGACCCGGGTCTGGTCGTAGCCGATCAGAAGGATCACGTGATAGACGTCGGTGGCGCCGTAATGGGGGGAGATCCGGGTGTTGCCGGGCCCGCCATGAGTCATGACCGGGATGATCACCGGGTGGCCGGCGGCCAGGGAAGCCCTGACGTTGTCGAGGGTGGCGGGCCGGAGGTTGGGGGTCAATCCGTAGAAGTGGGCGGTGACCTGGGCGATCTGATCCAGGCTCAGGTCGAGGGTGCCCGGGAAGGTGGCTCGCTCGTAGGCGACGATGTCACCCATCGCCTGGTCCGCCTCGGTGGGCGGGATCGCGTCCCGCCGGTCGCCGCCGTAGAAGCGGCCCACCATCAGCGAGGCGGCCGCTTCGCAGTACTCCTCATGGGCGCTGTCCCACCGGTTGAGGGGGGCCTGGGAGGTGTAGGGGACCTTGATCAGCACCGACGCCGGTAGTGGGGCCTGAGTGGTCGGGCTCGGGCTGGGGGTGGGCTGGCTGGCCGTGGGGCTGGGCGGAAAATTCGCGGCCCCGATCGTGGGAGCCGGCGCCTCGGCGGCAGCAGGAGCGCTGATCACCACCGCGGTGGCGGGAGCCTGAGTCCCGGGCCGGGGCCGGAACTTGTACGCGAAGGCGCCCCCACCGAGGGTGGCGCCGAGCACCACAGCGATGGTGAAGACACTGGTGGAGAGCTTCATGGATCCCGTTGACTACCATATCCCGAGGCTGGGCGGTGGGATACGGTCGTTCGACCCCCACCCCCAAGTCCCGGGAGCTGGCAGCCCGGGCGCTCCCGACTCCAGGTCGAATACGCTTCCAGTCGTGCTGGTCGGAGCCCGTGGACAGAATCGGCGTTCAGCCGGCCGGGGCGAGTTGGCCCCCGGCGATCCGGTCCTCCCGCCGGCCGCTTCGGCCGCCCGGCCGCCTGGGGGGTGATGGCGGCTTCGGCGCCGGTCGACATCGGCCGCCGGGCGCCTTTCAACACCCTGATCGTGCTGGCGGCCCGGGTTTTCTCCCGGATGGTGGCTCTGGTCGTCGTGCTGCTGCTTGCCCGGCATCTCGGCGACGAAGGCTACGGGCGCTTCGCGACCGTGTCCGCCTTCAGCGCTCTGGTCAGCGTGCTCGCCGATTTCGGATTCAACTCTCTGTACACGCGGGAGGCGGCCCGCTGCCCCGAGCAAGCCGGCGAGTTCTTGAGCCTGCTCAGCCTGGCCAAAGTGGGCCTGGCCGCCCTCGCCGGGCTGGTACTCGGCCTCCTCCTGGACTGGCAGTCGCTCGGCGGGTTGGCGCTGCCGGCGGCCGCGCTGCTGGCCGCCACTACCTATGCCCAACTTGTGCGCAACACCTTCTACGCGCTGGGCCGGGCCATTTTCGAGTCGGTGGCGATCCTGGTCGAGATCGTGGTGCTGGCCGACCTGGTGCTCTACGGCGCCGCCACCCACCGGGGGGTGGCGTTCTTCATCTGGGCCTATGCGGCGGCGTCCGTGGCCGTGATCGCCTACTCGCTGGTGGTCATCCACCTGGAGAATATGGCCCGCCTGACTCTGCGTATCCGCCCTCGCGAACTGACGGCATGGTTCACCCTGGCCTTTCCCTTCGCACTGGGGTCGTTCCTCACCAATCTCTACTTCAGGATGGACGTGCCGATTCTCAAGCTCTTCCGGCCCTTCGCCGAGGTGGGATGGTACAACCTTGGCTACAAGCCATTCGAAGCCCTTCAATTTGTTCCCCTGGCGCTCCAGGCGGTCGTCTACCCGGTGCTCGCCGTGTACTTTCGTCGGGATCCGGAGCGGCTGCTCCATGGCTACCGTCGATTCTTCAAGGCGCTGGTGATCCTGGGCTGGCCGCTCTCGGTGGGGACGTTCGTCCTGGTCCACCCGATCGGCCGGGTGTTCGGACTGTTCCCGGAGTCGGAACCGGCCCTGCGCATCCTGGCCTGGGGCGTCGTCTTCCTGTTCGTCAACTCAGCCTTCACCGCTGTCCTCTACGCGACCGACCGCCAGCGCTTCTTCCCGTGGGCGACCGGGATCGCCGTGGTGGTCAACCTGGGGCTTAATCTCGCTTTGATTCCTCGGTACGGATATCTGGCGGCGAGCGCGACCACTGTCGCCACCGAGGCCGCGTTCTCGGTGGCCGCCTGGTACTTCATCCGGGGCGCCGGCCCGGTAGTCGCTCTGCCTCTGGTGCGGCTGGCGTGGCGTCCGGTGCTGGCCGGCGTGCTGATGGGCGCCGAGCTCGAGGCCGTGCTCGGCTTCTCACCGGTGGGATCGATGCGAGCGCTCCCGCTGCTGGCCATCTGCGTGCCGGCCGGGGCCGCCGCTTACGTGGCCGGGCTGGTGGTCTCGGGAGCGGTCACCGCCGGCGAGTGGCGGGCGCTGTGGGCCGGGCTCAGAGGCCGGGGTTCAGGCGGAGCCGGCTGAGTCGCAGGGAGTCCCTGGCGGCCGATCTGGAGGCGGTGGGCCCGGGCCTCGCCGCTGGCGGTGCGGCGCTGGCGGCGAGACCTGTCCGCCCTTTATGGTTCTGACCATGCGCCGGCTCGGAATCTCGGTTCCCCTCGAGCAGTCCGGACTCGACCAGCTGCCCGCCTTGGCCCGGGAGGCGGAGGGGCTCGGATTCACTGATGCCTGGAGCTTCGAGACCAACGGCTGGGATGCCTTCACCCCATTGGCGGCGGTGCTGGCGAACACGGAGCGGATGCGGACCGGTACCGCCATCATCCCGGTCTTCACCCGGCCACCGGTGGTGATCGCGATGCACGCCGCCACCCTGGATAGCCTGGGACCCGGCCGATTCGTGCTGGGTCTCGGCTCGTCCACGCCGACCGTGGTCGAGAAGTGGATGGGGCTCAGCTTCGAAGCACCACTCGGGCGCACCCGCGAGGTGGCTCAGGCCTGCCGTGCGCTGCTCGACGGTGGCCGGGTAGGTGGGGCCCGGATCGCCCAGGTGCCGCCCCGGCACATCCCGATCTACCTGGCCGCGCTCGGCCAGGCTATGGCGCGGCTGGCGGCCGAGGTGGGCGAGGGGGTGGTTTGGTTTCTGGCCGGGCCCGGGGCGATCCCCGAACTGATCGCGGCGCACCCGCGACCGATGGATACGGTGGCCCGGATCACCACCATCCCGGGTCCCCGGCCGGCCGGGCTGGAGGCCGCGCGCCGGTTTCTGTGCACATACGCGCTGGTGCCTTACTACGCCAGGTTCCTCCGCCGCCAGGGCTTCGGGGAGGAGGTGGAGGCGATCTCCTCTGCCTGGGCCGCTGGCGACCGGGATCGGGCGGCGGCGATGGTGTCGGATCGGATGGTGGACGAGCTGGCTCTGGTCAGCGATCCGGACCGGATCGCCGAGGGGGTACAGACTTACTGGAGATCCGGCCTGGGTTGCCCCCTGATCTCCATCATCTCCCTGCGGCGGGAGCCTGCGGCCCGGGCGACGGAGCGACAGGAGCTGTTCGGACATCTGTCCCGAAGCCTTCTGTAGCCGGCCGGTCAGGCCGGCCGGTCAGGTCAGGTGACGACCGGGCGCCGGCGCCTGAGCTGGCCGGCGATCACCTCCGCCAGGCCGATTGCGCCCAGTCCGATCAACAGGTGCACCACCCGCACCACGGTGTGGGCCGGGTCTTCGGGCAGGATGCTGGTCTGGAGGCTGCCCAGGACAGCGACCAGAACCCCGTAGGCGATCGCCACCACAGGCAGCGCGGGTCGAAGCCCCGAGACCATGGCGATCACGGCCAGGGCCCAGAGGCAGAGCACCAAAAGCACGCCAGCCAGCTGGTGGAAATCGCGCAGGTCGGTCCGGTCGAAGATCCAGACCGCGAAGCCGAGGAGAAGGGCGAGCAGCCCCAGGCCCCGGACCGCCATCTGAAGAGGTACCACCAACCTGAGCATTGGAACCATCATATGGAGCCGCTGTGTCCCCGCTTCAGGAAGAAGATGCCCTGAAGCGGGTGAGCGACCCATCCGCGATGGGCGCGCTTCCCGAACGAACAGGTTCCGGTGTACTGGGGGAGACGACGAGCCGTCACCCTGGCCGCCGGGCGGCATCGGCTACGATCAAGTGGGCTGAAGTCCAGTAATTACTCCAGGAGTGTTGACTTGAAGCATTGGCGGCTTACCGATGAAGAGCTGCGCCGGCCGGTCGACTGGGTCGGTGCTGGCCAATACCAGGACATCCTCTATGCCACCGGCGACGGCATCGCCAGGATCACGATCAACCGGCCGGAGGTGAGGAACGCATTCCGCCCGACCACGCTCTTCGAACTCGCCGATGCGTTCGAACGGGCCCGCAATGACAGCGGGGTGGGAGTGGTGATCCTGACCGGGGCCGGCACCGAAGCCTTCTGCTCGGGTGGTGACCAGCGGATTCGGGGCGACGATGGTTACATCGGGCCGGACAACGTCGGCCGTCTCAACGTGCTGGACCTCCAGATCCAGATCCGCCGCCTGCCGAAGCCGGTGGTGGCGATGGTGGCCGGTTACGCGATCGGCGGCGGCCATGTGCTCCACGTGGTCTGCGACCTCACCGTGGCCGCCGACAACGCGCGGTTCGGGCAGACAGGACCGATGGTGGGCAGCTTCGACGGGGGCTATGGATCCGGGCTGCTGGCGCGGATCGTGGGCCAGAAGAAGGCCAGAGAGATCTGGTTCCTCTGTGAGCAATACGACGCGTATGAGGCGGAGCGGATGGGCCTGGTCAACAAGGTGGTGCCGCTGGCCGAGCTGGAGGCGGAGACGGTCGCCTGGTGCCGGAAGATGCTGATGCTGAGCCCGCTTGCCTTGCGGATGCTGAAGGCCAGCTTCAACGCTGCCGACGACGGCCTGGCCGGGATCCAGCAACTGGCCGGGGATGCCACGTTGCTCTACTACATGAACGCGGAGGCTCAGGAGGGGCGCGACGCCTACGTGGAGAAGCGCCGGCCCGACTTCTCCCGGTTTCCGCGCCGACCATAGGGAAGCAATGGGAAGGCTCGAGACCGGCTCCCCGACCCGGGCTGGCCGGCTCCGGCTCTGGCTCCTGGCGGCGCGGCCCTTCACCCTGAGCGCGGCGGTGGCGCCGGTTATCGCCGCCACCGGCGTGGCCGCGGCGGAGGGTAGGATCCGATGGCCGCAGGCGGTCATGGCGCTGGTGGTCGGGATCCTGCTGCAGGTCGGGGTCAACTATGCGAACGACTACTCAGATCACCGGCGGGGAGCCGACCGCGAGCGCCGCGGCCCGTTTCGTCTGGCTGCCTCTGGTCTGGTCGAACCGAAGCGCGTACGCGGCGCCGCGTTGCTGACCCTGGGCGCCGCCGCGACCGTAGGCACGGTGCTCAGCCTGACCACCGATCCCCGGCTGCTGCTGGCCGGCGCCGCCGCGATCGCCGCCGCCTGGCTATACACGGGAGGGCCCCGGCCGTATGGCTACGTCGGGCTGGGCGAGGTCTTCGTGTTCCTGTTCTTCGGGCTGATGGCGGGGCTTGGCACCGAGTACGTGGAGATCGGCCGGGTGACCCGCCTCGGCCTGCTGGCGGCGATCGCGATGGGAGCCTGGTCGTGCGCGATCCTGATGCTCAACAATCTCCGCGATCTGGAGTCCGATCAGCGCGCCGGCAAGCTCACTCTGGCCGTGCGGTTGGGCCGGGCGCGAAGCCGCCAGGTGCTGCTCGGGTTCTATGCCCTGGCCGGCGCCTGCGCCTTGCTGGCCGGATCCACGCCGCACCCCTGGGCGGCGGTCGCGCTGCTGGCGCTGACCGCCGTCCCCGGCAGCTTCAGGCGGTCGGCTTCGGCCGATCCCGGCCACCTGGTCCGGGCCCTCCAGCGCACCGCCGCCGGTCAGGTGTTCTATTCCCTGCTCTTCGGCCTGGGTTCATTGGCCGCCTGAAGGTGTCCGGCCAGCAACATCGCCACCTCACGGGGCCGCTCCAGGTGGGCGGCGTGGCCCGCTTCCGGAACCAAGACCGCCCTCCCATTGGGAACCCTGGCCGCCAGCCGCCGCGCCTGCGCGGCAAAGCGGAGATCGAGTTCACCGGCGAGGAAGAGGGCAGGCGCCCCCACCCTCCCGAGCCGGTCCCACACCGGCTCCATCGCCCCTGCCCCCATGCCGCGCAGACTCTCGGCGAGGGCCCGGGGGGAGTTGGCCAGGCGCACCCGCCGCAGGTGTTCTCGACGTTCCCGACCGAGCGTCTGAAGACCGGCGAAGATCGGCAGCCGCTCCCAGTACGAGGCGAACCAGTCGATTCCCCGCCGTTCGATCTCGGCCGCCAGCGCGGCGTCGGCGGCGATCCGGGCCGGGCGCTGCTCCGGCTCCAGCCCGGCGTGCGCGCCGATCGTGAAAAGGCTCGCCACCCGTTCCGGGTGCCGGGCTGCGAAGGCCAGCGCGACCCGGCCGCCCATCGAGTAGCCGCCGAGGTGGCCTCGCTCGATCCCGAGGCGGTCCCAGAGCAGCTCCACGTCGGCCACCGCCGCCGCCATGGTGTGAGGTGGGGTGAGGCTGGTTCGCCCATGACCTCGGAGGTCGGGCAGCAGGCCGGCGAATCCGGTGGGAAGGCTGCCGGCGAGTTCCAGCAGGGTGGAATGGTCCTGGCTGAAGCCGTGCAACAGAGTCACCGGCTCGCCTTCGCCGAGCCGATGAAAAGCGATCGCACCCGATTCGGTGGCGAGCGCGTCCACAGGCTCACCCTAGCCGAGCGCGGCAATTGCTGATGGATACCGCAGAACTGAACCTCCGGTGTGCATCGACCTTTGTCCAGGGGCTGGTCGAGGCCGGCCTCCGCGAGGTCTGTCTCGCGCCCGGCTCACGGTCGGCACCCCTGGCGATCGCCTTTGCCCGGCATCCGGCAGTGCGCTGCTTCGTGCATGTCGACGAGCGGAGCTGTGCCTTCTTCGCCCTGGGCCTGGCCAAGGCCACCGGCCGGCCGGTGGCGGTGCTCTGCAGTTCGGGCACGGCTGCGGCCGAGTTTCATCCGGCCGTAATCGAGGCCTCTCACTCGGGGGTGCCGTTGCTGGTTCTGACCGCCGACCGGCCGCCGGAGCTGCTGCAGGTGGGGGCCAACCAGGCGATCGACCAGAGCCGCATCTACGGCGGCGCCGTGCGGTGGCACCGGGAAATGGGGCCGCCAGCGGATCTGGCCGGCACCGAGCGCCTGTGGCGCCGGATCGCCGCCCGGGCGCTGGCCTCCGCCACCGGGTTGGATCCCGGGCCGGTGCACGTGAACCTGGCCTTCCGTGAGCCGCTGGTGCCGGCTCCCGGTCGCCGAATCGACATGCCTACCCGGCAGACGAGGATCGAGGTGGTGCGCCCGGCCGGCTTAAGGGTTTTGCCAGCGGCTCTGCGCGGGGTCCTGGCCGCGGCCCGCCGGCCGCTGGTGGTGGCCGGCCTGCTTCCGRCCGGAATCAATCCCGATGCCGCCGCYACCTTGTCCGGGCGGGCGGCACTGCTCGCCGAGCCCACCTCCCAGCTGCGGGCACTGCCCTTTGCGGTGGCGGAATACGAGGCCATCCTCCGTTCCAACCGGCGCCAGCGGCTCGAGCCCGACCTGGTGATCAGAGTCGGTGCCACCCCGACCTCGCGCACCCTGAACGGGTTCCTCGACCTGCCGGTGCCGGCCCTGATGGTGGCACCCGGCGGCCGCTGGGGGGACCCTGACCAGCGCTTCACAGGTGTGATCGAGGCGGCGCCGGAGGAGGCCCTGGCCGCCATCAGTGAAGCCCTGGCCGAGCCCGAGCCCGGCTGGCTGGAGGGTTGGGCGGCGGCCGCCGCCACCGCCCGGGCCGCGATCGCCGGCCGGTTGGCTGAGCTCGAGCTGTTTGAGGGCCACGTCGTCACCGCCCTGGCCGCGGCGCTGGACCGGGACCACCGGCCGGCGCGAGTGCTGCTCGGTTCCAGCCTGCCGGTCCGCGCGGCCGACTATTTCTGGCCGCTCCACCGGTCGGGGCTCGGCTTCCTCGCCAATCGTGGCGCCAGCGGGATCGACGGCCTGGTCAGCACCATGATGGGCGCGGCGGCGGCGGGAACCCGGACGGTGGGACTGATCGGCGATCTCAGTCTTTACCACGACATGAACGGTCTTTGGGCCGCCCGCCGGCACCGCCTGAGCCCGGTCCTGATCGTTCTCGACAACGACGGAGGCGGGATCTTCGAATTCCTGGCTCACGCGGAGCACACCGATGTGTTCGAGGAGTACTTCGCCACCCCACTCGGCCTCGACTTCTCCAAAGCCGCGGACCTGTATGGGTTCGACTTCCTGGATGTCAACGCGACCGGCCCGCTCGCGGCCACCCTGGACCGCGCGTTAGCGGCGGTGGGCCCGGTGATGGTGAGGGTCGGCTACGACCGCAAGCGCAGTGTGCGGGCGCACCGCGAGGTCTGGAGGGCGGTGACCGAGGCCCTGGAAGCCGGCGACGCCTGAAGCCGGAGGCCGGCGACGGTCAACTGCGAACGATCGCGTTCAGCAGCGGCCGGAGTTTAACCGTGGTCTCGTCGTACTCTTCAGCGGGATCGGAGTCGGGCATGATGCCTCCCCCGGCGAAGAGGCGGATGCCGTCCCCCTCGAGCAGGCCGCAGCGCAGGCCGACCATGAACTCGCCGTCCCCGCCAGCGTCCTGCCAGCCGACCGCGCCCGCGTACCAGCCCCGTTCAAAGCCCTCGATCGCATCGATCAGCGCCATCGCCTCCGCGGGCGGGGCTCCCGCGATGGCGGGGGTGGGATGTAGTCGCCAGGCCAGCTCCAGAGCGGCTGGTGGCGGCTCGTCCGCGAGCTGGGCCCGGATCCGGGTGGCGAGGTGCTGGATGTTGGTGAATCGGGCCAGTTCGGGGGTGTCCGGCGCGTCGATCGAGGCGGCCACCGCGGTGAGCGCGGCCACCACGTGGTCCCTGACCACCTGGTGTTCGTTCCGATCCTTGGGGCTGGCCAGGAGCATCGCACCCAGCGCGGCGTCCTCGGTTTCGTCGCGGCCGCGCCGGATCGAGCCGGCCATCGGATGCGCGACCGCCTCCGAGCCGGTTCGGCGCACCAGCAGCTCAGGAGTCGCGCCCAGGAAGGCGGTGCCGTCGAAGCCTTCGATGAAGAAGGTGTGGCAGTTGGGATACGCGGACCGGAGCGTGCTGAGGACGGTCCGGGTCTCGATCACACCGTCGGTATGCACCGGCACTTCGCGGGCGATCACCACCTTGGCCAGCGAGCCCGAGCGCAGGCGGTGCAGGGCGCGGTCGATCAGGAGTTCGTACTCGGCTCGGCTCAGCGGGGGGCTCGGCTCGGCTCGGCTCACCCGCGGCTGGGTCGCGCTCGGGGGCTCCAGGTCGATCAGCTCGAAGGCCTGGGGATCGGCCGCGGTCAGGAAAGTGCGGCCTCGAACCCGGCCCACCGCCAGTCGCGGAATCCGGAGCATCACCGCCGGGAACCCGGCCCAGGCGGCGCCCTGGGGCCGCCGGTTGTGGAACGCGAAGCCGCCGATGGCGAGCGGGCCGGCGGTGGGCAGGCCGCGGGCGCCCGCTCGCTCACGCCAGCCACGGGTGAGGCTCGACCAGAGCCGCCCGGCCGCCTGATCCGGAGCGCCCTCGGCAATCCCTGAGATCGGCTGACCGGAGCCATCCAGGAGCTCGGCGCCCCGGCCGTCGCTGACGATCGTGAAGGCGGTGCCCAACCCGGCCACGCTGGTAGCGTCGGGCATCGGTCGCTCCACCAAGGTACCGCCGTGACCGGCGGCCCGGGCGGCCGCCACCAAGTCGACCAGGTCCGGACTGCCGGCCAGTTCCCGGGTCTCGAACCGGGGTTCCGGGGTGAGGCTCAACTGCCGCCGTCCCGCTCGATGTGGTGGCGGGCGGCGCGGATCAGGGCGCGCCGAAAATACGCCCCGACCAAAAGCTGGCTGGCATCCAGCAGACGGTCGAACTGTTCGATCAGGCGCTCCGACGTATCCTCAGCCGAGCCGCCGGCGGCTTGCAGGCGCTCCCGGACGTGTTGGTCGAACAGCTCCACCGCCCTGACCGCGGAGGCGTCGAGCGCGCCCGCCTGCTGGCGGGCCAGGACCAGTACGTCGGAAAGCGGGATCCCGGCCTCCAGCACCACCAGTCCGGCCCTGAGCAAGTCGAGGTCGGAGGCCGGAAACAGAGGTCCTTCAGGGCCCGGCTCCGGCACCAGCAGTCCGGCGTCGACCAGTTGATCGATCAGCGGCCCGGCGACTCCGCTACGGGCGGCCAGCTCGTCTCGGGTCAGCGCCTCCGCGGAGCCGGCCCCCCCGGCCCCGGCCGGGACGGTGACCGCCGCCACCAGGGCCTGGTCCGACTCTTCCAGCTCTCCGGCGAGGAAGCGGCGGATGATGGCCAGCGTGAAGCCCCGCTGCTGGAGCCGGCGGATCTGCTCGAGCCGCTTCAGGTGGGCGTCCCCGTAGTAGGTGACCCGGCCCGAGCGGCGGGGCGGATCGATCAGTCCTTTGCCCTGGTAGAAGCGGATGGTGTCGACCGGGACCCCGGCGGTCCTCGACAAATCTTCTATTCGATACTCCACGAGTATCTACTCTAAGCTTGCCGCTCCCGGACTCCCTCGACCACGATCAGCAGGTGCTGCCGGCGATCGGCCGCTCGACCAAAGTCAGCTCGATGGTGCGGCGCTCCGAGCCGCGCAGGATCTGGATCTGGATGCGGTCTCCCGGTTCGTGCAGCGACAGCACCCCGCCCAGGGTCTGACCGTTGTTCAGGCTCTGGCCGTCCACGATCTGGATGATGTCGCCCGGCTGGAGCCCGCTGCGTTCCGCCGGACAGTTGCGGACCACGTCGGTGACGTAGATGCCGAAGCCCTTGATCTGCCGCCCCCGGGCCAGGGCGTCGGCCTCGTCGTCATAGGAGATGCCGATGAACGGGTGGCCCGGTCGCCGCCCGGCGATCAGATCGTCGGCGATTCGCTTGGCGACCACCGAGGGAATCGCGAAGCCGATGCCGACCCCGCCCGACTGGCCGGCGGTGTTGACGCCGATCACGTGGCCCTCGGCGTCGGCCAGCGGTCCACCGGAGTTCCCGGGGTTGATGGCGGCGTCGGTCTGGAGGGTGTCCTTGAGTGTCTCGGAACTGGTCGGGGTGCCGGCGTCGATCCTGCGGTGGAGCGCCGAGAGGATGCCAGCGGTAACCGACGATTCGTTGCGGAAGGGGCTGCCGATCGCGACCACCGGCTGGCCCACCAGAAGCTTGGTGGAATCGGCGAACTGGGCCAGGGGCAGCGATTCATCGGGGATCCGCAACACCGCGATGTCCTCGATCGGGTCGGTGCCCTGGAGTTGGACCACGTAGTTGCTGCCGTCGGGCATCAGTACCTGGATCTTCTGGGCACCTTCGATGACGTGGTTGTTGGTCACCATATAGCTCACTCCAGGGCCATGGGAGACCACGAAGCCGCTGCCGGTGGCGATTCCACTGCGGGTGTTGACGATCACCTCGCCCACCGCCGGCACCAGGATCTTGGCGACTCGAGCCGCGTCCAGGGCGGGGCCGGTGGCGCCGCTGGCCGGAGGTACAGGGCTGGGGATGGTGGCCTGAATGCTGGCTGCCGGGCTGGGCTTGGCCGCCGAGGAAGTGGCGCCACCGCTCTGGTTCGGGCCGGATACCGTGCAGGCGGCGACCAGTATCAGGCCGGCCAGCCCCACGGCCAAAGCGGAGCCGAACCGTCGGCCGGAACCGTTGCTGGGCCGGCTCGAAAAGATGGGCTCAGGCATCGCCGGTGCGCCTCGGGCGAGCGGGCAGGCGGTCGGTCCGGCGTACCCAGGGCGGGACCAGCCAGTATGGAAAGGCCAGGAAGAGCAGGCAGGTGAGTCCGAAACCCACGATCGGAAGCGCCGTGAGCACCTGAAGCAGTACTCCAGCCGGATGGGCCACTAGGTTGAAGAGTTCGACCATACACCCGACCCCGAACGGGGCCAGAATCAGAGGCCAGTACTGGATTGGGCTGGGTTCCGGACGGTACCACCGGCGCCAGCGGCCGGTGTAGGCGAGCACCCCACCGCCCACCCCGAGCAGGCCGAGGACCAGCATCACCAGCACCCAGGTGTAGAGGGCGTCCTTGGAGCCGTTGGGACCGAACATGATTCAAGCCTAATCCGGAGCCGGGGATGCTCTCCTCAGCCGTAGGTGTTCCAGTAGAAGAACCTGCGCATCCAGCCTGGATCCGCCTGCATGGCGGTGGCGTAGCCGATCACGGCGTCGACGTAGTCGTCGTCGTGGTTGTAGGCGAAAATCGCCCGCCGCATGTTGCCCGGGGCGCCGAAGCGGGCCAGGTATCGGGCGGCGGCCAGGATCGAGTCATGGGGGCTCATGATGTCGCCGCCTTCACCAAACTCCTGCCAGGTGGAGGGCAGGAACTGCATGGGACCGCGGGCCCCGGCGCTGGAGGTGCCCGGATTGCGGCAGAAGTCACTCTCGATCATGTTGATCGCGGCCAGGTACGACCAGTCGATCCGCGACCTGCCGGCGGCCTCCTGATAGAAGGTCATCAGCCGATCGGGTGGTACCGGTCCCCCGGCCAGGCGCAGCCGGCGGACCGGCACCTCGGTCGGATCGGAGTTGCCGCCCAGCCGCCAAAAGGCGCGCAGAGCGTCGATCGACGCCTGCACCGGCCGGCGCAGGCCGGCCGGTATCTCCGACAGGAACCGGGCCCGGCTGGCCTCGTCGGCAACCGCCGCCTGCTTGATCAGGTTCTGCTGGTGGCGGACTCCCTCCCGAAACCGGAATTCCGCCTCGTCGGCCGAGCGCCGCCCCCTGATCGCGCCGATCGGATCGGTGGGGACCGGCTGTCGATTCATGGTGTCGAGGTCGTGCTGAGCGGCCAGGACCCGCTCCTCGAGGCCCGCGAAGAGCTGGCCGGAGGGGGCCGAGACGGTGGCGAAGACGTTGGCGAGCGGGGCCGCCGGCCCGACCAGGGCGAGCAGCGCGGCCAGGGCCAGCGCCGGTCGCCAGGCCCTCATACCGATCCCCGCTAGTGGGCCGCGGGCAGGGCCGGGGAGGGGAACGAAGGTTCCTCCAGCCGCGGCACCGCGGGCATCTCCTCCGGGAGCGGAGTGGCCTCGTCGAACATCCTCAGGCCGAGTTCGTCGAGCAATCCGGTGACCTCGTCACCGATCAGCTCCTGCTGCCTGACCAGCTCGTGGGCACCCCGGTCGATCGCCTCCTTGTTGACGTACATCAGGCGCCAGCAGTCCATGTAGGCGCTGCCCAGAACCTGGGCCACGGTTCGCCGGGCGATTGGATTGCGGATCACCGCCCCCGAGACGGTGCCGCTCTCCTGGGCGCCGCCGGTCATCTCCACCACCGAGATCAGGTACTCGCCGAAGTGGACGGCCCTGGCCGACATATCGGGCGGGATGCGATCCGGGCCCATCCCGTACACGCCGATCATGGTTGCCGCGCGCTGGGTCGCGTTCATCAGGTCGCTGGTGACCCCGTTGGAGTTCTCGCCGTAGAAGACCCGCTCGGAGGCGAGCGCGCCCAGGGCGTGGCGGAGCCCGCCGGCTAACCGAGAGCGCATGGCTGTGAACTCCTCCTCTCGACTGACCGCCAGGTGGTGGCCAAGGCTGCCGTCGTCGCGCATCCGGATCGAAAGCCGCACATCCATCAACTCGGGACAGAAGAAGCGGGCGGCGACGGCGTGGCCCATCTCGTGCCGGGCCACCGCCAGCGCCTCGCGCTCGCTGTAGACAACCGGCTGAGCCAGGCCGACCGAGACATTGGTGAGGGCCTCTCGGAGGTCCTTCCAGCCGAAGGCGTGACGGCCGTCCTCGAAGGCGTACATCAGGGCCAGGGAGAGGGCCTGTTCGATCTGCGCAGGCGAGAAGCCGACGGTGATCCGGGCGAACTCATCCCGCTTCTCGGGAGAGTCGAGCTCAGGGTCGTGGGCCTTCTTTTCGAAGTAGAGATCGGCGATGTCCTTGCGGTCCTCCTTGGTGGGGATCCGGAAGGTCAACTGCCGGCCGAAGCGGCCAGGCCGGGTGACCGCCTCGTCGAGCACGCTGGGACGGTTGGTGGCACCGATGAAGAAGAGGTTGTACCGGGGGGCCCTCAGCTGGGGGATCCGGAGGCTGACGCGGCGGCCGTCGCGGCCGGGCAGCTCACGGGGTACGAAGAGGCCGTCCAGGGTCACGTTGACGAACCGGCGCAGCCCCTTTTTGATGAAACCGGGCTGGTCGACGCCGTCCATCTGGACCAGCAGCATGTTGAGGCCGAGTTGGCCGCCGCCGAACATCCCGCCGATGCCGGGGATTCCGCCCGCCCCGCCCATTCCGGAGCGGCGCTGGCCGAGGGCGTCGAACTCGTCGATGAAGACGATGCAGCCGCCCCAGCGTCTGGCTTCCTTTTTGGCGGCGCGGACCATGGTCCAGACGTTGACCATGTCCATGCCCAGGAACATGCCCTGGAAGGAGGCGCCCGAGGTGATCACGATCGGCTGCTTGAGATCGCTGGCGATGCCCTTGGCGAGCATGGTCTTGCCGGTGCCAGGGGGACCGACCATGAGCACGCCGCGCTCGCGCTTGCCGCCCGCCTTGACGTACTGGCGGCCGTGCTCGATCAGTCGGAGGATGCGCTTCATCTCGGTGACCGCCGCTTTCTGGCCGCGGACGTCCTCGATCTTCACCTCGAAGTTGGCGTCGCCAGGCCGGACCGTCTCCCGTCCCATCCTGCCGAAGAGCAGGAAGGGGCCGAAGAAGAGCGCGAAGTTGGCGACCAGCAGGAAGAGGATCTGGACCAAAGCTCCGAGCCCCTGGAAGACGAGGCTGAACAGAGAACTGATCGAGTCGGCGAACTGCTGGTTCAAAAGCCCGACGGTGATCCCCACATAGACTCCCAGGGGAATTCCGATCCACAGCATTCGCCGCCAGAAGATGGCCCGGTTGGTCTCCAGGGAGCGCTCCTCGGCCGGGGTGGTGTCGGCGATCGTCTCGCTGAGGATCAGGCTCCGCTTGACCAGGCTGAGTAGACCGCGCAGGGCCACCCCGACCAGGATGCCGAGCAGCACCGCGCCCCAGAGCGGCATGCCCCAGAACAGCTTGGCGAAGGCGGCGGTGGCGACGCCACTGGCTAGGCAGAACAGGATGTAGATGAGCATGCGTACCCTTCCGAGTCTAAGGTGAGGCCGGGAGATGTGGCGCGACCGGCTGTTACATCGATCTTGAAGAGGGCCGCGATGGCTTGCAACCTGGAAGTTGCCAGACGGCAAGGTGAACCCAGGGCGGATTCGCTTGGCGACTGCCGGTTCGGGGCGGCCATCGGTGAGCTAGATTACTTCCAGCCGGGTTCACGCCAGGCGCCCGGCCGCGCAATCGCTTCGCGCCCCTAAGGGACAAATCACAAGGCGAGGAGTTGAGTCACCCTATGGACCGGAATCTTGCCCTCGAACTACTCCGGGTGACCGAGGCGGCGGCGCTGGCGGCCGCCCCCCTCCAGGGCCGGGGCGACAAGGTGGCGGCGGATGCCGCGGCGGTCAGGGCCATGCGTGAAGCGCTGGCCTCGGTCGACATGCGCGGTGTGGTGGTGATCGGCGAGGGCGAGAAGGACGAGGCACCCATGCTCTATTTCGGCGAGGAGGTCGGAAACGGCATGGAGCCGGAGGTGGACGTCGCGGTTGATCCGATCGACGGTACCCGTCTGACCGCGAACGGCCTGCCCGGGGCGCTGGCGGTGGTGGCCCTGGCCGAACGCGGAACCATGTTCACCACCCACCTCCACTACATGGACAAGCTGGTGGTGGGACGCAACGCCCGCGGCGTGATCGACATCGAGATGCCGGTGGAGTGGAATCTGAAGCGGATCGCCAAGGCCGAGGGCCTGTCTCCCCGCGATCTGACCGTGATCGTGCTCGATCGCGAGCGGAACCAGCCGACGATCGCCGCGATCCGGGAGGTGGGGGCCAGGATCCGGCTGATCACCGACGGCGACGTGGCCGGCGCGGTGATGGCGGCGCTCCCCAGCAAGACCGGCATGCACGTGATGATGGGCAGCGGGGGGGCCACCGAAGGAGTGCTGGCCGCCGCCGCCGTCAAGTCCTTGGGTGGCGACATGCAGGCCAGGCCCTATGTGCGCGGACAGGACGACCTCGACCTGCTGGCCAGAGAAGGGATCAGCCCCGACCGGGTCTTCGGGATCGACGATCTCTGTTCGGGCGACAATATCTTCTTCGCCGCCACCGGGATCACCGGAGGCGAGCTGCTGGACGGGGTCCGGATCGAGGAGCAGTATGCGTACTCGCACAGCGTGGTGCTGCGCTCGACCTCGGGCACCATCAGGTACGTCGAGACGTACCACGAGATCGACAAGCTGCGCCGCAAGGGTGTACTTATGTAGACCGTCGCGCGTGAGGGTGGCGGCGCCGACCGGTCGGCGCCGGGCGAGGGCAGTTTCCTGGCCGGGCCGGAAAGCGTTCAGAATAAGCGAGGTATGAGGCTAGACATCCGACGGGTGCGAGCTCTGCTTCTGGAGGTGCCCAGGCAGGGTGAACTCGCCTACAGCCTCTTGCGCGATCCGCGGGTGTCGCCCGCCACCAAGGGGGCACTGCTGGCGGCGCTAGGGATCATCGTAAGCCCGCTCGACATCCCGGCCTGGGTGCCGGTGATCGGGGAGCTGGATATGCTGGCGCTCTCCATGGTGGCGGTCAAGGTCTTCATCGAAGCGTGTCCGCCCGACGTGGTGGCCGACAACCTGGCCGCGATCGAGGCTGGCGAGAGCCCCTTCCGCCGTGACCTGCTGCGGGCGGGGTTGCTGGGCCGGGCCAAGCTCGGTTCCGTGTGGAACCAGATCCGAGAGCGTCGCCGGATCCGCGACCTCGCTCCGATCGAGGTTCGGCCCCAAGAGGTTGGGCCCGGCCAGGTGAGGTAGCCCGGCCGCGGCCGGGTGGGCACCGGGTCAGCCGGCGGCACGCGGCACAATCAGATTCCGGCGATCCGGGTCGGGCGGGCCGGCCGGCTTCGAATCAGTCGACTACGAAGGAAATATGAGGTGCTTACCGAATGAAAGTGATGCTGGTGAAGGATGTCACCGAGCTGGGCCGAGCCGGAGACATCAAGGAGGTGGCCGATGGCTATGGCCGCAACTTCCTGATTCCGAGGAAGCTGGCCGTGCAGGCCCATTCCGGTATCGATGCGGAGGCCCGGCGGATCCGGGAGGCGGCCGAGCGGAAGGAAGCCAAGCAGCGCCAGGCTGCGCTGGAATTGGCCGGCGAGATCGGCGACAAGACGGTGGTCGTCACCCTCAAGGTTGGTGCTGAGGACAAAGCCTTTGGTTCGGTCACCAGTGAGGACATCGCCAACGCTATCATGGCGCAGCACCAGCTCGAGGTGGACAAGCGTCGGATCCACCTGCCCGAGCCGATCAAGCAGCTGGGCGAGCACCAGGTGCGGCTGCACCTCTGGCGAGACGTCGATGCCGTCATCAACCTGATCGTCAGCAAAGCCGGATAGAGAGCCTTGGCGATGGCCGACCAGGGCCAGCCCGGGCCCCGGTCGCTAGACCGGGTACCGCCTCATAGCCAGGAGGCCGAGCAATGCATCCTGGGCGCCATCCTGATCGACCCACGGGCGATCGCGATGGTGGCCGACATGCTGAGGGCGGAGGATTTCTACCGGGAGGACAATGCCCGGATCTTCGAGGCGGCGCTCCAGCTCTTCCGGGATAGCGAGCCGATCGACGCCATCACGGTGGCGGAGGAACTGCGTCGCCGCTCCATGCTGGAGCGAGTGGGGGGCAGGACCTACCTGGCCGAGTTGGAGCAGATGGTGCCGACCGCCGCCAACGTCGAATATTACGGGCGGATCGTCCGCGAGCATTCGACCCGCCGCAGCCTGATCACCGCTGGCGGCGACATCGCGCGGATCGGGTACGACCAGTCGCTCGACAGCGATGATGCCCTCAACCGGGCCCAGGCGCTCGTCTTCGGCATCGCCGAACAAAACACCCAGGGCGACTTCGAAAAGCTGTACGACCTGGTCGAGGGCGTGATCACCCGGGTCCAGCTCCAGCGGGAGCGGGGGGGGACGGTCGGCGTGCCCAGTGGCTTCTACGATCTCGACGCCCTGACCAACGGCTTCAAGCCCAGCGATCTGATCATCGTGGCCGGGCGGCCGTCGATGGGGAAGACGTCGTTTGCCCTCAACGTGGCCCGTCACGCCGCGGTCGAGAAAAAGCTGGGGGTTGCGATCTTCAGCCTGGAGATGTCCAAGGACCAGTTGGTGGAGCGGATGCTCTGCGAGCAGGCCGAGGTCGACGCCCAGCGCATGCACAAGGGCCTGCTCAGCGATCACGAGCAGGCGGCCCTGATCGACGCCGCCGGCGTGCTCGCCGAGGCCCCCATGTTCATCGACGACACCCCCGGCCTGGACGAGTTGACCATGCTCACCAAGGCTCGCCGGATCAAGGCCCGGGAGGACATCGGGATGGTGGTGATCGACTACCTCCAGCTGATGCAGGGCAGGCGCCGCGGGGACGACTCGAACCGCGTCCAGGAGGTTTCGCAGATCTCCCGATCGCTGAAGGCGATGGCCCGTGAGCTCAAAGTGCCGGTGATCGCGATCTCCCAGCTCAGCCGTGGCCCCGAGCAGCGCGAGAACAAGCGGCCGATGCTGAGCGACCTCCGGGAGTCGGGTTCGATCGAGCAGGACGCCGACATGGTGCTGTTCGTGTTCCGGCCCGAGTACTACAAGGCGGAAGAGAAGCCGGGCGTGGCCGAGATCATCCTGGCCAAGAACCGCAACGGGCCCACCGATACCATCGAGCTGCTCTTCCGCCGCCAGTACACCAGGTTCGACAACCGGGCCCGGGTCGAGGCGCCCTGAGTCGAGCCGCCATCCAGGCGGTTTCCTGTAGGCTTTCGCCGGGGAGCGGCGGCGCGCGCACCGGTTCTGGCGCTGGTGCCTGGCGCCCGGATCGAGACGCACGGTCAGAAGGAGCGAGCACAAACCGTGGTAATCATCATCGTCGGTGGCCAGTGGGGAGACGAGGGCAAGGGCAAGGTGGTCGACTACCTTGCCGCCGAATCGAACATGGTGATCCGGGCCCAGGGTGGCAACAACGCCGGTCACACCGTGATCACCGACCAGGGAGAGTTCAAGTTTCAGCTGATCCCCTCGGGGATCCTTTATCCGGATGTGACCTGTGTGATCGGGAACGGGGTCGTGGTCGACCCTCGCGTCCTCATCAAGGAGATCACCCAGCTCCGGGAGCGCGGGATCGAACCGTCCAATCTGGTGGTGTCCGAGCGCGCTCACATGGTCATGAGCTATCACCCTCTTTTCGACCAGTTGGAGGAGGGGGTGCGGGGCGACGACCGCCTGGGTACCACCTGGCGCGGAATCGGACCGGCCTACTCGGACAAGGTGCGCAGGATCGGATTCAGGGTCGGCGACCTCCAGAAGGAAGCGTTCATGCGCAAGAAGCTGCGCTTCGTGGTCGACCAGGTCAAGAACCCGATCCTCACCGACCTGTACCGGGCTCAGCCGTTGGACTGGGAGAAGATGCTGGAGGAGTACAACCGGTACGCCGCCGAACTCGACCCGATGATCAAGGACACCTACGAGATCATCCAGCCCGCCCTCGATCGGGGCGACCGGATCATTCTCGAGGGTGCCCAGGCCACCATGCTCGACCTTGATTTCGGCACCTACCCCTACGTCACCAGCTCGTACCCCACGGCGGGAGGGGCGATCATCGGCTCCGGGATCCCACCGACCAGGATCGATCTCACTATCGGCGTATTCAAGGCCTATACCACCCGGGTCGGTTACGGGCCGTTTCCGACCGAGCTACACGACCAGGTCGGCGACCGGATCCGAGAGCGAGGGCGCGAGTTCGGGACCGTGACCGGTCGGGCTAGGCGCACCGGCTGGTTCGACGGCTGCGTGGCCAGGTACGCGGTGCGTATCAACGGGGTGGGGGCGATCGCCCTGACCAAGCTCGACGTTCTCGATGAGGAGCCCGTCCTGCGGGTGTGCACCGGTTACCGGTTCAGGGACACCGTCTATGACCACCCGATGGCGAACATCTCGCACCTGAAGCACTGCGAGCCCGTCTATGAGGAGCTCCCGGGCTGGATGGCCCCGACCGGCGCCGCCCGGAACTGGGACGAGCTACCGCGCGAGTGCCGGGCCTACATCGACCTGCTGGAGCAGGTCTGCGGGGCGCCCATCGACATGATCGGGAATGGTCCGAGCCGGGAGCACTTCATCGTTCGCCGGCGCAGCTTCTGACCGGCGTCGGGCGGTTCAGCCGGGTGGTTCCGGACCTTTCCGAGCCGGGGCCGGGGACGGCCCGGCGCGCCGGCGGCGCCACACTGACCCCGCCCTGATCCCGACCCGGGCCAGGGCGTACAGGGTGCTGGCGGCAGCGGTCAGGACCAGGAGCGCCTCGAAGCTGTAGCCCCGGCTCCGGATCGCCACCCCGGCGGCACCCAGGGCGGCCGCGACCAAGCTACCTACCACCCGGGATTCGGCGATCCCGTGGCGATCCGACAGGACCAGCACCGCCACGTAAAGGCAGGGCGCGCAGAGCACGTGGAAGGCGATGTTCCAGCGCAGGTAAGCGGCCGCCGCCGCCGATCCAGCGATGTAGGCGGCGACCACCGCCAGGCTGCCCCGGCGGCAGTACCAGAGCCACGCCGCGGTCAGCGCCAGAGCCAGGATCGAGGTCGCGAAGACCGGCCCGGCGACGTTGCCCAGATAGAGACGTACAGGGTCGATGGGCGCGTCGGCGGCACGGAAGTACAGCTGCCAGAGCCGGATCGGATCCTGGTAGGAAGCCTGGCTGGCCGGGTTCACGTAAGCGATGGGGGCGCCTCGGCTGAGCAGGAGCACCGCCGCGTAGGCGACCAGGCCGGAGTGCAGCGGAAGACCTTGGGCGAAACGCAACCGAAGCGTTTCCAGGGCGGCGGCGCCGCCCACCAGCGCCAGTATCCAAAGCGGCGGCGTCTGGCTGCCGAGCAGGCCGGCGCCAGTCAGTACCGGTACGAAGGCCCACCACGGCTCCGCGCCGCCGAGCAGGCGGCCCAGGCCAGCGGCCACCATCCCAGCGATCAGGGCGGCGGCGGCGATAATCGCGGCTGGTTGGTGGAAATAGATCAATCCGGCCGCGGTCGGGGGGGCAAGAGCCAGGCCGCCGAGCAGGCCGGGGGGCAGCGTGCCGGGGGCGAACAGGAGCTGACCCAGCCGCCTGCGCAGGCGAAGAAGCATCAGCCGAATTGTAAGTTGCTGCCGATTCGACGGTTCCGGGGCGGCGACCGGAGGGTCGGGCCGGGACCGCGGGCGCCGGCCGGCGGCGGGTGCCGAGTTCGGTGATTGGAGCCGTCCAGGGGCTGATGGCTAGACTCAACTGGTATGGGTACGGTCAAGGAGAGGCTCGCCGAGATCGGGGTCGAACTCCCGGCGGCGCCCGCCCCGGTCGCCGCGTACGTGCCATACCGGGTGGTGCCGCTCGGCCCCGGCCGGGCCATGGTGTTCGTTTCCGGGCAGATCCCGATCGCCGACGGCAAGATCAGTCATGTCGGGCTGGTGCCGGGTCAGGTGGGGGTCGAGGAGGCGCGGGCGGCGGCCCGGCTCTGTGCCATCAACATCCTCGCCCAACTCGAGGCCGCGGCCGGCCTCGAGCGGGTGGTCTGCCTGGCTCAGATCACCGGTTTCGTCGCCGCGGAGCCGGGCTTCACCGATCATCCCGGGATCATCAACGCCGCCTCGGAGTTGATCGCGAGCGCGCTCGGTGAGGCGGGCCTGCATACCAGGGCCGCGGTCGGGGCCGGCTCCCTGCCACTGGGGGTGCCGGTCGAGATCGCGGCGGTGGCCATTGTCAGCACTGACTGAGCGCATCCCGCGCGACCGGCTCCGGCGGTATCTCCTCGCGGCCGGCGTGGCCGGCTACCTGGCTCTGGTCCTGGGGGTGATGCTGTGGCGGGGCATCGAGATCGAGCCGCAGTGGGTGTTCTTAGCCCTGCTCCTGGTGGCGATCACTTTGGGTCGGGGTCGCGAGTATGTACGGGACTGGCTGCCCTTCCTGGTGCTCTTCTTCGCCTACGAGGTGATGCGGGGCTTCGCCGCCAAAGGAGGCCTGCCGCCGCTGGATGTGGGTGTTCTCGAGACCTCCGTATTCGGGGCCACCCTGCCCACGGTCTGGTTGCAGCACCACTTCTACGACCCGTCGGTGATTCGCCCCTACGACTGGGTGGCGATGGGTCTGTACTTCATGCATTTCCCGCTGCCGTTGCTGGTGGGCTTCATGCTCTGGGTGCAGAACCGGCGTCGCTACTGGACCTTCGTGGCCGCCCTCCTGCTCACCTCGTTCACGGCTTTTGTGACCTATCTGTTCCTTCCTACCGCGCCCCCTTGGTGGCAGCAGCCTGATCAGATCCACAAGGTGATCAACGAGACGGTGCAGAAATGGGGCGTGAGCTATATGGTGTCGCCGCTCTACACCAAACTCAATCCCAACAAGTTCGCCGCCTTCCCGTCCATGCATGCCGCCTACCCCGCCCTGGCCGTGATCCACACCTGGGCCCAGAACCGGTGGGTCAGCTCGCTCCTGGTCGGCTGGACGGCGGCGGTCTGGCTGGCGATCGTCTACTCCGGCGAGCACTACGTGGTGGACGCCCTGGCCGGGCTCGTCTACGCGCTGGTGGCTTCCGCCTTGGTCTGGCTGCTCGTCCGCCGGCTCAGGACTGCCAGACCCGCCTGAGAATCAGCCGGGCCAGCTTCTGGGGGTCGTGGTGCGACGGCACCTGGTGGTTGACCACGTCGGCCAGCAGGAACCGGGCCGGGTTGCTCCGGACCGACTCGGGATCGAACCTGACCAGCGACTGTCCCCCGGTCGGGGTGTGGGTGAAGTTCGAGTTGACCACCACGTAGTCGAAGAGGTCGCAGCCCACGTGGCTGCGAATCACCTCGAGGTAGTCGGCAACGGTGAAGCCCTCGGTCTCACCGTGCTGACCGGCCACGTTGCATACGAATACCTTCAAGGCGCGTGACGCCTTGATGGTGGCCGCCATCTCCTTGATCAGGAGATTGGGAAGGATGCTGGTGTAGAGGCTGCCGGGTCCAATCAGGATCAGGTCGGCCTCCAGGATCCGGGTCCGTGCCTCCTCGTTGAGGGGGGCGTCGTCGGGCCTGATGAACACTCGCGTGATCGGGGCGTTGGACTCCGGAATCCGGGATTCACCCTCGACGGTGCGTCCCTCGATCTCAGCCAGCAGGGTGACATCCTGGAGTGTGGAGGGCAGGATATCGCCCCGGACCGCGAGCACGCGGGCCGACTCCCGGACCGCCATCTCGAAGTTACCGGTGACTTCGTTCATGGCTGTGATGAACAGGTTGCCGAAGGAGTGCCCGGACAGGGAGCCGTCGCGGAATCGGTGGTTGAAAAGTTCTTTGACCAACGGCTCAGCGTCAGCCAGCGCCACTATGCATTGCCGGATGTCGCCGGGGGGCAGGATCCGGTACTCCTCGCGAAGGCGGCCCGACGACCCGCCGTCGTCGGCCACGGTCACCACCGCGGAGAGGTTGGAGGTGTAGTCCTTGATGCCGCGCAGCAGGGTGGACAGGCCGGTGCCGCCCCCGATCGCGACGATACGCGGGCCGCGACTGAGCACCTGGTAGTCGTAGAGGACGTCGAGTACGTTGTTATCGCGGTCCCGCATCAGGGGGTTGATGATCGCTTTCTGGAAGCGGTAGAGCCCATAGACCAGAGCGGTGATGCCGACGGTCGCGAAGATCAGGGCCCGGGCCGGCTGGGGCAGGTTGGCGAGCAGCACATAGCGGAACACCCCGGGCAGCTTGAAGCCCTCGGCGTACAGGAACCGCACCAGGTAGCCGGCGCCGAGCACGAGGATCAGCAGCCCGCCACCCATCATGGCCAGCCAGCGCTTCAACCGAAGCCCGGGCAGGAGGAGGATCGCCCACCGGGCCCGCCGGACSGGCTGCAGCGGTAAGGGGCGGGCGGCSGGCGGCGAGGGCGGCCGGCGGCCGTCCTCGGTCGTGCCGATATCCATGATCAAATCCTCGCAAGCGGCCTCAGCCGCCATTCCACAATCCGTATGATCCGGTC
>JRHI01000520.1_pt1 | contig 41006 bp, 37 predicted proteins | sample 215371 | NCBI WGS metagenome assembly JRHI01 (sample SAMN02929681, study PRJNA255918) | sediment metagenome | biome: cave system; feature: Ice Cave; material: Sediment; isolation source: sediment from deep within a dark volcanic ice cave with no known source of... ... | reverse complement strand
GAGTCACCCTGTCGAGGGCCCCTCAAGGCTCGAAAATCAACACCCTGCTAGAGGGTCCTGCTCGACTCGGTCGGGCCCGACGGCGCGCGGATGGATTGGAACCTCGACACGAGACAGGACCTCACGGTCCGCAGAGATCAGCATGGCCTTGGTCGATGACGTCCCCTGGTCGATAGCAAGAACGGCCTCTGCCCTCAATCAGACACGGTCCTCGGCCACGGCCTGTTCGAGGGTCTCCGCGGTGGGCATATCCAGCGAGTGATGAGTCGCCAGCATCCATCCGTAGTAGAGCAGGCCTATAGCAGTCATCACCACAACGTACAGCCAGGGGGTGGCGAAGGACGCATCCCGGAAGATGGATAGCTCAAAGATCAGCCAGATCAATGCCACAGCGAGGATCAGCGACTCCCATCTCCCCAAATCAAACCCCCGGTGGGCAGGCAACTGCCGGCGCTTGACAACGTACAGGAACACCGTGAAGAAGTAGATGAGCGCGGGCATCAGCGTCGCGGCGCTGAACAGCGAGAAGAGGGTCGAGGTCTGGTTCGCGAAGATGGCGAGGACCGCTTCGATCAGGACGCCGACGACCACGGTCGCGAGCAACGGCGTCCTGAGGCGCGCGTCGACTTGCCGCAGTGCGGACCAACCGGGAAAGCGCTGGTCTCGCGCCATGGCCCAGGTCACCCGGCTGCAGGTGACGAAGATCACCATGCCGCAGGCGAAAATCGAGAAGGTGACAAAAACCAGGAACAGACGCCCCACCGCCCCACCGAGGATGGCGGTGACGATGTCCGCTACTGGCGTCGTCGAGGATGCGAGGGCCGTCAAGTTGCCGCTGGCGGCAGTGATCGCGATCAAGAAGACGAAGCCGATGACTCCAGAGAGGGCGACCGAAGTCCACATGGCACGCGGCACCGTCTTCTCCGCGTCGTCGGTTTCCTCTGCCAGGTTGCCACACGCCTCGAAGCCGACGATGGTGAACGCGCCCAGGAGGAATGCCAGGATCCAGGGGCTGTCATGGTTGAGGGTACCGAAGCCGAAATAGCCGTTGCCACTCACGGCGGCACTGCTGAACAGGTGGTCCCAATGGAGGTGTCCGGCTATGGCACCGACAACGAGCAGCAGGATGGTGAGTCCCCCGATCCCCACAATCTCGGTGCCAACCGCAACGTTGTTGACGCGTTCGACCCAGAGCGTGGATACGCCGATCAGGATTGCCTGCAGCAGGACGATCACGGCGGTGACCAGCCAGGTATTGCTCGGCGTTCCCGCATAGTTGAAGAGGGCAGGGATCACGGTGGACGCGAGCGCGTAATCGACGGCCACCACGTCCACCATGAGAAACGCAAAGACGAACCATCCCATCAGCCAGCCGATGTGCGGATTGGCCAGCCGGGACATCCACTGATACGAGTATCCGGCCAGCGGGATCCTCGACGCCAATGCCCCAAAGATGAGGGCGACCACCAGCTGGCCTACGATCACCAGCGGCCAGGTCCAGATGCCCAGCGGGCCGGAGGAGATCAGCACCGAACCATAGGTGGTGAAGATTCCCGTCGTGATCGAAATGAATGAGAAGCCGATCGCAAAAGAGCTGAAGCGCCGCAGAGTCCTGCTGAACTCTTGCTGATAGCCAAACTCGGCGACCCCCGATCTCGTCGCCGTCGCATCCCTGTCCATGCCCGTTACCTCCATGGCACTGCTGGCGGCCTGCTCTACAGGCCGGCGTCTCCCTTGTCCGTAATCGTTGCCACCATTACCTCTAAGCCCACTTCGCGCAGCGTTGCGAGGACGCTGGGCTCAGCTTCAGAGTCGGTGATGACCGCGGTGATCGCCTCCAGGTCGCACACACGAGCGACCGCCACCTCCCCCAGCTTTGACGAATCCGCCAGCACGTACCGCTGAGCTGAATGGGACAGCATCGCCAACCGGGCGGGAATCTCAGCAGGGTGGTAATCAGTCAGCCCCGCCTGCGGATGCACGCCGCCCGAACCCAAGAACGCCTTGTCGGCGTAATAGGACGCGAAAAAAGCTTCGGTATGAGCTCCGGAGCAGGCGAGATCACCCGGGCGCACATGCCCTCCTGCGATGACCACCTCGACCCCGTCATGACTCGCCAACTCCACAGCCGCAAGAAGGGAGTTGGTGAGCACTCTGCCCCGAAAGGACGCCGGTAATGCGTGCGCTACCTCGGCTACCGAGGTCCCCACGTCGAGGATGAGGGTGTCGCCAGGCATCACCAGAGAAGCAGCCAGCTCCGCCATAGCCTGTTTCCGGTGGGCGAAGCGCACCCGGCGCTGCGCGTACGGGACTTCGACCGCTCGACGCGTCGGGCGAACTGCGCCGCCGTAGACGCGCCGCAGCAGCCCCTCCTGTTCCAGCGCCAGAAAGTCTCGCCGCACTGTTTCGGCGGAAACAGCAAAGCCCGCAGCAATCTCATCGGCTCGCACCAGCGGGCGCTGACTGATCGCCTGAAGGATGCCCAGCCTGCGTTCCTCCGGAATCGGGGGAGACCTGCGGCTGTGGCCTGACGTGGAAAACGTTGGTATGGTGTGGGGAGGTTAGGCTTTCTGTGTGGTGTTGTCAAGCCGCGGGTTGGGGACGCCGTACTCGGTCGCACCGCGCGTCCCCACCCCGGTGCCACAGCTGCGCGTTGGCGCGCGGCGGGTGGAACGTCCGTCACACGAGGCGGCTCGGCGGACGTGGAGACGCGCGACGTGTCTGACTGCTGGAGAAACTCGTCTCTCGGAGCACCCGCTTGCGATATCGGAGAGGCCAGGTCGGGTGATCAAAAACCCCGAAATGGGCAGTCCCAGCAGACGTTCGAGGAGCGATGCCGATGCCCCGACCCCCCGCCGCCATGCGCAAGATCCGATCAACCCTACGTTCGCTAGGGGGGCCGGTGCCGAAGGGCGGATCAGCGTGCGTATTTCGGAGGGCCCTGGGCGAGAGGCGCAGCTGGCGCCAGGTGGGCGCAGCGCTCAGCCTGCCCGTACGGGACGGTGGCCAACTACGTGGTCCGGGCCCGACGGGCCGGGCTGGGCTGGCCGCTGCCCGATACGCTGGACGATGACGGCCTTGAAGCGCGCCTCTTCGCCCAGCCGGCCCGTCCGGCGACGGTGGCGCAGCGGCCTGCCCGACTGGGGGACGGTGCACCGCGAGCTGCGGCGCAAGGGTGTCACCCTGCAGCTGCTCTGGCGGAGTACAAGGAGCGCGACCCCGACGGCTATCAGTACACCGTCGGGTTTCAAAATACCGGTCACGGTCGCCGACCCATGATCAGGCGGGAGATTCGTGGCGAAGCTCACGCAGTTCATCCGCAGATCGGGTGGTGCGCTGACCACGACCGCGTGCAGCTGATTGATTACCTGGCTCCTCTGGTGCATGGCAGATGTACGGGCAATCCTCAAGACTCGCACCATCTCCACCCAGTCGTTGCCCGACTTGGGCACCGTGGTCGCGGTGCCTGCAAGCGCCGAGCGAGCTGCCGCCTCGGCGTCCACGTGTCCGACTTGCCGCGGTCATGACGGAGCTGACGGCTCGGACCGCGCACCTCGGTGACCTGGATCCCTCGCTGCGCGAGATACCGCGACAACCCTGCCCCGTACGACCCGGTTCCCTCCACGGCGAACCGTACGCACGGCGCCAGCTGAACAGCCCAACTTGCCCGGAGGGACTTCCTCTTTTCCGATCACGACCAGGTCCTATCCCCCGAGGCCCTGTGCACTATTCGTGCTCAGAACTGCGCACTATTCCTGCTCACCAACAATCCTTGTGGGTATCGACACCCTCGATGACCGCCCGTGGCACACTGGGTCACGCTCGTTCCATTGGTGCCCGCTTGGTTGAGCCCGGACGGCGCCGACAGGTCTGTATGAGGACACGAGGTCAGCGGGAGACGGGGCTCGAACCCGCAACTTCAACCTTGGGAAGGTTGCACTCTACCGTTGAGTTACTCCCGCTCGCTCCGCGAATTGGCCTAGATCACTTCCCTCCGCTTTTGTGTTCTGTGGTGCATTTACCCCACAGTACGGAGATTGCCTACGCATGGTAGCCCCCCTACAGCAACAGTCCGAAATCGTCGCGGCTGAGGCCGGCCTGACTGAGGATGGAGGCCAGGAGGCTACCAGCGATGTCGTCGTAGAGGGGCACGATGACTGTGCGTGTGTCCGAGGCGCGCCTGACCTTGACATGGTCCCCGCGCTGACTTTGGCGCTCGAACTCGGCCTTCTTGAGGGCCTTGAGGATGTCCGCTCCGGACAGAGTGGGGAGCTTCTCCGGACCCTTTCTGGTCAAGCGGGGATGGGCAGGCGCACGTCCACGGTTGTCATGAGCGGATGGGAGGTGCTCGTCGGCCGCGGCATATCCTCGAAGTAGAGTTCGAGTGCCTCCGTAAGATGCTCGAGCGCCTCCTCGACGGTGGCCCCCTGACTGGCAACTTCAACCTGGACACACCGAGCCACAAACCAGTCGCCATCCTTCCACACGACGACTTCAAGCTGACTCACTTCGGTGCTGCCCCCATTCGATCCTGCCACTCACAGAAAGTGTACGCGTCGGCGCCAAGGCTGCGGCCGTCGTCTGGCACATCCTCGTGACAGTTTCCCGATGCCCAAAGGTCGCAAGGTGGAACCTTTCGAAATCCGCCAGCGTGACAGATTTCCTGCTAGAGCCCCCCAGGTCACCTGAGCCCCGTCCCGGCCCCCCTAGGCCCGCACAGCGGCATGCGTGTGGCCTATGTGGCGCGGCTGGCGCGGTGCCAGGGCCAAACCGCCATCCCGACGCCAGAACGCGGCCGCGGCCGTCTCGCTGGAGACCGAGATCACCATCATCATCATCACCGGCCTGACCAGCGTGGTGGGACGCCCTCCCCCGTCACCGCTTGCGCTCTTGGCGATCGGGAGAGGGTTGGTCGCCGACGAGAGGGTGAAGAGGGGGGCGCCCGGGCAGAACTCCGAGCAACCCCCCGTGTCGAGCCGGCGGGGGAAAGGGGAGCCCGCCAGCCCCGTGAATGTCAGCGGAGTCGGGCGATTAGCTCCTCCAACGTGCCGTAGTGGGACTGCTCGGGGCCACGGCGCGGCGGCTCGAGCTCGCTTGGCGAGTAGAGTTTCGGCGTTCCGTCGGTCCGGGGGCGATCGACGGCACGGCCAAAGCGCCCCCATCTCGGATCACCCTTTGTGGTGCTCATCCTTGGCAGTGCACGGTCATTGGGATCAGCCCGCCGGCCGTCACGCGTGTGAACGCGGCGCGAGAGTTCGTCCACCTGGGTGACCCCTGGCGCGTTGGTTATCAGGCCGGTGTGCAGTGGATGCTTGTCGATCATGAAATCTCCTCCAGGGATGCGAGGGCTTCGCCGAGCAGGCGGCTGATTGAATCGACGCCGTGGGCGGTCACGGAGACGCTCCTCAGGGAGGTGTCGCCGGTGGTCTCGAAGGCGACGTCGAGGAGGCCGATGCGACTCCCGCGCAACTGCGCAGCGGCGTCCCGCAGCTCGGCCAAGTAGCGGTCGCTGGCCGCTTTGAAGTTGCGGAGCACGGCCACCTGCGCCGCTGTGGGCGCCGGCAGCAGGGGCGCCGGCTCCGCCTCGGAGAACTTTGGAGGGTGGTACGTTTCGGTGACGGTGGTCGACCGACAGTCCCGCGTCGCGCATGTGCCGGCGGCGTGGTTCCACTTCTTGCCGCACTCTGCGCAGGTCGACTCTGTGTAGCCAAAACCGATTTCCGGCGCCCACCGTCGCGCGAGAGGCACTTCCGGCGCTTGCGCAGCCGCTCGCTCTCGCTGCTGGATGATGTCCGGGTCTTCGCCGAGGTAGCCCGGCGCCATGGGATTCATGACCAACCCTCCAACTCGGGCGGACGGCGGCGGAGCAGTCGTTCCTGGGGCCACAGAAAAACGTCGGGGGCGGGGGTTGGGCTCACGTCCTCTTCTCCGGGGTGATCGTCGTCGACGTGTTGATGTCCTTCCGCGTCGCTGGTGACGAGGGCGGGTCGAGGAGGTGGTCCTGACGCGGCTGGCCAGGATCCGGGAGTTGGTGCGGGGTCGGGCTGCGCATTGTCGATGGCCTCCGTGGTGGTGATGTTGTTGACGTGGTCGATGCTGATGTCGGTCGGGGGCTCGGGCACCATGCGGCGCCACGCCTCGAGCTGGTCGGACTCGCGGGCGGTCAACTTGCCGAGCTGGCGCAACAGTTCCGGCTGGTCGCTCTGAAGTGGCACTTCACGCTGCTTCTCCAGTACCCACCAGGCCCACGGCCGCGTGCCGGGGTGCGGGTCGACGGTCATCAGGTCGTGGCGGTGGAGTTGCCACGCCTCCACCGCAGCATCCCGGTCGCCGAACAGCCGGATCAACGCCTGCTCGTCGGTCTCGCCGCGAAACGCTGTGGTCAGCATGTTGCCGACGCGCAGGAAGGAGTCCTGCTCGACGCTGAGCCGGCGCACCGTCGCCGCCCGGTTACGCGCCACCGTGCACCACCTCGGGGCGACCCGGCAGAGCCAGGTCGGCGTCGTGCAAGCCCAACTGGCGCAACAACTTCGCCGCCGTCAGCGCGCTCGATCGCTCGATCGCCACGCACGGGTGAGTGCGATCACCATGCAACCCGGCAAGCGTGATGCCCTCAACGTCGAGACGGGCGCGGGCCTGGTGGGCGCGGTCGAGGGCGGTTAGGGCGAGGTCGAGCAGTTCCAGCTCATCGTCTCGCAGATCGAACGAAGACAGGATCGAGCGAAATAGCTTGCGGCTGGCCTCGGAAAGGTGCGCGGGAGCACGGGGATGGGTCATGCGAAAAGCCCTTTCAAGAATGGGACCGATGTGTGTGCGTGGAGCCGAGACGCCTCGCGCGACGATCGAAGCGGCTTTTTAGAAAGGCCGGGGGTAGCCAATGGCCGCGGGTGCAGCGCGATCACCAGCATCACCAGCATCACGATGATGATCGTGCTCATCACCTCCATCACCGGCACCACGCTGATCCTGCTCATGACCACCATCACCGGTCGCTCCTGGTCTTCCGGCTGTGGCAACTGGTGCAGAGGGCCTGCAGGTTGGCGGGGTCCTGGAGAGGGCCACCATCCTGGAGCGGGCGGATGTGGTCGACTTGGGTGGCGGCGTGGTCACAGATCGCGCACCACGGATTGAGTGCCAGATGCTGAGCACGGATGGCACGCCATCGCGGCGTGCTGTAGATCTGGGAGCGGACGTGGACCGTGCAGGGCAAGAGCTGCGGGCATCCTGGTCGAGGGCATGGGCGAGTTGGTGCGTAGGGCATCAGGCGATCCCCAAGAAGACGGGGGTGTGGTTCTCGTGACGCAGCGCCCTGTCCAGGCCCATGATCAAGGCGACGATGCCGTCGATCCGTTGGGTGCTCTTTCGCTTACTCGGCTTCCACGCTCCGGTTGAGTCCTGCTCGACCACGACGTTGTCCGCCATCCACCGCAGGATCGGGTGACCACCATGCTGGAGACGACGTTCGCGGACCAACGCGAGCAGGTCGGCGGTGGCCGGCGCCATGCTCTGGAACCCTTGGCGGAAGCTGATCATCTGGAATCCGGCCGACTCCAGTTGCTGGGCCATCTGCCAGGCGAAGGTGGGATCGAAGGCGATCTCCTGGACGCCGAAGCGCGCACCGTCCGCTCGGATCTGCCGTTCGATGGTGCCGTAGTCGATGGTGTTGCCCGGCGTGGTCATCAGCAGGCCGTCGCGGATCCACATGTCATAAGGAACGCGGTCACGTCGTGACGCGGAGGCGACGTTGTCGGCGGGGATCCACATGCGGCTGAGCACTCGATACGGTCCACCCTCGACCTCGGGCGGGAAGACCAGCTCGAAGGCGGTCAGGTCGCGGGTCTGACTGAGGTCGAGGCCGCCGTAGGACATGCGCCCGTGGAGAGAGGCCTCGGTGGCGGATGGGCCCGCTGACTCGTCCCACAACTCCATCGGCAACCAGCGCGTGTCCTGCGACGTCCACTGGTTGAGGTACAGGCGCCGGAAGGTGTTCTCGTAGGCGGGCATCTGCTCGGCCTTGCGTGCCTCATCACGATAGAACTCGATGGGCACGGTGACGTCGATCGAGGGGTTGGCACGACGCCAGACGGCCTCGTCCTGCCAGTCGTCGTCGAGGTCGGCGCCGTACATGACGGGGAGGAAGGTGGGATCCTCGATGGCACCCTCGGCAACCTGGCGAGCATGTTCATGCAGCTCCCAGCACAGCGAGTTGCGGTCGTAGCCGGCGGTGGTGATGCCGATCATCAGCGGCTGCGAGCGCGCACCCATCGAGGTGGCGAGCACGTCCCACAGCTCGCGCGACGCCTGGACGTGCACCTCGTCGACGATCACCGCGCTGGCGTTGAAGCCGTGGCTCCCCGCGGCGTCGGCGGGGATGGCGCGCAACACGGAGCCGGCGCAGACCCCGCGGGTGACCATGATCCGCCGCGTGCTGTCGATGACCTTCACCCACGCGCTCAGCGCGCTGGTGCGCACCATGTTCGCGGCCGCCGCGAACACCAGCGACGCTTGGTCGCGGTCCACGGCCGCGAGGTAGATCTCGCCACCCGGCTCGGCGTCGGCGACCAGCAAGTAGAGCGCCAGCGCCGCGGCCAGCTCCGACTTCCCCTGCTTGCGGGGGATCTCGATGTACGCGGTGCGGTACTGGCGCATCCCGTCTTCGCGCAGCGTGCCGAACAGCGGCCTGACCACCTCGAGCTCCTGCCAGGGAAGCAGGTGGAACGGCACACCCGACCAGCGCGTCTTGGTGTGCTTCAACTGCCCGATGAAGTCGACGGCGCGGTCTGCCGGGTCGATCACGGCGACGGCTCGGGTGGGTCGAAGATGCCTCCCCACAACGGGCGCAGACCCTGCTGCTTCAATCGCCGCAACTTGATCCGGTCGTAGTGATCGAGCATACGATCGCTCTGTACTTGGGCGCTGACATAGACGATGTAGCCGTCCCACTCCCGATTCGTCCAGTCATCGACCGACTGCTCGATGGCGACGTCGAAGCCACCGTCGAAGGGGTTGAAGTGAGCCTCGGCCGCCTCCATGGCGTCGGCGAGTTGGCGGAGCACCTGCATCGTCCGCTCGTCTTCAGGGTCGGGGGCGGTCATGGCGCTACGACCCCCACGTTGCCATCAGACGTCAGCTTCGACCGCCGCGACCCGGCCAGCATCCCAGCCGTCACGGAAGCCCGCGTTGTAGCCGACGCGGAAGGAATCGTCCGCGTGGTGCTCGAGCCACGGCGCCCAGTACTCGGAGTGGCGTTCACGATCAGCGTGGTGGCCCATCTCGGTGTTCATGGCAGCGGCGAGGAAGTGCTCCTCACGGGCGTCGCCACGGCGGCTCCAACTCGGGTGCTCGACCATGGCGCGGACAAGGGCTGCGACCCATTCGAGGCGCTCCGGGCTGGTGCTGTCGGGGACGTAGGCCAGGACTGCGCCCGCGCGGTCGAACAGAACGAGGTTGGAGTCGTTGGCAATGTGGGTTGCTGCTGTCGTCGTGGTCACGGTCAGGTTCCTCCGTGGTTGGGTGTGGTTGTTGTTGGTCATGACGCCAAGGCCTCGGGATAGCGTTGCCGGCGCCCCTGCGGCGGGGGAGCACACCGGGCACAGAGCGCGTCGGGATCGCCGGCACGCAGCACCGACGCCGCTGTGCCACCGCACCTCGGACAGGGTGGGTGGTGGATGACGTCGGATAGCGAGGTGTCCTTGCTCACCGTGGGCATGGCCTTCACTGAGCCCATGCCCCCTGTTCGTTCAGCGAGGCGAGTTCGCGCAGTCGATCGACGGCCGTGGCCTCGTCAGGGTCGGAGACCCGCTCGAACAGCGCGTCCATGACGTTGAGGTCGTCGTCTGTTGCGCCGTATGTGCGCGCGTCGCACTTCACCTCCGGCGACGTGCAATCGCGCAAACCCTCGCAGGCCGCTGCCAACGCCGCGGCAGTGGGCAGGAGTTCAACGTGCTCGGGTAGGGGGTCGCCCAGGACCAGTCGAGCAGGCCGGCGGGGACGGTCCTCGAGGTTGCTCAAGTACCCGTTTGAGATCGCCACACGGGCTCGTCGCCAGGCTGAGGACACGTCCAGCTTGAGGGTCTTCGCGAGCTGCGCGACGGTGATCGATGACCCCTCGGGCTTGCCGGCGAGCGCGGCGGCGACGGCCTCGACGGTGGCGCGGGTGTTTGCATGGACGTTTGCAGCCGCCGCGTCGGCGAGTACCGGCAGCGCCAACTCGCGGACGATCGCGTAGTCCTCGAAGCTGGCGATGGTGGCGCCGTCCTGGTGCTCCCGGGTAGCGGTGTGAAGCAGGGCGTGCGATCTGATGAGGCCCAGCAGGGTGCCGAAGTCGCGGCGAAGGCGAACGGCGATCGCCGGGATGAGTTCGGCCAGCTGCGCGGCGTAGGGCACCTCGACGCGGTGGGGTCCCTGCTCTGCCAGCCATGCCTGGAGAGCCTGCCAATCGGACACGTCGGGCGCCGGCGCCTGGCGGGCGATCGACTGCATGACCCGACGTGTCTGCTCCTGCGAGTCGTCGACGGTGAGGCTGAGCAGCCTCGTCTCGTTCTCCGGGTGCAGCGATGCGAGCGTCGTGGTGGTGATCAACCCGGTCGGACCTTCGCGCTCGATCAGGCGCGCCTTGAGCCCTTCTGGGGTCTTCTCGACCGTCTCGTAGCGGATCCGCCCCTCACTAAGCAGGCTGCGGATCAAGTAGCTCCCGGTCTCCGACGCCATGCCGGCCGCCTCGTAGATCACCAGCATGCGGTGAGCGAGATCGACGTCGCTGTACGCCAGGGCGTGCTCGCTGGAAGACGTCAGCTCGTAGAAGGCCTCAGGGGGGAAGAGGCGAAGCGTGGTCTCGACGATGAAACTCTTGCCCCCAGCCGAGGGGCCTTTGACGACGGTCGAGACGATCCTGGCGGGTGGCGCGAGCAGGCGACTGTTGACGCCCAAGTAGATGAGCTGAGCGACGGCGGGCTCGCCCACGCAATCCATGCGTGCAATCGTCTCGACCACCTTCTCCAAGATCGACCTGGAACTCGCCAGCGCCGGTGTTTGCGTGTTTGCACGTCGCAGGGGGTGAAATGCGGCGTGCGCGCAGTCTTCGAGCTCTTCGACGGTGTGGCCGGCGGCGAGGTAGTCGTCGAGGCCGAGCTTGGAGCCGTCGTCGGCGTCGGGCAGAACGGCAAGCCAGACGTCAGCGCCGCGGGACTTCAAGAACTCGCGCAGCCGGAGGGCGGCGGCCATCACCTCCTTCTTGCGCGACACGTCGGAGTCGAATGCGATGTTCACGCGGCGGTTGAGGGGGATGCTGTCCCAGTCACCGAGCGCGGCCTTGCCACCCTCTGCGAGCGTGCCCCGCCAACTCCAGACGCCGGCGAGCGCGACGCAGCACAACCCCGCCGTCACCGCGGCGTCGGCCTTGCGAGAACCCTCGGTTATCCACAACGGGACGGCGGGGTCGCGCAGTTGCGCCCGCGCTCCTGGTGGAACGTCGATGTGCATGCGCGCACCCCGAGGGTGCTCGTACTTGACGACCTTGCCGGCCAGGATGCGCGGCTCGTCGGGGCGGATCATGTAGCCGCAGCGCTCGCCGGTGACGCTCCACAACGGGATCACCAGTGAGGGGACAGACTGTTGGTTGCGGGCGAATCCCAGCCGCGCCGCCTCGGCTTTGGCAGAAACGGTGTGATAGCCACGGGCGTCCCGAACCGCGTCGGAGATGGCGCTGGAGCTGATCAACTCAGCATGGTGAGGCGCCAGTCGTGGACGGCTCCCGTTGGTATCATTGGTGGTGAAGTGGTCGGGGCGGGGGGCCTGTGGCGGGCCCTCCCTCTCACCCATCGCCGGCGCCGGTGGGCACAGCGAGGACCAGTTCAGCGCCCTGGACCGGGGGCGTTTCCAACAGGGCCTTGGCGAGCCGGCGTAGATTGTCCGGCGAGATCGGCATCCCGTGCCGGTAGTGCGACATCTGGGTCTGCGAGATCTCCGCAAGTGCAGCCAGTTGGTACTGGCGGAGCCCGCGTCGGCCCATCTCGTAGTCCAGGCGCCCAGCATCCAAACGGACACCGGTGAGACGGCTGGTTTTGTCCACGAACGCTCCTCGCACTCGCCTTCCCCGTAAGGAAGACGGCAAGGGCGCCCGGTGGGTCCGGAGCTAACCCGAAATTACGTCGCTAGGATACGGCGTTTCGGGTCGCTGCGCAAGCACGTTCACATGCCCCCTCCGGCAGCGGAAGTAGGCCGGGAAGGTCAGTGGCGCGCAGAATGGACCTGCGGTCACCATGTCCGCCTTCATTCGGTGGTACGGATTGTGGGCGCGTGCCGGGCGACCGTGGCCGAAGGTCCAGATGCGCAGATCACCGACGACTTCGACGTGCCAATGGTCGGCCTCGATCGCGAGCATGGCCGGGGTCAGTTGTACGAGTTCGGGCAGCTCGCCCTCACAGTTGCGCCGGCTGCACCGCAAGCGTGAGCCCTTCACCCTCACCGGGAGGGGGGCGTCGGCATCAACGCTCATTGCTCAGCGCGCAGCAGCGCCATCAGTCGGTCATGGGCATCATCCGCGCCGAGGTTCGCGTAGTGCTCGGCGATCATCCGCTCGCTGCCGTGGCCGAGGATGGCCGCGACCATGATGGTCGACTGCCCGCTCAGGAGCAGCCAGCGACATGCCGAGTGACGGAACGTGTACGGGGTGACCTTGGTGCGCAGCCCGGCGTTGAGGGCCAGGTCGCTGAGCATTTGACGCACCCCGTTCACGGTGAGGCGCTCCCGCTCACCTGTACGGCGGTCGCGTCGCAGGCCGACGAACAGAGGCTCATCGCCGCGCGCCAATGAGCGCAGCCGGCCGAACATCTCCGCGGTGACGGGCACGTCGCGCTCGCCCGTCTTCCCTTGAACCCGGACGTAGTGGCGGCGCCCGGCGCGGCGCACATCGGCGCCCGTGATGCTCACCAGCTCGCCAGGTCGCAGGCCCGAGTCTGCGAAGAGCCGCACGATCACCCGATCACGCTCCGTCATGGCCGCTCGCTCCAACACCCGCACCTGGTCGCGCTCCAGGACGTCGACCTTGCGGCCGGGCGGCTTGCGGAGTTTGACTTTGGGCGCCTTGCCGTCGGTCTCGGCGGCGACCCACGCGAGGAAGCCGTTGGCGGCCTTGAGGTAGGTCCAGGTCGTGTTCTCGGAGAGCGCGGTGCCGGTCCGGGTCACTCGTCCGCGCAGTTCGGCGGCGAACCGGTCCAGGGTGCGAGCATCGATGGCCGCCGGTGAGCTGATGCCTTCCCGCTGACACCAGGGCAGCAGGACCGCTCGCAGGGAGTAGCCGTAGCTGTGCCGGATGGTGCTCGGCCTGACGCCGCGGCTGCGGCAGGCGAGCAGGTAGTCCTCGATCGCGGTCGCCACGTCCGACCGAGCGGCCGTGAGGATCTTCACCTTCGCCGCCATAGCACTACCTCTCAGATTTCGTTCTACTGAATCGCATACCTCATCATACGCAAGACGGTATCAAGAGGGTGTAAAGGCCGCGCAAACGAATACGAAAGTGCCTCTGAGCGGCCCTGAAAACGGCATGATTTGGCGTGCCCCCTTGGGAAGGTTGCACTCTACCGTTGAGTTACTCCCGCATCAGGGCCTCGACTCTAGCGCGCCGCGTTGCCGGCCTCCTGCACCTCGAACTTGCCGTCGGCGTACATCTGTCGCAGCACCTTCTTGTCCTGCTTGCCGACACTGGTCTTGGGAAGCTCGTCGAGGAACGTCCAGCGCTCCGGCAGCCACCAGTGCGCCACCTTGCCGTCGAGGAAGGTGCGCAGGTCCTCTGGGCTGGCGTCCGCGCCCTGCTTGAGCACCACCGCGGCGAGCGGGCGCTCATCCCATTTGGGGTCGGCCACGCCGACGACGGCCGCCTCCGCGACAGCCGGATGGGCGGCGAGGAGATTCTCCAGCTCCACCGACGAGATCCATTCGCCTCCCGACTTGATCACGTCCTTGGAACGATCGGTGAGCTGCAGGTAGCCGCGCTTGTCCATGAAGCCGACGTCACCGGTGCGCAACCAGCCGTCGTGGAACCGCTCCGGAGCCTCGACTCCGTAATAGGAACCGGTGATCCACGGCCCGCGCGCCTCGAGCTCGCCGACGGACTCGCCGTCCCAGGGCAGCTCATGGCCGTCCTCAGCGACGATGCGCAGCTCCACGCCGGGCATCATGCGACCGGTTCTGCTGCGCCAGGCCATCTCCTCGTCAGGCTTGATCCCGGCAGGCGGGTAGGCGATGCAGCCCAGCGGGCTGGTCTCGGTCATACCCCACGCCTGGATGAGTTCGATGCCGAGCTTGTCGTGAAACGCCTCGATCAGTGACGGTGGCACTGCCGAGCCTCCACAGATGGCGCGCTTGATGGACGACAGGTCTGCGTGGGTCGCTTCGGCATACTGGAGCATGCCCGTGAAGATGGTGGGAACCCCGCCGGTGAACGTCGGCCGCTCCGCCCTGATGAACGCACACAACGGCTCGGGCTGCAGGAACCGATCGGGCAGCAGCAGCGTGCAACCGAGCATCCACGAGGCGTAGGGAATACCCCACGCGTTGACGTGGAACATCGGCACGATCATCAGCAAACGGGCCGATTCGTCGAGGCCGAAGGCCCCCCAGACCCCCATGCAGTGCAGCCAGATGGAGCGGTGGCTGTACACCACGCCCTTGGGGTCGCCGGTCGTGCCGGTTGTGTAGCACATCGCGGCTGCCGACCACTCGTCGATCTCCGGCCAGTCGTACTCCGACGGTTGGGTGGAGATCGCCTCCTCGTAGCGCACGTGGTCACCGAGCTTTTCGGTGTCTACGGCGCCGACGACGATGACGTGCTCGACGGTGGGCAGCTTGCTGCGGATGGCGGCCAGAAGGGGGACCAGTGAGCCATCGACGATGATCACCTTGTCCTGGGCGTCGTTGATGATGTGCACCAGCTGTTGGGGGGTCAGCCGCAGGTTGAGCGTGTGCAGCACCGCGCCCATGCATGGGATCGCCAAGTACGCCTCGAGGTGCTCCTGGTTGTTCCACGCCAGGGTGCCGACGCGATCGTCCGGCTCCACGCCCATCGAGCGGAGCACGTTCGCCAGCCGCGCCGCGCGCTCGGCCACCTGTGGGTACTTCGAGTGCCGCGCGCTCTCGCCCTGCCAGGTGATCACCTCGCTGTTGGCGAACAGCCGCGCGCCGCGCGTCATCAGCGAGGTGATGGTGAGCTGGTACGGCTGCATGGTGCTGTTCATTCGCCGGGCTCCTTGCGGGTGACTGTGGTCGGCATTCTCGGTCAGCGGCGACTCTGGCGCAAACCGACGACGAGTGCGGGACGCGCTGCCGTCCGAGTGGCTTCCCCAGTGCCTCCGATCGCCTGCTAGGCTCGGACAGATGGTCACCGCCTTCCTCCTTGTTGTCTGCGAACCCGGCCACATCCACGACGTCGCCCGCGGCCTCGCCGACACTGACGGGATCTCCGAGGTGTACACCACCACAGGTTCGGCCGACTTCGTCGCCGTCGTCCGGGTGCCCGACCTCGCCGCCCTGGCCACGCTGGTCACCGAGCGGATCACCACGCTGGTGGGGATCACTCGCACCAACACCCACGTCGCCATTCGTTCGTACGGCCGTGGCGACGAGGCGGCGGCCTTCGACATCGGGGTGGACTGACTCCGCGCCGGGGCGACGTCCGTGGACCATCCGCAGGTGCCTGCTAGTCTCGGCCGAGATGGAAGCTCAACCCAAGTGAGCCCGCTGCCGGCGCCGAGCGACGCCGCGGCAGCCGTCCTCCACGACGTCTTCGGGCTGCGCGCCTTCAGGCCCGGACAGGGAGAGATCGTCGCCGCTGCCGAGGCCGGCCGCGACCTGTTGCTGGTCGCTCCCACCGGCTCAGGCAAGAGCATCGGCTACTGGGTGCCCGGAATCGCCGGTGGCGGCCTCACGCTGGTGGTGTCACCACTGATCGCGCTGATGAACGACCAGGTGGCGCGGCTTCGCTCGCTGGGTGTGCCCACCGCGGCGCTGCACTCGCAGGTCGACCGCGAGACGCAGGATGCGGCCCTGCGCGCGGCGGCGTCGGGGTCGCTTCGCTTCCTCTACGTCACGCCCGAGCGATTCGCGGTGCGCGGGTTCACCGCAGCGTTGCGCGAGCTGCAGGTGAGCCGGCTGGCGATCGACGAGGCCCACTGCATCTCCAGCTGGGGCCACGACTTTCGACCCGACTACCGCCGCCTGCGCGAGGCCGCGGAGCTGTGCGGCCGGCCGCCGATCGGCGCCTTCACCGCGACCGCAACGCCGCGAGTGCGCGACGACATCGTCGTCTCCCTGGGCATGGTCGACGCCGAGGTGCGCGTCACCGGGTTCGTACGCCCCGAGCTGCGCCTCTCCGTGGTGCGCTGCCGCGGGCAGCGCGAGAAGCGTGCAGCCCTGCTGCAGGCGCTGCGCGCGCTCCCCGGCCGTGCCATCGTCTACTGCGGGCGAGTGCGGTCCACCGAGGAGATCGCGGAGTTTCTCCGCGACAACGGATTCACCGCCGCGGCGTACCACGGCGACCTCGGCGCTGTCGAGCGGCAGCGCGCCTACGCTGGGTTTGTCGGCGACCAGGTCTCTGTGATCGTCGCCACGTCGGCGTTCGGGATGGGCATCGACCTCCCTGACATCCGCAACGTCGTCCACCTCGACTTTCCCGGCAGCATCGAGCAGTACTACCAGGAGGCCGGCCGAGCAGGACGCGACGGCGAGCGCGCGGACTGCACTCTCCTCTACAGCCCTGCCGACCGCGATCTCCAGTCTTTCTTCATCGAGCAGGCCTATCCCGGGCGCGACGTGGTCCGTGACGTGTACCGCGAGGTTCTTCGAGAGGGGCACTGGGACATCGACGATTGGGACACCCGCCTGCCCGGCCGCGAACGGCATGTCGTCCGCGCCGCCATCGACATGCTCCGACGTGCTGGAGCCCTGCTCGACGGCGGCGAGGTGGCCAGGCTGCAGGGCGCGCCGACGGACTTCGACGCTCAGTCGATGCTGCGCGAGCACGCCTACGCCCGTCTCAACCAGGTCATGGGATACGCGCGCGGCGGTGAGTGCCGGCATGCACGCATCGCGGACTATTTCGGCGAGGAGGGCGCGCCGCGATCGTGCGCCGCGTGTGACAACTGTCTTGCGCCACCACGACGGCGGATTGCGGTCGAGTCGGCCGACGTCACCGCCGCGCTGCGCGCGGCTGGCCGCTTCGATGGTCACCTCGGTGCCTCGCGACTGGCTGCTCTGCTGCGCGGTACCGACGACGCCTGGGTCCAGCAGCGCCCATGGGTGCGCGAGACACCGTTTTTCGGTGCGCTGCGCAGTTGGACAGCCGACAGCGCTCGGGAACTCCTCGCGGTGCTCATCGAGGAGGGTTGCCTGCGCCGCAGCAGCGGTGAACGCCCGGTGCTCTCGCTCACAGCGCTCGGCCACAGCGTTCTCGACGGCGGCGGCAACGTTGACGTCGAGGTCGATGTCGAGGTGGCCGGGGCGGTCGCTCGCGGTCGAGGCCGCACCGGCGCTGCCCCCCCGGACCTCCTCGACCCGTCGGCCGGTGAGCGATTCGAGCGCCTGCGTGCCTGGCGGCGTGCCGCGTCCTTGGATGCGGCGGTTCCAGCCTATGTCGTGTTCGGCGACCGGACCCTGCGCGAGCTGGCCCATCGCAACCCGTCGACGGCGGGTGCGCTGGCGGTGATCCCCGGCATCGGCCCGGCCAAGCTCGCCCGCTACGGCGAGGAGGTCCTGCGCGTGCTCGCCGCGGAGCCGTTGTGATCCAGCATCCCCCGGCGAGCCTCGCCTTCACCGCCCTGGCCTGAGCCGGCCACGGCCCAGGCCGCACCGCACACTCGGTCCGGTACCCTCGATCGGTGACCACGCGCCCCGCTCCGGCTGCAACGATGACCGGCGCGGCCCGCTTCCTCGCTGCAGCCCAGCGCCAACCCGTGGATCGCACCCCCGTCTGGTTCATGCGCCAGGCGGGACGCTGCCTGGCCGCATACCGCGAGCTGCGCGAGCACTACGACATTCTCACGATCACGCGGACACCCGAGCTGTGCGCGCGGGTCACACTGATGCCGGTCGAGGAGTTCGGCGTCGACGCCGCCGTGCTCTATGCCGACATCATGCTGCCGCTGTACGGGATGGGAGTGCCGTTCACCATCGACCCTGGCCTGGGGCCGGTGATCCACGAGCCAGTGCGCGATGCCGCCGCGGTGCGCGCGCTGCGCATCGTCGATGCCGAGGAAGCCACGCCGGAACTGTTCGAGGCGATCCGGCTGATTCGGCGAGAGCTCGATGGGCGCACCGCGGTCCTGGGATTCGCTGGGGCCCCGTTCACGGTGGCGTCGTATCTCATCGAGGGGCGGCCCAGCAAGGACTTCGCACGCAGCAAGGCCCTGATGTACGGCCAGCCTGCCGTATGGCACGAGCTCATGGAGACGCTCACCGAGGTGACCATCCGCTACCTGCGCGCCCAGGTGGCGGCCGGCGTGCAGGCGCTCCAGCTCTTCGATTCATGGATCGGCGCGCTCGGCGGAGCGGAGTACGCAGAGTACGTGCTGCCTCATGTGCGCCGGATCTTCGACGCGGTTGGCGGCACCGTGCCGACCATTCACTTCGGCACCTCGACCGCGCACCTGCTCGAGCTGATGGCCGGCGCGGGGTCCGACGCCGTCTCGGTGGACTGGAGGCTGCGCCTCGACGACGCCTGGTCGCGCATCGGCGAGCACGCCATCCAGGGCAACCTCGACCCCACCGTCTGCCTGGCGCCCTGGCCGGTGGTGAAGCGCGAGACCCGTCGCGTCCTCGCCGAAGCCCGCGGCCGAAACGGGCACATCTTCAACCTCGGTCACGGTGTCCTCGCCGACACACCCAGTGAGACGCTGCGGAGCATCGTCGAGCTGGTGCACACGGACACCGCCTTGGCGGCCGCGGGGTGAGCGCGAAGCCGCCATCGCGGTCGTCTGTGGGTGTGCTGTTGCTCACCTTCGGATCCGCGGTGACGTCGGCGGACGTCCCCGCCTACCTGCGCAGCGTGCGTGGCGGACGTGAGCCGTCCAGCGAGCTGGTCGCCGAGTTCAAACGACGCTTCGACGTCATCGGACGCTCGCCGCTGATCGACATCACCCTGCACCAGGCGACCGAGCTGGAGCGCGCGCTCGTCGCACGCGATGGGCCGGGCTCATTCCACGTCGCGGCCGGCATGTTGCACTCCGCCCCCCGCGTCGAGGACTCGCTGCGGCGGCTGGTCGACAGCGGGGCGGCATCCGTGATCGCGATCGTTCTTGCGCCGCAGTATTCGCCGCTGATCCTCAGTGGCTACGAGCGCATCCTCGACGGTTGCGCTCCCGTGGTGGCCTCCAATGTGCCGGTGCGCATCGCCGGCGCGTGGCATCTCAACGGGCCGTGGATCAGCTCGCTCGCCGACTCAGTGCGCGGAGCGTTCGAGGCGCTGGATGCTGCTGGCCGCCACCGGATCGGCGTCGTGTTCACCGCGCACAGCCTGCCGCGGCCGGTGATCGAGCGCGATCCCGGCTACATGAAACAGATCGACGACACTGTCGCCGCCGTCGCCGCGCGTGCCGGCTTGGTGCCGGGAGGATGGACATTCGCCTTCCAGAGCGCGGGACATACGCCGGAGGAGTGGCTCAAGCCCGATCTCACCGACGTGATGCCGCAGCTCCGCGACAAGGGTGTCCGCGACGTGCTCGTGGTTCCGGTTCAGTTCGTCGCCGACCACTTGGAGATCCTCTACGACATTGACGTCGCCGCGGCCGAACAGGCCACCGCGGCCGGGCTCGGCTTTCACCGCGTCGCCATGCCCAACGCGAGCCCGCGTTTCATCGCTGCCCTCGTCGACGTCGTCGATCGCGAGCTGGCGGCCAGCGCGGTCTGAGGACGTCGCGCACAGCGCACCACGCCGTCATCGATCGGCAAGGTAGCGCTCCGTAAGGTGAGCGCCAGCGAGATTCGCTCCCCCCTTCCCGCGGCGCTGTGCGGCGGCTTTCGAGCCGCCGCCGCGCCGTCCTCGGGTATCGGACCGGGTCAGTCCCGGTCGGCAATCCGGGTGATGATCTCGTTCATCGCGTCGAGGCGTTCGGCGACGGTGCCGAGGACGGCCTTGGCCTCTACGGGCAGGTCACCGAACGTACCGTCGTCGAGCATCGACACGTAGCCGACCGCGACAACCAGTGGCTGGCGGAGCTCATGGCAGAGCAGCCCAATCGGGTCGGGGTCGCGCCGGGCGGGCGCGGCCACGCGTTCCTCGCTCGGGATCTCGTCCATGGGCTGCCATCGATCATAGCCGCGGGTGCCGGGGTCAGAGGATACACGCTGCAACTTGATGGGCGCCCGTCAGACGGTTGGGGTGGTGTCGATCGCCGCAGCGGCCTGCTCGTGGCCGTTGACACCCTGCGCGGCGCGGACCTTGTCGAGGTACTCGGCAACCAGCAGTTGCGCGGTAGCCTCGTCGCCGACGCTGGCGACGACGTGGTAGGCGGGCTCGTCGGGGTCGGGGCGCACCAGCACAAAGCCACCGTCGACGAAAACTTTGAGCCCGTCGACGAGGTCGACATCCCGTCCCCGGTGGTCGTCGAGCAGATGGCGCATCACCTTGCCCTTTGCCTCCCAGGGGCAGAACTTGGTGGCGGTGAGATAGATCGAGGCCGGCAGCCGCCGGCGCATGTGGCTCAACGGCGTCTGGAACACCGCGCGCATCTCCAGCAGCTTGACCAGGGTGTACATGGCGTCGTAGGCACCGAAGAAGTACGGCCAGATGAAGCCACCGTCGCCGTCCGTGGCAAGGCAGGTGCTCGGCGCCGCGGACGCACGCAGCACTGCCGATGCCTCGGCGGGAGTCGCTGTGAACGAACCACCCAGATCCCCGACAAGTGAGGCGATCCACTGCGGGGTGGCGGCCGGCGCCAGCACGATGCCGGGGTGGGTCTGCATCCACCACGTCACCAGGACACCGAAGCTCTCGTACGGGGTGAGGACGGTGCCCTCATCGTCGATGAAGGTGATCCGCTCACCGGTCGCGTTGATCATGCAGCCCACGTCGGCGTGCACAGTCCGGCTGATCAGCGCGGTCTCCTCGGGCACAGTGCGGTGGTGCGGCTGCTCGTTGAGGCCGGCGTTGAGCGGGATGGCGGTGACTCCGAGCTCGTTGAGAATCCCGGGCAGCATCGTCGACGCGTGGCTGTAGTCATAGTCGATGAGCACCCGGAACCCCGCCGATCGGATGGCGGTGGTGTCGACGCTGCTGAGCAGATGCTGCCGGTACTCGGCCTGCGGATCCAGGTATTCGATGTCGCCCATCTCGTAGAACGCGGCTCGGCGGAAGTCCTCGCGGAAGAAGAGATTCTCGAACTTGCGCTCGGCACGCTTGTCGATCTGCAACCCCTCAGCGTCGAAGAACCTGATGTCGGCGCTGCGCTGATCGAGCGGCGAGACGAGCACGTGAACCCCGGCATCGCAGTGACCGACCCGCGTGGCGAACTGGGTGACCGGGACAGGCAACTCGTTGAGGTCGCGCACACGAGCGCCCGCGCTCATCAGGCCCGACACCAGCGCACGCTTGATCATCCGCGAACTGCGTGCGTGGTCGCGTGACACCGCGATCATGGCGTTGCGTGGCAGCGTGGCAGCGAAGGCGGCACCGAGACGCGCGCAGAACTCCGGCGTCAGCTCGACGTTGATCAGGCCACCCATCCCGTACGACGAGAACAGGCCGCGCCTCCACTCGCCAGCCCAGATCACCGACTCGTTGACTGTCGAGCCCGGCTCCACCTCCTTGTGGGGCCAGATCTTCACCCCCGCGCGCACCCGTGAGCCGACGCCGATGACGCAGTCGTCACCGACGACGGTGTTCTCCTCGAGCAGGCTGCCGTTCTTGATGGTCACATTGCGGCAGATGATGCTCTGGCGCAGCCGGCAGTTCTCCCCGATGTATGAGTGCGGCCAGATCACCGTGTTCGACACCTTGGCGTTGTCGTCGATGATCGTGTACTTGTCGATGACGGCGTGGCCGTTGATGAAGGCGCCCGCCTTGAGCTTCACCTCGTCGCCGATGAACGCCGGCCCCTCGAGCTGCACGCCGATGCCGAACTCGACGCCGTCGCCGATCCACACGTTGCCTTCCCGCCGGCCCGGGATGTGCAGGCGCACTTTGCCGTCGAGCGCGTCCCAGTTGGCCTGCATGTAGGATTGGATCGACCCGATGTCGCACCAGTAGCCCTGCGCGACGATGCCAAACAGCGGCTCCTTCCTGCGCAGCATTCGCGGGAACACATCCTGTGACCAGTCCACCGAGATGTCGGGCTTGATGTGCTCGAGGACGGACGGTTCGATCACGTACACGCCGGTGTTGGCGTGGTCGCTGAAGACCTCTCCCCAGGACGGCTTCTCGAGGAAGCGCTTCACCCTCCCGTCAGCCTCGGTGACCACGACCCCGTATTCCAGCGGGTTGGGCACGCTCTTGAGCACGATGCTGGCGTGGCTCTGGCGGCGGCGGTGCTCCTCGATCACCCAGGTCAGGTCGAAGTCGGTGAGCGCGTCGCCGCTGATGACCAGGAAGGTGTCGTCGAGCAGATGGGCCGCGTTGCGCACGCTCCCCGCTGTACCCAGCGGCCGATCCTCGACCACGTACTCGACCTGCATATCGAGGTCGGACCCGTCGCCGAGCCGGTTGCGGATCTCGGCGCCCATGTACTGCAGGGTGAGGATCACGTCGGTGATGCCGTGGTCGCGAAGCAGCCGGAGGATGTGCTCGACAACCGGCGTCCCCGCCACCGGCACCATCGGTTTGGGGTACTGACTGGTCACGGGCCGCAGCCGCGAGCCCTCGCCGCCGGCCATGACCACGGCTTTCATCACCGTGTGGCCCGTGCCGCCTCCGGGGAATTCATCTGCACGGCCATCATAGGCTCAGCGCCGGCGCGCCACCGACCGGTCGCCGCGCTCAGGGCTCGGATCGGCGGCGAGCCACCGCAGCCTCGTACAGCTGGGCGAGCGGTCGTGGCCGCGGCCTCTGCTCGACGACCGTGGCGACGCGACGTCCGAGCTCGATGAGATCAACTCCACCCACGCCGGCGTCGAGAACGCCCGCCCCGGCGACGGCGGCGGCGTCGAGCACGTGGCCCGGCGAGCCGTCGCCGACGCTGAGGACGGTGGCCGGCGCCGACGGAAGGGCGGTCACCTGCGCCAGCAGCGCCGCCGTCTGCCACTCGAAGCCGTGCACGACGTCCGGGGCAAAGCCGGTGGCGTCGATCAGCGCACATGCCAATGTGCAGAACGCGAGGTAGCGCTCCCCGTCGTCGTCGGCGCCGTAGACCGCATCGCGATCGAAATAGGCAGGGGCATCGATGCTGAGGATCGGGCTGTCACCCACGCCCAGCGCCCCCTGGACGAGTCGCGCCTCCAGCAGCGACCCCCACGCCGATGCGGCGAGACGCGCGATCCGCACTCCCGGCACCCGGCCGAACCCGGCGCCACGGTGATGCGGGATGACGACGACCACCTCGTGGCCGCACCCAGCGGCCTCGGCCGCGGTCGCCGCGACGAGCCCGGCGAGGTCGCCGGCGACGGCGACCGGCGCGCATTCCGCAGCCGCAATCAGCACGCGCAACCGGCCCTCGACGTCGGCCGAAGTGTCGACGTGCAAAGCTCCATGCAGGGGGACGCGTTCGGTGCCTCGTCCGGTCTCTTCGAGCGTGATCGAGAAGTCAAGGGGGTTCGTGGTTGGGGTGGCCAGGAAAAGGCTGCGCGCAGCGCGGTCGACGATCAGCGCGCCGCCCGGACCCGCGTCGATCACCACGCGGTCGAACCGCGGCATTCCCTCGCCGAAGCCAAGGTGCAGGCGACCCCCACCCGACCCGTAGAGAATGCGCGTGACGCTGCTCGCCGCTGGTCGCATCGCCCCGTACACAGCACCGACCTCCGCGATGCCGCCGCTCTGCCACTCCAGCGGACCCTCGTTGACCGGGTCGATGCAGCGCAGCGGGGCGCAATCGTGACCAATCGCGGCGGAGGCGATCAACGGCTGGTCGACGGCCGCCGGCACGGGCAGGCCGGCGAGGGTGTGCGCGTTGCGCAGATGGGTGCGAAAGAGCTCGTCCCAGGACGCGTCGAAACCGGAGTCGTGGTGTTCGCCGAACCACCAGAACCAGTCAGAGGCTTCGGCGATGAGCAGCTCGTCCCAGGCTCGGGGATGGGCTGACGGTGCGTCGACGCGGAGCAGCGCGTCCCGGGTCGTCGCCAGCAGCGCCCACGCCCTGGTGTGCGCATCGTCGCCGATCCAGGTGCGCAGGTCTGCGTCGATCCAGGAGCCGGTCCACAAGGGTGGCAGCGGCTCGACCGCACCATGGTCGCCGTTTAGGAAGCTGCCGATGTGGGTGGTCTGCAGCGCGGTGCTTGCCACCAGTCCCGCGTAAAGCGCATCGAGGAACGGGGTGGCGTTCTCCGCATAGAAATCCTTGAAGTTCTCGCCGTCGAGCGCAATCGTCACCAACCGCGCCGGGCCGCCCGCGGGCTGATGCTCCGCGATGGCGGTCAGCCGCTCCAGCAGGTCAGCGGCCGCGTCCTCGACCGGCATCGACTGGTAGGTGAAGCCGATGAGGTTGCTCAGCTCGGCGTCACGGAAGACGAGGGACAGGCCGCTGGCGTCGGTGTGCGGGCGGTAGAGCTCGCCGGTGGCACGCGCGTCACGCCCCAGGGTGTGGTTCAGCACCAGCTCATCGCTGATCGCCACCCGCATGCCGCAGGAGTGCATCAGGGCAGCGGCCTGCGGCGACACCGCGCACTCCGGTGGCCACATCGCCGCTGCCGGGTAGCCGATGGCATCCTCGAAGCTGTCGAGCCCACGACGAACCTGGTCGCGGGCATCCGCCTCGGCCCGCAGCGATGGCTCGGCGACGGCGATGCCCGGGGTGGCCACCCACGCCGACGTCGCGTCGATGAGCAGCGGCAGGATGGGGTGGTGGAAGGGGCTGGTCATGGGCTCCACACGTCCGGACGCCACCGCCTCGCGGTAGGCAGGGACGACTGCACGAAGCAGCGCCAGCTGAGCGTGGTCGACACTGTCCTTGTCGTCCTCGGTGAAGCGGTGGCCGCGTTGGGCGAGCGCCAGCAGGGCAGGGTCGGCCCTGATCTGGTCGGGGTCGATCCAGGCAAGCAGTGTCCACAGCTGCAGGTCGCGGATGTCCGCCACCGCGGCGGCGGCGATGTCGTCGGCGGCAAGACGGCGGACCAGCTCGATGTACGGGGACAGCAGCGCCACGCGACGCCCGTAGTCGTCGTGGACCGCGCCGGCGATCAAAAAGGCCCGTTCGGCAGCGGTCAGCTCGCCGGCGTCACGCAGGCAGAGGTCGCGATCGGCGTCGGAGACGGCGCCCCGTCCGTACAACTCCAGCTGGGCGAGAAGAGAGGGGACCATGTTGATGGTGACGCGCATCTCCGGGTGTCGCTCGAGCACCTGGAGCATGTGCAGGTAGTCCTTGGCTGCCCGGCGGCGCACCCAGGGCAGCACGAACTGGCCGGCGACGTCGTCGCGGTACCAGGGCTGGTGCATGTGCCACACCAGGGCCACGGCAAGCGGCCGCGCCGGCATCACTTGCCAGACGCAGAGGGGACGCTACGGTCCTCCAGCCAGCGAGCGAAGGCCGCCGCGTCACCGTCGCGGGCCAGGCCGCGAATCATTCCGACGATCACCCCCTGCGGCGCCAGCAGGATGAACCCATCACGAGACAGTGCGCTGTGCACCACCAGCAGCGCAGTCTGCAGCGTGGCGACCGTGAACGCATTGACGCGGAGCAGGGCGGCTGCCAGCGCGGCCGCCCGGTCCAGGGGCGTCCCCTGGCCGGCGCCGTCCAGCGCAGCGGTGAGCACCGCTCCGTCCGCATCCGCCGGTTCGGTGCCGGCGAAGCGGCGGGCAGCGACCCGATTGATGAAGCACAGGTCGGCTGCGCTGAGTCCCGCACTCACTGCGACAGCTCGAAGAGCGCGTCCTCGAAGCGCACCAGACCACCGACAACAATCTCGTCCAGCCCAGCCGTGATCTCGGCCCGTGCCGCGGTGAGCTCCTCCACGGTGAGGCCGAGTTCACTGGCGATCGCGGTCAGGCGGCGGTGGTCATCCACCGCCGCAGCTTATCGGCCCGCACCCCTCCTGGCGCCCGTCCTCTCTGTGCTCATCCCGCCGCGGCCGGCTGCGGGACCGGCACGCTCTGGCGGACGGCGATGTAGCGCATCCTCTCCAGGAGCCCATCGATGATCTCCGGCCAGGCGAAGTCGGCGGCGTCCCTGCGCGCCGCCGCCCGGAGGCGCACGGACAGTTCGGGCCGCTCGACGAGCCCGCTGAGTGCGCTGGCCAGCTCAGTCCCCTCGGCGGTCTCGACGACGATGGCGTTGCCGTAGGGGCGCGCGTACTCCTCACCGGTGGCGCCGACCACGGCGACGCCCCCGGCCGCCATCGCCTCGAGGCCGACCAGGCCGAACGGCTCATGGCCGGAGTTGGCGAGCACGGCGGTTGCCGCGACCGAGATCGCCGGTAGCACCGCTTCAGGGAGGAAGCGGCGCAGGTTGACGATCGCGGCAGTCCCGGTCTCCGTCAGCGAACGTGCCACGTCGGCGGCGCCGTCGATGGGCTCGCTCCAGTCGGCGACGTCGAGGCCGAGTTGGCGGGCGTGCCCGACCACGCCATGGCCGAACGACTCGATCCCGCCGCGCATCAGCAGCCGAGCGCTCAGCCCGCGGCCGCGCAGCTCGGCGATGGCGTCGATGCTCTGGTGCCACCGCTTGTCCGGGCTGAAGCGGCCGATCTTGAACGTCAGGCAGGGCGACGCGGCGGCGTCGCTGATCAACTGGGCCGCGCCGGGATCGACGGGTTGGAGCGCCTCGACCGGGATGCCGTTGGGGATGACCATGGGGTTGACGCCGTGTGGCCACATGAGGTGCTTCATGTACCGGCTCACCGTGGTCACTGTCGCGGCGCGCTCCAGCGCACGCCAGTCCATGTTGTCGAACCCGAAGTGGTTGTTGGCGTTCCACAGGATCACACAGTGGTCGCGCATGCCGATCTCACGGAGCCCCCTGTCGAGAATCCCCACGAAATCGGCCGTCTGCCACTCCTCGCAAAGGATGGCCAGGACCCGTCCGCCCGCCACCGCGGGTCGCACCGAGCCGTCGCGGACCAGCGGCGGCAGCTCGTGCCACATCTCCTCGATCTTCTCGTGCTCACCGTCGTAGACACCGGCCGGGTGGCGGCGGCTCACCGACTGGCAGAAGCGCACCAGCCTCAGGCCGTCAATGGTTTCCTCGGCCGCATTGGCGGGGTCGCCGACGAAATACAGAGAGGTGCGAAAGCCCATCGCGGCGAATGCCCGGCACATCTCTTTGGCACGCACCCCGAGCCCGCCCGCCTGGCTGTACTGGTCCGGTCCCTCGAATGACACCATCGCGATCTCGAGCGTCGCCGGAGTGAACATCGATCAGAGTGTGCCTGCTCGCCGCGTCTCTTGGCGACAGGGGTGGGGCTGGAGTTGGACGTGACCAGCCCGTCGCGGCGGATCGCGATCTGGCGTCACCGTCCTGTGGCGAGATAGTGGGCCGCTTCGTCGTTCGAGCACCGCAGACTGCCGACAGGCGGAGCGTCCGGTGCCCGCCAGCCGGCGCTCTGCTTTTTTGTGCCCTCAGATCCGCAGGAGCGCGGCCGCGTTGCCGCCGGTGACCTGCTCCCGCTCGGTGTCGTTGAGGCCGGCGTCATCGAGAGCGCGGAGGTACCGGGGGACGTCGAGCAGGGGATGGTCGGACCCGAGCAGGATGCGCTCCGCTCCCACTGCGTCGAGCACCGCCCGATACACCGACGGCTGGTACACGAACGGCTGCGCGGCGGTGTCGAAATACAGCCGTTCGCAGATGTCGCGCACCTCGCGAATGTGCCCGTACAGCGGCAGACCGCCGCCGAGATGTGCGCAGATCAGCGTCAGCTCGCTCCAACGCTGAGCGAACTGGAGGACACGGTCCGGGGTCACCGTGCCCTTGCCCGGATAGTCGTGGCCCACCGGTTCGCTGCAGTGCAGCGTCCAGGGCACGTCGACGGCAACGGATGCGCGCACCGCCGCGTCGACACCGTCGCCGAGCAACCCCCATCCCTGTGCGTCCGCGTTCAGCTCGCCCATGCCGCGCAGTCCCAGGCGCGCGCATCGGGTCACCTCGTCCGCGGCGCCAGGGTCGGCAGGCTGGATGACGCCGAAGCCCACCAGCCGGTCAGGGAAACGGCGGCAGGCGCTGGCGACGTAGTCGTTGGCCTCGGCACACAGGCCCGGGTCGGCGAACGGCCAGCTGAAGCACACTGCGTGGTCGACCTGCTGCGCGTCCATGGCGGCCACCAGGGATTCCGCCGACGCCATGTGTTCGCCGCGCGCATGGCAAACCGCAAACCAGGGGTCGACCGAGGTGATCTGGTCGAGGTTGTCTCGAACCCGATCAGGCAGGATGTGAACGTGCGCGTCGACAATCATCCTGCCCCCACCCCATCCATCACGGTGCGCGCACATCGTAGACGGTCACATGGTCGCTGCGGGCCACCACCGGAAAACCCTGCGCCCCCCACCACGTCAGGCCGACCTGGTTGTCCACCACGCCAGGGGCACCGAGGCGGTCGTCGATCTCGGCGTACCCGACGTGGTAACGGACGAGCAAGTCGAACACCGCACAGCTTGAACGCGGCTGGCCCTGACACCCTTCGAGCATGGTGCGCACGTCATTGAATCGCGTGCCGAAATCGGTGCCGTAGCTCCACAACCAGCCGTAGTAACCCATCACCGCGGTGCGACCGGCGACCACGAGCACGGGGTCGTTGGGCTGACCCTCGGTCAGGAACACCGCGTTCGGCGGCGTCGCTGCGGCCACCGTCGTCGCCATGCGCGCATCGACCGTCGACACAAGAGTGTACGGGCCGCCCACTGCGTCCGTCGCCGGCGTCCACGGCATCAGGCGAAGCAGCACAAGAACGCCGGTCAGCAGCGCGCTGCCGGCCAGGGTGACTGACGCCACGCGAGTCCAGCATCCCGGCCACCAGCGCACCACCAGGGTCCCGAGCAGCAGTGCCACGCCAAGGTACCAGTACGCGAAGAGCTTGGTGTTGTCCCAGTCCCAGGACTGGAAGACGACCACGTTGGCGACCAGGAAAATCGCCAGGAACGGGAGGACGACGCGCAACAGGTCGGCTGGGAACAATTCGGTGACGCGGCGAGCCTTGGCTGCCGCCTCTCCCGACAGTCTGGTGGCGCCCAGCGCGATGAGCAGGAGCGCGCAGAGGGGCACGGCAACGCCGGTGTTGGTGATCCAGAATGCCCAATACTGCGGCGAGAGCACGGCGCGCACGAGGCCACCGATGCCACCGATGAGCGTTGAGAGCGACAGCAGCGGGCGGTCACCGCCGCCGCCGAGATACATCCAGCCCGGCTCGACAGTCGGGAAGACGTTGCCGGACACATGCGACCCGTGCGGCCCACCGATCACGATCACCAGTTGGGGGAGTGCCGCCACGAGAGCGACGCAGAGCGTTACCCACCATCCGCGGTGGCGCCACTGGAGGGCGAGCAGCCCGAGCACGATCACCATGGCGATGAGCGTGTGGATGTGGATGACGGGCATCAGTCCGAGCAGCAGCCCCGCCAGCGCGAAGGTCTCGTATCCCCGCCGTGGTGAGCGCACCGCCGCGATCACCAGGATGAGCACGACCAGGGCGCCGGCGAACCCGTAGAGGATGGTGCGCTGGGGGAGCCACCACGCGAAGAGCGGGGTGTACCACTGTTGGTTGGGCAGCGGCTGCTGGGCGGCCGCGGTCAGCAGCCCGTCGTACGCGCGCGGCTGGGCGACGATCAACCCCGGCAGGTCGTGGAGGGTGCCCAAGAAGATCCCGGGGACGCCGGCAGGGTGGGCGAAGAACCCCGACCATGTGCACTGGTCGGCGCTGAATCCGTGGTGCAGGCAGGCATCGGCGAGGATGCCTGTGAAGCCGAGGCCACCGCCGACCAGGCAGATACCCGCGGCGATCACTCCCGCCCCGACGCCAATCCCGAGACGCACCGCCAGCGCGACCACCAGGAGCGTGATGCAGATGGCGAGCAGCGCACCGGGCAGCGCCAGCGCCACAGCCGGTGAGGCTCCCAGCGTCACCAGCGTGGCCGACTGGAAATCGGGAAGAAACGGATAGCGCATGGCCTGGCCGCTAAACAGCGGATTCTGCGGGGGCAGGTTGTGGCCGACGGCAAAGCTGCTGGCGGTGCTGAGGTGCTGAGCCCAGTCGGCCCAGACCGTCAGGAAACCTGCGTTGAGGTTGCCAGTGGCATCGGTGCTCAACGTGTGCGCGAACAGCAGCCCGAACAGCACCGTGGCGACCGCGGCGGTGAGAGCCACGCCGGTGCGGTGCCGGCGCTGCTCGGGCGACATCAGCTCAGCCCAGCCATGCCTCCACTCCACGGCCACAACGTCGCTGCGGCGCCAGCTCAAGGCAGCAAAGCAGGCAGCCGTCAGGGCAGCGCCACCGAGAACAGTGGCGACATTGAGCCCGGCGGCCAGCGCGAGAAGGTAGGTGACTGCACTGCCGACGAGCACGGTCACGACCACGCCGATCAGCACGCGTTCCTCGATGCGAAGCTCGATGCGCGGCAACGAGCCCGCCGCAACGGTGCCGAGGATCAGGAGCAATGCGGCCAATCCGAGCCACACCGAGCTCACCAGGCGTCGACCCAGAGCCGCATCTGGTGGTCGGAATCAGGCAGCGGCAGTGCGGTCCACACGGGGTAGAAGAAGACGAACCCGGCCATCACCGCGATCAACCCCGCCCACGCCACCGGCGCGAGAGGAATCCGGCGCGCTCCCACGCTGACCACGGTGCTGCGCAGGCCGGCGAGCACGTATGCCAGCGCCAGCGCCGCGAACAGGAGCATGCCCAGGGCGTGGTAGAAGAACAGCACTCGACGCTCGTTGCCTGCGACCCACAGCATCCACGACGTCACGTAGCCGAGCACGATAAACGCCGGCACGAACCGGCGCGAGACCACCGCGCTCACCGTCACCAGGCCGGCGAACGCCGCGACGCCGAGGAAGGCCACGGTGAAGAGCGGACCGGGATTGACGCGGACGGTCACGCTGTCGGGTTGCTGGGCGGCGTGGAAGGTGATGATCATCACTGCCAGCGACACCAAGCCGATGAGCGCCACCAGCAGCCGCCACCAGGGCGGACCACGGCTCAGCCGCCACATGCAGGCCAGCAGGGCGGGGATGGACAGCCACCACACTGCCGGATTGCCCATGTTGGTCACCGACGCCACCGTGGGGTTGTCGGTCACGGCCGAGTTGACCTGGTCGTAGTAGAACAGCACCGGGTGGTACATGACCGGCCACGTGTACCAGCGTGACGCGTAGGGATGAGAGTGACACTCCTGCTCGTGGTACTGCAGCCCGGCGATGGTGATGTCGACGATGTTGCCAACCGCCTGCGCCGGATTGGGCAGCGTCAGCGGCCCGGCCTTGACAGTCGGCACATGGAGGGTATCGACGCTCCCGGCGGTGAGGCCGATCGTGCCCTGTTCGCATTTGGTGAAGTGATAGACGTCGGTGTGCACGATGGTGAGATAGCGCGAGAACGAGGCGCAGAACACCGCGCCCACGATCAGCATCGCGACGAGGTAGTGCACCACCGCGAGCGGCCCCGCGGCCTCACGCCACATCAGCACCTCGTGACGGCGCGGCCCGGCGATGCGGCGCACCGCGGGAACCAGGCCGGCGATCCAGGGCAAGACGCCGCGCGCCGCGATCAGCGCTGCGGCGATGACCAGCGGCGCCAGCGCCGTCAGCTTGGCCGCAAAGGCGAGCCCGGCGACCAGGGCCATCACGTACAGCGTGGCTCGCCACTGCGTGCGCGTCCGCGCCTGCCAGTGGAGCAGGAAGACGTAGTAGAAGAGCGCCACGAAGAAGATGGCGATGATGTCGATGACCCCGGTTCGCGACTCGACGAAGGCCAGCCCGTCGAGTGACACGAACAGTGCCGCCGCGCTCGCGAACCAGCGGTCGCGACGCAGGCGCAGCGCCGTAAGGTAGATAAGCCCGACGAGGAGGCTGCCGAAGATCACTGTGCTGACGCGCCACGACCAGCTGGTGAACCCCATCGTGGCGAGCGGTGGGGCCATCAGCAGCTTGGCGAGCGGCGGCTCGGGATCGAAGTACGACGCGGCAGGCTGACGGAGGTCCCGCGCCGCGTCGACCGGGAAGTAGACCTCGTCGAACACGAAGCCACACCGCTTGACGTCGATATGGTCGACCAGCTGGCCGGTGGCGTCCTTGCCGATCGGCCCGACGGGGACTTGCGCGCATTCGGGGGCCGCCCCGTGGGTGACCGGGTAGCCAACCCCGGCGACAGCCACCGTGCCGCCGCCGGTCAGGAAGTTGGGGTAGATCGGACTCAGAAAGCGCACGGCCATCGAGACCAGGACCAGCGCCACGACGGCGAGGACGTCGCGGCGTTCGACGGCGAGGAAGCCGCGCAGCCCGGCGCGGACGATGGGCGGGGAGCGGCGGTCGCGAGCGGCGGTCACCGTCGGCGCCGTCGCCGGCGCGGGGTGGCCGGCGTCACCGCCCGTTGCGGACAGACGTGCTCGAGAAGCTCGGCGAGCAGACCCTTCGCGTCGGTGACGGGCACGACCAGGAGGTCGTCGATGACGCAGCGCACCCCGGCGATCCGGCGCAGCGCACGCAGGTTGACGCCATCGCACAAACGGATCGAGATCGCCTCAATGGCCAGCCAGTGCTCGGTCGGACGGGGCAGCAGGCCGCGCCGCTCGGGACGGCCGAAGACAGCGCTGTGGCGGACGACTCTGGTCCCCTCGATGTCAGCGCCGTTCAACCGCCGGCTGGCGGCCATGGCGCGGACCACGAGGCTGTCGCCGTCCCGCGCCAGGTAGCTGAACCGCTGCCTGCTCCATAGCGAGGTTGCGATCGCGAACAGTGCCGCTGAGACCACCGCGTAGCCGAAGGCGCTTCCGGAGCTGGGGTGTAGCAGGCTGGTGAACAACGCGGTCATGGCGCACACCGTCGCCGGCAGGAGCAGCCAGGTGCGATAGCGGCGCCAGCGGTCGACGTCGTAGAGGATTGGTTGGCGGACAGCCGTGGCCAAGGCTGCCGAGCATACGCAAGGGTCGGCCGATAGGGCCGTCAGGAGACCCGCGCCGAACGGGGGGTCAGCCGCGGACGCGCTGCACGGCTCTGAGCCAGGCTTGATACGGCTTGTCTGGGCGCCGGCCTGGCTCTTTGGGTTCGAATCGACGGCCGGCCTGGTAGGCTGCAGCCACCCCTTGGGGTGCTTCGATCAGGCCCTCCCCCACAGCGGCCAGCATTGCCGCGCCCACCGCGGTGGTGTCCGGTGAGGCCGCGCGCGTCACGGGGATTCCGAGCAGGTCGGCTTGGAACTGGCAGAGGCCGTCCATGACGCTGGCCCCGCCGTCGACCCTGAGCTCGGCGAGTCTCACGCCGCCGCCCGCCTCCATTGCTTCGACCACGTCGCGGGTACGGAATGCCATCGATTCCACCACCGCCCGCACCACGTGGGCACGCGTCACCCCAGCGCTGAGGCCGACCAGGGCACCGCGTGCGGCCGGGTCCCAGAACGGTGCGCCCAGCCCCGCCAGGGCAGGGACGAAGGTGCAGCCGTTGCTGTCGGGCACCGAGTCGAAGAGCGCACCTGCCTGTGCGGCGGCGGAAAGCAGGCCGAGCCCGTCGCGCAGCCATTGGATGGCCGCGCCGGTCACGAAGATGCTCCCCTCCAGCGCGAAGGTATCGACCTCCCCCAGCCGCCAAGCCACCGTGGTGAGCAGCCCGTGCACCGGCGCGGGCGCGGCCGGGCCGGCGTTGACCAGCACGAATGACCCGGTCCCGTAGGTGTTCTTGCTCATGCCCGGTCGCACGCAGGCCTGGCCGAACAGCGCCGCCTGCTGATCGCCCGCGATGCCGCTGATGGGCAAGCGAAGCCCGAGAAACCGCGACGGTTCAGTGAAGCCGACGCGGCCGGCGCTGGGGCGGATCTCCGCGAGCATCGTGGTGGGGATCGAGAACGTGGCGCACAGCTCATCGTCGAAGCGGCCGGTGGCGAGGTCGTAGAGGAGCGTGCGGCTGGCATTGCTGGGGTCGGTGGCCACGACGTCGCCGCCGGTCATCCTCGCGATCAGCCAGGTGTCGACGGTCGCGCCGCACAGCTCGCCTCGTTCCGCTCGCGGTCGCAACTCCGCGCGTTCACCGAGAAGCCACTCGAGCTTGGTGGCGGTGAAGTACGGATCGAGCAACAGGCCGGTGCGGGCGCGGATATGTGCCTCCTCGCCGCGCTCGCGATGCGTCTCGCAGAGCCCCGCGCTGCGGCGGCATTGCCAGACGATCGCGGGAGCCACCGCCGCCAGGCTGACGCGGTCGAAGACGACCGCGGTCTCGCGCTGGTTGGTGATTCCCACCGCCACCGGCCCAGGCTCGCCGGCGGATGAGATGGCGGCGCCGGCAGCCACCAGGACGGACTGCCAGAGGTCGTCGGCGTCCTGCTCAACCCAGCCGTCGCGCGGGTAGCGCACTGCCACATCGGCGTAGCCGCGCCCGGCAATCGTGCCATCGACCCCGACCACCAGGCAGGTCGTGCCCGACGTTCCCTGGTCGATCGCGAGGATCCGGGGGACGCTCATCAGATGGCGCTGGTCATCGCCGGCTCAGACTGGGACGGCAAGCATCCGGTCGATGGCCTGGCGGGCGCGGGCGGCGACCTCGGGCGCGACCCTGACCTGCGGTGACAGCGTCTCGAGCGAAGCAGCCACCTTGGGCAGCGTGATCATCTTCATGTACTGGCAGACGGCTCTCGGAGACGCCGGGAGGAAGCGCTTGCCGGGCGCGAGCTTCTCCATCCGGTGGAGGATGCCCACCTCGGTGGCGACGATGAAGGTGGACGCAGGCGACTCGACGGCGCGCCGCACCATTCCCTCGGTGGATGTGACCACGGTGGTCACACCGGGCAGATCGCCCGACGACGAGCGATACAGAGCTGACGTCGTACAGCCGCATTCGGGGTGGATGAGCAGTTCGGCGCCGGGATGCTCGCGACGAACCCGGTCGAGCCCGGCGGGATCGATGCCGGCGTGCACATGGCACTCGCCCATCCAGATGTGCATCCGGCGACCGGTGACCCGCTCGACATGAGCGCCGAGGAACATGTCGGGACAGAAGAGGATCTCGCGATCCTCGGGGATGCTGTTGACGATGGCGGCGGCGTTCGATGAGGTGCAGCAGTAGTCGGATTCCGCCTTCACCTCGGCCGTGGTGTTGACGTACGACACCACTACGGCACCGGGGTGCTCGGCCTTCCAGGCGCGCAGCTGGTCGGCGGTTATGGTGTCGGCCAGCGAGCAGCCGGCGGCGAGATCGGGCAGCAGCACAAGGCGGTTCGGTGACAGGATCGCGGCGGTCTCGGCCATGAAGTGGACACCACAGAAAACGATCACGTCCGCGTCGGTGCTGGCGGCCTCCTGCGCAAGGCCGAGTGAGTCGCCGACAAAGTCGGCGACGTCCTGGACCTCGGGGAGCTGGTAGTTGTGGGCCAGGATCACCGCGTTGTGTTGGCGGCGGAGTTGGTCGATGCGCTCCGGCAAACCGGGGTCGGCGGCAGCCTGCCCGGTGGGACGGATGGCGAGCACGAAGCTCTCTCCTAGGGGTTTAGGTCAGATTGACCTTAGTAGTATACCGCAGCCGCCGGCGGGCGTTGCCGCGGCCGCGGAGCCCGGCCGACACTTGGGTAGAGTGACCACGATGCGCGCGCTCATCGCCCATCCGGGACTCACCTTGAAGGCCGCGGCCAGGTATCCCGACCTGGTCCGCGCCGCGCTCGCGGTAGGGCTGACCGGCGTGGTCAGCCTGGCGCTCGACGTTGCTGCGTCGGTCGTCGGGGCCGCCGGTTCAGCTGCGGTCATCCTGTCGATCGCGCTGCCGGTGATGCTGGTGGCCTTCTGGCTGCTCAGCGGGCTGCTGGTCGGCGCGGGCGCCCGCATGATGGGCCACGATCCGCGCCGGCGCGAGCTGCTCGCCACTACCGGCCTGACCTTCCCGGTCCTCGTCCTCTACGCGGTGATCGCCCTGGTCCAGGCGGCGAGCCCGCACTGGGGAGGCGACAGCCTCGCTACCGCGGTCGGGTTGCTCGCACTTCCGCTGGTCGGCTGGTTCGTGATCCTCAATGCGATCGCGGTCCGGGCAGTCTACGACACGCCCCCACTGAGCGCCGTGGCACTGACGCTGATCCCCTACGCAGCGCTCAGCGCGGTGCTGTTGCTGCTGGTGGTGGTATTGAGCCTGCTGCACTCGGTCGGGGCGGTCTGAGACCGGCTCGAGTCAGCGCGCTCAGCCGCCGTGTGGTCCTGGTCCCGGCCTTTCCGGCGACCGGCGACACCGGCGCCGAGGTCGTTGAGCAGCACCCGGGCCGCGTTCCGCGTGGACTCGTCGAGGCTGTTGATGAATAGGTCAAGTTCGACAGGAACTGCCTTCTGGGTTTCGTGCAGGACAACGGCGGTGTCCAGAGGAGAGTTGGTCGCGCTGCCGTCGTGAATGTTGACGTATTTCTCGCCCAGCAGTGACTTGGGTCTGATGTCCACGGTGGTGCCGTTGTGCAGCGGCAAGTGGGCGTCGGAGACCTGCACGGTGACCAGCGCCGAGTCGTCCCGGGTGGGCTCGATGTCACCGATGGTGCCGATCTTCGACCCGGCCTCGACACGTCGCTGCCCGGGACCCGCCCGTCAGCCGTCGGGAAGGTGATCTGGAACTGGTGGTAGAAGGACTCCCAGTGCGCGCGGGGACACGACGACGAACCCCGCTCCTACTACGAGGACTGCAGCGACGCCGATCCCGGCGATCGCCGATCTGGTCAAACTCACCTTCACGTCACCTTGCTGGTCAATCCATCCCCAACGGCGCCTTGACGAGGCATCAAGGGAATAAGGGACGAATTCATCGTCCGACTCTTCGATCTCCTTGACGTGCTTGTTACCGAAATGACGCATCTTCTATGTAGACATCGCAGAGCACGCGAAGGTTGCGGCCTCCGCATTCGGCGACAGCGCTTTCCCGTTGCAGTCCGGTGACGCCAGGTGGCAGGGTGGCGACGTCGCCGGGATCGGCAGTTTGGCAGCCATATGCTCGGTCCATGGCTGGATCTCCACTCCTCAGCGTGGTCATCCCCACCCGGGACGAGGAGGCCAACGTCGCACCGCTGCTGCTCCGACTCCGAGCTGCGCTTGCCTCGCTGGACCACGAGGTCCTCTTCGTCGACGACTCCGACGACGGCACCCCTCGCCTCATCGCCTCCGCGGCCGCGACTGACCCGCGGGTCGCGCTGGTCCATCGCCAGGGCGCCGAACGACGCGGCGGGCTCAGCACGGCCGTGCTCATGGGCATGCATGCGGTCCGCGGTGAATTCGTCTGCGTCATGGACGCCGACCTCCAGCACCCCCCCGAGAGCATCCCGGCCATGCTCGAGGCCGCCGTGGGGGGCGCCGACGTGGTGGTGGCCAGCCGCTATGTGCGCGGCGGCAGCGGTCGGGGGCTTGACGGAGGGCTGCGCCGGCTGGTGAGCCGCGGAGCCGGGGCCGTGGTCCGCGCCCTCTTCCGAGAGGCCCGGGCCAGCAGCGACCCCCTGAGCGGCTTCTTCGTCTGCCGTCGCGGCGTCATCGACGGCATCGAATTCCGGCCGGTGGGCTTCAAGGTGCTGCTCGAACTGCTGGTATGCGTGCCCGGGTTGCGCGTCCGCGACGTGCCACTCGACTTCGCGTCGCGGACTGCCGGGGCCAGCAAGGCGAGCATGCGCCAGGGGCTGCTCTTTGCCGGCCACCTCCGCTCCCTCTTCCTGGATGTCCAGGGGTCGGCGCGGAGCTGGAAGTTCGGCTTGGTCGGGCTCAGCGGGCTCGCCATCCTGCTCCCGCTGGTCGCCGTCCTCACTGGGGTGGCCGGCATGCCCGCCCTGGCGGCATTTCTCCCCGCCTACCTCCCGAGCCTGGTCTGGAACACCGTGCTCAACCGCTACTGGACCTTCGCTGATCAGCGCTGTGGCATCGGTGAGGGCACATCCCGCTACCTCGAGCGCGCGGTCATGTCCGGAGCCGCGATGTTCGCCTTCTATGCCGCCCTGGTCGCCAGCCACGTCGCGCCGATCCTCGCCGCCCTGGGCGGAGCGATCGTGGCGATGGCCGTGAACGCGGCGGCCAACCGTGCCGCCGTCAACCGCCGCCCGCGACTGTGGGGGGCGCTGGCCACCAGCCTGGGCATCCAGGCGGCGCTGGTCCGGATCACCCAGGAGGTAGGCGCGGATCGCTCGTACGTTCTGCCGCCCTCGGGCGCGGAGTCGGCTGCTCTCCCCCCGGGCACCGTCGGGCGGGTCGTCAGCCGGCGGCGGGCGGTGCTCTTCACCGAGTCCGCCGGCCACCGCACCCAGCGGCGGTCCAACATCGAGGTCGGGTCGACGCTGGTCGCGCCCATCGTCGACGGCGGTGTCGTCAGGGGTGTCCTGGTGTGCGAGCGGTTCGCGCACCACCCGTTCGAGCCCAGCGACCTCGAGGCCGCGATGAGCGCGGCTCCCGCCCTCGGCGGCCTGATCGCGGGCGATGCCGGCCACGGCTCCGAGCGCCGTTCTGGCCTCCTTCCCGGCGCCGTCAAGACCTAGCAGGCTGCTCCTCGGTGCAGTCGCCGGCGCCGTTGAGCCGCCGTCAACGGAAGTCATGAGACGGCGGAGCGGCCATCGTGGGGGGCGCGCCCCCGCGCAGCGGGACGCCGTCGCCATCGAGTGCGACCACCGTCTCCACCACGAGGTTGAGCCGTCCCCGCTCGTTCTGCAGCCGCCCCTCGACCATCAGCAGGGGGTTGTGGTTGGCGATCCGCCGGGTGCGGGTCACCACTGCGGGGCGGAAGATGAGGTCGAGGTGGGCCTCTTCGTCGGCGAGCGTGAAAAAGCGGAATCCGCTGGCAGACGCGGGTGCCTGGCGGGCGATCACCAACCCCGCGACGCGCACGGTGGTCCCGTCGGCGAGCTCGCGGATGGTGGCGAGCGGGCGGCATCCCAGCGACGCCAGCTGGGCGCGGATGAAGGAGAGCAGGTGCCGACCCGTACTCACCTCGCTGAGCGCGTACTCGGTGAGAACCCTGGTGCGCTCGTCCATCTCCGGCAGGGACGGTGGCGGGGCCGGTGCCTCGAGCAACGCAGGCAGCGGGTCGGCGTCGACCCGGCGCACCGCCGGCGTGAGTTCCCCGAGGCGGTTGCCGGCGAGCGCGCCGCGGCCTCGCGGCGGCCGACGACTGATCGAGGGGGGAACACGTCCCCCCCTCGCACCCCCCCCAACCGGCGGTGTCGGCTCCGGCGACATGAAGTCGCCTGCGTCGACGGAGTCATCACGGCGCGCGGCGGTGCGGGGAGGCAGGCTCTCCTCCACCTGCTTCAACTCCCAGAGCAGCTGGCGGCGGGGACGCCCCGGCTCGGTGCCATCGAACGCGCCCGCGAGCACGAGGTTCTCCATGGCGCGCCGCGGCAGCAGCGTGTGCTGCCAGAAGGCACGCAGCGAGGTTGCCCCCGCGAGTGTCGCCGCCTCGCACACAGTCCGCGCCGTGGGCCCGATCGCCTTCATGTAGTTGAAGCCCAGCCGCACCGCCCCGGCCTCGATGGTGCAGCGGGCGCGGCTGCGCGCCACATCGACGGGGAGGAAGATGACCCCGTGGCGCTTGGCGTCCTCGACCAGCACCGAGGGGTGATAGAAGCCCATCGGCTGCGCATTGAGCAGGGCGCACACGTACTCGGCGGGGTGGTGCAGCCGCAGCCACGCCGTCTCGTACGCGGTGCGTGCGAAGGCCGCGGCGTGGCTCTTGCAGAACCCGAACTGCGCGAAGCCCGCCGCGCCCTTGAAGATCTGCTCGGCCACCTCGGCCGGGACCCCGCTGGCCTCCTGGCAGCGGCTCACGAACTCGCCGCGCAGCTCGTCCATCTCGATGCGCGAACGGTGCCGGTTCATCGCCCGGCGGAAGCGATCCGCTTGGCCGGCGGTGTAGCCCGCCACCTCCATGACAATCCGCAGGATCTGCTCCTGGTAGAGGATCACGCCCATCGTTTCTGACAGGATTGGCTCCAACGATGGGTGCGCGTAGGTGACCGGCTCCAGCCCCTGGCGGCGGCGCAGGTAGGGATTGACCGCGTCGCCCTGGATGGGACCGGGACGGATGATCGCCACCTGCACGATGAGGTCGTTGAACTCACGGGGTTGTGACTGCCACAGCGACTGCTGCTGGGCACGGGACTCGATCTGGAAGAGGCCGATGGTGTCAACCCTCTGAATGCTCGCGTACACGGCGGGATCGTCGAGTGGCAGAGAGTCGAGGTCAGGGCGTGTTCCGCTGCACTGMTCGATGAGGTCGAGGCATTCGGCGACCGCCGAGAGGGTGCGCAACCCGAGCAGGTCCATCTTGATGAGACCGAGATCCTCGACATCATCCTTGTTGAACTGCACCACCACGCGACCGGCCATGGTGGCGTGCTCCATAGGGGCGACGTCGACGAGCGGCTCGCCGGTGACCAGCATGCCGCCGACGTGGATGCCGAGGTGCCGCGGTGTGCCCTCGATCTGTTGCAGCATCTCGATGAATTGCTTCCAAACCGCGGGGTGAACAGGTTCCCCCCTCGCACACCCCCCAGCCGGCGGTGTCAGCTCCGGCGACGTGAAGTCGCCTGCACCGTCGGCCTCGATCATGTGCCAACCGTCTGCGGACTTGGCCAGCTTGTCGATGAGAGTCCCGGGAAAGCCCATCGCGGCTCCCACCTGCCGTATCGCCAGGCGCGGCCGAAAGGTGACGACGTTGGCCACCATGCCGGTGCGTTCCGCGCCGTACTTCTCATAGACGTACTGGAGCACCTCCTCGCGGTGGTCGGTGGAGAAGTCGATGTCGATGTCGGGC
>JRHI01000519.1_pt1 | contig 41019 bp, 40 predicted proteins | sample 215371 | NCBI WGS metagenome assembly JRHI01 (sample SAMN02929681, study PRJNA255918) | sediment metagenome | biome: cave system; feature: Ice Cave; material: Sediment; isolation source: sediment from deep within a dark volcanic ice cave with no known source of... ... | reverse complement strand
AGCAGGCATGACTGTGATGATCGGTGTGGACCCGCACAAAGCGACGCATACCGCGGTGGCCACCGACCAGGACGAAGACCAGCTGAGCCAGGTCCGCCAGGTCCAGGTGCGCGCGGGCGCACCCCTTGGAGGTTAAACCCCAGTTCAGCTATTGAATATGCACGCCCGAAATGGCCCGCGAGATGATCAGCCGCTGGATCTCTGACGTGCCTTCGAAGATGGTGTAGATCTTCGAGTCGCGGTGCCACCGCTCGACGGGGTACTCCCTGACGTAGCCGTACCCACCGAGGATCTGGATGGCCTGCTCGGTGACCCAGACCGCGGTTTCGCCCGCGTACAGCTTGGACATCGAACCCTCGCCGGCCTCGAACAGCTTGCCGGCCTTGCCCATCCATGCCGCCCGCCACACGAGCAACCGAGCCGCATCGATGTGCATCCGCATGTCGGCCAGCTTGAAGGCGATGGCCTGGTTCTCGATGATGGCGCGACCGAATTGTTGGCGTTCCTTGGCGTAGTCCAACGAGTACTCGTACGCGGCCCGGGCGATACCAAGGGCCTGGGCGCCGACGGCCGGACGGGATGACTCGAACGTGGACATGGCCGCCTGGCTGCGACCGCTCGACTTTCCTTCGCGCACCCCCGCCAGCCGCTCGTCGAGCTTGTCCTTGCCGCCCAGCAAGCAACGCCCGGGTATGCGGCAATCCTCCAGCACCACCTCGGCCGTATGCGACGCCCGGATGCCCATCTTCTTGAACTTCTGCCCCTGGCGGATGCCCGGCGTGCCCGGGGGGACGAGGAAGCTGGCCTGGCCCCGCGAGCCCAGCTTGGGGTCCACGGAGGCCACGACCACATGGATGTCGGCGATGCCACCGTTGGTGATCCACGTCTTGGTCCCGTTGATCACCCACTCGTCCTTGGCCTCGTCATAGACGGCGCGCGTCCGCAATCCGCTCACGTCCGAGCCGGCGTCCGGCTCCGAGACGGCGAAGGCGGCCAGCTTGATGTCATCGGGAGTGCCGAAGCATTGCGGCACCCACTCCATGACCTGCTCCGGCGTGCCGTTGGCGAAGATGCCGGCCACGCCGAGCGTGGTCCCGAAGATGGCGAGGGCGATGCCGGCGTCACCCCAGGCCATCTCCTCCATCACGACCGGCAACAGCAGCCCGGTCGGATCGCCGAAGGCGTTGGCGACAAAGTCGAACGAGTACAGCCCGATCTTGGCCGCCTCCTCGATGACCGGCCACGGGGTCTCTTCCCGCTCGTCCCACTCGTGGGCCACCGGCCGGACGACATTCTCGGCGAAGTCGTGGACCCACTTCTGAATCTGGAGTTGGTCCTCGTTGAGCTCGAGGGAAAAGTCACCCATTTGCGTACCTCTACGGGGAAAGGGTTGGTTCACCAGGCGTTGTTACTGGACGGTAACATCCTCGGGCCGCAATTCGCCACCTCCCCGCCCGAATCCGGCCCGGGGCAGCAGGAAGAGGGCGGAGGCCAGCATCAGACCGGCCCCGGCCAGGTACGGGGAGGCCACCCCGGCGGTCTCGAAGAGCACGCCACCGGCGATCGGGCCGACCACCCGGGCCAGGCCGCCCGCCGCCTGCTGGAGGCCGAGCACTTCCCCCCGGCGGTGCGGGCCGATCCGGCCGACCACGGCGGAGGCCACGGTCGGAGCCAGGAGACCCTGACCCACGGTCAGCAACAGCATGGCCGGCACCAGCAGCCCGAACCCGTGGACGGCGGCCAGCACCACCAGCCCGGCGGCGTTCATCAGCAGCCCGGCCCGGATGGTTCCCGCCTCGCCCAGCCGCTTCACCATCGGATGGATGAGACTCACCTGCACGGCGACGATGCATGCGCCGATGGCGGCGAACACCGCGCCGGTCGTCGCGATGGTGAGGTGCAGCCGCTGCTTGCCGAACAGCGAGAAGGTCGCCTCGAATCCGCTGAATGCCACCAACGCGACGAAGGCCAGCGCGATGAGCGGGACCACCCGTCGGACGACGCCGGTGCCCGCCGAGGCAGCCGCCGTCGGCTCCATCGACGTCCGGGATCGAGGCGGGCGGGTTTCCGGGAGCCGGCGCACCGCCGTCAGCGCGTTGATCCCGGCCAGGGCGGCGGCCACGTAGAACGGCAGGCGCGGACCACCGATGGCTGCGGCTGCACCCGCCAGCGCCGGACCGCCCACGAAGCCGAGTCCGAAGGCGGCCCCCAACAACCCGAACAGCCGGGCCCGTTGGTCCGGAGCGGCGATGTCGGAGACGGCCGCCTGCGCCACCGACACACTGGCCCCGGACGCACCGTCGATGAGGCGAGCGAGGTAGAGCACCCACACCGCCCCGGCCAGACCGGTCACCAGGCTGCCCACCGCCGTTCCGGCCAGAGACAGGATGAGCACGGGCTTGCGGCCGATTCGGTCGCTGAGCCGGCCCAACAACGGTGAGCACACCAGTTGCGCGCCGGAGAAGGCGGCGATCAACGCCGTCGCCGTGACCGGGCTGGCGTGGAACCGCTTGGCGTACAGCGGAAGGATGGGCAGCACAATCCCGAAGCCGATCAGGTCAAGGACGACGCACGACCAGATCGTTCCGAATCCGGGAGGAAGCGACGTCGGGCCACCCAGTCTGCGCACCCCGCCAGCGAACGTGCCCGGCGCGGCACGGTCAAATCCGACGGCAGGAAACCGCGTCCGGGACGTCGAAAATATCCCTACATGGAGTAATTGGCAGGAGATAAGAGCGCATCCGACGTCGTCGAACCCCAGCGTCTCACTGACCGATGTTTCCGATGTCGAGCTGGCGGCCCGAGCGGCCGGCTCCGACCGGGTGGCCTTCGAAGGGCTCTACCGCCGCCATGTGGCGGCCGCGTGGCGCGTGGCCCAAGCGGTCACCGGTGATCGCACCAAGGCCGCCGATGCCGTGGCGTGCGCGTCCTCCATGCCCTGCACCAGGGCAAGATCGCGGCGCATGACCGCTTCCGGCCGTTCCTCATGGCCCCCACCCGCCGCGCCGGCGTCGAGCAGCTCGGCAAGGCGGGCCGCCGGCGGCCGGCCGAGGACGCCGAACTGGCTGCCGCCTGGAACCCTCCCGCCCCTGACCACGATCCCGACCGGCACCATCCGGGCCCGTGGTCCCGCCGGTCACGCTCCCGCCGGTGACGCTCCCACCGGTGACGCTCCCGCCGATCCCCTAGGCGCTTCGCCCTCAGATCGGGCGATGGACGGACGACCCATCCGGGCCGTCCTCGACGATCCAGCCCAGTTGGCTGATCTGCTCCCGTAACCGGTCGGCCCCGGCGAAGTCGCGCGCCGCCCTCAGCCGGGTCCGCTCCTCGACCAGCGCCGTGACCTCGGAGGGCACCTCGTCCCCACCGCGATCGATGGCCAGGCCAAGAACCTCGGCGATCTTCAGGGCGGCAGCGGCGGCGGGTTGCGATCCCGACTGGTTGGCCTCCGCCACCAGATCAAACATCAGGGCCACCGCTCGAGGCGTGTTGAGGTCGTCGTCCATGAACTCCTGGAAGCTCTGTATGGCGGCGGGGTCCGGCTCGGCGGTGGGCGCGAAGCGCCGGCCGAAACTGTCCAGCCGCTCGAGGGCGGACTCGGCGTCGGCCAGCGTGGCCGGGCCGACTTTGATCGGGGACCGGTAGTGCGCCCGGAGCACGAGCAACCGGTAGGCCCTTCCGTCCCGCAGGTCCGCCAGGGCCACCGTGTTGCCCAACGACTTCGACATCTTCTCGCCGTTGTCGTCGACCACCCAGCCGTTGTGGACCCAGTGGCGGGCGAACGTCCGGCCCGCGGCGACGGCCTGGGCCCGCTCGTTCTCGTGGTGGGGGAAGATCAGGTCGTTGCCACCGCCGTGGATGTCGAAGTCGTCGCCGAGCAGATCCAGGGACATGACCACGCATTCGGTGTGCCAACCCGGTCTCCCCGCCCCCCAACGCGACGGCCAGGACGGCTCACCCAGCTTGGCCAGCTTCCAGAGGGCGAAGTCGAAGGGCGACAGCTTTTCGTCGTCCACCTCCACCCGGGCGCCGGCCCTCAGCGACTCCAGGGGCTGGCGAGCGAGCAGGCCGTAGCCCTCCACGTGGGCGGTGTCGAGGTAGACCCCATCCGATGTCCGGTAGGCCAACCCTTTCCCCTGGAGCGTTTCGATGAGCTCGATCATCTGATCGATGTAGGCGGTGGCGTGCGGGTCAGCGCTCGGGCGCCTGACGTCGAGGCGATCCATGGCGTCGTACCAGGCCGTCTCGTACTCGGCCACCACCTCGGCGGGGGACCGGCCCTGGGCGTGCCCCCTGGCGATGATCTTGTCGTCGATGTCGGTGATGTTGATCACGTAGAGCACGTCGTGCCCGAGCCATTCCAGGTACCGGCGCAAGATGTCGTAGACCAAGGCGAAACGACCGTGGCCGAGGTGCGGCTCGAAGTCCACCGTCGGCCCGCACACATACATGGACACCTGGCCCGGCCGACGGAGCTCGAGGTCACGGACCTTCCCTAATGCGGTGTCATGGAGGCGCAGCACACACGTACGCTAGCGGGACCATGACCCCGAACGTCCCGGATAAACCATCGCTCGAGGGCCTCGAGGCCAAGTGGTCAGCGCGCTGGGAGGCCGACGGCATCTACCGCTTCGACCGTACCCAGACCCGGGACCAGATCTACGCCATCGACACCCCGCCCCCGACGGTCAGCGGCTCGCTCCACATCGGCCACGTCTTCTCCTTCACCCAGACAGACATGCTGGCTCGGTTCTGGCGGATGCGGGGTAAGGACGTCTTCTACCCCATGGGCTGGGACGACAATGGGCTGGCCACCGAGCGCCGCGTGCAGAACTACTTCGGCGTGTCCTGCGATCCGTCTCTGCCGTATGACCCGTCCTTCACTCCTCCCGACCAGCCGCCGAAGGACAAGCTCCCCATCTCCCGTCGCAACTTCGTGGCCCTGTGCTTGCGGTTAACCGCGGAGGACGAGAAGGCGTTCGAAGAGATTTGGCGCCATGTCGGATTGTCGGTGGACTGGACGCTGATGTACTCCACCATGGGCGAGCGAGCCCGGCGGGCGTCGCAGCGGGCGTTCGTGCGCATGCTGGCCCGGCACGACGTCTATGCGGCCGAGGCTCCGACGTTGTGGGACGTCGACTTCCAGACGGCCGTGGCCCAGGCGGAGATCGTCGACAAGGAATTGCCGGCCGCGTATTGTCGCCTGCGCTTCGGCCTGGTCGGCGGCGGCCACGCGGACATCGACACCACCCGGCCTGAACTCCTGCCCGCGTGCGTTGCGCTGGTCGTCCATCCCGATGATCCCCGGTATCGCTCGCTCGTCGGTGGCCGCGCGTTGACGCCGCTGTTCCATGCCGAGATCCCGCTCGTGGCCCACGAGCTGGCCGATCCCGACAAGGGGACCGGTATGGCCATGGTCTGCACGTTCGGCGACACCACCGACGTGCAGTGGTGGCGCGAGCTCGATTTGCCGGTGCGCGCCATCGTGCAGCGCAACGGCCGTCTCAGCGCGTCCGCCCCCGACGGCGTCGATCCCGTGCCCTATGCCGAGCTGGCGGGCAAGACCGTGAAACAAGCCCAGACGCGCATCGTCGAAATGCTCCGGCAGTCGGGGGACCTCATCGGCGAGCCGAAGCCGATCACCCATGCCGTCAAGTTTTACGAAAACGGCGACCGGCCGCTCGAGATCGTTACCAGTCGCCAGTGGTACGTCCGCACGTTGGATCACCGCGACGAGTTGATCAGGCTGGGCCGCGAGCTGCGATGGATCCCGCCGTACATGCGGGCTCGGTACGAGTCCTGGGTGGAAGGGCTCAACAGCAACTGGAACATCAGCCGCCAGCGCTTCTTCGGTGTCCCTTTCCCCGTGTGGTATCCGGTCCTCCCCGACGACGAGATCGACCGCGAGCTTCCTCTCGTCGCCAGCGAGGACCGCCTCCCGGTCGACCCCTCGAGTGACCCGCCCGACGGCTACACCGAATCCCAGCGCGGCCAACCCGGGGGCTTCGTGGGCGATCCCGACGTCATGGACACCTGGGCCACGTCGTCGCTCACACCGCAGATCGCGGGCGGCTGGGTCGACGATCCCGACCTGTTCAGCCGGGTGTTTCCGATGGATCTACGCCCGCAGGCCCACGAGATCATCCGCACCTGGCTGTTCTCGACCGTGGTGAAGTCCATGCTCGAACACCACTGCCTGCCGTTCTCGCATGTGGCCATCGCCGGATGGATCCTCGATCCCGACCGCAAGAAGATGTCGAAGTCGAAGGGCAACGTCGTCACCCCCATCGAGATGCTCGAGCAATATGGGTCGGATGCGGTCCGCTACTGGGCCGGCAGCGGCCGGCCGGGCACCGACACGGCCCTCGACGAGGGCCAGATGAAAGTGGGCCGGCGGCTGGCCATCAAGATCCTGAACGTCTCCAAGTTCGTGCTGCTGCTCGGTCCGGGCGGCGACGGCGCCGTCACTGAGCCGGTCGATCAGGATCTGCTGGCCATGCTCGCCGATCTGGTCACGGAGGCCACGACTGCTTTCGAGGGCTACGACTACGCCCGTGCGCTGGAGCGGACAGAGGCTTTCTTCTGGACGTTCTGCGACGACTACGTGGAGTTGGTCAAAGGACGCGCCTATGGCACCTTCGGCGAGGAACGAGCGGCGTCGGCCAATGCCGCCCTGCGATTGGCGCTGTCGACCCTCCTTCGGCTGTTCGCCCCGTTCCTGCCGTTCACCACGGAGGAGGTGTGGTCGTGGTGGCAGCCCGGCTCAATCCACGGCACCGACTGGCCGGTGCCCGATGCCGAAGCCCCCTCTACCCGTGTCTTCACCGCGACGGCGCGGGTCCTCGGCGAGGTGCGCAAAGCCAAGAGCGAGGCGAAGCTGTCCATGCGGGCGCCAGTCCAACGAACCGTCGTGCGCGACGAAGCCGCCGTGATCGACCGGCTCCACCAGGCGAAGGACGATCTGCGCGAGGCGGGCGGCATCGCCACCCTGGAGTTGGAGGTCGCCCCATCGGCGTCCGTCGACGTGGTGATTTCGGTCACACCTCCACCCCTCCCGGAGGATGCCAGGACGTGAACGATCCCCCGTGAGGGGGAAACGAATCGAATAGGTGGCCTGACGCCGTGACTGTCCGTCAGTTCAACTCGGTCTCATCCGCGCCGGTCCCCTCATCGAGGACCGGCGAGATGCCAGCCGAGGCCAGGACTTCGGGAGTGGCCCGAATGGTCACCCAATCCCGCCGGGCGACGAGAGCCAGGCCGTCGGAAGGACGCGCATCGACGCGATGGCGAATCGGAGCGACACTGCCGTCGGCGATGCCCGGATCGTTCGGGTCCGCCGGGGGCTGCAACTCGATCTCGGCAAAGAAGTGGCGGCCCTCCTCCACTCGGGTGATGGTGACCGAAATCAGGGCGGTGCGCAGCAGGTCGAGGGTCTCCAGGTAAAGATCCCACGCCATGGGCCGAGCCTGCGGGGCGCCGTGAAAGGCGCGGGCGATAGCCGAAGCTTCGTAGCGGCCCACGATGATGCGCAGGTAGCGGTGGGGCGGCGGCTGCTCCTGAAGGAGCACCAATCCGGCGTCGGCGACGCCCGGCGCATCGAGCTGCACGTCAACGATCGTCAACGGGATGTATTCGTCGGTCATGCCGCCGCCGCCCAGGGCTGGCGGGCCAGCACGATGCCGGCCACCTCACGGGCACCGGCCCGGCGCAGCACGCGGGCCACCTCCCGAAGCGTGCTTCCCTCGGTGAACACGTCGTCGAACACGAGGAGCCGCCGCCCGGCCACGCGTTCGGGATGCGGAACCAGGAGCGTCGGGCGCAGCTCGCGCACGGCGTAGGTCCGGCGAGCCGCAGCGCCCCGCCCGCTCATCCGCCCGGTTTCCGCCGTACGCACGACGACCGGGGGCCGGCCGGTTTCAAACGGCCAGATGGGCGCGCCAACCGAAGCGGCGACGCGCATGATCTCGGCGATGTGATCCCAAGTCCGCCGCGCGCCAGGACCCACATAGGTGGGTGCGCCCACGATGAGGTCGTACTCCTCGAACCAGGGCAGGTGATCGTCGAGGAAGCCGGCCAATAGGCGACCGAACACTGACGCCCATCCTCGGTTGCCTTCGATCTTGTAGGCGCGCAAGGCGCGCCGCATCTCATCGGTGTGGGCGCCGACGGCCCAGACGGCCGAGAACTGGCGGTCCTCTCGTCCGCACCAGACGTTGACGCAGATACCGCCCGCGGGGAGGCGTTGATCACACACGCCGCAACGCTCGCCAGGGCGGTCAGGCAGATTTCCGGCGGCGCATCGATGACATACGGCCACGCCCAGCTCTTTCCGCCATGGGCACCGGCCACAGGCGCCGAACCCGGCGGGTCTGGGGTCGATGCTCTCCACGCTGTCCAGTAGACACTCGACCACCGCCCCAGTATTGCCGCAAGGTGTGACAATGCCGCTTGCCTCGGCCCGCATGGGGCCCCTGCCCCCCGCCCGCCCGTCACACCCCGGCCCAATGCCTGCCCGGGCGTCGGCCCCCTTTCTCTTCCCCCAATGACCGTTTCGTGCGTCGGGAGGGCTGATTCGCCGCTGATTCGGCGAAATCGCAGCCGTTCGGACGCAGCAAAACCTGGACTACCACCACGCCCGGCCGTCATTCCCACTCAGGCGGCAGGGAAGGTGGAGGTGCGGTATGCGACAGCGGCGATCAGGGCGAGGAGGATGACCAGCAGTGCGGCCGCCTGCCGCCAGGCCCGCCATCGCACGTTGGGCACCGCGGCCATGGCCCACGCGGCCAACGCGCCCGTGACCATCCCGCCGAAGTGGCCCCGCCAGTCGATGATCGGTGATGCGAAGCTGAAGAGGAGGTTGATGCCGAGCAACGCGACGATCGGAGTGGTGTCGGCACCGACTCGACGAGCGATCACAAAGTAGGCGGCGAAGATGCCGAAGATGGCGCCCGAGGCACCGACGCTGGCGCCTCCTGGCGGGCCGAACACATACCCGGCCACCGACCCACCCAGGGCGGCGAGAAAGTAGAGGGCCGCGAACCGCACGCGGCCCATAGCCACCTCCACCTGCGGCCCGAACGCGATGAGCGCGGCCATGTTGAACGCCAGGTGGATGACGCTACCGTGCAAAAACGTCGACGTCAGCAGGCGCCACCAGTCCCCGCCGGCCACCAACGGGTGGAACAGCTCGAAGCGGGTAAGGATCGTCTGTCCGCCGATCTTGACGCCGGCACTCTCGGCTATATAGATGGCGACGTTGGCCATCACAAGGACAGTGCTGACGTGCCATCCGGCCACGGCCCGAGCGCCGAATGGCGTGCGAACCACCCGTTGACTGCGCGCCCCTGACCGGATGCAGTCGGGACAATGCGACCCGACCGCCGCCGGCGTCAGGCACTGGGGGCAGGTGAGGGTGTCGCAGCGAGTACAGGCCAGAGGACGATCGGTGGGACCGTGCTGGCGACAATGCACAACCGCCTGATTGTCGGCCCCTTCGGACATTCACCGATGATGCCACGGCCCGCGGGGTACACCACTGCGGGCGCGATCACTGATGATTGATCATGAACGTGGCGGCCCGATCGAAGTACTCCAGCAACTCGGCCTGCTCTTCGGGGTCTGCGCCGGAACTGCGCACGGCGGCCTCCATGTCCTGCCACCACGCGTCTCGCTCCGCCTGACCTATGACGAACGGGGCGTGACGCATCCGCAGTCGGGGGTGGCCCCGCTCCTCGGAATATCGCGTGGAACCACCCCAGTACTGAATAAGAAAGGCGGTCAACCAGGCTCTCGGCTCGGACAGGTCGTCCGGATACAGCGGTCGCAGCACCGGATCCTGCTCAACGAGCGCATAGAAGTGTTCTACCAGCGTGACGAAAAACTCGTCACCGCCTACGCGATCGTGCAGTGTTCGGGGCACTGACCGATTTTGCTACGCGATCCCTCCCCGCGCCTCACCGGCGCTGAAGAAAATGTAGTCACGGTGCATCTGGCGGATCACGCGCTCGCCGACCGGCGCGACGCGGGCTCGATCGCGCTCGATGCACTCGTCCAACCCGACATCGAAGACCTTGACAACCACCTCGGCGCGATCCTCCACCATCCGGCGTATGTGGGTCTCGTGGCGCGAGTCGAGGTTGGTGTCATCGACGATCACGTCCTTGCCCGCRGCGAGGGCGGCGARTATCAGGTGATCGCGGACGGCCTCGATGAAGGCTTCGTTGTCCTTCGAGTGCCGGCTGCTGTCGAGCATGGCTCGCAGCTCGTCTTTGTTCACCCGTTTGTAGCGGCCGGGCTCGGCGGCTAGCACCGATCGCGCCCACGTGGTCTTCCCGGAGCTGGGAAGCCCTTTGGTGATGATGACTTGGGCCATGAGCGGTTCAGAGCGTAGGTCACTGTGGCAGAGTCCGACCATGGACGCTGGACCTCTGGCCGACCTACGGGTCGTGGACTGCTCAACTCTCATCGCCGCGCCTGGGTGCGCTCGCTACCTGGCCGACTTCGGAGCGGACGTCGTGAAGGTGGAGCGCCCTGGTCTGGGAGACAGCATCCGCGGCCTGGGCTGGAGGCACCCGACGGACGGCGAGACGTTGTGGTCCAAATTCGAGAACCGCAACAAGCGATGCGTGACCCTCGATCTCAAGTCAGCTGTTGGCAAGGCCGCCTTTCTGGACCTGTGCGACCATGCCCACGTTCTGGTGGAGAACTTCCGCACGGGCACCCTTGAACGGCTCGGCCTCGGGCCCGACGTGCTCCATGCCCGCAACCCGGGGCTGGTCGTCACCCGGGTCAGCGGGTTCGGCCAGACCGGTCCGTACGCCGGCCGGCCTGGTTTCGCCACGCTGGCCGAAGCCATGTCCGGCTTCGCGGCCATCAACGGGGAGCCCGACGGCGCTCCGCTGCTCCCGCCCATCGCGCTGGCTGACGACGTCACCGCCCTGGTAGCGGCGTTCGCCACGATGGTGGCGCTGCACAGCGGCGTCGGCCAGGTGGTCGACACCAACCTGCTCGAGTCGATGCTCCAGATGATGGGCCCTCTCCCGATGTTGTGGGCCACGTTCGGGGAGCTTCAGCCCCGCCTCGGCTCCGGCCTGCCCTACAGCGTCCCACGGGGCACGTTCCGCTGCTCCGATGGCGCGTGGGTGGCCATATCCACGTCATCGGAGCCCATCGCCGAGCGGGTCATGGCCCTGGTCGGTCTGGGCGACGACGACCGGTTCACCAGCGTGGCCGGGCGGGCCGAGCACCGCCATGAGGTCGACGCGGCGGTGGCCGCGTGGATCGGCCAGCGGCACCTGGACGACGTCCTCGATGGCTTCCACGCCGCCGATGCGGCCATCGCCCAGGTCCTCACCATGGCCGATCTGGCCGTCGATCCGCACGTAGCGGCCAGGGAAAGTCTGGTGGAGGTGGACGGCGTCGTCATGCAGAACGTGGTGGCTCGCCTGTCCGCCACACCGGGCCGGATCCGGTGGGCGGGCCGCCCGCTCGGCGCCGACGATCCGGCTTGACCGACCCGCGAGCAAACCGGCGACCAATTGATGCGCCGCATCAATTGGTCGCCAGTTCGTGAGGCGGGCGATACGTATCCCGACACCTCTCCGGCGCCACGTTGAGTCGACAACTGGCTGTCGACGTAACGTGGACACAAGCCTGTGTGCCTGGTGTATTGCCTCTCAGATGCTCGGCAAGGACCTCAAGCAAAGGGGAGATACCGAATGAGCGACACCCAGCAGGGTTATGACTGGTGGCAGGCGTCCGACGGCAAGTGGTATCCGCCCCAACCCGCCCAAGCTCCACCGCCCCAATGGCAGCAACCACCCCAGCAGTGGCCGGGGCCCCCGCCGGCCCAGAAGACAAGCGGATTCTTGAAAGGCTGCCTGATAAGTCTCGGCGTGCTCGCCGTTCTTGGCGTCGTGGTGATCGTCATCATCATCGTCGCCGCTGGCCACGTCGCCAAGAAAATCAACAACACCGCCGATGCTGGCAACCTGGGTGGATCGGCCCCAGCCGCCGCGTACACGGTGGGCCAAACTGCCACGACCGGCAAGTTCCGCGTGACCGTCTATGCGGTCAAGGATCCCTACACGTCAACCAACCAGATCTCGACGCCACCCGCCGGCGACCATTACGTCGAAGTGGACGTCCAGGTCACCAACCCGGGTACGAACCAGCAGGCCTTCTCTTCGGTGTTCGGGTTTCACCTGCTCGACTCCGCCAATCACCAGTACGACGAGACAGTGTTCACGGGGGTCTCACCCGGCCCGCCTGATGGTCAGATCGCCGGAGGCCAGAGCATCCGCGGCTTTGTGGTCTTCGCCGTCCCTGACGGCACGACCGGACTCAGGCTCCGAGCCCAAGGCAGCCTGACTGCGGCCGGCGCCGTGTTCACCCTGTAGACACAGGGTCCTTTGAGTGGCCTATCAACGCGAGCCGATGCTCGTGCATCAACTCGACCTCGCGCATGGACAGAGCCCGGTATTTGACCGCCATAACGTTGTGATCGTGGCATTCATCGCGGATGGCGATGATCTCGGCGATCCTCAGCCGAATGTCCTCCAGTTCGGGCTCCATGCCTCTAAGCGTGGGGACGTATTGGACCCGAGGATAGAGGCGGACCGTACTAACGGCCCTTGCAAGCGCCGTCGTTGTCTTGATACGCGTTCATCACCGAGCGGACACCGCCGAGGCGCACGGCCATTTCGAAGGGCACGAGAAATACATCCGCCAGGTCCCGCGGGCCAACGTGGGCCGGGGCCAGGTAGGAGGTCGTCGACGCGCGCCGTCACGAGAGGCTGGCCAGCACCTCAGGCGGAAGTTCCCCGCCCGCTTCGACCCAGGAGATCACCGTGGCCACGCCTTCGTCGGGGTTGTAGACGTCTTCCTCGTAGGACCACTGGCCCTCGCCGGCATAGTGAAGGATCACGTGCACCGGCCACTCGAACCGGCGATCGCCTCCCGTCGGGTCCGGAAGGCGCTGAATGCAGCGCATCGTCACCCGGTTGCCGTCGATGAGATACCAGTCGACTGGGAACTCCATGCCCGGGAAGGGCTGCATAACCGACGTAATCCACTGCCGGATCTCGTCGCGCCCGGTGAAGGTGCCGTAGTGGTGCTCCCGGTAGCGGGCGTCGGGCGTGAACTGGTCCGCCCACTGGTCCCAATCGCCGGTCGCGACCGCCACCTTGCCCCGCTCCACGTACCGGTGGAACTCAGTGTCTACCTCGTCGCGGGGAAACGGCGGCGTGGGCGGCTCGGGTGCCCACCCCTCGATGCGCCGCAGACTGAAGTCGGGAGGTGTGTCCCGCTTGCCGCCGGCCTTGAGCCAGTCCACGAAGACGCGGGCGGCGTCCTTGGGGTTGTAGTAGTCCTCCTCGTAGGACCACTTGCCGTTGCCCGCGTAGTGAATCACGGTCGAGTTGGGGAACTTGTACTCGGCGGTCCCGCCGGCCGGATCCGGTAGGATATTCCAGATGTAGAAGACCACCCGGTCGTCCTCGATCATCGACCATTCGATGTCGAGGGTCATCGCCCGGTAGTCGGCCATCGTGCTCGTGATCCACGCCTTGATGTCGTTGCGGCCGTGGAACATCCCGAGGTTGTGCTCGATGTACTCGGCGTCGTCGGTGAACAGGTCGGCCCAGCCCTCCCAGTCATGGCCCTCCGCGCCGAGACGACAGAACTCTTCGAACGCGGCCTGCACCTCTTCGCGGGGATGGCTCACGGGAACTGACGCTACCTCGGTCACGGCAGGACGGTCTCGGTGTCGCGGCCGGAATGCAGGACGGTGCCAGGGGTGGCGCCGGTAGCCGCGCCATCGACGATCGTCTCAACGCCGTTCACGAGGACCCGGATGACGCCGGTGGACCCGGCCGTCAGTCGGGGCGCGTTGCCGGGCAGGTCGGCGACGAGGGTGGCCGCCTCCGAGCCGATGGTCTCCGGGTTGAACACGACCAGGTCAGCGTGGTAACCCTCGGCGATCCGGCCCCGCCCTCGAAGTCCGAATAGCCGGCCGGGGGCGTCGGTCACCATCTGTACCGCCCGCTCGAGAGAAACGAGGCGGCGGCCACGAAGCATGTCTCCGATGAAGCGGGTCGTGTACGGCGCTCCACACATCCGGTCCAGGTGGGCGCCGGCATCCGATCCGCCGAGAAGGGCACGATCGTCCTGCCACACCTGGCGTCTCAACTCCCAGGTGGCGTCGTCGTTGTCGGGAGGCATCGGCCAGAGCACCGTGCGCAGACCGTCGTTGATGACGAGGTCGACCAAGGTGTCGAAGGGACCGGAGCCGCGCTCGGCGGCCAGATCGCCGACCACCCTGCCCTTCAGCCCCTCGTTTTCCGAGGAGAAGGTGTCGCCGATGACGTAGCGGCGAAAGTCGGCCAGGCGCCGGAAGACGCCAGCTTCCTCGCTGTTGGCGCGCGCCAGCATGGTCCGCCGGGTCTCGGGGTCGCGCAGCCTCTCGATGCGCTCCGGGATCGGGAGCCCGAGGATCGGGCCCCAGCCAGGCAGCATGTTCAACGCGCAGTACGTGCCGAAACTCATGTTCATCGGCACGAGGACCGGCATGGTCAGGGCCACAATCCGCCCGCCGGCGCGGCGGGCTCGGCTCGACGCCTCCAGCTGGCGGGTGACCCGCTCGGGGACGCGGGAGTCCACGGTGAGGACGTTCCAGTTGATGGCGCGCTGCGCCTGAACCGACATGGCCACGAGCAGATCGATCTCGTCATCGCTGAAGGTGTTGAGACACCCTTCGACGATCCCCTCCAGCGTGGTCCCCTCGTGCTCGCCCACCGCCCCGCACAACGCCAGCAGCTCCTCATGGGTGGACCAGCGCGACGCCACCGGCTGGCCGTCGCCGTCGGAGTGCGTGGCCGAGAGCGTGGTCGAGAACCCCAGTCCTCCGGCGGTGATGCTGTCGTGCAGGACCTGAACCATCGACGCCAGCTGAGGGGCCGAAGATTCGTTCCCGGTGGCGTCCGCGCCCATCACGTACCGGCGCAACGCGCAGTGGCCCACGAGGAAGCCGGCGTTGACGCCGATGCCGCCTTCCAGCGCGGCCAGGTACTCGCCGAAGCTCTCCCAGCGCCAGTCGACACCGTTCTCGAGAGCGGCCAGCGGCATCCCCTCAACCTTGGCCATCAAGCGGCGGGTGTAATCGGCATCCTCGGCGCGCAGCGGGGCGAGCGTGAACCCGCAGTTGCCCCCGATGACGGTCGTCACCCCGTGCACGTTCGACGGCGTGGCGCACGGATCCCAGAACAGCTGCGCGTCATAGTGCGTGTGCGGGTCGATGAAGCCGGGCGCCACCACCAGACCGGCGCCATCGAGGGTGGTGCGGGCCGATTCGTCGACGTCGCCCACCGCGACGATGCGTCCGGCGCGGACCCCCACGTCGCCCGGGAAGGCCGGTGACCCTGTCCCGTCCACGACCGTCGCGCCCTTTACCAAATAATCGAGCACAATCTGACGCTATATCAGATGACGGTGGCGAGACGGTCGAGCACGCGGAGAACGTCATCGCGTGGCGCCGACGGCAGCCCGAATACGACCTCGGTGACGCCGACGGCGGCAAAGTGCTCGAGCTTGCCCGGGTCGGGGATCGATCCGAAGGCCACGATCTGGAGCGAGCTCGGGTCGCGCCCGGCGCCGGCCATGGCTCGCTGAAGGTCGGGAATGGCGGCGGTCAGGCCGGCTCCCCCGATCGGGATCCAGCCGTCGCCGTACTCGACAACGTGGGCGAAGAGCTTGGGGCCGGCGGCGCCGCCGAGCAGGATGGGCGGCCACGGGCGTTGCACGGGCTTGGGCCACGACCAGCTGGGCCCGAACGTCACATGCTTCCCGCGGAACTCCGCCTCGTCCTCGACCCACAGGCGCTGCATGGCCAGGACGTGTTCCCTGGCCACGTCGCGGCGCTCTCGGTAGACGACACCGTGGTCCTCCAGTTCGTCCTCGTTCCACCCGAAGCCGACCCCGAAGTTGAACCGGCCGCCGGAGACCAGGTCGAGGCTGGCCACTGCTTTGGCCGTCACCAGCGGATCGCGCTGGGCGACCAGGCACACGCCGGTTCCCACCCGGAGGCGCTCGGTCACCATCGCCGCCGCCGTCAAGGCGACCAGCGGATCGAGGCATCGCCGGTAGTGGTCGGGAAGCTCGTCATCGCCGGTCGGGGGCGGGGTGCGGCGGCTGACCGGGATGTGAGTGTGCTCCGGCACCCAGAGCGAATCGAAGCGGCGCGCTTCGGCTTCTCGGGCCAGATCGACGATCGCGATCGACCGGTCGGTCGGAAAGATCGTGATTCCGTAGCGCACGGCGGCCTCAGACGCCCAGGTAGGCGTCGTGCAGCGCAGCGCGCAACTCGTCGGGCCGGCCCATCAGGGTGATCCGACCGTGGAGCATCACCGCGGCCAGGTCGGCGACGCCGAGAACGGTCTGGGCGAACTGCTCGACGATGAGGATGGAGACACCTTCCTTCGCCACCTTGGCCACCAGCTCATAGAGCTCCTCGACGATGATCGGCGCCAGACCCATGGAGAGCTCGTCCAGGAGCAGCAGCGCCGGCCGGGTGGCGAGGGCCCGGGCCATCGAGAGCATCTGCTGTTCGCCGCCCGACAGAGTCCCGGCGGGTTGGGCGTGGCGGTCCTTGAGGCGCGGGAAGCGGGCGAAGGCCGCCTCCTCGATCTCGGCCAGGTCGCGTCCGGTGTAGGTCGCCATCACCAGGTTCTCGCGCACCGTCAGGTTGGGGAACACGCCTTTGCCCTCGGGGATGGTGCACACCCCCCGTCGGGCCAACTCGTCGGGACGAGCGCCGGTGACCTTGCGGCCGGCCATGAACACGTCGCCCTTGGTCGGGCGCTCGAGGCCGGCCGCCACCCGGAGCATGGTGGTCTTGCCCGCCCCGTTGGGACCGAGCACGGCGACCACCCGGCCCTCGGGCACGATCAGGTTGACGCCGTGCAGCGCCAGCACCGACTCGTAGTCGGCGTAGACACCTCGCAACTCCAGCAGGGGGGTATCGCTCACGTGGTCGTCCCGAGGTAGGCGGCCAGGACATTCTGGTCCTTGCGGATCTCCTCCGGTGTCCCAGCCGCGAGCAGGCGCCCGAAGTCAAGGACCGAGATCACCCGGCACACGTCCATGACCAGTCTCACGTCGTGCTCGACCAGCACGACTGCCACGCCGGAGTCGGCGACTCGGCGCAGCATCGGCGCGAAACGCTCGGTCTCCTTCTCGTCCTGGCCGGACGCCGGCTCGTCGAGGAGGAGCACCCGAGGTCGCGTGGCCAGGGCGCGGCCCAGCTCCACCAGCCTGGCCTGCCCGGTGGCCAGCCCGTCGGCGCGGCGGTCGGCGATGGCGTCGATGCCGATCTCGCCGATGATCCTTTCGGCCGTCTCGTCGGGAGTCTCGCCCGCGGTCCCCGACCGGCGACTCCACCCGCGGCGGATGTCGGCGGCCACTTTGATGTTCTCGCGAACGGTGAGCAACCCGAACAACTCGAGGCGCTGGAAGGTGCGGGCCACCCCTCGCCTGGCTCGCTGGTACGGCGGCAGACCGGTGATGTCGTCGCCGTCGACCATCACTCGACCGCTGGTCGGTGCGAGCAGCCCGGTGATGACGTTGAAGAGCGTGGTCTTGCCCGCGCCGTTTGGCCCGATCAACCCGGTGATGCAACCGGCGTCGGCGTCGAAGCTGACCTCGTTGACCGCCATGTTCCCGCCGAAGCGAACGGACACCGACCGCACTTCGAGCCGGCTCACGGTTGGGGCACCTCCGCCGGCCACTCGGCCCCGGGGAGCGCCAGCACCCGATCCAGCTCGGCCACCGCCGCCGGCGTGTACGGCCGGGTGATGCCGAGCCACTCCAGGGTCACGCCATCCGTTGGCATTCGATCTCGATCTCCATCTCGATCTCCCGCTCGCACCCGCCGGTCCACCAACAGTGTGGCCAGCTGGGGTGCCACGGCCAGGATGACAAGGGTGATGACGGCGTACGGCCAGTTGCCGAACACATGGCCGATGCGCATCCCCCACACCCCGACCAGGGCGGCAGTCACACCGGCCGCCAGGGCCGGTTGCTGTTGGAGCGCGTCCCACCGGCGACGGAGATCGAGCACGAACCCATTGGGGTTCTTGGCCATGCCGATACCCGCCAGGCCGGAAAGGACCAGCTGTAGTTGGGTCAGGCTCGGGAACAGGTTGGAGAGAAGAGGTGCGCCCAATACGATGCCGCAGGCCATGGCCCCGCCCACAGTGGCGATGCCGGCCACGACCATGATCAGCAGGATGGGCAGCCCGGCGAAGAACGAGAACACCTGGGCATCGGCCACCCGCAGGGCGCCCCCGTACAGCGCGCCGCCCACGCCGGCGATCGCCGCCGAGAGGGTGAAGACGGCCAGCTTGGTCCGGGTCAGGTTGAGCCCGAGGGTGGCGCACGCCGCCGGACTGTCCTTCATGGCCAGGAGCCGGTAGCCGAACGCGCTGCGCCGGATGGCCACGACGCCAAGGGAGAGGAGGACGAAGGCCACCGAGAGCAGCACGAAGTAGGCCTTCTGGCCATCGAAGCTGAGTCCGAGGAACCGGACCCGGTGAATGGTGAGCGACCCGCCCTCGAGCAGATTGACGTCGTGGCCGAACAGCGTGAATTTCGGCAGCGAGAACACCCATCGGTCCATCGCCACCGCAAAGGCGGCCGTCGACAGAGCGAGATAGATGCCAGACAGACGGAGCGAAGGCAGGGCCACGATGGCACCCACGACGCCGGCGATGAGCGCCGCCCACAGGAGGGCCAAAGGACTGCCCCCTCGGCCCAGGTGGTCGGCGACCATGGCACCGATGCCCGCGAAGGTCAGCTGGCACAGCGAGACCTGGCCGGCGTAGCCGATGAGCGGGATCAGGGACAGCCCGATGATGGCGATCCCCCACACCCTGCTGATGGTCTCGAGGTCGGATCGGCCGACCACCTGCACGAGCATCGCCGAACCGGCCATCACGACACCGCCGAAGAGCAAGGCCCCCCGCCATCGCGGCATGGGCACGATCTCGCGGCTGCGGGCCGTCCCGTGACCGCGGAGGCGGGGGTTCGGAAGCACGAGCAGTACGACGAAGAGGATGATGACGGGGATCGCGTCGTAGAACCCCTCGAAGTACTGCTTGCCGGAGTTCAGATTGGTGCTGATGTACCCGCGCGAATAAGCGTCGGCCAAGCCCAGAATGAGCGCCCCGACGAAGGTCCACGGCAGGCTGCGCAGCCGCCCGATCATGGCGGCCGCATAGGCGTTGACGATGAGCAGGGTGAGGGGGACGGCCGAGAGCTGCAGGGTGGGTGAGATGAGCACGCCCGATAGAGCCGCCAGGGAGGCACCGATGGCCCACGCCAGCAGCGACGCGCGATCGGGCCGGGCGCCGTTGAGCATGGCGAGGGAGCGGTCGTCGACCGACGCCCGCATCGCTACCCCGATGCGGGTGCGGTAGAGGAAGAGCCGCAGTCCGAGGGCTACGCCGATGGCGATGAAGAACGACGCGATCTTGTGATAGGTCACCCGCACGCCGAGCACGGTCACGATGCGGCCGTCGAAGAACGTCCGTAACGGATGCGCCGTGCTGGGATCCCAGATCCACAGCGCCGCACCCAGGATCCCGACAAGCATGCCGATAGTGACGACGAGGCGGGTGTACTCCTCGGCACCGCGAAGGCGGCGCATGATCACCAACTCTTGAAACACGCCGAAGAGCGGCGCTAGCACGAGAAGACAGACCACGAGGGCCAGAGGGGCGGGCAGGTTCCATCCGAAGCGAAGCTGCCAGTACGTGAAGGCGGCCAGCATGCCGGTGGCGCCGTGGGCGAAGTTGAAGGTTCCGGTGGTCGTGTAGGTGAGCACCAGCCCGGCGGCGGCCACTCCATAGATGGCGGCGGACGTCAATCCGCTGAACGTGTAGCTCAGGAAGGCGTGCAACGTCGTTCAGCCCTTCGGCAGGTAATTGCCCTTGAGCTGCACAACGTTGGTGGCGTCACAGTTGAACGCGCCCTGGCCAGGGGTGGGCGGCAGGATCTCCGGTGCATCCACCCATCCGGAGGGCGTGGCCTTGAGCATCAGGTAGCAGTTGCCCATGTGCCGGTTGGCTGGGTCGGTATTGACGGGAGCTTCGATCCCACCTCCCGTCCAGACAGACTGCGCGCCGGCCTTCTGCAGGAGGCATTCGCGCGTGAGGGTGGATCCGCAGTCGCGGGCGGAGGTGGCGAAGAGCAACCATGCCGACCACGAGTTGAGTCCGAGGGCGGCGACCTTTCCGCTCGGGTTGAACTTGTGCATGATGTCCAGGTACTGCTGCATCGACGGGTTCTTGGCGCCATCCTGGAGCGGCGCGTAACCGACAACGACGTAGGTGTTCTGAATGGCGTCGCCGCCCTCCTTGATGACCCGGTCGTCGTAGAGGTTTCCGGACTCCACGATCACCTTGGGATACCAGCCGAAGGCCTTCATGCCTTTCTGCATACCGACAAACTGGCCCGAGTCTCCCGTCAGCATGAGGACCTCGAGGCCGCTGTCCTTCATCTTCTGCAAGTAAGGCTGCCAGTTGTCCACGCCGGCGTAGGGGTAGGTGTCGTTGTAGACGGTGGTGAAGCCGGCGGCTTCGGCCGCCTCCTTGAAGCGGTCGCGGGTCGGGAGGATGCTGGCCAGGTTGCCGGTGATGAAACCGATCTTGCTGACGCCCGGTGATGCGTTCTTGGCCGCTTTGAAGGCGGCGTCTTCCTGCTGCTGAATCGGCAACGGAGTGGCCTGGACCTTGAGCGGCGCCTCGGTTGCCAGCGGCGAGTTGTCATAGGCGGCCAGCTCGGGCAGGCCGCACTTCACCCGGATCGGTTCGCCGGCATCGTCGAAGGCATTGCCGCCACCCACCACGGCGAAGTCCTGCGCGCAGGCGTCGATCATGCGGGCCGGCAGCTCAAAGATCTTGGCGTCCCGTTTGGTCAGGCTGATGGTCCGGCCGTTGATGCCCCCCGCGGCGTTGCACCATTTGACGAAGGCGTCGGACGTGTCAAACATCTCCTGGAGCAGACCCGCCGAGACGGTATTGCCCGGGTCGCCCAAGACCCCGACCTGGATCGCGCTGTCGGTGACGCCCTGGGCGGTGGTTCCCTTGGCGCTGCCGGGACCGCACACATTCTTCAGGGTTCCGAAGTCGCCCGGACCCGGAGTGTTGGCGGCGGTGGTCGTCGTGGCGGCGGCGGCGCCCGGCGCGGCGGTGGTGGCACTGGACTGCACCGTGCCTCCGCCTCGGCTGCACGCCCCGGCGATGAGCGCGACGACCGCCACGGCCACCCGCCAACGAAAGCGCTTCACAAGGTCCCCCCTTGGTTGTTGTTGAGTGAGCCTATCTGACGGACCGTCAGGCGGGAACGCGCACTGACCGCGCCGCGACTACTCCTTGTCCCGGCCCGCCATACGGTCCGTCGCGCGGTCCGTCGCGGCCCGCTGCTCAAAGATCAGTCGCGCCAGCCAGAAACGGAAAAAGTTGGCGAGCGAATACCGGAGAAAAAGGACACTGCCGGCGACGGTCAGCCCGACCCCCAGGAGGGCCAGGATGGTGTCGTCGCCCTGGTCGAGGGCGAGCTTGGTGCTGTGCGACGCAAAGTAGGACACCAGCGTCAGAACCAGGCCGCCCACCATCATGAGGACGCCGAGACGGAGTAGGGCCGTCTCGCGTCCGGTGGCCGGGTCCTTGAGGTGCATGGCCGCGATCTCGGCGCGGAACTCCTCCACCCGATTGCTGTTCTCGATCACCGGCGTGACCGTACATCCTGCCAGTCGCAGCATGTAGCGTCCCGCCCGATGGCCGAGGAGGTGCTCTACCGGGTCGAGGACGCGGTTGCGGTGGTGACCCTCAACCGGCCCGAGCGATTGAACGCGTGGACCCCGTCGCTCGAGACGGCGTATTTCGACTGCCTGGCCGAAGCCGCCGCCTCCTCCGACGTGCGGGCCGTCGTGGTCACCGGCGCCGGTCGCGGATTCTGCCCCGGTGCGGACATGAACTATCTGCAGGAGCTTGGCGCCGGAGGCACGCGGGAACGGGACCCCCGGCCCATGACCTTCCCGTTGCAGATCCCCAAGCCGATGATCGCGGCCATCAACGGGGCGTGCGCCGGCCTCGGGCTGGTCCAGGCGTTGATGTGCGACGTGCGCTATGCGGCGGCGGGGGCGAAGTTCACCACCGCCTTCGCCCGGCGGGGGCTCGTAGCCGAACACGGCTCCTCGTGGCTGCTGCCGCGACTGATCGGCACGTCGCGTGCCCTCGATCTGCTCCTCAGCGGCCGGTTGTTCACGTCCGAAGAGGCCCACGAGCTCGGCGTGGTCAACCGGGTGGTGGCCGTGGAGAACGTGCTGGCCGACGCCGTCGGCTACGCCAGGGACCTCGCCGCCAACTGTTCTCCGGCATCGCTGGCCGCCATCAAGGACCAGGTGTACCGCCACTTCACCGTGGACCTCGAGACGGCCAAGCGGGAGAGCGACCGCCTCATGGGCATCTCGCTGACCGGGCCCGACTTCACCGAGGGGGTGGCCAGTTTTGTCGAGAAGCGACCGCCCCGCTTCCTACCCCTGGGCGAGGGCACCGTCTTCGCCCCGTAGGTCCCTGGCAGAGGGGTCCGCCGATTCGGCTACGGTCGCCGCTAGCTTGGTTTGACCGGGTTCGCCCATCGGCCGAAGGAAGATTGCCAATGAACAAGACGGAAGTTGTCAATACCATCGCCCAGAAGACGGGGCAGTCGGCTAACGCGGTCGGGGAGGTCCTGACGGCCTTCGAAGCCGTGATCACGGAGGCGGTGGCCGCTGGCGACAGGGTCCAACTGCCGGGGTTCCTGACCTTCGAGCGGGCCGAACGGGCCGCCCGAACCGGACGAAACCCCTCAACCGGGATGGAAATGCAGATCCCCGCCGCCACCGTCCCCCGGGTCAAAGCCGGCAAGTCGTTCAAGGACGCCGTCGGACACTGATGTAGCGGCCGGAGTCGCCGTCGGCGGACCCCGCCGGCGGCTCTGTCCGGACCCGTCGCTGTAGCGTCCGACCCGTGTCCGACACCCGCTTCCCCGCCGGCTTTCTCTGGGGTACGGCGACGGCCGCCCATCAGGTCGAGGGAAACAACTGGAACAACGACTGGTGGGCATGGGAGCACACCCCCGGTTCCGGGTGTACCGAACCGAGCGGTGACGCCTGCGACCAGTGGGAGCGGTGGGCCGAGGATCTCGAGTTGCTGCGCAGCCTCAACTTCGGCGCCTACCGCTTCTCGGTGGAGTGGGCCCGGATCGAGCCGGAGGAAGGCGAGTTCTCCGCTGCCGCTCTCGACCACTACCGCCGGCTGTGCGCCCGCTGCTGGGAGCTCGGCGTCCAGCCCATCGTCACCCTGCACCACTTCACCTCCCCGCGGTGGGTGGCGGCCGCCGGGGGATGGGCTGACCCGGCCACCGCCGATCGCTTCGGCCGCTTCGTGGCGCGCACCGCCGGGGCGTTAGGCGACGTCGTCAGCCATTGGTGCACGATCAACGAGCCCAATTGGCTGGTCACCAACGGCTACTTCCTCGGCCACTGGCCCCCGGGCGAGAGGGGCGGAGCCCGGGCCGGCCAGGCGACCACGACCGTCGTCGCCGCCCACCAGCGGGCGGTCGAGGCGGTGCGGTCCAGCGCCCATCCGGCGCCGGTCGGGATGGCCGCGGCCATGACCGACTTCCATGCCGTCGCCGGCGGCGAAGACCGGCGGGACCAGTTCCGCAAGTACATGGAAGACGTGTGGCTGGACGCGACCGCCGGCGACGACTTCCTCGGCGTGCAGGTGTACACCCGCCTGCGCGTCGGCCCGGAGGGGGCACTGCCCAACGAGGAGGGCGTGCGCGCCACGCTGATGGGCTACGAGTTCTGGCCTGAGGCATTGGAGGCTTGCCTCCGGCGGGCGCATCAGGTCACCGGGCTGCCATTGATGGTGACCGAGAACGGCATCGGCACCGACCAGGACGACGAGCGAATCGAATACGTGGAAAGGGCATTGCAAGGCGTACGGCGCGCCCTCGCCGACGGGATACCGATCAAGGGCTATCTCTATTGGAGCCTGCTGGACAACTTCGAGTGGGACCAGGGGTACGGGCCGACGTTCGGCCTGGTGGCGGTGGATCGGGCCACCCAGGCCCGATCGGTCAAGGCCAGTGCTCGCTGGCTGGGGCAGGTCGCCGGCGCCAATCAGCTCCCGACCGCTTGACTGCTAATCGGCGGCGGCTTCGAGGTCCCGGAGCCGCCGCTCCAGGAATCTCCGCTCCGCGGTCGTCGTGACCAGCGCCAACGCCCGCCGGTAGGCCGCCCTCGCTTCTTCGTTGCGGCCGAGTCGGACCAGCAGGTCGGCGCGCGCCGAATGCAGCAGATGGTTTCGGTACAGCACGTCAAGCGCGGCCAGCGCGTCCAGCCGCGCCAATCCCTGCTCGGCACCGTCGGCCATAGCGATGGCGACCGCCCGGTTCAGTTCGACAACCGGCGAGGGCGCGATGCGGGCCAGCTCGCCGTACAGCGCGGCGATCTGGCGCCAGTCGGTCGTGTCGGAGGAATCCGCCTCATCGTGCAGGGCGGCGATCGCCGCTTCGAGCTGATACGGACCGGGGCCGCCCGTGGCCGCACTGCGGCGCAGCGCCCGCTCGACCAGGGCTACGCCCTCGGCGATCTGCGCCTGGTCCCACCGGCTGCGGTCTTGCTTGGCAAGCAACACCAGGTCGCCCACCTCGTCGACCCTGGTGTCACGACGGGCGTCGTGAAGCAACATGAGGGCCAGCAGACCGAAGACCTCGCTCTCGTCGGGCATAAGCCCGGCCAGGAACCGGCCCAGCCGGATGGCCTCGGCGCACAACTCCCGCCGGATCAGCACATCACCGGCGGTCGCCGCGTAGCCCTCGTTGAAGATCAGGTAGATGACGCTCAGCACTTCGGGCAGACGGTCCGGCAACACGTGATCGGGAGGGACCTGGTACGGGATACGGGCTTCTTTGATCTTCTTCTTCGCCCGGACGATCCGCTGGGCCATGGTGGCCTCAGGCACGAGGAACGCCCGGCCGATCTCGGTGGTCGTCAGCCCGCCGAGGGTCCGCAATGTCAGTGCAATCTGGGCCTCCGTCGCCAGGGCGGGATGGCAGCAGGTGAAGATCAGCCGCAAGCGGTCGTCGGTGATGGCGCTCATGTCCAGCTCCTCGTCGTCGTCATCGCCGGCCACCAGCACATGGGCCGCCCGGTGCTTGTCGTCGCGCTTGGCTTCTCGACGCCAGCGGTCGACGGCCTTGCGCCTGGCCGTGGTGAGCAGCCAGGCGCCGGGCCGGTCAGGCATTCCGTCGACCGGCCATCGCTCGAGGGCAGCCACGACGGCCTCCTGGAACGCCTCCTCGGCCAGATCAAAATCGCCGAGAACGCGGATGAGGGTGGCCTGGACCTGGCCCGACTCCCGCCGGAACACGGCGGACAGGTCGGGCGCCGGCTGGGTCACTCCCGGCCGGGGATGTCCATGATCGGACGCACCTCGACGACCCCGGTGCGGGAATCGGGGATCTTGGCGGCCAGCTCGATGGCCCGATCCAGGTCCTTCACATCGACGACGTAGTACCCGCCCAGGACCTCTTTGGTCTCGGCGAAAGGACCGTCCTTGGTAACGGTCTTGCCGTCCCGAACCCGCACGGCCGTGGCCGTGTCGAGGCCCTGCAACGGATCGCCCGCCACCATCTCGCCCGACTCGATGATCGCCTGGGTGAACGCGCCGTATTCGCCCATCATCTTTTCGCCTTCTTCCGGCGTGCTCGGCGCCGCCGCCGGGTCGCCGTAAATGAGCAGCATGTACTTCATGGGGTCTCCTTCTGGTTGATTCGTGTAACCGACGATCGCAGGTGTCCCCGATCGACACCACCGCCAGAGATTCTGGTCTGTCCCAGCCCGTTCGGCCCGTTCGGCTGGTTCACAGGCAGCTCACAGCTGACGCACGGCGGCTACCCAGCCGGAGGTGCCATTCTGAAGCCCGGAGGAGGTGGTCGTCGTGGCGCGAGACGCGGTCAGGCACCAGATCTTGGTTGTGGACGATGAGCCGTCCATTGTCGATGCGGTGGCGACGACGCTGCGCTACGAGGGCTTCGACGTCCGTGAGGCGAGGACCGGTCGCGCCGCCCTGGCGTCCGCCCAGGAGTCGCCGCCCGACTTGATCGTGCTCGACGTCATGCTCCCCGACCTGGACGGCCTCGAGGTGACCCGGCGACTCCGGGCCGACGGGATCCGGGTCCCGGTGTTGTTCCTCACGGCGCGCGACAGCATCGAAGACAAGATCACCGGGTTGACCGTCGGAGGCGACGACTATGTGACCAAGCCGTTCTCCTTGGCCGAGCTGGTGGCGCGCGCCCGGGCCATCCTGCGTCGCACCCAGGGCGAGCCCGTCGGAGATGGGCGGCTGCGGTTCGCCGACCTCGTACTCGACGAGGACAGTCACGAAGTCTGGCGCGGAGACACCCAGGTACGGCTCACGGCCACCGAGTTCAACCTCCTGCGCTTCTTCCTGCTCAACCCCCGGCGGGTGCTGTCCAAGGCGCAGATCCTCGACAACGTCTGGCACTACGACTTCGGCGGCGACGCCAGCGTGGTGGAGACCTATGTCAGCTACCTCCGCAAGAAGCTGGAGAGCCTGGGACCGCCCCTCATCGAGACGATCCGCCTGGTTGGGTACACGTTGCGCGAACCGGAGACGGTGCCGTAGGTGTCGCTCCGACTGCGACTGCTGCTGGCCATCGGCGCCGTGGCCACGTTGGCGCTGGGAGCCGCGGACGTCGCCACCTATTCGGCGTTGCGATCCTTTCTTTACAAGCGAGTCGATGCGTCCCTGGATACTGCGCAGATCGCCGTCGAGCATCGTCCGTTGCAGGATGCAGCCATCGATCGGTCCGCGCCGCCCGGTACGTTCGTCGAGCTGCGCGGCCCGGCGGACAACATCGAGCGCGCCGTGATCCTGGCTCCGCCTGGCGGCCAGCAGGTGACGCCGAAACTCCCGAACCATATCCGGGGGCTCACCGCCGGCGACGGCGGCGAGCCGAGGACCTACTTCACGGTGGAAGCGATGGAGCGAGGCGGCTCCCCGTTCCGGGTCCGGGCCTCAACCCTGGGCGACGGCAGCCAGCTGATCGTCGGCGTTCCCCTGCATGACACCATTCTCACCCTTCACCAACTGCTCGCCATCGAGCTGGCCGTCACCGCCGCCGCTCTGGTGGCCGCTGTCGGGGTGGGCTGGTGGCTGGTCCAGGTCGGCCTACGTCCTCTGGCCGACGTCAAGCGGACGGCCGCGGCCATCGCCGAGGGCCAGCTCGACCGGCGGGTACCCGGAGATGGCGCCGACACCGAGGTGGGCCAGGTGGCCCGGGCCCTCAATACCATGCTCGGCCGGATCGAGTCCGCGTTTGCCGAACGCGACGCGACCGAAGCCCGGCTGCGCCGGTTCGTCGCCGACGCCTCCCACGAGCTGCGCACGCCCCTCACCGCGGTCGGCGCCTACGCGGAGATGTTCGACCGCGGCGCCAGCGGGCGCCCCGACGACCTGGCCCGGGTGATGACCGGCATTCAGGCCGAGACGGCCCGCATGAGCCGACTGGTCGAAGACCTGCTCCTGCTGGCCCGCCTCGACGAGGGCCGGCCCCTCGAACGGCGGCCGGTCGAGGTGGTTGGCCTGGCCGCGGAGGCCATCGAGACGGCCACGGCGGTGGGTCCCGACTGGCCCGTGACGCTCCACGCCGACCACCCGGTCGAGGTCGTCGGCGACGCCGCTCGGCTACGCCAAGTGGTCGACAACCTGCTGGCCAACGTCCGGGCCCACACCCCGCCGGGCACGACGGCTCTCGTCCGGGTGGCGGTTGACGCCGACGACGCCGTGGTCGAAGTCGCCGACAACGGTCCCGGTCTGACGGACGAGCAGGCCAGCCGGGTATTCGAGCGGTTCTATCGGGCCGACCCGTCCCGATCCCGAGAGCGCGGAGGCGCCGGGCTTGGGCTGGGCATCGTCGCCTCCATCGTCGCCGCCCACGGTGGCCGGGTAGCGGCATCAAGCCCTCTCTCCGGCGGCGCCGTCTTCACCGTCCGGCTTCCCCTCGCCAGCCATGCCGATGGCGCGGACGCCAACGGTTCGGCGCCCTCGACCGGTCCGTAGGGAAACCCGGGGGTGAGGACTACCATTCGGCAGGTGCAGGACGTTCCGGTGATGACACCGCGCCAATGGCGACGCTGACGGTCAAGACCGGCGCGCCGCTCGACGCGACGCCAACCACACTCACCGCTCCCCGTTCCCTGCTTGGCCCCGCGATCGCCGGCACGCTGGCCGTGGTCAGTGCCCTGCTGGGCTGGAGGGGAGTCGACCTTCCGGCCCAGGTTTACCGGGTGACCCTATTCCACCGCGAAGGCCTGACCCTCTGGGACAGTCAGTGGTACGGAGGTCATTGGACCTTCAACTACAGCGTGATTTTCCCGCCCGTCGCCGGCTTGATCGGCGTCGTCGCCACGGGCGTGCTCAGCGCCATCGTCGCCGCCTGGGCCTTCGACCGCCTGGTCATCGGCCAGTTCGGAGAGACGGCCCGGTTCGGGTCGATTGTTTTCGCGGTGGGGACGGTGGTGCAGATCGCCGTCGGACAGCTGCCGTTCCTCCTCGGCGAGGCGCTGGCGTTGGCCGCCGGCTTGGCCGCTACTCGGCGCCGATGGCCGGCCGCCGTCGCCCTCGCGCTCGCCAGCACGTTGGCCAGCCCGTTGGCCGGCGCCTTTCTCGGTCTCGCCGTGGTGGCCGCGCTCTTGAGCAGCTGGCCGCGCCATCGACTCGGCATCGCGCTTGTCGCCGGGGGCGTCGGAGGCCCGCTGCTGATCTCCGCCGTGCTCTTTCCCGGCCAGGGTGCGTTCCCGTTTCCGGCGATCGACTTCCTGTGGGAAGTCATCATCGGCGTCGGCTTCTGGGTGCTCGTCCCGAGAAAGGACCAAGGCTTCCGCAACGCGGTTGGCGTCTACCTCGTCGCCACGGCCCTGAGCTTCGCGCTGCCGTCGCCGCTCGGTGGCAACGTCGGCCGGCTCAGTGCGTGCTTCGCCCTGGCCCTCGCCGTCTGTCTGCTGTGGCCCCTACGGCGCTGGGTCCTCCTCACCGTGGTGGCTATTCCGTTGGCCCTCTGGCAGTGGACGCCGGCCTGGGGGGCCATGGTGCAGAACGGCCGTGATCCATCCACCCATGTGTCGTACTACCAGCCGTTGGTGCGATTCCTCCGTGCTCACAACGACCCGACCGGGAGGGTCGAAGTCGTCCTCACCCGTCTGCACTGGGAAGTCGCCTACGTCGCCCCGACCGTCGCGCTGGCGCGAGGGTGGGAGCGCCAGCTTGATATTGCCGACAACCCGCTCTTCTACACCGACACTGTGCTCACCGCGGACAACTACCGCGCCTGGCTCCTCGACAACGGCGTCCGTTACGTCGCGTTGCCGGACGCCCCGCTCGACTACGCGGCGGTCGCCGAGGGCCAGTTGGTGCAAGCCGGAGTCCCCGGGCTGAGTGAGGTCTGGCATGACGCGCACTGGAGAGTGTTCGAATTGACCGGCGCACCCGGCATCGTCGAGGGCGCCGCCCGACTTCGCAGCCTCAGCGGCGGTCAGATATTTCTCCACGTCACTGGCCCGGGGCAGATCCTGGTGCGGGTGCGCGATCCTCTGCACTGGGCCATCGTCAGCGGCAAGGGATGTGTCGGTGCCACCCCGACCGGTTGGACGACCATCAACGTTCCTGGCCCCGAAGAGTTGCACCTTCAATTCCGGTTGGTGGCCAGCGCCGGCACCCCGTGCTAACGCCGGAGACGGCATCGACCCCGCTGGCGAAGGAAGGACCGAAGCGGCGCACCAAGATCGTGGCGACCATCGGCCCAGCCTCGGACAGCGCGACGACCATGCGAGCGATGGCGGACGCAGGCATGAACGTGGCGCGAGTGACCCTGGCCCACGGCACGACGGCCGAGGCCGTCGCCGTCATCCGCCGGCTCCGGGAGGTCGTGCCGCACGTGGCGATCATGGTGGACCTCCCGGGACCCAAGATCCGCACCGCCCCGTTCCCCGCCGGCGGAGTGGTCTTGGAGCCGGATCATGAGGTTCTCCTGGTGCCCGCCGGGGAGGAGACGACCAGCTCCGCCAACCGCATCGTGGTGTCCGATGCATCACTGATCGACGGTCTCGAGATCGGCGACCCGATCGCCCTCGGCGACGGCGGAGTCTCGTTGGTGGTGACCGGGCGGACCGCCGAAGGGGTCGTGGCCGAGGTCCGCAGTGGTGGCCTTCTCCAGGGTCGTCCGGGCGTGACCGCCCCCGCCTACCGCTTCCGGCTCACGACCCCAACGCCCGAGGATCTCGAGCGGGTCGAGGTCCTCGTCGACGAGCATGTCGACGCCATCGCCGTCTCGTTCGTCCGCTCCGCGGAGGACATGCTGGCCGTGCTGGCGGTCGCCGAGCGACGAGTCGTGATGAACGCGGAGTCGGCCATGCCGATGCTGGTAGCCAAGATCGAGACCGCCGAGGCGGTGGCCGATCTGGACGCGATCGTCGCCGTCTCCGACGCGGTGATGGTGGCACGCGGCGACCTCGGCGTACGCCTGGCCCTGGAAGACGTCCCCCACATTCAGAAGCGGATCATCCGTTCGGCCGTCAGGTACGGCCGTCCGGTCATCACCGCCACCCAGATGCTCGAGTCGATGATCTCGGCCCCGGTCCCGACCCGCGCCGAGGTGACGGATATCGCCAATGCCGTTCTCGACGGCACGAGCGCGCTGATGCTGTCGGGGGAGACTGCCGTCGGTGCCGACCCTGTCCGGGTGGTGACGACCATGGCCCGGGTGGCCAAACGGGCCGAGCGCGAGTTCGACTTCCTGGGCTGGGGAGCCAACCTGGGCGCACAGGAGGTGGCCGGCAACACCTTCTCTCCGGCTCGTATCACTGCCGCCATCACCGCCGCCGGGTGGCGAGCGGCCATCGAGGAGGATGCCGCCGCGCTTATCGCGTGCACCCGGCTGGGAGCGACCGCTCGGGCCATCTCCCGATTCCGCCCGAGCATGCCGATCGTGGCCGTCACTCCCTCCGAGCGCACCGCTCGACAACTCGCACTCAGCTGGGGCGTCGATGCGCTGGTGGTCGGCGAGTCCGCCAGCACCGACGACATCGTGTGGTTCGCCGTCCAGGCCGCCGTCCGGGCTGGCTACGCCGCGTCCGGCGATGTGGTGGTCGTGCTGGCCGGTTCACCCATCGAGGATCAACCGGCCACGGACACGTTGCGACTGGTCCGGATCCGTGACTCAGCCTGAGATCAGGTGATCGGAGAGCCAGCGGGCGTCGTCGACGGCGAAGCCGTGATAGTCGTTGTTGAAGTAGGCGTAGATGTCGCATCCCTCGTCGCGCCACGCACCGAGCCGCTTGGCCACCTTGGACAGCCGCGACGGCCCGTAGCGGCCCGAGTACTTCACATTGAGCGCGTTCGGTCCGTGGAACCGCACGTAGGTCCAGTCCGTCGTGCGTTCCCACGGGTGGTCGGCCAGCAGGTCGTGGATGCAGAGTGCGGCGTCGTGGCGGCGAAGCACGTCGAACACGTCGTCGTGCAGCCACGATGGGTCGCGAAGCTCAACCGCCCACCGAAGGCGTCTGGGTGCGACCGCCAAGAACTCGTCCAACCGCTCAGTGTTGCGCTTCCACCGCGGCGGCAGCTGCACGAGGGTGGGGCCGAGGGCCGGACCAAGGCGCTCGACCCGGTCGAGATGGTTGGGGAGCCATGACGCGGCGTCACGCAGCTTCATCCGATGGGAGCCGAACTGGCCGAGCTTTACGGCGTAGGCGAACCCGGCTGGGGCCTGCGCCGCCCACGCCTCTACCGTCTCCGGGGGCGGCAGCCGGTAAAAGGTGTTGTTGATCTCCACCGTCGTGAGGAGGGTGGCGTAGTACGCGAACCAGGCGCGCTGGGGTAACTCCTCCGGGTACACGATCCCCCGCCAGTCCTTGTACACCCAGCCTGAGCACCCGACGAAGGCACGACCGGCTCGGGTCTTGCGCTTGGCCACGACCGGTTTCTACCCCGATTGAGGGGGCGGCCATAGGATCTCGGCGTGGCCGTGCGCTGCCCCCGTTGTGCACGCTCGCAGAGCGAAGAGGAGCGAGCCTGCCGGCACTGGTTTCCTCGTATGGTCGCCGACCGCGCGGTGGCTGTTCACGAGCGACGGCAATGCTCTCCTCGCCGTGTCCACGGATTCACGACAGGTGTCGACGGTGATGGTCGGCCGGTTCTTCCCCGAGGCGGCCATCCGCAACTGACCCGGAGACATCCACATCCCTCAATGACGGGTGCTCCTGTGCGACGATCTTTGTTCGTGACCATTAAGACCATAAAGGGTTGGCAGACGCATTGGCACAAACATCCGGGGGTGCGCACCGGCGAACAGTTGACGCTCGGCGAGCGAGCTGCGGATCGCATGCGGAACGTGATGGGTTCGTGGCCATTCGTGTTCTGCTTCTTCGGCATCATGATCCTGTGGGCCATCTTCAACTCGATCTTCTATCTCGGCGGCAAGCACGGCAAGCACGGGTTCGACCCGTACCCGTATATCTTGCTGAACCTGTTCCTGTCGATGCTCGCCGGCGTCCAGGCGGCCGCTCTACTGATCGCCGCTAAACGAGCCGATGCCATCTCGTCGGAGATCGCCATCCACACCGAGAAGAACACAGAAGACCTCAAGGGACTCGTCAACGAGAACACCGACCTCACCGAAATGGTCAAGAAGAACACCGACCTCCTCGAAGAGATCCACCGCCACGTGGCCGTGCTGAGTCCCGAGGCCGGCCTGTTCCCGCCTTCGCCCCCGAAGGACCCGCCCCCCGGTTCGTAGTGGGCTGAGGTACGGTCGCCCAAGTCCCGTCAAGGAGCGACCAACCATGAGCGTCAGTAGCCGCACGGCTTCGGTCGGCCAGACGGCCCCCGACTTCACTCTCACCGACCAGCATGGGGCGGCGTTCCATCTGGCCGAGGCGATCGGCTCCGGGCCGGTGGTGCTGGTGTTCCTGCGAGGCTTTGGCTGACCGTTTTGCCGCCGGCATCTCTCGCAGTTGCGAGAGGATATCGAAAGGTTCCGAGAGAAAAGTGCGCAGGTCGTCACCATCGCGCCGGAGACCTCCGACGGAGTGGCCAAGTTCGTGCGGGACAGCGACTATCCCTTTCCCCTCCTCAGTGACGCCGACCACGCGGTATTCGACGCCTACGACGTCGTCAGCACGATGATGAGCCTGGGCCAGCGGCCCGCCCTGTTTGTTATCGACCGGACCGGCACCGTCCGTTTCGATTCGATCGGCACCCAGCAGTGGCAGATTCCGACGAACGACAATGTCCTGACGGTGGTGTCGTCGTTGTGAGGCTCGCCGCTAGTTCTGGGTGAGGAGCTTGCGGGGGTGACGTCCGTCCACGTAGCCGATGAAGGGCGGATAGATGTTGTAGCCGAGGAGCTCTTGTAGTCGCTCCGGCAACGTGCTGGCCACCTCCGGCGGTACCGCCAGCACGTGGTTCTCGACCGGACGCAGCCATCCGGCTGCGTAGTGCAATACCACACCGAGGCGGGATCGATCGGTGTGATTGGCGCCGCCACCGTGCCATACGCTGCCGACGTAGATCAGCGCCGTGCCCGAGTTCATTTCCACCGCGACCGTAGGCGTGTCCGGGCCGGGCCGCTCGTCGATCCACCGGTGGCTGCCCGGCACGATGCGGGTCGTCCCGTTGCTTCGGTGAAGTCCTCCAGCGGCCACATCACGTTCACCACCAGCTCCGGGTGCGGACGGGGCAGCGGGTAGATGCCGTCGTCGGGATGGAGCGGCTGCGCCGTCTCGCCCGCGCCGATCGAGATGCCGGTCGGGGCGCTCAGCTGGTAATGGCCCAGGACCTCGTCGAGTACGGCGAGAACCTGCGGATGCACGGCGAAGGCGTCGAGGGTACGCGTCTTGGCGAACAACGCATACACCCGCTGGGTCCGATGTCCTTCGAAATCATCGCGGCCGGACGGCGTGCGCTCGAGAATCGCTTCCAGGTCCGCCCTCGCCGCCGCCACCTGCGATGGCTCGGCGGCGTCGGGGATGGTGGCGTACCCGTCGTGCTCCAGCGTGGCCAGGATCTCGTCGCCCACAAAACGGACTTTAGTCCGACACCCGCGAGCGGCGTTCAGCCAGACACAGGTACCGCTCGTCGCCGTCATCCACCAGCCGGACCTCCCACCCGGCGGCGGCCATCAGAGTCCGTATGTTCGGCTCGGCCAGCGGATCGCCAGGTTGCAGCTCACGCTGGTGGCGGGCGGCCAGCGCGGCGCGGCCGATGGGATGAAAGACGGCGATCCGCCCGCCCGGTTTGGTCACGCGAGCAAGTTCGGCCAGGCCGGCGCCCGGATCGGGCAGGTGGGGCACGAGCCCGGCGGCCAGGACGGCGGTGACACACCCGTCCCGCAACGGGAGCCGGCGAGCATCGCCCAGCACCACCAACCTTGCCTGCCGCGCCTTGGCGTGGTCGAGCATCTCGGGCGTGACGTCGACGCCGATCACCCCTCCGCCACTGCCGACCGACGCACGCAGGTAGCCCAGCGCCCGCCCCGTACCGCACCCAACATCGACGGCCACGTCGCCATGGCGGAGACCGAGCTCGGCGACCGCGGCCGCGAAGGCATCGCCGTCATCGGGAAAGCGATCGTCCCAGGCGTCCGCCTTCGGGCCGAAGAACGCTTGCGTCTCGATGACATGCCGGTCGCGACTGGCGGCAGAACGCACGCCTCCGGACCTCAGACGGCGACCGGCAGGACCTCGCGAGCCCGCTCGACCGTCTCGCGGGCCAGGTCCAACGCCGCGTCCCTCGCCCGCTCGAGGCCACCGTCCCTGGCATGATCCACGGCGGCGCGGGTCCGCTGCATGGCCACCTCGCTGGCCTTGGTCCCATACTCCCCTGCCCTGGTCCCAAGTTCCCGGGCCCGCTCGGCCGCCTTGGCCCCGTGTTCAGCGGCCTTGGCGCCGGCTACGGCGGCGGACGCCGCCGCCGACGCGTGGGCCGCTCCCTTGGCCGCCTGCTTGGCGGCCCGCCTCGTCGCCTTCGTCGCCCGCTGACGCGCCTCGGCCGCGCCACTCGACATGCTGGCAAATGCCTCTTCCGCCACTTCCGCCGTTTCCCGAGCCAGGCTGGCGGCCCGCTCGGCCACCGGATGCGGCGGCGCCGTCGCCCGGCGCACCGCCCGGCGGGCTCGCCACGTCAGCGAAGGCCGGCCGCCGGTGTCGGTGGCGGCGAAGATGAGACCGCCCATCATGCTCACGTTCTTGAGGAAGTGGGTCCGCTGTTGCGCTCGCTTCTGCTGGTCGGTTTCGTTCCAAAACTGGTGACCGGCGTAGGTGGTCGGGACCAGTGACGCCGCCAGCGCCGTCGACGCCAGCCGCGGCATCTTGCCCAGGGCGAGCAGGGTTCCGCCCACCACTTGGACCGCACCGTTGAGTCGCACCATGTTGACGGTGTCCGGAGGCAGACCAAGGGGTTCGGCGATCGTGGAGGCGACGGTCTCGGCTTTAGGAGCCTTGCCTTCGGGGTGGCGGAGAGCGTCGAATCCCCCATAGACGAATATCCCGGCCAGCATCGGGCGGGCGAGCGCGTGCGTAATAGCCATGTTCACTGTCTACCCCCTCACGGGGGTTCGGTATACCGGACCGTCGAACGCATTGCCGGACCGGCTCAAAGTGACGGGGATGCGGTCAGAGCTCTAGACAAACCAACACTGGCGGCGTCTGTTGACGCAACGCCTCCACTGCGCCCGACCAGGTACCGCCCTTGTCCTTCTCGCACTCGGCGACCAACATACCGACCGAGAGGGAATAGATGAGTTTATTGCGGCCCATGGCATTGGCGACAGAGAAACCACTGGTGGGCTTGTAGGGGCTGCAGAGGCACAGCGATTCATCAGCGATCGCTCGACGTACCTCAGGATCTCTGCGGATAGGAGGATACGGAACGGCTATGACAGTGGCCGTTGGCGCACCCGCCCTTCCCCCGATCGTGCCTCGGGTAGTGGGGTTTTTTTACTCGGAGCGCAGCACGGACGCCGGTCGGATTCGGCCGGCGGCCAGAGCCGGTCCGGCCGCCACCAGGTTGGCGATGAGCAACGCCAGCGGTACGAGGCCAAGGACCAGACCCCACGGGATGGTCGGCCGCACGACCACGCCGACCTGACCGGCGGCGACCGCCCACGCCGAGCGTCCCGCCGCCAGCCCGAGCGGCAGCCCGACCAGGGTGGCGACCAGCACCACGGTCGTCGCCTGCCACGCCAGCGCGACCGACACCTGCCGGGGCACCAACCCCAGCGTTTTGAGAATGGCGAGATCGCGCCGGCGGCGGCGGATGCTGCTCACCAACAGGTACGCCATGGTGACGGCGGCAACGACGCCGAGCAGCCCGGCCAGGAGTTGAGGAAGGTCCCGCACCTGGCCGAAGTTCACGACGTCGGTCGGTTGGGTTGGGGCCAGGACGCTGACGTCGGCCGTGGTCGACAGTCTGCTCTTCAGAGCGGCGATGGCCGCCGCCTTGTCCAGACCGGGCCGGAAACGGACGAACGCATCGCCGGGCGGTGGGACGGTGAATCCCGACGTATGCGCCGCGAACGCGTTGATGACTTCGGGCGAGAGGACGGCACCAAGGCCCAGTTGCTCGGTGTCGCTGATCGGAGGAAGCACGCCTCGACCCACGATTCGCATTGGCAGGGCTTGCGTCACACCAGGCAGGGACATCTGTACCGACTGGCCGATATGGGCATGAAGGTCGCGCATGGTTCGGCTGCCCAGGAGGATCTCTTCCGGGCCAGCCGGGAGGCGGCCTTCGACGACCGTCGGGGGAATGGATCCCTGCACATCGGTTGTCTCCTGGGCACCGAAGCTGACCTTCCCCACCGTCAACGGAATCCCGGTAAATCCGACCGTCACCGCCTCCACGGTTGGATCGGCCTGCAACACGGGGATGACTGGGCGAATGTCGCTGAAGTTCCCATTGGTCTCGATATGGGCGTCGAACGTGACGCCGTAGAGCCCAGGTGTGGCCAGCAGGTGCCCAAGGCTGGCACCGAAGGTCATCGCCGCCGCCATCGCCCCTATCCCGATGGCCGCGGCCGCCAGGGTGGCCCGCACCGGGACGGCGGTACGGCCCCGTCCGGGCTGAAGGGCCAGACGGAGTCCGGTGGCAAGCACCACCGGCAGGCGAGCCAACGTCACGACCTGGGCGATCGGCGACGGGCGGCCACGGATCGGCTCTGCCCCCAATGCCGCCACGGTCTTGGTGCGGCGGGCCAGGGCGGCGGCGCCCAGCAGGCCGACCAGGATCAGGACTCCGACCGCGCCCAGTCCGAGGGCACGGGGGTCGAACGCGAAGCCCGGATGCGGTTCGGCGATGCGGGCCGTACCGAGCGGGAGCAGCGGGGACAGCAGCACGGCCACGATGACCGCCACGGCCGTTCCGACCGCGCCCATGGTCGCGACCCGCACCATGCCTGACGCGAGCAGTTGGCCCGACGTCATCCCGAGGGACCGAACGCTGGAGTCGTCGACGGAGTCGTCGACGCGCTGCCGGGCCAGGAGTTGGAGGAGCACGAGCGCGGTCGCCAACGCCGCGAATCCGGCCATCAGCCAGAGCGCCACGGCCTGGAGGTGCATGGAACGCTGGACGTTCGCCGACTGGTCGCGCTCCACGCTGGACCCGATGGGGTGGCCCGCCAGTCGTTCGAGTTCGCCTCGGAAGGCGGTCGCGTCGCGAGGGCCATGGCGCAACCGCACCGCCACCCCGGCGATCGCCCCCTCCGTGGCCGGTGCTTGGAGGCCGAGCGGAGTGCGCAAGAACGCCGGCGACAAGTACACCGGCAGGTTGCCAGTGCTGGATTTCGGCGGGAACTCGCCAGGGGTGGCCTCGATGCCCACTACTCGCAACGTAAGTGCCTGCGTAGAAGGCGGCGGTCCGAGCCCGTTGCCGGCCGGGGCCGCACCCGTCCGAAGATGGATGGTGAAGGAGCTCCCGACGTGGAGGTGCCGGCTCCTGGCCAGAAGGAATCCGACAACGGCCTCGTCGGCCCGATTCGGGTTGAGAGGACCGCCGGCCAGAAATTTGAACCGATTGAGCTGCCGTCCATAGCGACCGTCGGTGAGCACCACCGGGGCGAAGTCGGTCTCGGTGGGGGCCAGGTCAACGAGGGTGGCCGCCTCCGCGACGGCGGGGAGACGCACCGCCTGGGCGGCTAGCCCCGGGTCCACGAAGATGATGATGTCGGCCGCTCGCTCAGCGCGGAGGAAACGCGGGTACGCAGAGTCCGTGCGGCGGGCACCCGCGGCGAGAGCAATGACCGCTCCGCCGGCAATGGCCACCAACAGGGCGAGCAAAAGCCACGACCGCCAACGCGCCCGCAGTGCCGCCCGGGCGTGGAGGAGGACCGCGGTCATCGATCCGAGCCTCTCATTCGGCCCGCAGAATTCGGGCCGGTCGGATACGGGCCGCCCACGCCCCCGGAACGGCCGCCACGGCATTGGCGGCCAGAACCGCGCCGGGCACGAGCAACGCGAGCCGCAGGGTCGGAACCACCGCGTTGACGGGCAGGCCGAACTGCTTGTCCACCAAAGCCCAGGCCCACCGTCCCGCCGCCACACCCAGCGGAAGACCCAGGACCAGCCCCACCACCACGAGGGTGGTCGCCTGCCATGCCACCGCCGCCGACACCTGCCCGCCCACAAAGCCCATCGTGCGCAAAATGGCCAGATCCCGGCGCCGGTGTCTGATGCCATTGACCAGTGTGTGACCGATGGTGAGCAGCGCGAGCAGAGCGAACAGCAGGGCCAGCGTGGTGGGGAGGTGGTCGACCCGCCGCAGATTCTCGATGTCGGGCGGGCGCACGGCGGGCAGCACCGTACCGGGAAAGTCGCGTTGTAGTCGTTGAAGCGCGGCGGAACGGTTGGCGTTCGGGTCGAAGCGAACGAGGAACACGTTGACCGCCGGCGCCTGGTCCGGTGGCAGGCCCGACAGGAAGTCGGGGGTCACCAGGCCGCCCTGCCCGAGAGGAACGGAATCGTTGACGACGGAAGGCGTCAAGACCATCTCTCCGGTGATGAGCACGGTGCGGGCGGGGCTGCTGTACGGGAAGAACCCGACTGCGACCCGACCGCCCACCCGGCGGTGCAGTTGGCGCAGCGTCTTGGCGCCAAAGGCAATCTCATCAGGCCCACGCGGCGCCCGCCCGGAGGTGAACGGCGGCAGAACCGAGCCCTTGACGGTGTCGATGGCGAACAGATCAACGGGACGACCCTCGACGCCGGCCCCAATGCCGCCTTCCGCGCCGGCCATTGCCGAGAAGCCGGCCACCGTGGTGTTCGCGACCAGCAGCGGGATGGCCCGGCCCGAGATGTCATCAGAGTGCGGATTGCCGACGCTGACGTCCCAGTTCCAGCCCTGCAATCGCGGCCGTTCGGCCAGGCGGGTGAGGTTGGTTCCGAAGCTCAACGTGGCAGCCACGGCGGCGATGGCGATGACGGCACTCACCAGCGAGGTGCGCACCGGCACCGAGGTTGGCGCCCGGCCGGGCGCCAACGCCATACGTACTCCGACCGTGGCGCTGGGTCGCAATCCGGATCGGCTCGCCCACTCGGCGATCCGGAACGGTCGCTCGGAACCGGCCGCGGCGCGGCGGGATGCCGAGTTGATGGCGGCAGCACCCCGCCACGCGGCCAGGGCCGCCCAGCCCGAAAGTCCGACCACGATGATGAACGAGCCGACCAGGAATACGGGAACATCAACGGCGAATCCCCGATGAACCTCCGCCTGGCGAGCCAGCCCGATTGGCATCCTTGGCGACAGCAGGATGGCGACAACGACGGCCAGCCCCGCGCCGACGACGGCGATGGCAGCCGCCCGGATGGCGGAGATGGCGACCAGCTGGCTGCGGGTCATGCCCATGGCGCTCAGCGCCGATCGATCCGCGGCATCGAGGTGCACCTGACGGACCAAGGCCTGAGCAATCATGGCGGCGGCGACGACCGTGGCCAGGATGCCGAACAACAGCAGGGCCAGCGCCTCGAAGCGCGTGGCCCGACGAGCCTGCCGGGCGGCGGAGAGATCGTCCGATCCCTCGTGCACCGCGAACCGCCCCGCCGCCAACTGGTCGACTGCACGGGTGAAGCTGGGGAGGTCGGCGACGCCGCGCTTCAGGCGGTAGGTCAAGCTGACGCCCAGATGGGCGGCGTTCACTCCATAGGTGCGGAAATAGGCCGGCGTGAAGTAGCCGAAATCGTTGGAAGCAAACAGCACCCCGGGCGCGGATGGTGCGACGCTCAGATCCCTCGGGAACCGGCCGATGCCCACCACCTTGACCGCAACGACCGGCCCGCTCCGAGCGATGTCGGCTCCCCCGCCCCGCAGCGCGGGCAGGGCGTCCTGGGGCCGGTAGCCCTGGACACGCAGCGTGCTCCCGACCTTGAGATGAGCGTGCTGCGCGGCCGAGGGGTTGATGCTCATCTCCGCCAAGTTGTCGGGGCGAGGCGCCCGCCCACTGATCCATAGGGGCCGGCTGAACCCGAGATTGTCGACGAAGGCGACCGTAGTGAGACCGGTCGAACCGCCCACGAGCACGAAGGCGCCCTCAGCACTGGCCGCCACCTGAGGGAGCTGGGCGATCTTGGCCATAAGGGCGGGATCCGAGGTCAGCGGATCTTGCGGGTTGACGCTGCCTTCGGCCGGACGCTCGTAGGCCAGAAGGCGGCTGACGGCCGTGTCGGTGCGCCGGGCCCCAGCCAGGGCGGTAAGGGCGGCACCGGCGGCCACGCCGACGGCGAGAGCCATCACGAGGGTGGCTCGTATCCGGTCCCGTAACTCGGACCGGACTCGCATCCATACAGCGGGCATTGCGGCTCTTCGCGTTGAAGTGGGGAGCGTGAGGTAGCCAGCATCCACCGCT